>Ga0247832_1001884_pt1 | contig 34644 bp, 32 predicted proteins | sample LaCruzMarch2015__10_FD_192407 | JGI IMG/M metagenome (GOLD analysis project Ga0247832, IMG submission 192407) | Freshwater microbial communities from meromictic Lake La Cruz, Castile-La Mancha, Spain - LaCruzMarch2015_4m | ecosystem: Environmental > Aquatic > Freshwater > Lake | place: Spain... | reverse complement strand
CAGCGCGATCGACTGGGATGGACGGGTGTTGCGGGTGTTGCGCCGCCATGGCACGCCCCAGGCAAGCGGCCAAGACAGTGGCATGCAGGTGACTGCCTGGACTGTGCGAGAGGGTCACTGGTGGCGCTGGCAGTCCCCGCCTTTGTTTAACCATGCCAGCCTGAACCAGGCTTGGTCGCTGGCCCAGCTATGGGGGCAAAACCCCAGCGATGCCTCACGCCGCCAGGAAGCCCGCTTGATGGCCGCGCAAAGTTGGCAGCTGTTTTACTTTCGGGACAACGCCTGGACCAACCCGATGAGCAGCGCCGGTGGCAACCCGGCTCCGCTGAAATCACCCGACGGTGTGCGCTTGCTGTTGCAACTGGGGCCACCGGTGGACACTGGCACAGTCACCCTGGACTGGGTGCGGCCGAGTTTCAACCCCAGCCGATCATGAGACAGCTGCGGCCATTGCACACCACACAAGGTGCGGCCCTGTTGATGGCCTTGCTCACCATGGCCTTGGTGGCAGTGCTCGCCTCGGCAGCGCTGTGGCAACAGTGGCGCACCTTGGCTGTCGAGAGCGCCGAGCGAGACGCGCAACAAGCCCACTGGCTGCTGGCCGGGGCAAACGACTGGGCGCGTCTGGTGCTGCGTGAAGATAGCCGCACCGGCAGCGCTGACCACCTGGCCGAGCCTTGGGCCACGCCCTTGCGCGAAGCGCGTTTGTCGGATTTTTTGGCGGCGGCACCGGGCGGCAGCTTGACGGTCACCGATGGCTTGGCTCAACAGGTGTTCTTGTCTGGCCGGATCACCGACATGCAGTCGCGCTTGAACCTGGGCAATTTGATGGTGCAAGGTCAATTGCAGACCGCTGAAATGAAAAGCCTGGAGCGGCTTTACCAAGTGCTGGGCCTGCCGCTGGCGGAGTTGCTGGCATGGACGGCTGCCTGGCAGGCCGCCGCCCAGGTCAGCCCAGCGCCCCAGGCACCTTTGCTGCCCCAACACCTGGAGCAGTTGGCCTGGCTGGGTGTGAGCCCGGCCAGCCTGGCGCGACTCGCTCCTCATCTGGCCATATTGCCCAACGGCAGCACCGTGAACCTCAACACCGCCAGCGCCGAGGTGCTCTATGCCAGCGTGCACAGCCTGAACATCGCCCGAGCCCAGTCCCTGGTGAAAGAGCGCAACCAGCAGCCTTGGGACAACTTGTCTGATCTGCGCAGCCGCTTGGGCGCGGATGCTGCCAGTGTGAGCGACAGCCGTCATGGCCTGGGCAGCCGCTACTTTGAGGTGGTGGGGCAGATTCGGCAAAGCCAAACCACGGTGCTCGAACGCAGCTTGATGGTTCGGGATGGGCTGCAAACCAAAGTGGTTTGGCGCGAGCGTCGCGCCCTGCAAAGCGAGCCAGGGTGCCTCTCTACAATCGAGCTGCCATGCTGATCCTGCGTTTGTCGCCCCAACCGAGCACGAACTTTGAATTCATTCTCAGTTCCACCGGTCAAACCGTGTCTGGCAGTGGGCAAGCCACGGCAGCGCAGCTGCCCCCCAGCCCGGGCGAGGTGGTGGCGGTGGTGCCTTGGCAGGTGTTGTCTTGGCACCGCATCCGGTTACCGCCTGGGGTTGGCTCTCGTTTGTCCGCGCTGATGCCCAACCTGCTGGAAGAACAATTGCTGCAAGACCCGAAAGACCTGCATTGCGTGCTGGCTCCCGATGCCGGAGTTGCCCTGCGGCAAGGCGGAACGGTCACCATCGCGGTCTGCGCCAAAGCGTGGTTGCGCCAAACCTTGGCCCCCTTGGAGGCCGCTGGGCTGCGGGTGCAACGCCTGGTGCCCGAGCTGTCACCCCGCTTCCCACCCGAACTGCACTTGCTCCATGACAACGGTGGCTTGCAAGTGCTGCTGTGCCAAGCCGAGACGGTGTGGCGCTTGCCGGCCCAGCCCACGCTGGCCGCCAGTGTGGCCGGTAACTTGCCAGACAACGTGTGGGCCGAGCCTGCAGTGGCCGACCAAGCAGCGCGCTGGTCTGCCTTGGACCCCCAGATACAAAGCGCCCCGCAACGCTGGCTGCGTGCCACCCAAACCGGCTGGGACCTGGCCCAAGGCGAATGGGCACACAACCACCGGGTGCGAGGCCAGCGGTGGCTACAACACACCTGGCGTGAACTTTGGCATGGCCCGGTTTGGCAGTCCACCAGACGGGGCCTGTTGGCCTTGTTGCTGGTGCAACTCGTGGGCCTCAACGCCTGGGCCTGGCGAGAGCAAAGCCTGCTGGCGATGCAACAAGCCGAGCTCACGCGCATGCTCAAAGACAGCTTTCCCAAGGTCAGCGTGGTGGTTGATGCCCCTGTGCAAATGCGCCGCGAGGTACAGGCCTTGCAAGCAGGCGCTGGCCAACCCCAAACCCAAGACCTGGGGGCGATGCTGCAAGCCTTGTCCGCCCATTGGCCAGGCAACACGGTTCCTGAAAAGCTCGACTACCGCGCCGGCGAACTGCGGCTGACCGGGCTGACTGCGGCCGACCAGCAAAGCCTGGCCCAAGTGCCTTGGGGCACGCTGGGCTACCAATGGCGCGGCGAGGGCCAACAAGGGATCTTGAGCCTGGGGGTCAAGCCATGATGAAAGCCTGGCAACAGTGGCTGTCGCAGCGCAGCCCGCGCGAGCAAACCGGGATCCAATGGGCGGCTGGCTTGGCCTTGGTCTGGCTGGTCTGGACCTGGGCGGTCGCGCCGGCCTGGCAGGTGTTGTCATCGAGTCCCGCGCTGCGCGAGCGTTTTGCGCAACAGCGCAGCGAGATGCAGGGTCTGCAACAACAAGCGCTGATATTGCAAAACGCGCCACGTGTCTCCACCGAACAAGCAGCGCAGGTGTTGCAGCAACTGACCCAGGCTGCCGGCCCTGGGGTGACATTCAAGCGCCAAGGCCCACAGGTTCAAGTCGGCTTCCAAGGCTTGTCGCCCAGCGCCTTGGCCGATTTGTTGCGCCAGTCCAGCAGCCAAGCCCAGGCCCGGGTGCAATCGGCCCAGTTGCAGCAAAAAGACAAAGCTTGGGAAGGCCAGCTGGTGTTTGGCCTGCCAACCCAGCCCTGAAACATGCAGCGGCCTGACCTGCTCCAGCCTGGCCAACGCGGCATGCGCTGGGGCATGGTCTTGGGTGTGCTGCTGGGCCTGCTGCTGTTTGCGCCCGCGCGCTGGTTGGCAGACGCTGTGGATGCAGCCAGTCGCGGTCGGGTGCAACTGCGTGACGCGCAAGGCACGCTCTGGCGTGGCAACGCCCAATGGGTATTGACCAGCGGTGCCGGTGGGCGTGATGCCTTGGCCTTGCCCCAGCGTTTGCACTGGCGCTTGTCGCCACAGTGGGATGCCAGCATGGTCTTGCAACTGCAGGTCGCAGGCAGCACGCCAGAGCCCATCAGCCTGGCATTGGCGCCCAGTTGGTCAGGCTTCTCCTTGCGTCTGACATCTGCCCACAGTGTTTGGCCGTCACAATGGCTGGCTGGCTTGGGTGCGCCTTGGAACACCATGGGCTTGTCCGGGCAGATGCATTTGCGCTTGCATCAGTTGCAATGGTCTTGGCAAGGTCAACAAGGCGTGCTCAGCGGGCAGGCCGAACTCGAGTGCAAAGACATGGCCTCGGCCCTCTCGACCGTGCAACCCTTGGGCAGCTACACCTTGCAATTGCAAGGCGGCCAAGCGCCCATGCTGCAACTGCGCACTGCCCAGGGCAAACTGCGGTTGCACGGCACGGGCAGTTGGGGGCCGCAAGGATTTCGATTTGAGGGTTTGGCGCGATCGGAAAGCGAGAACGACAGCGCATTGCGCAATTTGCTGGGTGTGCTGGGGCAGCGCCGTGGCAACACAACCGTATTGAGATGGGGATGAACACATGTTGAACCGACACACCGCACTGACCTGGCTGCTGGCTGGTTTGCTCAGCCTGAGCGCGCCTTGGGCGACGGCGCAAAAAGCCCGCGCTGGCGCAGCACCGATCACCTTGAACTTTGTCAATGCCGAGATCGAAGCCGTGGCCCGCACCTTGGCGGGTTTGACCCACCGCAGCCTGGTGGTCGACCCGCGTGTCAAAGGCACGGTCACGCTCAGCACCGAAAAACCGGTGCCCCCGGCGGTGGCATGGAACCAGTTTTTGGCGGTGCTGCGTTTGCAGGGCTTCGCGGTGATTGAAACCCAGGGCCTGTTCAAGGTGGTGCCCGAGGCAGAGGCCAAGCTCCAGGGGGGTCAAAACGCGGTGGTGGCTGCCACAAATGCGCCCAACAACGCGCAGGTGATGACGCAAATTTTCAAACTCAACCATGAAAACGCCAACAACCTGGTGGCCGTGCTGCGCCCCCTGATCAGCCCGAACAACACGATCAATATCAACCCTGGCAGCAACGCCCTGGTCATCACCGACTATGCCGACAACCTGCAACGCCTGGGCAAGATCATCGCCTCGCTCGACGTGGCTGCGGCCACCGACCTCGAGGTGATCCCGCTGCAACACGCGATCGCCAGCGACATGGCCCAGTTGCTCAACCGCTTGACCGAGAGCAACAACTCGCCCGGTGCGGCACCTGCGGCAGGCGGCAGTGCCGAGAGCGCTTACAAAACCACCATCCTGGCCGAACCGCGCAGCAACGCGATCATCGTGCGCTCGGCCAACCCTGCTCGCCAAGCCCAGGTGCGCAGCCTGGTCGACAAACTCGACCGCGCTGGCAGTGAGCTCGCCAGCGGCAACATCCATGTGGTGTATTTGAAAAATGCCGACGCCATCAAACTCGCCAACACCTTGCGGGCAGCCTTGTCATCCAACGCAGGCGGTTTGGCCACAGCGGGTGCGCCCGGTGCCACAGCCCCTGGCGGCATGGCCGCTGGCAGCGCTGTGGCCACCAACATGCCCACCACCGGTGGGCAAATCCAGGCCGACATCGCCACCAACTCGTTGATCATCACCGCACCTGAGCCGCAGTACCGCCAATTGCGCGCCGTGATCGATTCGCTGGACCAACGCCGCGCCCAGGTGTTGGTGGAGAGCCTGATCGTGGAAGTTGACTCGGCCAAGGAATCGCAATTTGGCATCCAGTGGCAAAACCTGATGGGCAGCAGCAACAAGACCATCGGTTTGCTGGGCACCAACTTCGCCACCAACAACCTGTTGAATCTGAGCAGCAACCCCAGCGCCGGTGCAGTCGGCCAAGGTTTGAACATTGGCACCGCACGGCAAGTCGATGGCAAATACCTGATGACCTCTTTGGCGAATTTTTTGCAGACCACCGGCGGCAGCAACATCTTGTCGCGCCCGTCTTTGCTCACCCTGGACAACGAAGAGGCCAAGATCGTGGTGGGCCAAAACGTGCCTTTCGTGACTGGCCAATACACCAACAACAACAGCAACAACGGCTCGGTCAACCCGTTTCAAACGGTGGAGCGCAAAGACGTGGGCCTGACCTTGAAAGTCAAACCGCAAATCAGCGACACCGGCACCATCAAGCTCACCATCTACCAAGAGGTCTCCAGCGTGGACACCTCGAAAAAACTCACCGACGGCCTGATCACCAACAAGCGTTCGATCGAGTCCAACATCTTGGTGGCCGATGGCAGTGTCGTGGTCTTGGGCGGTTTGCTCTCGGACAACTACACCGACAACCGCCAGCAGGTGCCAGGCTTGGGTGACTTGCCGTTTTTTGGCAATTTGTTTCGCAACGAAAGCCGCAGCCGCAGCAAAACCAACCTGATGATCTTCTTGCGCCCGGTGGTGGTGCGCGATGACGCCAGCACCGAGGTGCTCACCAGCGGGCGTTACCAAGACATGCAAGGACTGCAGCAAAACGCCGAAAAACCCGAAACCCCGATGCTGCCGATTCCCAACGACCAGGTGTTGCCGCCCCTGCCACCGCCTGCAGCCATGCCCAATGCCCCGGTGGCTACCCCGGTCAACTGAACCATGCGCCACCCTCTGCCCTACGCCTTTGCCCGGAGCCACCAGTTGCTGCTGGAGGACGACGGACAAAACCTCACGCTCTGGCATGCCGATGCGCCTGCAGCCGGTCCTTGGAGCGAGGTGTTGCGCATGCATCCGGTCAACCGCTTTGCCCATGTCGACACGCAGACCTTGATGCAGCGCATCAGCGCCAGCTATGCCGGGGCCGAGTCGAGTGCGGCCTTGGTGATGAGCGAGGTCGAAGGCGAAGCGGATTTGGCCCGCATGATGCAAGACCTGCCGGCGGTGGAAGACCTGCTTGAAGCCTCGGCGGACGCACCGATCATCCGCATGCTCAACGCCTTGTTGATGCAAGCCGCGCGGGACGGCGCCAGCGACATCCATATCGAGCCCTATGAGCGGCACTCGAGCGTGCGTTTTCGCATCGACGGCACGCTGCGCGAGGTGGTCAGCCCCAACCGCGCTTTGCACGCCGCCTTGATTTCCCGCCTGAAGATCATGGCCGACCTGGACATCGCTGAGAAGCGTTTGCCGCAAGATGGGCGCATTTCATTGCGTTTGGGTCAACGCGCGATCGATGTGCGGGTCTCGACCCTGCCCAGCGCCCACGGCGAACGCGCGGTGCTGCGTTTGCTCGACAAGAGCGAGAGCCGCCTCACCCTGCAAGCAGTGGGCATGCAAGGCCAGACCTTGGCAGGCTTTAACCATTTGTTGGCCCAACCCCATGGCATTGTGCTGGTCACTGGCCCCACGGGCTCGGGCAAAACCACCACGCTGTACGCTGCTTTGCAGCAGCTCGACTCGGCCCGCTTCAACATCATGACCGTGGAAGACCCGATCGAGTACGAGCTGGCTGGCATCGGCCAAACCCAGGTCAACCCGAAAATCGATCTCGACTTTGCCAAGGCCTTGCGCGCGATCTTGCGACAAGACCCGGACATCATCATGATTGGTGAGATCCGCGACTTTGAGACCGCGCAAATCGCGATCCAAGCCTCCCTGACCGGCCACTTGGTGCTGGCCACCTTGCATACCAACGATGCGGTCAGTGCGGTCACCCGGTTGACCGACATGGGTGTCGAGCCGTTTTTGCTGAGCTCGTCTTTGCTCGGTGTCTTGGCCCAACGCTTGGTGCGTAAACGCTGCACCGCTTGCCAAGGCGCGGGCTGTGCCGCTTGTGGCCAAACCGGTTACCAAGGCCGTACCGGCATCTTTGAGCTGCTCACCACCAACGACCAGACCAAGGCCTTGGTGCACGACAAAGCCAGCGAGGCGCAACTGCGCGAAGCAGCTGTTCGTCAAGGCATGCGCTCGTTACGCGAGGACGGTCAACGCTTGGTCGACAACGGGGTGACCAGCTTGGAAGAGTTGGTGCGGGTGACCCGCGACTGAGCGCCCCATGCCCGCCTACACCTATGAAGCGCTGAACCCCCAAGGCCGCACCGAGCAAGGTGTGATCGAGGCCGACAGCGAACGCGCCGCGCGCAACCAACTGCGGGCCCAAGGCTTGCTGCCGGTGAGCTTGCAGGCGGTGACCGCACCAAAACAACGCGCGGGCGACATCGTGCTGTGGCAGGCACGCGTGTTCAACCGCACCGACCTGGTGGTCTGGACCCGCCAACTCGCCAGCCTGGTGGCTGCCGGCTTGCCACTCGAGCGTTGCCTGACCGCGCTCAGCGAAGAAGCCGCCACGCCCGCCCAACGAGATCTGGTGGCGCAACTGCGGGCTGAGGTGAACGCCGGCGCACCCCTGGCGCAAGCCTTGGCGATGCACCCACGTGAGTTCGATGGCTTGTATGTGGCGGTGATTGGCTCGGGCGAACAAAGCGGTCGCTTGGGCGCGGTGTTGCTGCAACTGGCCAATGACATGGAAACCGCTCACACCATGCGCAGCAAACTCTTGGCAGCGTCCTTGTACCCCGCGATCGTGGGCGGTGTGGCACTGTTGATCGTGTTGTTTTTGTTGGCCTATGTCGTGCCGCAAGTCGCCCAGGTGTTCACCAGCACCCAGCGCAGCCTGCCTTGGTTGACCGTGGCCATGTTGGCCATCAGCCAAGCGGTGCAAGCGCTGTGGTTGTGGGCCTTGCTGGTGGCGGCTGTGGCCGCCGTACTGCTGCGACTGGCCTTGCGCCAAGCCTTGTTTCGCCAACAGTTTGACGCGGCTTGGTTGCGTTTGCCGCTGTTGGGCCGCTTGAGCCTGGGCTATAACGCCGCCCGTTTTGCCAGCACCCTGGCCTTGTTGGTTGGCGCGGGTGTGCCGATGCTCAAGGCCTTGCAAACCGCAGCGCAAACTCTGACCAACATGGCGCTGCGCGAACACGCTTTGCAGGCGCTGGAGTTGGTCCGCGAAGGCGCGCCCTTGGCGAGTGCCTTGGCCCAAAACAAACGTCTGCCTGGCTTGCTGGCGATGTTTGCCCGCTTGGGCGAGCAAACCGGGCAGCTGCCGCAAATGCTGCAACACGCGGCCGACCACCTGGGCAACGAAGTCCAGCGCCGCGCGATGCAACTCACCACCATCCTCGAGCCGCTGTTGATCGTGGTCATGGGCATGGTGGTCATGCTGATCGTGCTGGCGGTGATGCTGCCGATCATCCAACTCAACCAGTTCGTAAGCTGAAAGCACCCGATGGCAAGCACCTTGGACGGCAAATTGGTGGTGGCGATCTCCTCGCGGGCCTTGTTTGATTTCGAGCAAGAAAACCAGGTGTTCGAGCAAGCCGACGACCGCGCCTACATGGACCTGCAGTTGCAGCGCCTGGAAGAACCGGCCAAACCGGGCGTGGCGTTTTCTTTGGTGAAAAAACTGCTCGCCTTCAACCAGCCCAACGATGCCAGGGTCGAGGTGGTGATCTTGTCGCGCAACGACCCGGTCAGTGGCATGCGGGTGTTTCGCTCGGCCCAGCACTACGGCTTGGATATCCAGCGCGGCTCGTTCACCCGTGGCCAGCCGCCTTGGCGCTACCTCAAGCCCTTGAATGCGAATTTGTTTTTGTCGGCCCACCTGAGCGATGTGCGGGCAGCACTCGACGCGGGTGTGCCCGCCGCACAGGTCTACCCACACTCAGCCCATGCATCTCAAGCGAATCCGCACGAGGTACGCATCGCCTTTGACGGTGATGCGGTTTTATTCAGCGACGAAGCCGAGCGGGTGTTCCAGTCGCAAGGCCTCAACGCGTTCCAGCAACATGAAAAAGACAAGGCCAGCCAACCGCTGTCAGCCGGGCCTTTCAAACCCTTGCTCGAGGCCTTGCACCGCTTGCAGGTCGAGGGCACCCCGGCGATTCGCATCCGCACCGCCTTGGTCACCGCCCGCAGCGCACCCGCCCATGAGCGTGCCATTCGCACGCTCATGCAGTGGAAGATCCAGGTGGACGAGGCGATGTTCTTGGGCGGCTTGGCCAAGGGTGAGTTTTTGAAAGAGTTTGAACCTGATTTTTTCTTTGATGACCAAACCGGCCACATCGAATCAGCCGCCCGCCATGTCCCAGCCGGGCATGTGGCCAGTGGGGTGCAAAATACCCCCCTGCCCTCCACCGACTGAGTCTTCATGCGTTTGACCAATTCCTTTCGTGCCATGTGGCAAAAAACCCGCTTGCATTTGCGCAATGTCTGGTGGCTGTCTCTGCCCTATTTCCGCTCCGAGCAACGCTGGTCGGCCTGCGCCCTGTTGTTCGCCTGCATCGCCTTGAACCTGGGCATGGTCTATGTGTTGGTGATGCTCAATGACTGGAACCGGGTGTTTTACGACGCTTTGCAAAACCGGGATGAACCGGTTTTTTGGGCCCAGTTGCTGGTGTTCGCCCAGCTGGCTGGCGTGTTCATCGTGGTGGCGGTTTACCGCTTCTACCTCACGCAACTGCTGCAGGTGCGTTGGCGGGCTTGGATGACCCAAGATTTTTTACAGCGCTGGACCACGAACCAAATCTTCCACCAAATCGAATTGCGCCAATCGATGCAACATCAAGAGAGCATGAACGGCTCTGACAACCCAGACCAGCGTATACAAGAAGACATCCAACTCTTCACCGCTGACACCCTGGGTTTGAGCCTGGGCCTGCTCGACGCCTTGGTGACCTTGGCCAGTTTTGTGGGCATTTTGTGGGTCTTGTCAGGCAGCTTTGGCTTTACCTGGCAGGGCGATGAATACGAGTTGCCAGGCTTCATGGTTTGGATAGCCCTGCTCTATGCGTTTTTTGGCAGCATCCTGGGGCATTTCATTGGCCGCCGGATGGCCCCCTTGAATTTCACGCAGCAACGCCTGGAGGCCAATTTTCGGCACCACCTGATGCGGGTGCGTGAGTACAGCGAAGCCATTGCCATGGACCGTGGGGCAGCATTTGAAAACCAGTCCTTGCAAAAAAACTTCAAAGCGGTGGTGGGCAACTTTATGCAATTGCTCAAGGTGCAAAAGCGATACACCTGGTTCAGCTCTGGTTACGGCCAAGCCGCGGTGGTGTTTCCGATCATCGTTGCCGCACCCCGTTTTTTTTCAGGCGCCATCCAACTGGGCCAGTTGATGCAAATTTCCTCAGCCTTTGGCCAGGTCCAAGAATCGCTGAGTTGGATCGTGAACAACTACAGCCGCCTGGCCAGTTGGTCGGCCACCACCCAACGCTTGAACGTGTTCTTTACCCAAATGGAGACCCTGCGGGCGATCTCGTTTGCCGTGGTTCAACCCCCCAGCCATGACAGCCCGGCGGCCACCGAACTCTTGACCTCGGCCCTGACCATCACCTTGCCTGACCGCACGGTTTTGCTCGACGATGTGGTGTTGCAAGTCAGCGCGGGTGACTCGGTGCTGATTCGCGGCCCCTCGGGCAGTGGCAAATCGACTTTGCTTCGGGTGCTGGCAGGCATTTGGCCTTATGTGCGTGGCTGGGACACGATGCACCAGCCCTTGGCCATCTCGGATGCCATCCGTTTGCCGCCTGACGCGGTGTTCATTCCGCAGCGCCCCTACTTCCCTGAGGGCAATTTGCGCAACGCCCTGAGCTATCCCAACCCGGTCGACACATTCACCGATGAGCAAATGCAACAAGCGCTGGTGCAAGCCCTGCTGCCCAACCTGTGCTCGCAACTCGACCAAGTGGGGCAATGGAGTCAGCAGCTCTCCGGGGGCGAGGCCCAGCGTTTGGCCATGGCGCGGGTGTTTTTGAAGCAGCCCAGCTGGGTGTTTGCGGACGAAGCAACCAGTGCATTGGACGAGGCGTCCGAAAAACTGATTTATGAGCGTTTGCTGCAAATGGTGATGCGTCAACGCGGTGCCTTGGTATCGGTGGCACACCGCCCAAGCGTGGCGGCTTACCATCAGCGATTGTGGCAATTGGTGAATGTGTCTGAAGGCAGCATCAAGAGCCATGTGCTGCAGGTCAGTCACTGACAGGCTCAAGAAACCCCACTTGCAACCGATTCAAGCTGGGCGGGAGAAACAAGTTGTGGTTTCAGACCGTCCCCGCTCATAGCTCCGGTTTAAGGGGCGCGCCCTGTTGCGCCGGGGACGGTCGCCTTTTACTTCAAGCGCATTTCCGCGGCACGGGCATGGGCTTGCAAGCCCTCGCCATGCGCCAGCACAGAGGCGATGCGCCCCAAGGCTTGGGCGCCCTGCTCGCTGACCTCGATCAGGCTGCTGCGCTTTTGAAAGTCATAGACACCCAACGGCGAGCTAAACCGCGCGGTGCCTGAAGTCGGCAGCACGTGGTTGGGGCCGGCGCAATAGTCGCCCAGACTCTCGCTGGTGAACGCGCCCAAAAAAATCGCGCCCGCATGCTTGAGCAGCGGCTCCCAACGGTGCGGGTCGTGGCTCGACACCTCCAGGTGCTCAGGCGCGATGCGGTTGCTGATCTCGCACGCCTCTTCCATGCTGCGGGTGTGGATCAACACACCACGGCCATTCAGGGACGCGGCGATGATGTCTTTGCGCGGCATCTCGGGCAGCAGTTTGTCAATCGACGCCTGCACCGCATCGATATAAGCGACATCGGGGCACAGCAAAATACTTTGCGCCAATTCGTCGTGCTCGGCCTGGCTGAACAAGTCCATGGCCACCCAGTCAGCGGGGGTGGAGCCATCGGCCAAGACCAAAATCTCTGAAGGACCGGCGATCATGTCGATGCCCACAGTGCCAAACACACGGCGCTTGGCAGCGGCCACGTAGGCGTTGCCGGGGCCGGTGATTTTGTCGACTGCAGGCACGGTGGCGGTGCCGTAGGCAAGCGCGGCCACGGCCTGTGCGCCACCGATGGTGAAGGCACGGGTGACACCCGCGACATACGCAGCGGCCAACACCAGAGGGTTCTTCTCACCTTGCGCTGCGCCTGCTGCGTTGCGGTCTTTGGCGGGGGTGGGTACGACCATGATGATCTCGCCGACACCGGCTACGTGCGCGGGGATGGCGTTCATCAAGACGCTGGAAGGGTAAGCGGCTTTGCCACCGGGCACATAAATGCCCACACGGTCAAGTGGTGTGACTTTTTGACCGAGCAAACTGCCGTCGGCATCGCGGTAAGTCCAACTTTCGCCCGAGGCTTTTTTCTGCGCCTCGTGGTAGCTGCGGACGCGGGCGGCAGCGGCTTGCAAAGCCTCGCGTTGGTCGGTGGGCAGGCCCTCGAAAGCCGCTTTGAGCTCCGCCTGGGTCAGCTCCAAATCGGTCATGTTGGCGGCCTTCAAGCCGTCAAAACGCTCGGTGTACGCCAGCACCGCGGCGTCGCCGCGCTGCTTGACATCGGTCAGGATATCAGCAACCCGCTGCTCGATGGCGGCGTCGGTGTCGGCCGACCAATGCAAGCGCTGTTGAAACTGTGTTTCAAAGTCGGCTTGGGCAGTGGACAGGTGAAGCGGACGGGCGGGCATGGGGTGGTGGCTGGTTAAAAAACAGAAGGTGTCAGCGTTGGCGAGTCGCCTGGTCAAAGGTGTCGATCAGGCGACGGATGTCAGCGGTCTTGAGTTTCATCGATGCTTGGTTGACCACCAGCCTTGAGCTGATGTCCATGATGCGCTCGACCTCGATCAGGTGGTTGGCCTTCAAGGTGCTGCCGGTCGACACCAAGTCCACGATCGCGTCGGCCATGCCGGTCAGCGGCGCGAGTTCCATGCTGCCATAGAGCTTCACCAAATCCACGTGAACGCCCTTGGTAGCAAAAAAGTCTCGTGCAATGGCCACGTACTTGGTGGCCACACGCAAACGCGCACCTTGTTTGACCGCAGCGGCGTAATCAAAACCTTGCGGCACCGCCACGCTCATGCGACAGCGGGCGATCTGCAGATCGAGGGGTTGGTACAGACCTGCACTGCCGTGCTCGATCAAGGTGTCCAATCCTGCCACGCCCATGTCCGCGCCGCCGTATTCCACATAGGTGGGCACATCTGACGCACGCACGAGCACGACACGCAAGCTGGCTTGGTTGGTCGGCAAAATCAGCTTGCGCGACTTCTCTGGGTCTTCCAGCACCTCGATGCCCGCGGCTCTCAACAGCGGCAAGGTTTCATCAAAGATGCGTCCTTTGGACAGCGCCAGGGTAATGCTCATCGGATTCTTTCGATGTCCGCGCCCAAGGCGCGCAGTTTGTCTTCCATGCGGTCGTAGCCGCGGTCGAGATGGTAAATCCTGTCGACCGTGGTCTCGCCCGTGGCGACCAAACCAGCGATCACCAGGCTGGCCGAGGCGCGCAAATCGGTGGCCATGACCGTCGCGCCCGAGAGCTTGGCAACACCCTCGACCATCGCCACCTTGCCGTCGATTTGGATGCGCGCGCCCAAGCGCAGCAGTTCGTTGACATGCATGAAGCGGTTTTCAAAAATCGTCTCGGTGACTTTGGCGCTGCCTTGCGACACCGCATTGAGCACCATGAACTGGGCCTGCATGTCGGTGGGAAAGCCTGGGTATTCGGTGGTGCGAAAACTCTGGGCCTTGAGCTGCGCAAAGGCTGGGCCCTCGGCCTTGACCCGCAGGCCACCCATCACGTGTTCGATCTGCACGCCTGCGTCACGCAGTTTGTCGATCACCGCTTCGAGGTGGTCGCTGCGTGCGTGCTGCAGCACCACGTCGCCGCCGGTGGCTGCCACCGCGCATAAAAACGTACCCGCCTCGATCCGATCGGCCACCACGCTGTGGCTCGCGCCATGCAGTTGCTCTACGCCTTGGATCTGGATGCGGCTGGTGCCATGGCCTTCGATCTTCGCGCCCATGGCGATCAGCAGCTCGGCCAAGTCGGGGATCTCTGGCTCTTGGGCGGCATTCTCGAGCACGGTCTCGCCCTCTGCCAAGGCCGCAGCCATGAGGAAATTTTCGGTACCTGTCACGGTCACCATGTCGGTGGCGATGCGCGCGCCTTTCAAACGGCTGCGACCGTCTTTCAAACGCGCCACCATATAGCCTTGTTCGAGGTCAATGACCGCGCCCATGGCTTGCAGGCCTTTGATGTGCTGGTCCACCGGCCGGGTACCAATGGCGCAACCGCCGGGCAAGGACACCTTGGCGTGGCCAAAGCGGGCCAACAAGGGGCCCAGCGCCAAGACCGAGGCGCGCATGGTTTTCACCAACTCATAAGGCGCTTCAGGGCTGTGCAAGCTGCCTGCGTTCAACACCATGTCACCGGCATCGTTGCGCTCGGCGCTCACGCCCATGTGGCGAATCAGTTTGACCATGGTGGACACGTCTTGCAGACGCGGCACATTGCCCAGTGTGAGGGTGTCGGCGGTTAGCAAGGCCGCGCAGAGTTCTGGCAGCGCCGCGTTTTTAGCGCCGGCGATGGCGACCTGCCCGTTCAAGGGGCGGCCACCGCGTATCAGCAATTTGTCCATGGGCTCACTGCAGGCCGGGGATCAGGCCTGCGCCTTCCATTCAGCGGGGGTGAAGGTTTTCATCGACAAGGCATGGACCTCGTCATTGGCCATGGCGTGGCCAAGGGTTGCGTAGACTTTTTGGTGGCGCTGGATCGGGCGCAGGCCGTCAAACGCGGTGCTGACAATCGTGGCGAACCAATGGCGGCCATCGCCCTCGACATGCAAGTGCTCGCAGGGCAGTCCTGCGGCAATCATGGTTTCAATTTGGTCTGCGGTCATGTCTCAACCTTGAATCTTGTAGCCAATGCGCAGCAAATGCAGCGCCAAGCCAGCCACCAACACAAATGCGCTACCCACCAGCGCCAAACTCAACCAAGGCGAGACATCACTCACGCCAAAAAAGCCGTAGCGGAAACCGTCAATCATGTAGAAGAACGGGTTGAAATGGCTCACCTGTTGCCAAAACGGTGGCAAGGAATGAATGGAATAAAACACGCCGCTCAAAAACGTCATGGGTGTGATGAGGAAATTTTGAAACGAGGACATCTGGTCAAACTTGTCTGCCCACAAACCGGCAATCAGCCCGAGGGTGCCGAGCATCGCCGCACCTAAAAAAGCAAACACCAGTATCCAAACCGGTGCCACCACGCTGAGCGGCGCAAGCCACATGGTGACCAGCAACACACCTAAACCGACCACCACACCACGCACCGTGGCCGCCAACACATAAGCGGCAAACCAGCTCCAGGGACCCAAGGGGGTGAGCATGATGAACACCAGGTTACCCATCATCTTGCTTTGCACCATGGAAGACGAGCTGTTGGCAAACGCGTTTTGCAACAAGCTCATCATCACCAAGCCAGGCACCAAGAAAGCGGTGTAGCTCACGTTGTCATACACCGTGACACGGCCCTCGAGCAAATGTCCAAAAATCAGCATGTACAACAAAGCGGTCAACACGGGCGCGGCGATGGTTTGCGCACTGACCTTCCAAAAGCGCAGCACTTCTTTGTAGAACAGGGCTTGCCAACCGATCATGTTGCGGCCCCCATGACATCCAAAAACACGTCTTCCAAATCGGCTTTGCGGATTTCCACGTCTTGCGCCACCAAACCGGCGCTGCGCACCGCGGCCAGGTAATGCTCGATCTGCGCCGCGTCGTTGGCGGGGAACTGCACGATGCGCCCGGTGATGCGCGCTTGCGCGGCCAACTCGGGAGGCAGTTGTTCGTCAAGCTTGAAGCGCAGCACGTTGCTGGATGCGTTTTTCAGCAAGGTGCTGGTGTCGTCAAGTGCCACCACCCGGCCTTGCTTCAACATGGCGATGCGCGAGCACAGGGCCTCGGCTTCTTCCAAATAATGGGTGGTCAAGAGCACAGTATGGCCCTCGCGGTTCAAGCGCGCAATGAACTGCCACAGGGTTTGGCGCAACTCCACATCCACGCCAGCGGTCGGCTCATCGAGCACGATGACAGGCGGTTTGTGCGCCAGGGCTTGCGCCACCAACACGCGACGCTTCATGCCGCCAGAGAGTTGGCGCATGTTGTGGTTGGCCTTGTCCGCGAGTCCCAGGCATTCGAGCAACTCGTCGAGCCACGCACCGTTGTTGTGGATGCCGAAATACCCGGCTTGGAAGCGCAGGGCCTCGCGCACCGTGAAAAAGGGATCGAACACCAATTCTTGAGGGACCACGCCCAGCAGCCGCCTGACTTGCAAAGCCTGGGACTGCACATCCAGGCCATGCACCTGGATGCGTCCGCTGCTGGCTTGCAACAAGCCAGCCAGGATGCTGATCAGGGTGGTTTTGCCGGCGCCGTTGGGACCGAGCAAGCCGAAAAACTCACCTTCCTGGATGTCAAAGCTGACACCGTCGAGCGCCTGAAGCGTGCCTTGGGCATTGGCAAAGCTTTTGGTGACGGACTGGAAGGAGATGGCGGCCATGAGAAGCTGCCTATTCTAGAGGCTAGTGATTGCGCCCCCAGCCCGGGGTTTTAGGCGGCCAGGGGCTGCAACGGCAAGACCTCGCTGAGGCCGTAGACCTGGGCCAGGTTGAGTGCGCGCGCTGGCAAGCCCCGGACTTGAAAACCACCCCCTTGGGTTTGCGCTGCGCGCATGCCAACGAGCAACACCGCCAAGGCGGAGGAATCGAATTGTTGCAAAGCGCTGGCATCGACCACCAGTTCGCGGCCGCTGAGCGCGGCTTGCCCGAGTTGCATGGCAAAGGCTTGGGCTTGCGCATGGGTGAGCAAGCTGGGCAGGGCAAACCGGGCTTGGCTCATCTGCGGTTGTTGGCTTTGTTGCGTTCGGTCAAGGTGGTGATCAGACCGTCGATGCCCTTGCTGTTGATCTCTTGGGAGAACTGGCTGCGGTAGTTGTCGACCAACCAAACCCCCAGCAAATTAAAGTTGTAAATGCGCCAGCCGGAGGCGGTGTCAGGGGTTTTTTCGAGACGGTAATCGATATTGATTGGCTCATTGCCACCGCGCAACTCGGAGCGGATCACCACCTCGTTGTCGGCGGCCTGCACGCGATGGGGTTTGACCACGATGGTGAAGTTGTCCTTGATCTGCGACAACGCACCCGAGTAAGAGCGCATAAGCAAAATTTTGAATTCTTCAATCAAGCGTTTTTGCTGCTCGGGGGTGGCTTGCCGCCAGGCCGGGCCAACCGCAGAGGCGGTCATGCGTTTGAAATTGATGTGCTCGAGCAAACGGCTGTCGACCAGGGCGGCGATTTTTTGCAGGTCACCCGCCCTCAAAGCCGGGTCTTTTTGGACGGTGACCAACAAGTCGCTGGAGAGGCGCTGCATGAACGCGTCCGGGGCTTCTTGGGCCTGTGCAGACAAGCTCAAGAAAACGATGCCGAACACACCCATCCACCGTAACCAGCCGAACCAGGCAAGGGGCGAGGAAGTGATGGTGTAGTGCTTCATGACGTCAGTTTAGTAGAAATAGCAAAGCTTTACTGGTCGTATCGCTGACCACCACCGTCCGGGTCGTCGGCACCATCGTTCTTCGGGTTGCCCCGCTGGGTGGCAGCTCGGCGGCGTTGTAAATAGGCATCGCGGATGAAGCTGTATTTGTCGAGCGCCAGTTGGTCCAGTTGACTGTCAAACCCCAAGTAACCGGCCCGCTTGTCCAGCAGGTTCAAGGCTGTCCCGCTGTAACGCACCGAGGCTGGCGTGACATCGCCCCACAAACCACCCTGGTTATCAACCACCCAACCGGCGGTATCACGCAGATTGGACGGGCCTAAAACCGGCAACACGATATAAGGACCGGCTGGTACACCCCAATACCCCAGGGTTTGGCCAAAGTCTGCTTTGTGGCGCTGCAGGCCGATGCGGGTTCCCCAGTCGATCAGTCCATACACCCCAAAGACGGTGTTGACGGTTGCCCGCAAGCCTGTTTCAGCGGTGTCCATGGGTTTGAGCTGCAAAGCCAGGTTGAAGGTCGACCAAATATCGTTCAAGTTGCCAAAAAAGTTGCGCACGCCGATTTGCGCCAATTCCGGCACAGCTTGTTTGTAGTTGATGGCCACTGGTTTGAGAAGCTTGCTGTCGAGTTCGTCATTGAACGCGCTGATGCTGCGGTTGGTGGCTTCAAACGGGTCTTGCGGATGGCCGACCATGCCCGTCGGGGTGGCCGCGCAGCCCAGGCTCAGGCTGGCCAACAGGATCACCACCCAGGCCAGACAAGACAAACGCAAGCCCTGCATGTTCAGTTGCCCTCCGGCTGCGCACCCGGCGAAGCGGCTTTGTCGTAGAGAAAGCGGCTGATCAGGTTTTCCAGCACCACAGCAGATTGGGTGGACTGCAGGGTGTCACCGGGCTTCAAATTCGCCTCGTCAGCGCCAGCTTCGATGCCGATGTATTGCTCGCCCAGCAAACCGCTGGTGAGGATTTTCAAGGAGCTGTCTTTGGGAAAAGAATAGCGGGTGTCCATGGCCAACACCACTTGCGCCTGGAAACGTTTGGCATCAAAGCCGATGTCTTGCACCCGCCCGACCACCACGCCAGCGCTTTTGACTGGGGCTTGTTTTTTCAAACCACCGATATTGTCGAAAAAGGCGTTCACCGGGTATGTTTTTTGCCAACTCAAGCTGAGCAAATTGGCCGATTGCAAGGCCAAAAACAACAAAGCCGCGGCCCCCAACATCACCAGCAGTCCCACCCAGACATCCGTATTTGAGCGTTGCATATTCATTCTTCCTATTTCACAGCTTGAACATCAAAGCAGTCAACACAAAATCCAAAGCCAACACGGTCAGCGAGGCCATGACCACGGTGCGGGTGGTCGCGCGGGCCACGCCGTCGGGGGTTGCTTGCGCCTCAAAACCTTGGCGCAGCGCGATGAAACTGACGGTGAAACCGAACACCACGGTTTTGATCACGCCATTGCCCACATCCGACCAAACATCCACGCCATCGCGCATTTGACCCCAAAACGAGCCTGCGTCTACCCCGATCATGACCACGCCGACCAACCAGCCGCCAAGGATGCCGACCGCGCTGAAGATCGCGCCCAGGATCGGCATGACCAAGACCGCGGCCCAAAAGCGTGGGGCCAAGATGCGCTTGACCGGGTCTATCGCCATCATCTCCATGGCTGAGAGTTGCTCGCCGGCTTTCATCAGACCGATCTCGGCGGTGAGCGAGGTGCCGGCTCGACCGGTGAACAGCAAGGCGGAGACGACCGGCCCCAATTCGCGCACCAAACTCAGTGTCACCAACAAACCCAAGGCAGAAGCCGAGCCAAAGCGTTGCAAGGTGTTGTAACCCTGCAAAGCCAACACAAAACCCACGAACAAACCCGAGACCGAAATGATGGCCAGGGAATAGTTGCCCAAAAAATGCATGTGGTCGCGCACCAAACCAAAACGGCGCAAACAATACGGGGCCAACAGCAGCAAACGCAGGAACAAAGCGGTGGCGTGGCCCAAATCGGCCAGGAAAACACGGGTGGCCCAACCCACGCGGGCGAAGAATTCGCTCATGGGGGCCCCAGGCGGCTCATGCCGAAGTCCTGTGCAGCAGGCTGGGCGGGGTAATGAAAACGCACTGGCCCTTCCGGCGCGGCACTGACAAACTGGTGCACCAAGGGGTCGGTGCTTTGGCGCACTTCCTCGGGCGTGCCTTGCGCAGCGATGCGGCCGTTCGCCAAGATCACCACCTTGTCGGCGATGCGAAAGGTCTCTTCCAGGTCGTGCGAGACCAGGATGCTGGTCAGGCCCAGGGCGTCATTGAGCAAGCGGATCAAACGCGCTGCGGTGCCCAAGGAAATCGGGTCCAAGCCAGCAAAAGGCTCGTCATACATCATCAACTCAGGGTCCAGCGCCATGGCCCGCGCCAGGGCAATGCGGCGTGCCATGCCGCCCGAGACTTCGCTGGGCATCAAGTCGCGCGCGCCACGCAAACCCACCGCCTCGAGCTTCATCAGCACGATGTCGCGCACCATCGGCTCGGACAGGTCGGTGTGCTCTCGCAGGGGAAAGGCGACATTGTCAAACACACTCATGTCGGTGAACAAAGCGCCGAACTGAAACAACATGCCCATGCGTCGACGCGCTTGGTACAGCCCGGGTTTGTCCAAGCCGCCGATGTCTTGGCCATCGAACAAGACAGCGCCTGACTGGGCGCGATGCTGACCACCGATCAGCCGCAGGACCGTGGTTTTGCCGCCACCTGAAGCACCCATCAAGGCGGTGACTTTGCCGCGCGGGATTTGCAACGTCACCCCTTCGAGAACAGGGCGCTCGCCATAGCCGAAATGGGTATCGCGAAGCTCGATCAAAGGGGCTGCTGGGCTGCTCATCTGGGCAGTGTACTGTCACCCATCAAAAATTGATCGATCGTGCGTGCTGCCTGGCGACCTTCGCGGATCGCCCAGACCACCAGCGACTGGCCGCGGCGAATATCGCCTGCTGCAAACACCTTGGGAGCGCTGGTGGTGTAGCCACTGCCTTCTTCGGTGTGCGCCTTGGCGTTGCCGCGTGCGTCCTTGTCAACCCCAAAAGCTTCCAGCACGGTGGGCACAGGATTGACAAAACCCATGGCCAGCAACACCAGGTCGGCTTTGTATTCTTTTTCGGTGCCAGGCACCTCGACGAGCTTGCCGTCTTTCATCTCGACATGCACCGTGGTCAAGCCGGTGAGCTTGCCGTTTTGGCCAGTGAATGCTTTGGTGGAAATCGCGAACTCGCGCTTGAGCAGGCCTTTTTCGGTGCCCTCGTCATGGCTGGAGCTGGTGCGCATTTTCATGGGCCAGTAAGGCCAGACCATAGGCTTGTCCTCTTGCGCGGGCGGCATCGGCATCACCTCAAACTGGGTGACGCTGGCCGCGCCATGGCGGGTGCTGGTGCCCACGCAATCCGAGCCGGTGTCGCCGCCGCCGATCACAATCACATGCTTGCCGTCGGCGCGCAACTGGTCTTTGAGTTTGTCGCCCGCATTGATCTTGTTTTGCAGGGGCAAAAATTCCATGGCGAAATGCACGCCCTCGAGCTCACGCCCGGGCACCGCCAGGTCACGCGACTGCTCTGATCCGCCGGTCAACAGCACCGCGTCGAACTCTTTTTTCAGCTGATCTGCGCTGATGGTTTGCTTGGACCAATTGGTGACCTTGCTGTCCTTGGGCCAGTTGCCGACCATCACGCCGGTTTTGAACACCACGCCCTCGGCTTGCATTTGCTCAACGCGTCGGTCAATGTGGCTTTTCTCCATCTTGAAGTCAGGGATGCCATAACGCAACAAACCACCGACCCGGTCGTTCTTCTCAAACACCGTGACCGCATGGCCAACACGCGCCAACTGCTGCGCAGCCGCCATGCCGGCAGGTCCTGCACCGATCACCGCGACTTTTTTGCCGGTCTTGTGCGCAGCAGGTTGGGGCTTGACCCAGCCTTCGGCCCAACCGCGGTCGATGATCGCGTGTTCGATCGACTTGATGCCCACCGCGTCATCGTTCACGTTCAAGGTGCATGCCGCTTCGCAAGGCGCAGGGCAGATGCGCCCAGTGAACTCGGGGAAGTTGTTGGTGCTGTGCAAAACCGTCAAAGCGTTTTGCCACTGGTTGCCAAACACCAGATCGTTGAAGTCGGGAATGATGTTATTGACCGGGCAGCCGCTGTTGCAAAACGGCGTGCCGCAGTCCATGCAGCGCGCGCTTTGGGTTTTGGCCTGCTCGGGCGTCAAGGTGACGACGAACTCTTTGTGGTGTTTTAAGCGCTCGGGCACGGGCTTGTAGCCCTCTTCGACCCGTTCGAATTCCATGAAGCCTGTGATTTTTCCCATGATCTGGTCCTTGTGTTCGCTTAAGACTTGGCGGTGGCTTTTTTCGCCTTGGCCGGTTTGTCGGTGGCTGCAGCTGCCAATTCACCCAAGGCGCGTTTGTATTCGTTGGGGAACACTTTGACGAACTTGGCGCGGGCTTGTTCCCAGTGGTCCAACAGGGCGCGGGCGCGTTTCGAGCCAGTCCAACGGTGGTGGTCTTCGAGTAACTTTTTGAGTTGCGCTTCGTCGGCCAGGCCACGGTGCCATAGGGCTTGTGGCAATTCAGCAATTTGACGCTTCTCGTCCAACACTTTGTCCATGCTGACCATGGCGGTGTTGCAACGCTTGTCAAACTGGCCGTCCTCGTCATACACATAAGCGATACCACCGCTCATGCCAGCCGCAAAATTGCGTCCGGTGTTGCCCAGCACCACCACGGTGCCGCCGGTCATGTACTCGCAACCGTGGTCGCCTGTGCCCTCCACCACAGCGGTCGCACCGGACAAACGCACCGCGAAGCGCTCACCGGCCACGCCGCTGAAAAACGCCTCGCCACTGGTCGCGCCATAGAGCACGGTGTTACCCACGATGGTGTTGGACACCGCCTCGCCTCGGAAGTCGATGCTCGGGCGCACGACCACGCGCCCCCCGGACAAACCTTTGCCGGTGTAGTCGTTGGCGTCGCCGATCAAATACAAGGTGATGCCCTTGGCCAAGAACGCGCCAAAGGACTGACCACCGGTGCCCTCGAGCTGGATGCGCAAGGTGTCGTCAGGCAAACCCTCGGGGCGCACCTGGGTGAGCGCGCCAGACAGCATCGCACCGACTGAGCGGTTGACGTTGCGAGCGACTTCCATGAACTGCACTTTTTCGCCTTTGTCGATGGCGGCACGGCTCTTCTCGATCAACACCTTGTCCAGGGCTTTTTCCAGGCCATGGTCTTGGGTGTCGGTGTGGAACAGTGGCGTGCCAGCAGGCACCTGCGGGCGAGCCAACAAACGGCCAAAGTCCAGCCCTTTGGCCTTCCAGTGTTCGACACCTTGTTTCATGTCGAGCAAATCAGAACGGCCAATCAGGTCATCGAATTTGGCGATGCCCAGTTGCGCCATGATGTGACGCACTTCCTCGGCGATAAAGAAGAAATAGTTGACCACATGCTCTGGCTTGCCAGAGAACTTTTGACGCAGCACCGGGTCTTGCGTGGCCACGCCCACCGGGCAGGTGTTGAGGTGGCATTTGCGCATCATGATGCAGCCCTCGACCACCAGCGGTGCGGTGGCAAAACCAAATTCATCGGCTCCCAACAAAGCGCCAATCGCGACATCGCGGCCGGTTTTCATTTGACCGTCGGTTTGCACCCGAATGCGGCCACGCAAACCGTTCATCACCAAGGTTTGCTGGGTTTCGGCCAAGCCAATTTCCCAAGGGCTGCCCGCGTGTTTGATCGAGGACCAGGGCGAGGCACCGGTGCCACCGTCGTGGCCGGCGATCACCACATGGTCGGCCTTGCACTTGGCCACGCCTGCAGCAATCGTGCCCACACCCACCTCGGACACCAGCTTGACGCTGATGTCGGCATGCGGCGCCACGTTTTTCAAATCGTGGATCAGTTGCGCCAAGTCTTCGATGGAATAAATATCGTGGTGCGGTGGCGGAGAAATCAGGCCAACACCAGGCACCGAGTAACGCAAAAAGCCGATGTACTCGGACACCTTGCTACCAGGCAGTTGACCGCCCTCACCGGGCTTGGCACCCTGGGCCATCTTGATCTGGATTTGGTCGGCGCTGGCCAGGTACTCGGCGGTTACCCCAAAGCGGCCGGAAGCGACTTGCTTGATTTTTGAGCGCAGCGAATCGCCGGCTTGCAAAGGCATGTCCACTTCGACTTGCTTGTCGCCAATCACGCTTTTCAAGGACTCGCCTTGTTTGATCGGGATGCCTTTGAGTTCGTTGCGGTAGCGTGCCGGGTCTTCGCCTCCCTCACCGGTGTTGCTCTTGCCGCCGATGCGGTTCATGGCAACCGCCAAGGTGGCATGGGCTTCGGTGCTGATCGAGCCCAAGGACATGGCGCCGGTGGCAAAGCGTTTGACGATTTCGCTGGCCGGCTCCACTTGGTCCAGGGGAATGGCTTTGCTCGGCTCGATCTTGAACTCGAACAGTCCGCGCAAGGTCATGTGGCGACGGCTTTGGTCGTTGATGATTTGGGCGTACTCTTTGTAAGTGCTGAAGTTGTTGGCACGGGTGCTGTGCTGCAACTTGGCGATCGCGTCCGGCGTCCACATGTGGTCTTCACCACGGACGCGCCAGGCGTATTCGCCGCCCGCGTCGAGCATGTTCGCCAGTAAGGGGTCATCGCTGAACGCGCTGGTGTGCATGCGGATGGCTTCCTCGGCCACTTCAAATATGCCAATGCCTTCGACACGGCTGGGCGTGCCGGTGAAGTACTTGGCAATCGTTTCGCTGTTCAAGCCAATCGCCTCGAACAACTGCGCGCCGCAGTAAGACATGTAGGTGGACACGCCCATCTTGGACATGATTTTCGAGAGGCCTTTGCCAATCGCTTTGACATAGTTGTAGATGGCTTTGTCGGCCGACAAATCGCCTGGCAACTCGGCATGCATGGTGGCCAAGGACTCCATTGCCAAGTAAGGGTGAACCGCTTCTGCGCCGTAACCGGCTAACACCGCAAAGTGATGCACCTCGCGGGCGCTGCCGGTTTCAACCACCAAGCCAGCGCTGGTGCGCAGGCCTTCTTTGACCAGGTGTTGATGCACTGCCGACAAAGCCAGCAAAGCGGGAATGGCAACTTGGGTAGCGGTGATCGCACGGTCGCTGATGATCAGGATGTTGTGGCCGCTTTTGATATGGTCCACGGCTTGGGCACACAGCGACGCCAGCTTGGCCTCGACGCCTTCATGGCCCCAAGCCAAGGGATAGGTGATGTCCAAGGTCGCGCTCTTGAACTTGCCCTGGGTCATGCTTTCGATGTGGCGCAGTTTGGCCATGTCTTGGAAATCGAGCACCGGCTGGCTGACCTCGAGGCGCATCGGTGGGTTGACCTGGTTGATGTCGAGCAAATTGGGTTTGGGGCCGACAAACGACACCAAGGACATCACGATCGCTTCACGGATCGGGTCGATCGGCGGGTTGGTCACCTGCGCGAACAACTGCTTGAAGTAGTTGTACAGCGGCTTGTTTTTGTCGGAGAGTACGGCCAAGGGGCTGTCGTTGCCCATCGAGCCCAAGGCTTCTTCGCCATTGGCCGCCATCGGAGCCATCAAAAATTTGAAGTCTTCCTGGGTGTATCCAAAAGCTTGCTGGCGGTCGAGCAAAGACAGGCTGCTTTGCTCGGGCCTGCCCACAGGGTGCTCGGCCACATCGTCCAAGCGCACCCGCAGGTTTTCAATCCACTGTTTGTAGGGCTTGCTGTTGGCCAGACCGGATTTCAATTCTTCGTCATCGATCATGCGGCCTTGCTCAAGGTCGATCAAGAACATCTTGCCCGGCTGCAAACGCCATTTGCGCACGATCTTGCTCTCAGGCACCGGCAGCACACCCGACTCGGAACCCATGATCACCAGGTCGTCATCGGTGATGCAGTAGCGCGAGGGGCGCAAGCCGTTGCGGTCCAAGGTCGCGCCGATCTGGCGGCCATCGGTGAACACGATGGACGCGGGGCCGTCCCAGGGCTCGAGCATCGCCGCGTGGTATTCGTAGAACGCACGGCGGCGTGCGTCCATGGTGTTGTGGTTTTCCCACGGCTCGGGGATCATCATCATCACCGCTTGGCTCAAGGGGTAGCCTGCCATGGTCAGCAGCTCCAAGCAGTTGTCAAAGGTGGCGGTGTCGGACTGGTCGGCAAAGCTGATCGGGTAGAGCTTGTGCAAGTCTTCGCCCAACACAGCAGAAGTCATGACGCCTTCACGCGCCTTCATCCAGTTGTAATTGCCCTTGACCGTGTTGATCTCGCCGTTGTGGGCGACATACCGGTAAGGGTGGGCCAATGGCCACTCGGGGAAGGTGTTGGTGGAGAAACGCTGGTGCACCAAGCCCAGCGCAGACACACAGCGTGGATCTTGCAAGTCTTTGAAATAGGTACCGACCTGATCGGCCAACAACAGGCCCTTGTAAATCACGGTGCGGCTCGACATGCTGGGCACGTAATACTCTTTGCCGTGCTTGAGGTTAAGGTGCGAGATCGCAGCGCTGGCGGTTTTGCGAATGACATACAGCTTGCGCTCTAAAGCGTCTTGCACGATCACATCGTTGCCACGGCCAATGAACACCTGGCGGATGAGCGGCTCTTTGGCACGCACCGTGGGTGACATGGGCATGTCTTTGTTGACAGGCACATCGCGCCAGCCCAACAGTACCTGCCCCTCGGCCTTGATGGCACGCTCGAGCTCTTGCTCGCAGGCCAAACGAGAGGCATGCTCTTTGGGCAAAAACACCATCCCCACACCATACTCACCCGGTGGAGGCAACACCACGCCTTGTTGGGTCATGTCTTCGCGGTAAAGCAGGTCGGGCAACTGGATCAAGATACCGGCACCGTCGCCCATCAATTTGTCTGCACCGACCGCACCACGGTGGTTGAGGTTTTCCAAAATCTTCAGCGCCTGGCTGACGATTTCATGGGTTTTTTGTCCCTTGATATGCGCCACGAAACCGACGCCACAAGCATCGTGCTCTTGGTTGGACTGGTACAAACCCTCGGTAAATGCCTTTTGCATGACGCGCTTCCTGTGAAATCGGGGACAGACTCGCTAAGCATAGTCCACTCCAAGCGGTTTTTCAAAGAAATTAATTGGGGTCAGATTCCAATTATTTCTTGAGTTAATTTGTCGGCTATTTAATAAGGGACAGATGTATCAAGCTTTGACAAGTTTTGCCACTGGTCTGCCTGCCGCGGTTTTGCGCACCCGCCTGGGTGTGAGTTGCTGCAAGCCTGCGACAAAGGACTCTTCACCCAAGGCCCAACCGCTCATAGTCGCGTCGGTCAGCGCCTGCTGTTGCTTGGGTTGGATACCTGCTTGGACCAAAGCCGCGTAAGCCGCCTCGCGGGCAAACGGGGTGTTGCCCAAAGCCCAGTACAAGGCGTGGGGTGTGAGCCAAGGGTCTTGACGGATACCGGTGTAATGCCCATGGCTAGACCAAGCAAAGTCAGCCGCTTGTTCCACCAAGCCCGCACGCACCGGGTTCAAGTCGATGTAGGCCATGCAGGCCAGAAAATAGCGTTCGGTTTGGATCAGGGTGGAGCGGTATCGCCCTTCCCACAGGGTGCCTGTGCGGCCATGGCGTTTGTTGAAAGACAGCACATACGAGCGGCCCACCGCCTGCATCATGAGTGGCAAGGCTTTGTCGGCTTGGGGGGTGACCAAAAGGTGCAGGTGGTTGCCCATGAGCACATAGGCGTGCACCTCCACCGACTGCGCTTGCGAATGGGTTTGCAACAGATCGAGCATGCGCTGCTGGTCGCTGGCATCCTCAAAAATGCTTTGCCGGTTGTTGCCACGCAAGATGATGTGGTGCGGGTATCCGGGAAGTGTGAGGCGAGGCAATCGGGCCATGGGCGCATGTTATCGCTCAAGCGCTCTGAGCGCGTGCCTTAACATTCGTGCAACATGTCCGCGCCCGCTTCACTGCCAACCTCACCCCAGCTCTGGGTGATGTGCTTGTGCGCCGAATGGTGTGGCACCTGCCGTGAGTACCAACCCCTGTTTGACCAACTCGCCAAAGACATGCCGCAAGCGCGGTTTGTGTGGGTCGACGTGGAAGAACAAGACGGATTGCTGCAAGACCTGGACATTGAAAACTTCCCCACGCTGTTGCTGGTCAACGCACAAAGACAAGCGTGTTTTGCAGGCACCGTGTTGCCCCACCTGGAAACTTTGCAACGCATGTGCCAAGTGGCCTTGGCGGGTGACTTGCCGCTGTTGACCGACCCCGAATGGCTGGCGGTGGTGCCAGGCTTGTTGACCCTAGGGCAAGACTGAACGGGCCCATAAAGCCGCCCTCACCAAAGGCCGCAGGCGCCGCACCCAGGGCAGCCAGGGGCCAAACTGCCCACGCAGTTCATGGATGTAATCGTCGTAGGTGCGCTGCTGGTACTGCAACAGAGCTTGGCTGGCTGAGGTGTCTAACCAATCGACGCTGTAGTCGGTTGGGTTGAACCAACGGGCGGGTAACGGCGCTTGCCCCAACATCGACATGACTTGGTCCAGCATTTGCCCGTAGGTGAGTTGGCAACGCGCCCCGCCACCAATCAACCAGACCTTGCCCCAGATGGCGGGTTGGTCCACCGCGTTGGCCAAGGCGACGCCCACATCCAAGGTATGGACAAATTCGAGCCGGTTCGAGGGCGGGATCAAAAACATGGCTTTGTCAAAAATCACTTTGACCGGAATGGCCGCACCCAAGCGAAACACCGACCATGTCAAGCCGCTGGAACGAAGCAGTTGCTCAGCGATGACTTTTTGGCTGGCATAGCCCTCCACTGGCTGCAGCGGGCAGGTGAGCGTGCGAGGCGGCGGCAGGTGTTGGGTCTGCCCGTACACATGCAGGGTGGAGGTGAAGAGGATGCGCGCGGGCTTGGGCATGGTGGTGACCGCCAAAATCAGTTGGCGCATGCCGCCGACATTGACCTCGTAGGCGAGCGCAGGATCGACCTCGCTGTGCGCCCCGGTATGCGACAGCTCAGGGATCAAGGCGGCCAAATGAATGACCAGGTCTTGGTCTTTGACGGCTTTTTGTAGATCAACAAAACGCCGCACATCGCCCCACACGAGTTCACAGGCCGGGGCATGCAGACGCGCTAAGCGGCGATGGATGCGCAAGGGCAGATCGAAACAACGCACACGGTGTCCACGCCCTGCCAAAGCCTGCAAGGTGCTGATGCCAATGTTGCCAAAGGCCCCGGTGACCAAAATGTTCATGCGCAGCCCAAACCGTGTGAGCAGCGCAGGTTAACTCAACAATGAATTATTTTTCAAACAAAAATATTCATTTATGGGCGCTGAAACGCTCATTCAGGCTGGTTAAGCCAAACGCCTCGAGCAAGGCCTGCAGCCGTTGGGCAGCACTTTGCTTGCGCTGCCCGGTGTATTGCGCCAGGATCAGTTCGTTTTTCAGGCTGTGCTCCCAGCCCACCAGCTCGGTGACCGTCACCTGGTAGCCCTGGGCTTCGAGCAACAAGCAACGCAAGACATTGGTGAGTTGGCTGCCGATTTCGCGGGTGTGCAGGGGGTGACGCCACAACTCGGCCAAGGGTGTGCGCGACAAATTCAGCGCCTTGTGGCTGCGCAGATGGCTGGCCACCTCGGCTTGGCAACACGGGACCAGCGCCATGGCCTTGGCTTGTTTGGCCAAACCAAAAGCGATCGCATCATCGGTGGCGGTGTCGCAAGCATGCAAGGCGGTGACCATGTCCACCTGCGTGGGCAGGGCTTGGTTTTGGCTGGCTTGGCTGACACTGGCATTGACAAAATGCATGCCTTGGGCGAAACCCAGCTGATTCGCCAGTTGTTGTGAAGCAGTCACCAACTCGGCGCGGGTTTCGATGCCAATCACCTGTCCGACAGCGCGCCCGTGCTGCAGCGCTTGGGGCTTGAAAAACAGGTCTTGGATGATGAAACCCAAATATGACTTGCCCGCGCCATGGTCGGCCAACACCAGCGGTCGGGTGTCGCCCTGCGCTTGCCTGTCAGCCAACATCGCCAAGAGTGGCTTTTCAATGAACTGGAACAGGTGGTAGACCTGCTTGAGTTTGCGCCTTGAATCCTGGTTGAGCTTGCCATCGCGCGTCAAGATGTGCAGGGCTTTCAACAGCTCAAGGGACTGCCCGGGGCGCACCTCGGGCGGCCAGGTGTCTTGGTCAGGTGCTGTTTGACCTCGGTTTTTCATGGCTTGGGTTGGGGCAACTGCAACGCTGCCCAGCCGGTGTGCCCCAGGTCCTGCAAGGTGGCGATGTTGGTGTCGTAAATCGCCGCTGCACTCGGGAATGCCGCCACCGCTTTGTCAATGCTGTCCTCACGCAAAAGGTGCAAGGTGGGATGTGGCGCGCGGTTGGTGAAGTTGCTGATGTCTTGCGGGTCCACACCGGCAAAGTGGTAGCGCGGGTGAAAGTCGGCGATTTGCAAAACGCCCTCCAAACCGAGCGACTGCAACACCGCGTCGCAATCGAATAAAAACCCATTGAAGTCGAGGAAGTTGGGCAGCAACTGCGGCGCGATCAACAAAGTGGTGTCCAACTCAGCAGGGTCGGCATCTGCCAGGTGTTGCAATTCGGTTTGCAACACTTGCAACACCGCCTCGGGGTCAGCTGCTTGGCAGACGACATAACGCACCTGCCCTTTGGCCACGACACCTTTGGCAAAGGGGCACAGGTTCAGTCCAATCACCGCTTGGTGAAGCCATTGCTGGGTATCGGCCACGGCGGCTTGGTCGGTCTGCGGGCTTGGGGACATGGCGTGGGTTGTCAGTGGGAAGGGGCGGGCAAGGGAGATGCCAAGCGTGCATGCTCGCGGCTGGCAAAACGGTCGGTCATGCCTGCAATGTAATCGGCGACTGCGCGTGGCACATCGGCACGGTGGGCATGGCCTTCGGGCAGTGCTTGCGGCTTGTCCAAGTAGGCCTGGAACAACTCGCGCACCACCTGCTTGGCCCACTCGGTGGTTTGCAAGACCTGCGGATGTCGGTACAACTGGTGCAACAAAAAGCTTTTGAGTTGGGTTGACTGGGCTTTCATCTCGGCGCTGAACTGCACCAAGGGCGGCAGTTGCCGCACTGCCTGCACCGACCCCGGGGCGTGCTGTTGCAATGCAGATTGGGTGGCGTGCAACACGTCATACACCTGGTCACTCAGCATGCGGCGGATGCTCTCGTACAACAAGCGCCGCCCCGACAAGTCTGGAAATGCTGCCTGCACTTGAAGGCGGTAGTTGTCAAACAATGGCACTTCGCTGAGCTGGCCGATGCTGATCAGGCCTGAGCGCACACCGTCATCGATGTCATGTGCGTTGTAGGCCATTTCATCGGCGATGTTGCACAACTGCGCCTCCAAGCTGGGTTGGCTTTTGTGCAAAAACCGAGCAGCCACGCCGCCTGGTTCGAGCGCCTCGAGCATCTGCGCATTGCTTTGAGAGCAGTGCTTCAAAATGCCTTCACGGGTTTCAAAACACAGGTTCAAGCCGTCGAACTGGGGGTAGCGTTCCTCCAAACCATCGACCACCCGCAGGCTTTGCAAGTTATGCTCAAAGCCGCCGTAAGGCGCCATGCATTCGTTCAAGGCATCTTGTCCAGCATGGCCAAACGGAGTGTGGCCCAGGTCATGCGCCAAGGCGATCGCCTCGACCAAGTCCTCGTGCAAGCCGAGTACCCGCGCCAAGGACCGGCCGAGTTGGGCAACTTCCAAAGAGTGGGTCAAACGGGTGCGAAACAAATCGCCTTCATGGTTCAAAAACACCTGTGTTTTGTATACCAAGCGGCGAAACGCGGTGGAGTGGACGATGCGGTCACGGTCGCGCTGGAAAGCGTTGCGGGTAGGGGCAGCGGGTTCGGGGTGGCGGCGGCCTCGGGAATGCACGGGGTTGCAAGCAAAAACCGCCAAACCCGTTGCTGAAACCGGTACCGGCAAGCCCAACAAGTTGCCGGTCATGCCTGGCAACAGGCCTGCAAAACCTCGCTCACCAAGGCATCAGGCGCACCGCGCAGTGTGGCGGTGCCGGGCCTGTCAATCAGCACAAAACGGATATCGCCGCCCTCGGCTTTTTTGTCCACCCGCATATGGTGCAAGTAAGCCTCGACGCCCAGGGCAGGACCCACCGTGGGCAGCCCCGCATGGGCGATCACAGCCGTGAGCCTTTCGGCAAAAGCGGCATCGACCAAACCCAAACGCGCCGACAAGCCTGCGGCCATGACCATGCCGCACCCAACCGCCTCCCCATGCAGCCAGACTCCAAAGCCCAAGCCGGCTTCGATCGCATGACCAAAGGTATGGCCGAAATTCAATATCGCCCGTAAGCCAGCTTCGCGCTCGTCTTGGCTGACCACATGCGCTTTGATTTCACAGCTGCGTTGCACCGCATAAGCCAGTGCTTGCGGGTCGCGCGCCAGCAAGTCGCCCATGTGCTGCTCGATCCAGTCAAGGAAAACCATGTCAGCGATCGGCCCGTACTTGATCACCTCGGCCAAGCCCGCGCTCAATTCGCGCGCTGGCAAGCTCTGCAGGGTGTTGAGGTCACACACCACCCGCTCGGGTTGGTAGAACGCGCCCACCATGTTTTTGCCCAGCGGGTGGTTGATCGCGGTTTTGCCTCCCACCGACGAGTCGACTTGCGCGAGCAAGGTGGTGGGCACCTGTACAAAGGGCACACCGCGCATATAGCAAGCCGCTGCAAAGCCGGTGATGTCGCCGATCACGCCGCCCCCCAAAGCAAACAACACCGTCTTACGGTCGCAGGCATGGCTGAGCAAGGCATCGAAAATCCGCTGCAGGCTTTCCCAGGTTTTGTAGGCCTCGCCATCGGGCAAAGTGCACACATACACCTGGGCGTAATGCGGTTGCAAGGACGCTTGCAAACCCGCCAGGTAAAGCGGGGCGACCGTCTCGTTGGTGACGATCAACGCGGCCGCAGCCCGGGGCAGGCCTTGCCAAGCTGTCGGGGCTTCCAACAAACCGGGTGCGATTTGGATGGCATAGCTGCGCTCACCCAAGTCGATGCTGACCTGGCCTGCGCTGGGACCGGGGCGGGGACTGCTCATGTGACCGGTGTTTCCATGGGCAGCAAGCCCGCGAGTTCGAGTTGGCTCATGATCATGTTGACCATGGTTGGGATACGGGGGCGGTTGGTTTCGATCACGAAATGGGCAGCGGCTTGGTAACTGGGGTCGCGCTGCTCGAACAGCTCGAGCAGTTTGGCTTTTGGGTCACCCACCTGCAGCAAGGGGCGTTGGGTGTCGTGCCGCAGTCGGCGGTAAAGCTCATCGGGGGTGACCCGCAGGTAAATCACATGGGTGCGCTCGCGCAACAGGCTGCGGTTGGCTTCGCGCAAGACCGCTCCGCCGCCGGTTGCCAGCACGCCGCAAGCGGTGCGGGTCATGTCGTCGAGCACCTGGGACTCCATGTCGCGAAAAGCGGGTTCGCCCTCACGCTCAAAAAATTCGCGGATCCTGCCAGCGATGCGCAACTCGATCACCTGGTCGGCATCGACAAAGCCCACGCCCAATTTGCGCGCAAGTTGCCGTCCAACCGTTGATTTGCCGCTGCCCGGCATGCCCACCAATGCCAACACGATAGATGCTTTCTCAAGGTGCAGGGGCACCTTGCTCGAGCATTTTAGGGCTTAGGAATATCAGCAGCTCTTGCTTTTGCTGACGATGGCTGCGGTTGCCAAACAACCAAGACCAACCCGGCAGGTCACGCAAGCCGGGAACGCCTGCCCGGCTGTCGTTGTGGCTGGTCTCGTAAATGCCGCCAATCATCACCGTGCCTCCGTCTTCAACCCGAACCTGGGTACTGACATGCTTGGTGTCAATCGCAAACCCCGCGGGCGTGCTTTGACCGACACTGTCTTTGTGCACCTCTAGCCTCATGGTGATGCTGCCCTCGGGTGTGATCTGTGGCGTGACCTCCAAACGCAAATTGGCTTTGCGAAATGCGATCGATGTGACCCCGTTGGCGCCAGCCAAGGTGTAGGGCAATTCCGTGCCTTGCTCGATCACCGCTTTGGCTTGGTCGGCGGTGACCAAGCGCGGACTGGCCACCACCCGCCCCAAACCCTGCGCCTCCAGGGCAGACAACTCCACACCCAAGCGTCGGCTGTGACTGGCATTGAACAAACTCAGCGCCACCTGCGGCGCTTGAGCAGCCTGCAAAGGGCTGGCAGGCAGGTTGATGTTGGGCGTGCCGCTGTTGACCGCCAAGCGCACACCCAAGGACGAGGCAAAGTTGTCGGATGCCTCAACGATCCGCGCCTCGATCAACACCTGTCTCTGCGCCACATCAACGCGTTCGATCAGTTGCGCGACTTGTTGCAGGCGCTCGGCAATGTCAGTGACAAACAACTGGTTGGTGCGTGCATCTGTCATGGCGCTGCCGCGCGCACTCAGCAAGCGGGGCGCGGCAGCGCCTGTTGGCGATGAACCGCCAGCCATCAACGCCCCCAACACGTCAACCGCCCGGGCATGGTTGAGTGCAAAGGCCTGGGTCTGTAGGGGTTCTAACACCTGCATGGCGCTGCGGCTCTCCAACAACTGCTTTTCTCTGGCAGCCAGCTCTGCCAACGGTGCCACCCACAGCACCGTCCCTTGGCGCTGTTGCCCCAAACCCTTGGTTTGCAAAATGGTGTGCAAAGCCTGGTCCCAAGGCACGTCTTTCAGCCGCAAGCTCAGGTTGCCGTTGACGCTATCGGAGACCACCAGGTTCAAGCCACTGAAATCAGCAATCAGTTGCAGCGCCGTGCGCAGTTCGATCTGTTGAAACTGCATGCTGATCGGTGCGCCGCTGAACCCGGTTGCCGGGGTTTGGGCCACGGCCATGCTGACCATGCAGCCCAGCAGCTTGCCAATCAGCCAGACCCATGTCTGCCGCTTCATGGCTTGCCCTGCCCGGGAAACCTAACCCGCCGTGATTGCCATTGCCCCGGTGCTTGGGGGTGCCATTCCTGCAGCACCAAGTGGTCTG
>Ga0247832_1001883_pt1 | contig 34654 bp, 43 predicted proteins | sample LaCruzMarch2015__10_FD_192407 | JGI IMG/M metagenome (GOLD analysis project Ga0247832, IMG submission 192407) | Freshwater microbial communities from meromictic Lake La Cruz, Castile-La Mancha, Spain - LaCruzMarch2015_4m | ecosystem: Environmental > Aquatic > Freshwater > Lake | place: Spain... | reverse complement strand
AGGGTGACGCCCACGATGATGAGCAATCCGGTGCCGCCGAAGAACTGCGCGGTCATATAGGGCACCTTCATTCCTTCGGTCAGCATCTGTGGAAGGATGGCAATGAGGGTCAGAAAGACGGCACCGGCGAAGGTCAGGCGCGTCATGGTGTAATCTAGGAAGTCGGCCGTGGGCTTGCCCGGACGCACACCTGGGATGAAGCCACCGTATTTCTTGAGGTCGTCGGCGATTTGTGCGGGTTGGAATTGCGTCGCCACCCAGAAATAGCTGAAGAAGAAAATCATCGCTCCGAAGAGGGTGTAATAAAGCCAGCCGCTGGCCAGCATGGCGGAGAGCTCGTTGGCCCAGCGATGCGTGGGGAAGGCCATGCTCAGGATGGTCGAAGGGAAAAGAAGGATGGCCTGCGCGAAGATAATCGGCATGACGCCGGCGTAGTTGACCTTGAGCGGCATGTATTGGGTTTGGCCGCCATAAACTTTGCGTCCGACCACGCGCTTGGCGTATTGCACGCTGATGCGGCGGGTGGCCTGGGTCACGGCAATGACCGCGGCAATGACGATGATCAAAAAGGCGATGAGCAGCACGAGAACGACCGGGCTGACCGGGGCCGCTTCCCCGCCGGCCGGGACGAAGGTGCGCCAGGCTTGGATCAATCCGGCGGGCAACTGCGCGAGGATACCGACGGTGATGATGATGGAAATACCGTTGCCGATGCCGCGCTCGGTGATCTGGTCGCCAAGCCAGACGAGGAACATCGTGCCTGCGGTGAGCGTGATGACGGTGAGCAGACGGAATCCAAGGCCCGGATCCGAGACGAGTGGCACGCCGAGCCTGTTGATCGTGTCCATGATGCCGGGCAAGAACGGATTGGACTCGGGGCTCTCGAAGGAGAGCGCGAGCAGATAACCCTGAAGCAAACAAAGGATGATCGTGACGTAGCGGGTGTATTGGGAAATTTTCTGGCGGCCTCCGTCCTCGCGCGAAAGACGGCTCAGTTTCGGGATCACCGCGGTCATGAGTTGCATCATGATGGACGCGCTGATGAAAGGCATGATGCCGAGGGCGAAGATGGCGCAGTTGCCGAGGGCGCCACCGCTGAAGAGGTTGAAGAGCGCGGCCACGCCGCCGCCGGCCTGCGCGTCGGCCACATTGAGGAACCATTGACGAAGGACTTCCGCATTGATCCCCGGGGTCGAGATGACCGAGCCCGCGCGGACGATGACAATCATGGCCAGCACAAAGAGCACGCGTTGCCGCAGCTCGGGAATTTTGAAGATGTTGGTAAACGCGGAGATCATCGGCTTTTTACAAGATGGACGACCGTCCCGGCGGTGCGGTCCGGAGGATGACGGCAGGAATGCCGGCGTCGCCAGTTCGAACCGGTTCCGCCGCACTCATCCGTTCAGGAAATCGTGCCGCCAGCGGCTTCGATCTTGCGCTTGGCCACCTCGCTGAACTTGGCACCGGAAATGATGACTTTTTTGGTCAGTTCGCCCCGGGCGAGAATTTTGACGCCGTCAATCGTGCCACGCACCAAACCCGCCTTGCGGAGGGCGGCTTCATCGACCGTCGCACCGTCGGCGAACTCGTTGAGGTCATCGAGATTGACGATCGCGATGCGCAGTTTGAACGCGGCATTGTTGAATCCGCGCTTGGGCAGACGGCGGATAAGCGGCATTTGTCCACCCTCGAAACCGAGACGGATACTGCCGCCGGAGCGGGCTTTCTGTCCCTTGTGTCCCTTGCCGCTGGTTTTGCCGGTGCCCGAGCTTTCGCCGGAGCCGAGACGTTTGCGGCGTTTTTTGGCGCCGGGTCGGGGTGCAAGTGTGTGCAGTCGCATGGTGGTCAGGCGGGGGCGAGTTCGGTCGCCGCTTCCGCTTTGGTGGGTTTCATCTGGATGCCGCGCACGCGGAAAATTTCTTCGCGCGGGCGGAGTTTGGAGAGGGCTTCGATCGTCGCCTTGACCACATTGGCGTGGTTGTTCGAGCCGAGCGACTTGGCCAGGACGTCACGGATACCGACGGCTTCGCACACCGCACGGACGCCGCCGCCGGCAATAATGCCGGTGCCGGGCGAGGCCGGACGGAGCAAGACGCGGCCGCCGCCGAATTCACCAGTCACCTCGTGCGGAATGGTGTTTTGGGCGAGCGAGAAAACTTTCATCGCCTTGCGCGCGGAATCCGAGGCTTTGCGGATGGCTTCGCTGACTTCCTTTGCTTTGCCGAAACCGCAACCGACGCGGCCCTTGTGGTCGCCGGTGACGATGAGGGCGCTGAAACTGAAGCGGCGACCGCCTTTGACCACCTTGGCGCAGCGGTTGATGAAAACGACTTTCTCGACCGTGTCGGACGGCTCTTTGGGTTCCTTGGGCCCGCGGTTGTCGCGGCGGCCGGTATTGCGTGCATTAGGAGGCATGATGTTTTTAGAATTCGAGGCCGGCTTCGCGCGCGGCGTCAGCGAGGGCTTTGACTTTGCCCATGTATTGGAAGCCGCCACGGTCGAAAACGACTTTGGAGATGGATTTTTGCTTGGCGCGGTCGGCCACCAGTTTGCCCACGCTGGTCGCGTTGGCCACATTGGCGCCGGCTTTGGCCGCTTTTTCCTGCGTGCTGGCCGCGGCCAGGGTGACGCCTTTGGTGTCGTCGATGACCTGCGCGCGGATGTGGCGGCCGGAGAAATTGACCGCGAGGCGCGGACGCTCCGTGGTGCCGGACACCTTTTTGCGGAGGCGCTTGTGGCGGAGTTTGATGCTGTTGTGGCGTGTCATGGCGTTTACTGGACGGTTTTGCCTTCCTTGCGGCGGACTTTTTCGTCGGAGTAACGCACGCCTTTGCCCTTGTAGGGCTCCGGCGGGTAGTAGGCGCGGATATTGGCCGCGACTTGACCGACCAACTGGCGGTCGATCCCCTCGACGAGGAGCTTGGTGTTGTCGGTCACCGTGACTTTGATCTCGCTCGGGATATCAAAGACCACGGGATGGGAGAAACCGAGTGAAAGATTGAGCTTTTGTCCCTGCACGGCGGCCTTGAAACCGACGCCTTGGATCTCGAGGTTGCGGGTGAAGCCGGTGCTCACGCCGGTCACCATGTTGTTGAGCAAGGCGCGGGCCAGGCCATGGAGGGCGCGCACTTGGCGGGTCTCCGACTTGCGCTCGAGGGTAAGGGTTTCGCCCTCGACCTTGCCTTCAATGCCTTCGGGCAGGCGCCAGGAAAGTTTGCCTTTTGGTCCCTCGACCTGCACAGAGCGATCGGGTGAAAGATTCACCTTCACCTTGGCGGGAAGAGATACAGGTTTGTTGCCGATGCGTGACATGGTGCGTTCCTCCTTACCAAACGTAGGCCAGCAGCTCGCCGCCGACCTTCTGGCGGCGCGCCTCGCGACCGCTGAGCACGCCGCGCGGCGTGGAAATGATGGAAATGCCCATGCCGCCGAGGACGCGCGGGATGTCTTCGGCCCCGACATAGCGGCGCAGGCCCGGGCGGCTGACCCGCTTGAGACCGGTGATGGCCGGGGTTTTTCCGGCGAACTTGTTGACGATGCGCAGTTGCGGTTTGCCTTCCGATTTCACCTCGAAATCGGTGATATAGCCTTCCTTTTTGAGGATGGCGGAGATGTCGGCTTTCATGCGCGAGTAGGGCACAAGCAGCTCGGCCTTGCGGACACGGGTGGAATTGCGCAGGCGGGTGAGAAGGTCGGCGATAGGATCGTTGGAGGTCATCAGGATGCTTGGGCGGCGGGTTTCTTGGCGCGGTCGGTGAAAGGCATACCGAGCTCGCCGAGGAGCGATTTCGCTTCCTCGTCGGTCCGGGCCGTCGTGACAATGGTCACGTCGAAACCGACGTTGCGCTTGATTTTGTCGAGCTCGATTTCAGGGAAAATACTCTGGTCGGCCACCCCGAGGGTGTAGTTCCCCTGGCCATCGAATGCTTTGGGGGAAATGCCACGGAAGTCGCGGATTTTCGGCAGCGACATTTTGATCAGGCGCTCAAGGAATTCATACATGTTGCGCCCGCGCAAAGTGACCTTCGCCCCGATCGGCTGGTCCTTGCGCAGCTTGAAGTTCGAAATGGCTTTCTTCGACTTGGTGCGCACGGGGGTCTGGCCGGTGATGGTCTGGAGCTCGGACACCGCGATTTCGAGTGCTTCTTTGGTGTCCGGCGAAGATCCGATCGACGTGTTGATCACGACTTTCTGCACGCGGGGCACTTGGTGCAGGTTGGTGTAGCCGTGCTTGGTCTTGAGCGCGGGCACGACCTTGCCGGTGTATTCTTTGTAAAGTTCGACTTCCATGGCTTACTTCGACTTGGCCTTGCCTGCCGGCTTGGCCTCTTCTTTGGTGGCGGCTTCGATCCGCTTGACGTTTGAAATGTGGACCGGACCCTCGCGTTCGACGATGGCGCCGCTCGGATGCTCCTGCGATTTGCGGGTGTGCTTCTTGATCATGCGCACGCCCTCGATAAGGACCTGGTTTTTGCCGCGGATGACCTGCAATACCTTGCCCTCGGCACCGCGGTGGTTGCCGGTGACGACGCGGACGATGTCGTTCTTGTTGACGTGGGTTTTCGCGCGGCTCATAGGACCTCCGGTGCGAGGGAAACGATCTTCATGAAATTCTTTTCGCGCAATTCGCGGGCCACCGGGCCGAAGATGCGGGTGCCGCGCGGATTGAGGTCTTTGTCGATGATCACGATGGCGTTGGTGTCGAAACGCAGCGCGGATCCATCGGGCCGCTTGAGCGGTTGCCGGGTCCGGACGATGACGGCGCGGACGACTTCGCCCTTCTTCACCGTGCCGCCGGCCGTGGCCTCTTTCACGTTGGCTGTGATGACATCGCCGACCGAGGCGAAAGCGGATTTCTTGCCGATGACACCGATCATGGTGGCCATGCGGGCGCCGGTGTTGTCGGCGACGTCGAGACGGGAGCGGAGCTGGATCATGGCAGGATTAGTGTTTGAGGACTTCGACGAGACGCCAGCGCTTGGTTTTGCTCAGCGGACGGGTTTCCGTGATGCGGACTTTGTCTCCGGTTTTGGCTTCGTTTTTCTCGTCGTGGGCGTGGAATTTGGCGGTCTGTTTGACGATCTTGCCGAACCGCGGGTGCGGGACGCGGTTGACCGTGCGGACGACGACGGTTTTATCCATCTTGTCCGAGACGACCTCGCCGACGAGGGACTTGCGGATCCCGCGCGGGGTGGCGGGGGCGGTGGTGGTGGCGGTGTCGCTCATGATTTGGCTGCTCCTGCTTTGATTTTCTGCGAGAGGAAGGTTTCCACCCGCGCGGCCTCGCGGCGCAGGATGCGGATAAGGGACGGCTTCTCCAGCTGACCGCTTTGCTGCTGCAAACGCAGGTTGAAGATTTCGTGACGCAGTTCGCGTTTGCGGCCGCGGAGTTCATCCACGCTGAGTTCGGCAATTTCCTTGGTCTTCATGGCGTCAGGCGGCGTGGTGGCGGGTGATGAACTTGGTGCGGACGGGCAGCTTGTTGGCCGCGAGCCGCAACGACTCGCGGGCCACGCTCTCGGAGACGCCGTCCAATTCGAAAAGAATATTCCCCGGGCGCACAACGGCCACCCAATACTCAGGGGCGCCTTTGCCCTTGCCCATCCGGGTTTCGGGCGGGCGGGCGGTGACGGATTTGTCCGGGAAAATGCGGATCCATAATTTGCCTTTGCGCTTCATGTTGCGGGTCAGGGCAACACGGGCGGCTTCGATTTGCACGTTGGTGATCCAAGCGCGTTCGAGGGTTTGCAGGCCGAACTCTCCGAAATCGATGTTGATGTTACGCGAAGCGGTTCCTTTGCGGCTTCCCCGCTGGGACTTCCGGAACTTCACGCGTTTGGGCATTAAGGGCATGGCAGAATCTCCTTAAAAAATCATTCAGCCACCGCAGTCGCGACCACTTCGGGCGACGGGGTGGACGGGGCGGCGGGTTTGTCCTCGCGCACCGAGACCTTCGGTGCAGCTTCCTCGCCTTTGCAAATCCAGCATTTGATCCCGACAATACCGGCCGTGGTGCGGGCCTCGGCAAAGCCGTAATCGATCGGTGCGCGCATGGTGTGGAGCGGTACCTTGCCTTCGCGATACTGTTCGGTGCGGGCAATCTCCGACCCGCCGAGGCGGCCGGAGCAACGGATCTTGATGCCGAGGGCGCCTTGCTCCATGGCGATTTGCACCGCCTTCTTCATGGCGCGGCGGAAACCGATGCGGCGCTCGAGTTGCCCGGCCACACTCTCGGCAACGAGTTGCGCCTCGGTCTCGGGTGAGCGGATTTCTTGGATGTCGATCTTGACCTGTTTGTCACCGCTGATCGCGGAAACCTCTTTGGTCATATTCTCGATCTCGGAGCCCTTGCGGCCGATAACGAGGCCCGGGCGGGCGGTGAAAATGGTGACACGCAGGCTGTTCCAGGCCCGCTCGATGACGATCTTGGAGACGGCGGCTTGGCGGAGCTTGCCTTTGAGGAACTCGCGGATCCGGAGATCGGAGTGCAGGTGGTCGGCGAACTCGCGGCGCGGGGCATACCACTTTGATCCCCAGTCACGGGTGATGGGAAGGCGGAAGCCGATCGGGTGAACTTTTTGTCCCATGGTGTTATTCGGCTTTCTCCGCGGCCGGCGCGGCGGCCTCGGTGGCCGGTTTGGTCTCTTTCTTCACCGCGGCTTTTTTCTTCGCGGCGGGTTTTTTGGAATCGGTTTTTTTCTTGGCGGCCCGCCGCGTCTCGCGTGTTTCGATGACGATTTCGTCGGTCAGGATGATGCGGATGTGGCTGGTGCGTTTGCGGATCGGGCCGGCGCTGCCGCGGGCTTTCGGGATGAAGCGCTGGAAGGTCGGCCCCTCGCCGACCACGGCTTCGCGGATGACGAGGGCCTCGACGCGTGCCTGATGGTTGTTTTCCGCGTTGGCCATGGCGCTTTTCAGCGTCTTGGCCACGAGGCCGGCGGCCTTCTTGGGCGTGAAGGCCAGCAGATCAAGGGCCTTCTGCACGGGCAGACCCTGGATCTCGCGGGTCACCTCGCGCGCCTTGAAGGGCGAAATGCGGGCGAATCGATAAATCGACTTGGTTTCCATATTGTTAAAATTGTTTCTAAAAGTTGTTGGCTAGCGGCGGGCGTCCACCCTGAGGCGGTCACCCGTTTGGATCGAGTCCTCTTCGGACACGAGATTCTGGATTACGGCACCGCTGATGCGGTCGCGCACATCGATGACGCGGACATCGCCGATGCGCCGGTTGTCGCGCCACACTTGGAAGGGCATTCCGACCTTCACCCCTGCGTTGCGGCCGATGTTGGCCACCACGAGGGCAAACTCGGGCTTGACCTCCACGACGGAAGCATCGGTCAGAGTCGGTCCCGCGTCGAGGTCGTCGCCCGCGCCGACACCCAGCATGCGGTCGGCGGCGCGGAGTTCCATCTCGAGCGAGGCGCGGGCTTCGGCCTGCGCGCTGCGGGAACGGGTCATGGCGTCGAGCAGCGCTTTTGCTTCGGCCTGCGCGGCGGAGTTCGAGGCATCGGCTGCTTTTGTTTGCATTTCTTTTTCAAAAGCGGCGCGTTCTTCGTTGTCCGTGGCTTCCACGGACTTGAGGAAAATTTGCACTCCCTCGGCAAGGGCGAGCAGGCGCTCGAACAGCATGGCGTTTTCTTTTTGCAGGCGGGTGAGTTCGTTGACGGTGGAAAGAAGGCGTTCCTCGATTTCCCCGCCGCTGTCACCACCGGGCCCGAGCACGTCGAATTTGGCCTGCAAATCCTCGGCTTGGCGCTTGAAGACCTCACCCTCGCTGTTGGCGAGAGCCAGGCTTTCGGTGAGACTGCGGATGGACTCCCGCGCGAGCAATAGTTGCTCGTTGAGGCGCGCCACTTTTGCGGCGTCCCCAGAATCTCGGTCTGTCAAAGAGCTGCGGCTTTGTGCGGAGCTGTTCCCGGCGAGGGTGATCAAAAGACACCCGGCCAGGACCAGCCTGCCGAACGAGGCCACGTTTATTTCGTCACTTTCGCCGTATGCGATCCGTGTTTCTTGAAGATACGCGTAGGCGAGAACTCGCCGAGCTTGTGCCCGACCATATTCTCCGTGACGAAAACTGAATTGAAAATTTTCCCGTTGTGCACGAGGAAGGTGTGCCCGACGAAATCCGGGGTGATCATCGAACGTCGCGACCAAGTTTTGATCGGTTTTTTCGGCCCGCCTTCGTTGATCCGGTCGATTTTTTCGAGCAGGTGGGCCTCGACGAACGGGCCTTTTTTGAGCGATCTACTCATGGCTTAATTCTTCTTCTTGCTCTTACGGCGCTCGATAATGAAGCGGTCCGAAGGTTTGTGTTTCTTGCGGGTTTTGAATCCTTTGCTCAGCTGGCCCCACGGGCTGACCGGATGCTGGCGTCCACCGCCGCCCTTGGATTTTCCGTTGCCGCCGCCCATCGGGTGGTCGATCGGGTTCATGGCCATGCCGCGCACGGTCGGACGGATGCCGAGCCAGCGGGAACGACCGGCTTTGCCGCTCGACACGTTCATGTGCTCGGAGTTGCCGACTTGACCCATCGTGGCGTGACACTTGCCGTTGAGTTTGCGGATTTCGCCGGAGGGCATTTTGACCAGGGCGTAGCCGGCCTCGAAGTTGTTGAGCACGGCCTGCTGGCCGGCGCTGCGTGCCACTTGGCCGCCACGGCCGGGCATGAGCTCGATATTGTGGATGGCCGAGCCGGGCGGGATACGCTCGAGAGGCAGCGAGTTGCCGACTTCCGGTGCGGCTTCGGGGCCGGAGGAGATTTTCATCCCGACTTTCAATCCGTCGGGCGCAAGGATGTAGGTCTTTTCGCCGTCGGCGTATTGCAGGAGGGCGAGGCGCGCGGTGCGGTTCGGGTCGTATTCGATGGCGATAACATCGGCGATCATCCCGTGTTTGCGGCGCTTGAAATCGACGAGGCGCAGCTTGCGCTTGTGTCCACCGCCAATATGGCGGCAGGTCAAACGGCCTTGGTTGTTGCGGCCACCGGTGCGCTTGCGGGTGGTGACCAGGCTCTTCTCCGGCTTCTTCTTGGTGATCTCGTCGAAGGACGGGAGAGCCTTGAAGCGCGCGGACGGCGTGAGCGGGCGGAAAGTTTTGAGTGCCATGGCGTGGGGTGAGTTTAGACGAGGTCGAGTTTTTCGCCCTCTTTAAGCGTGACGATGGCCTTCTTCCAATGCGGGCGGCGTCCGAAATCGGCACGGCGCTCCCGTTTCTTCTTGCCGGCGTAGTTGGCAGTGTTGACCGAAACGACCTTCTTCTGGAAGAGGCTCTCGATAGCCGCCTTGATCTCGAGCTTGTTTGCGGCGGGATTGACCTCGAAGACGTATTTGTTCGATTTGTCCGTGAGGAGAGTGGACTTCTCGGTCAGGCGGACCGTGCGGATGATATCAAAGGGCTCTTTCATGCTGCCGTCCTTTCGGAAATTTTGGCCAGCGCATCGCCGGTCAGAAGGATTTTGTCGTAGCGGAGCAGGTGCTCGGTGTTGACGTCCGAAGCACTGACGAGGAGGACATTCCCCACGTTGCGCGCGGCGCGGAAGGTCGTTTCCTCGAAGGCGGGGGAGACAAGGAGGACATTGCGGGCGTCCTGCGCATTGCTCTTCACGTAAGCGAGGAATTTGGCGGTCTTGCCGTCCGGAATGGCCGGTGCGTCAACCAGGAGGACATCGCCGGCCAGAATGCGGGCACTCAGCGCTTTGCGCAGGGCGAGCTTGCGCACCGACTTCGGCGTCTTCTTCGAATAGTCGCGGGGCTTGGGTCCGAAGACCACGCCGCCGCCCCGCCAGATCGGCGAGGACTTGTAGCCGGCGCGAGCGCGGCCCGTGCCTTTTTGGCGCCACGGTTTGGCCCCGGAAAGATTCACTTCGGCTTTGGTTTTGGTGTTGGCCGAACCGGTGCGGCGGTTGGCCCGCAGAGCGGTGACCACATCGTGGACGGCCTGCGTGCCCTTGCCATTTTCGATGATGACAATGTTCGCCTTCTTGGCGTCGTCGGCGGTAAGTACTTTGGCGCTCATGGTTTACTTCTTTTTGGCGGTTTTCTTGATCGACGGGCGGACGACCACGTAGGTGCCCTTGGCTCCCGGCACCGCACCGCTGACGAGGATGATGCCGTCTTCTTCGCGGACCTGAACCACTTGCAAATTCTGCACGGTGACACGTTCGTCGCCCATATGGCCGGGCATGCCCATATTTTTCCAAACGCGACCGGGAGTGGAGCGATTGCCGATGGCGCCGGTGCGGCGGTGCATCATGGAACCGTGGCTCATCGGTTGGCCGTGGTAATTGTGCTTCTTCATCGCACCCTGGAAACCTTTGCCCTTGGACTGTCCGATGACGTCGACGAACTGGCCGACGGCAAAGGTGCTGATCGGGACTTCGGCTCCGGCTTCGGCCTCGCCATTGCGGAACTCGCGGATGAAGCGCTTCGGGGTGGCCGAGGCTTTGGCGAAGTGGCCGGCCTGCGCTTTGTCCACCCGCGAGGGCTTTTGCTCGTCAAACCCGACCTGCACCGCGACGTAGCCATCGGTTTCGCCGGTTTTGACCTGCAGGACTTTGTTTCCTGCAGCGGCAATGACCGTGACAGGCGTGGACACACCTTTGTCGTCGTAGACGCGGGTCATGCCGAGTTTTTTACCGAGTAATCCGAGGCTCATGGTGGCGGCTAAATTTGAATGTTGATGTCGACGCCGGCCGGTAGGTTCAGGCGGCGCAGTTCATCCACCGTTTTGGCGGTGGGGTCGAGGATGTCGAGGAGACGCTTGTGGGTGCGGCGCTCGAATTGGTCCATGGACTTTTTGTCCACGTGGGGTGAGCGGTTGACTGTCCAGCGTTCGATTTTGGTCGGGAGCGGCACGGGGCCGGCCACGGCGGAGCCACTGCGTTTGGCCGTCTCGACGATTTCGAGGACGGAACGATCGAGCAGCATGTGATCGAATGCTTTGAGACGGATGCGTATGCGCGGGGCGGCCATGGTCGTTATTTCTTTTGGCTGTCAATGACGGCGGCAAGGACCTGCGCCGGAACTTGTTCGAAGTGGGACGGCTCCATCGAGTAGGAAGAGCGGCCTTTGGAAAGCGAGCGGATAGCCGTGGCGTAACCGAACATTTCGGCCAGCGGCACGTCGGCACTGACACTGCTCAGATGGCCCTTGGTCTCGATGCCTTGAATCTTGGCGCGGCGACGGTTGAGATCGCCCATGATGTCGCCCTGGAACTCGTCCGGAGTGATGTTCTCCACCTTCATGATGGGCTCGAGCAGGATGGGCTTGGCCTTTTTCATCGCATCTTTAAGCGAAAAGATCGCGGCGAGCTTGAAGGCCATTTCGTTCGAGTCCACGTCGTGGAACGAGCCGTCAACGATGTCGACATGGATGTCGATGACCGGATAACCACCGACGATACCGTTGAGCACGCCTTCCTCGATGCCTTTGATGCAGGCCGGGATGTATTCCTTGGGGATCGTCCCGCCCACGGTCTTGTTCTCGACGGTGACGCCTTTGCCGCGTTCGTTCGGGGCGATTTTGACGATGACGTGGCCGTATTGACCGCGCCCGCCCGACTGCTTGATCAGCTTCCCTTCGCCATCGGCGGGAGCAAGAATGGTTTCTTTGTAAGCGATCTGCGGCTTGCCCGCGTTCGCATCGACCTTGAATTCGCGCATCATACGATCGCGGATGATTTCGAGATGAAGCTCGCCCATGCCGGCGATGATGGTCTGGCCGGTTTCCTCGTGGGTGAAGACACGGAAGGTCGGGTCTTCCTCGGCGAGGCGCTGAAGGGCGATACCCATTTTTTCCTGATCGACCTTAGTCTTCGGCTCGATGGCCATGGAGATGACCGGCTCGGGGAAGGAGGGTGGCTCGAGAAGAATCGGGTGGTCTTCGTCGCAAAGCGTGTCGCCCGTGGTGATGTTGCGGATGCCGACAATCGCGGCGATGTCGCCCGAGTAACAGGTGTCGATGTCCTCGCGCTTGTCCGCCTGGATTTGGATGAGGCGACTGATGCGCTCGCGCTTGCGGGTGCGTGGGTTATAAACAGTGTCGCCCTTGGAAAGTTTGCCCGAGTAAACGCGGAAGAAAACCAGCTTGCCCACGAACGGATCGCTCCAGAGTTTGAAGGCGAGGGAGGAAAAATTGGCGCTGTCGCTGGCCACCGCATCAATCGGCGTGGCGTCATCGGGGTCTTGACCCTTGGCCGGCGGGATGTCGAGCGGGCCGGGCAGGTAATCGACCACGGCGTCGACGAGGTATTGAACGCCTTTGTTTTTGAAGGCGGAACCGCCGGCCACCGGAACAAACCGGTTCGCAATGGTCTGGCGGCGGATGGCGGCCTTGAGGTCCTGTTTGCTGATCGGCTTTTCCTCGAGAAACATCATGCCGATTTCCTCATCGAGGTCGGTCATCTGCGTGATGAGGTCGTCGTAAGCTTTTTGGGCCAGCTCTTTGTGGTCGTCCGGTATCTCCGCCACCTCGTAGGTCGAACCCATCACGTCGTTGTCGGAATAGAGGACAGCCTTCTGATTGACCACGTCGATCTGGCCGCGGAGGTAGTCCTCCCTGCCGAGCGGGATGAGGATGGGCCAGACGTTGGCCCCAAGTTTGACCCGCATGCTTTCGACGGCCGCATTGAAATCCGCGCCGGTGCGGTCCATCTTGTTGACGAAAGCGATGCGCGGAACATTGTATTTGGTTGCCTGGCGCCAGACAGTTTCGGACTGCGGTTGCACCCCGGCCACCCCGCAAAAGACAGCGATGGCGCCGTCGAGCACGCGAAGCGAACGCTCCACCTCGGCGGTGAAATCCACGTGGCCCGGCGTGTCGATGATGTTGACCCGCATGTTAATGCCGTCGTAAAGCTTGAAAATATCCGGCTCCACCTTCTGCAACCATGCACAGGTGGTGGCGGCCGAAGTGATGGTGATACCCCGCTCGCGTTCCTGCTCCATCCAATCGGTCACCGTGGTGCCCTCGTGCACCTCGCCGATCTTGTGGATCATGCCAGTGTAAAAGAGAATACGCTCGGTCAGGGTGGTTTTGCCGGCGTCGATGTGCGCGCAGATGCCGATGTTGCGCGTCCGCTCGAGCGGGAAGGCACGGTCGGGCGAATTGGGATTCGCGGCAGCAGCGGGTGCGGTGGCAGTGGCGGACATACGAAAGAACAGTGGTGACGGGTTACCAGCGGAAGTGGGCGAAGGCGCGGTTGGCTTGGGCCATTTTGTGCATTTCGTCGCGCTTCTTGATGGCGTTGCCCTGGCCGGCGGCAGCGTCTTTGAGTTCGGTGGCAAGGGCGTCCTTCATCGGAACAGCTTTACGCTTGGAGGCGAAGGTGACGAGCCAGCGCATGGCCAGCGCATATTGGCGTTCGGCGGGAACTTCCATCGGCACTTGGTAGGTGGCTCCGCCGACCCGGCGGGATTTGACCTCCAAGCGCGGACGCACGTTGTCCAGCGCTTTGGTTAGCACGTCGAGTGGATCAACCGCATCGCTACCCTCGTGACATTTTTCGATCGCGGTGTAAACGATGCCCTCGGCCGTCGATTTTTTGCCGCTGCGCATCACGGTGTTGATCAGGCGGGTGACCATCGGGCTGCCGTAGCGGCTGTCTCCGAGGGTCGTGCGTTTGGTTGCTCTGCGTCTGCGTGCCATGGTTGGAAAGGATTGGGTGTGGTTTATTTCTTAGCAGCTTCCGCGCCGGCCTTCGGACGCTTCGCGCCGTATTTTGAACGGCTGCGGCGGCGGCCATCGACACCCAGCGTGTCAAGCGATCCGCGTACGATGTGGTAGCGCACGCCCGGGAGATCCTTCACGCGGCCGCCACGCACGAGCACAATAGAGTGCTCCTGCAGGTTGTGGCCTTCGCCCGGGATGTAGGCGATGACTTCCTGGCCGTTGGTTAGACGGACCTTGGCGACTTTGCGCAATGCCGAGTTGGGTTTCTTCGGCGTGCGGGTCATGACCTGCACGCAAACGCCGCGGCGTTGCGGGCAATTGACGAGTGCGGGTGACTTTGACTTCAAGGTCACTTTGCTGCGTCCTTTGCGGACAAGTTGGTTGATCGTAGGCATTGCTTGGTAGAAGTTCCGCGCCGTTTTCAGGCGACAAAAAAACCACGCGAACGTGGTTTCTTCGCGAACCCCCGACAGTGTGCGGGACGGCAAAGACTATAGAAAGCAAAGCCGGGGGCAAGAGATTTTATGAAAAATATTTCTCTGTCCGCTTCTGGGAACGTCTGATCAGGCCAAAATTCGGCCCACAGCCGCGCTCACTTCGCGGATTTGTTCCGGCGTCAGCTCAGGATAAACGGGCAAAGCGAGCGATTCGCGCGCCGCTTTTTCCGCCTGGGGAAAATCGCCCTCGGTATGGCCGAGCGAAGCGAAGCATTCCTGCAAATGAAGCGGTACCGGGTAGTAAACGGCGCAACCGATGCCGGCGGAGGTGAGTTTTTCCCGCACCCTGTCGCGGTCCGGCACACGCACCACGTATTGATGGTAAACATGGTGGTTCGGCACGCCCGCCATGGCGTAGGGCTCGACGGGCAAGGTGACGCGATCGAGCAGGCCGAGCTTTTCGAATTCCTCGCGGTAGAGCGCCGCATTGCGGCGACGCGCCGAGTGCCATGCGTCGAGGTGCGGCAACTTGGCCGAGAGCACGACGGCCTGCAGCGCATCAAGGCGGAAATTGCCGCCGACTTTCTCGTGATGGTATTGCGCGCCCATCCCATGGTTGCGCATCAGCTTGATCTGCATGGCTAAGTCCGCATCGCGACAAGTGGCCATGCCTGCATCACCGAAGGCACCGAGGTTCTTCGAGGGGAAAAAGCTGAAGTAGCTTGCCTCGCCGATCGCGCCGGCCCGCATGGTCCGGCCAGCCCTCGACGGGTAATCCGCCCCGATGGCCTGCGCGGCGTCCTCGATGACGGGCAGATCGAATTCCCGGGCCAGGGTGCCGATGCGGTCCATATCGCAGACGCAACCGAACAAGTGCACGGGCATGATGGCACGCACACGGTTGCCGGCCGCGGTGACGGGGCGTCCGTCCGGACCGCTGTGGCATTTTTTGCGGAGGCAATCCTCGAGCCTGGCCGGATCCAGGTTGTAAGTGGCGGCATCGATATCGACGAAGACCGGCTCCGCGCCGACGCGATGGATGCAGCCGGCGGTGGCAAAGAAAGTGTAAGGCGTGGTGATAACCGCGTCGCCGCGCCCGATACCCATGGCCATGAGTATGGAGAGCAAGGCGTCCGTGCCGGACGAGGCGCCGATGGCATGGCCGCAGCCGGTGTAGTCGCGTACCGCGGTTTCGAGTTCCTCCACGGGCGCGCCGAGGATGAACTGCTGGCTGTCGCACAGCGCGCTCATGCAGCGCTGCACGTCGTCTTTCACCTGCGCGTATTGCAGGCGCAAATCAAGCAGGGGAACCGCCACGAAGAAAAGAAGGTTAACGGACAACGCCAATCTCGGCGCGACGGTTGGCGGCCCACGCAGCCTCGCCGCCGCCCGGGGCGACCGGCATTTCTTCGCCGAAGCTCACGGTTTGGATGCGTCCACCGCCCAGGCCGAGACCGACAAGTTTTTCCCGCACGGCCAACGCGCGGCGTTCGCCGAGACCCCGATTGTATTCCTCAGTGCCGCGCTCGTCGGTGAAGCCGGCGATGATGACATCAGTCTTGGAGGACCGCATGAAGTCGGCGACGGCCTGCACCTTGCCCATTTCCGATCCGCTGACCTCGACGCTGTCAAATCCGAACTGCACCGGGGCGAATTGGCCCTTGTTGACGCCACCTCCAAGGTAAGCCGCGCCATCCGTCCGCTCCGGCAGCGGCATCCCGTCGACAAAATCACCATCGGCCCCGGCGAATTGGTCTTTGGTTTTGCAGGAAGCAAGAAGAAGCGAGGATGCGGCGATTGCGCAAAAAAGGGAGTGGGACAGTTTCATAGGCGGATGGCGAGGGTGCGACTCAGAGAGACCAGGTTGGCTCGCTGACTTTACCCAAGCCGCTGACGATAGTTGTGGACCGTCCGTTTGGCACGTCAAGGAGATTGAGGTTCGATCCGGAGCTGTAAATGAGGTGGCGCGAGTTGCGCCCCCACACGGGGTTTTGACCCGCCGCGACGATCCGCGCGCCGCCGCCGAGTTCCATTACCGCGACGGAGAATCCGCCGCCCGAGCGCACGGTGAAGGCGACTTTTTTGCCATCCGGCGACCAACTCGGATCGGTGCAATAACCAAAGCCGGTCGAAAGCATGCTTCCTCCCCCTCCGCCCGCGCCCATGCGGTAGAGTTGCGGGCTGCCGCCTTGATCGGAGGAGTAAATCAACTCGCTGCCGTTCGGCGACCAGGTCGGTGAGGATTCCACGCCACGGGTGCGGGTCAGACGTCGGGCCATGCCGCCGCGCAAACCCGTGATGTAAATCTCAGGATTGCCGTCCTTGCTCATGGTCAGGGCCATCTTCCCGCCATCCGGCGAGATGGCGGCGCCGGAGTTCGTGCCCGGTGCCTTGACCACCCGCTGCCGGGCGCCCGAGGCGACATCAATGACATAAACATCCGGATACCCCTCGTGGTATCCCGTATAGGCCAAATTGCGCGCACCGGGTCCGAGCGAGGGCGCCACGCTGATACTGCGGTCACTGGTCAGGCGCCGCGCACTGGCCCCGTCATAGTCCGCGAAATAAATTTCCTTCGGTCCGCTGGCCGTGCCGACAAAGGCGATTTTCGTCGTGGCGATCCCTGGGTTGCCCGTGATGGTCTCGACGATATCGTCGGCGAACTGGTGGGCCACCTCCCGGTCGTTGCCATTGTAAGCTTTGGCCAAAATGGTCGCACCGCTGCTGTCGGTCACCCGCCCCTGCAAACTGCCGCCCGCCGCGGTGCCGCCGACCACGTAGGATCCGCGGGCATCCGGCACGAGTTGGAACCATCCGGAAAGATCGAGATCGTTCTGCAGGACTTTGGTTACCGCCGGACCCGAAGGCCCGCCCAGCGGCGTGACCGCCAGGGAGACCCGGTCGCCCTTGCGCACCGTGATGGTCGGTGCGTCTTGGGCCCAAGCCGAGGCACCCAGGCAAAAAATCGAGATGGAACAAATGGCACGAGTCATCATGGGAACGGGTATAAAGCCCCTGCTCCGCCGCGTCGAGATCAGTGGCAGGCGCAACCCCCGCCGCAGCCACCCCCGCCCAGCGGTGGCGGTGCGGAACCTACCTTCGAAGAGGTCATAATCCCGAGCCCGCCGGTGATGACTCGGCGGATCGGTTCCTTGGTCTCCGGATGCTCGGTCAGAGCCGCATCCTTCATGCTTTGGCGGATCTCGTAAGTCCGGACCGGCCCGCCCTCCTTTGCCGGAACCGTTTGGTAGATGTAAATGGCCATGCGGGAAAATCTGTCCGGACCCGCTGCGGCGCAAGTGATTTTACCTCCGGCTCAGGCCGGTTCCTTGATGATCGGAGGCCGTGCGGTCAAGGCGAGAAAGGCCCCGATCAAGATAAAAGCGCCGGCCACCAGTTGTCCCGTGCGGAAATTTTCGCCGAAGATCCCTGCGGAAAGGAACATGGTACCCAGGGGGCAAAGCAGGAGGGCGGATTGTGAGGGCGCAGCCCCGATCTCGCGGATGCCGATGTAGTAAAGCCAGTGGCCCAAGCCGATGGAAAGGATACCGGAACCGAAAAGGACGAAGTTGGTCCAGGCGTCGGCCCGCAGCACCGCTGACGCATCTCCGAAGATCAGCATCCCGGGGAGAAGCAGGGCAATGCTGAACAAGCCGATCACGCCGAAGCCGCTGGTGGGACCGGCCCGAGCGGTGAACTTCTTCACGAGGATGCCGTAAACGGCCCAACCGCTGGCGGCGAGCAAAGCCCATCCCAGGCCGGTCCAGCGCACGTCTTCCGCGAACTGCGGGCCGGCGTCGAGAACCAGCGCGGCCACCCCGGCCAGGGCCAAGACGGTGCCGAGAATGAATTTCAAACTGCGCGCAATCCACCGTTCGTCCGGGAAGAAGACCACGGCGAGTACCGCGGTGATGACCACGGAAAAGCGCCCGAAGAGTGCGTAAACACCAGGCAGGAGCACGACAACTGCCGCGGTCTGGGCGACTTGATGAACCACATTCGGCACCGCCGCCGCCGCGCATCCGGCCCAGTCGGAGAGCGGCAGGCGCCCGGGCGCGCGCCAAAGCCTCCAACCGAAGAAGGGCGCCATGACAAGGAAGCCGACGAGATAGCGGTAGAAATTCTGGGTCCATACATCAAAAGGCCCGGCCAACCAGTATTGGAAGACCGGAGGACTCGACCAAATGACCACGGTGGCCAGCAACGCGAGTCTCCCGCGCCAGAGGGACCGGGTGGCGGACATGCAGCTTCAGCCGACGGCGCCTGGGCCGCCGGGTTCACGCCCTTCGTCGACCTCGATCAGGTCGAATAAGGTCTGGACGTCGATGCGCCCCGCCATCCCGAGGCCCTCCAGGCGGGTCCGCAGTCGCTCGGAGTAATGGTCGTTCCAGCCGCACTTGCGCAAGTACTCGTTCCACATGAAAATTTCGCCCTCCTGCGGACGACGTCCCGTGGCGAAACACCATCCGAGCAAATCTTCATCCGATCCGCCTTCTCGCACCTTGGCGGCCAGCGTGGCATAATCGACATTGAGGAACTCGCAGCAACGAAGATCGAAGCCGGACCCCAGATTGGCATGGTAATCGGACGGCAAGTCACCAGCCATGTGCATCCTGATTTTTCCGATCATGCGCGGGAAATAAACCAAACCGCCCTCGCGGTCATAAGGGCTGCGCGGGAGCTTGGTCGGCATCACCCGATTTTGGACACGGAGCGGTGTAAAGTCCATCGCCATGGCGCCCGTCACCGGCCATCATCCTTGCCGTGAAACCCGGCCTGGAACTCGAACTGGAGATTGTCAGCATCACTTACGGTGGCGCCGGACTCGCACGACACGAAGGGTGCGTGGTCTTCGTGCCCTTCACCATCCCCGGCGAGCAAGTGCGTGCCCGCATCACACGCGTCCGGCGCGGCTGGGCGCAGGCGCAGCTGGTCAAAGTGACAACCCCCTCGCCCGACCGCGTGGCGCCTCCTTGCCCTTGGTTCACCCGCTGCGGCGGTTGTGCCTACCAGCACATTGCTTATCCGCGACAACTAGGGATCAAAAGCGGACAGGTCGACGAAGCTTTGCGCCGCATCGGCAAGTTTGCCGACCCACCGGTCGAACCTGCACTCCCGTCGCCGCTCGATTACGGTTACCGCAACCGCATCACCGTGCATGTCGAACCACCCGACATCGGGTTTCGCGGCACCGATCCGCGCGAAGTCATCGACCTCGACCGCTGCCTGCTGGCCAACGAGGCGGTCAATACTGCCCTGGCCCGCTTGCGGGCGAAAAGATATTGGCGTCCGGGCCCCGCGACCCTGCGCGCCAATCCGGAAGCACGGGGCTTCCGCCAAGTCAACGCCGGCGCAGCCGAAATCCTCGCGGCGGTCGTCATCGAAATGGCCGGATCCGGCGAGTTACTCGTCGATGCGTATTGCGGGGCCGGTTTCTTCGCCAAAAAGTTGCAGACCTCGTTCAAGCGCGTTATCGGCCTCGATTGGGACGAACGGTCCGTCACCGCGGCGGCGCAAGACGCCGAGGCTCACGAGGACTATCGCACGGGCGACACGGCCGAGTTGCTGTCGGCGGCGCTCGGTCCCGCCGCGACAACCGTTGTCCTCCTCGATCCCCCGGCCCAAGGCTTGGAACCCAGTGTCATTGACATCCTGCTCGGCGCCCGGCCGGCCCGTGTGATTTACGTGTCATGCGATCCGGCGACCTTGGCCCGCGATTTGTCGCGTTTGGCCACCGGATACGAACTCGTCCGGGCGGCACCGGTCGATATGTTCCCGCAGACCGCCTCGATCGAAACGGCCTGCTTGCTGACGGCCTCTGCCAGCTAGGGAGCGGAGGAAGGCGGCATTCCGGCAGGCGCCTCGAACCTGGAAAGTTCGCCTGCCGCGATCATGGCCGCGGGGGTCTGGGGATAAGAGATGCCAATCGAATCCAGTACCGCTTTGGCTTCTCCCCGGCTTCCACCGGCGATAAGCAGCCGGGCTTCGGCCAGCAAGGCCATGGGGGCAGCATAAGAAGACGCGTATTTTCCCGAGGCCGTGCGGAAGGCCTCCAGAGCGGCGGCATCATTTTTCTGCATTTGGCGGATTTCCCCGAGGGAAAGCCAACCGACCGAAGCCAGCGGATGTTCGGGCTGCGCGGCGACAAAAGTTTCCAGAGTGGACGCGGCCTCATCAGCCTTCCCCTCTGTGCGGAGAGCCTCGGCCAAGCGCAGTTGTGCATTGCCGGCGGCAACCGTGCCGGGAAATTTGACCAACACCTCGCGCCACCCCTCCGGACCGGCGGAGGCACTATAGAGCGCTTCCGCCGCACTGCGCTGTTGCGACTGCCAAAAGCTCCACGCTCCGGCCGCCAGGATGAGCAGGACGACCAAAATGAGTCCCCCCGCGAATTTTTTCCAGTGCTCCTGCCAGAAAAGATCGCTTTCGCTCATTTCGAGTGCCGGATCGACGGCGGGCAGAAGGACAGATGGGCGCGGCGATTCCATGGCTTTAGACGGATGCGGCAGCCCGTGCTTCGTCGGCCAGGGGCGTGCTGAGGTAACGTTCGCCGGTCGAGCAGGCTATGGTGACGATAAGTTTGCCTTTGTTTTCCGGACGATGGGCCAACTCGAGCGCGGCATGGACATTGGCGCCCGAACTGATCCCGCCGAGGATCCCCTCCTCCTTGGCCAGCCGGCGGGCCATGGCGAAAGCATCATCGTTCGACACGGTGAGCACTTCGTCCACCACGTCGAGATGCAGGTTGTCGGGCACGAACCCCGCGCCAGTTCCCTGAATTTTATGAGGCCCGGGTTTGAGCGCATCGCCCGCACGAGTTTGGGTGATGACCGGTGAGTCCTTCGGCTCGACCGCGACAATTTTCACCCCCGGCCGGCGTTTTTTCAGTACCTCGCCAACCCCCGTGCAGGTGCCGCCGGTGCCGACGGCCGAGACAAAAATATCAACCTTGCCCTCCGTGTCGTCCCAAATCTCCTCCGCCGTTGTCTTGGCATGGATTTCCGGGTTGGCCGGGTTTTTGAACTGCTGCGGCATCCAGCCGTTCGGGGTGTTCTTGAGAATTTCCTCCGCCTTGCCAATGGCGCCCTTCATGCCCTCCGGACCGGGCGTAAGCACGAGATCCGCACCGAGCATGGCCAGCAAAGTGCGGCGCTCGAGGCTCATCGTTTCAGGCATGGTCAGAATCAGTTTGTATCCCTTGGCCGCCGCGACGAAGGCGAGGGCAATGCCCGTGTTGCCGCTGGTCGGTTCGACAATAATCATGCCCTTTTTCAAAAGGCCCTTGGATTCGGCGTCCTGGATCATTGCCATGCCGATGCGATCCTTGACGCTGCCGAGAGGGTTAAAGAATTCGCATTTGACCGCCACGGTTGCACCCGCGCCTTCGCTGATGCGGTTGAGCTTGACCAGCGGCGTGCGGCCGACGGTTTCGACGATGTTATTGTAAAACTTGCCCATAGGTTGAGGCGGATGAAAAGGGACTGCTTAAAGTCAAACGGACGCCAAGGCAACGCCGGAGTTGGCCCTCAACGGGCCAGGCGGAAGACGTGGGCCACCCGCACAGAGGGATCCAGCGCCACATAATTGCGCGCTCCGTGCCAAGTCCAGCGTTCGCCGGTGAGCAGATCCTCGACCACGTAGTCCGCATCCCAAGCGAGTCCGTACTCCCAGAGCGGCCAATCCACAGCCGCAGCCTGGGTGTTGTCGGGGTCCAGGTTGACCACGATAAGCAGAAGGTTGTCTCCCGTCGATTTGACGTAAAAGAGAACGTTGTCGTTCTCCGCGGTGTGGAAACGCAGATTGGCCAGATGCTGGAGCGCAGGGTGCCCTTGCCGGGCATGATTCAACCGCGTGATCAATTCCTTGATATGGCCGGGTGCATTCCAATCGCGTTGCTTGAACTGGTATTTCTCGCTGTCGAGGTATTCCTCCCGCCCGGGCAACGCCGCATTTTCGCACAACTCAAAACCACTGTAGATCCCGTAAACCGGGGAGAGCGTTGCGGCGAGCACGGCGCGGATCATAAAGGGGGTTCGACCCGGTTGCTGGAGGAACAAAGGCAGGATGTCGGGTGTGTTGGCGAAAAGATTCGGACGAAAGTAGTGCGCCGACCACGCCGCGGTCAGTTCGGCGAAGTAGTCGGTCAATTCCTGCTTTGTATTGCGCCAGGTGAAATAAGTGTAGCTCTGCGAGAAGCCGGCCTTGGCCAGCACGCGCATCATTTTCGGTTTGGTGAAGGCCTCGCTGAGAAAAACAAGGTCGGGAAACTCGGCGCGGGTTTCCGCAATGAGCCACTCCCAGAGCGCCACCGGCTTGGTGTGCGGATTGTCGACCCGGAAGGTGCGCACCCCGCGCTCCGCCCACCACAAAATCACGCTCTTCAATTCGCCCCATAAACCCTTCCAGTCGGCGCAGTGGTAATCCAGCGGATAGACGTCCTCGTATTTTTTCGGAGGGTTCTCAGCGTACTTGATTGTCCCGTCCGGACGGTGGAAGAACCATTCCGGATGGTCCGCCACATAGGGGTGGTCGGGCGAGCAGTTCAAAGCGAAATCCAGCGCAATCTCCAGACCGCGCTTCCGGGCCTCGCCAACCAGCCACTCGAAATCCTCCAGCGTTCCGAGTTCCGGTGCCACATCCCGATGCCCGCCGCCGTGGGGGCAACCCTGGTGCCGGTTGCCGATGGCATACGGCACGCCGGGTTCACCCGGTTCGCATTCCAGCGCATTGTTGCGCCCCTTGCGCTTGCTTGTGCCGATGGGATGGATGGGCGGAAAGTAGACCACGCTGAAGCCCATCGCCTTGGCGTCATCCAAACGCGGCAGACAATCCCGGAAGGTCGAACCCTTGTCGCCGCGCCCTTCCGCGGACCGCGGAAAAAATTCATACCACGCGGCGAATAGTGCGGCTTGGCGCTCGACCATGATACGGCCATGCGGACGAAATTCGCTGCCGATCGCACGGTCTGGCACGCGAGCCATCAAGTCGGATAAATCTTTCTGCGCGGCCAAAGCCGCGGCCGCGTCACGAGAAGCGGCAGCCAAGGATTTGGCTGCTTGGCGCAAGGTCTGCGCTGCGGCTTTGCCCGCTGTGCACCGCGCGCCATGCTCCAAAAGATGCGCTCCCTCCCGCGCCTCAGAGGTTAGATCTTCCTGCCCACCCTCATATTTGCGCCGGAATTCCTCCCGCCACGTCTCGTAACCATCAAGCCATGCCTCCACCGTGTATTCGCAATCCCCGATTGTGCTCACGGCAAAAGACCCAGACCAAACGTCGTTGCCCTCGTGCTGCATCGGCACCTCGTGCCAACGCATGGCTCCGCGCATCCGCCACTTGAGGGCCGCGGCAATGACATCGTGTCCGTCCTTATAGATGTCCGCCGTGATCCTCACCGGGTCGCCGGCCAGGCACTTGATGGCATAGCGCCCGCAGTCCAGCAAGGGCTGCACGTTTTCGATGACAACAGCGGTCTTCTTCATGATAAAAAGTTTCGCGCCGCCTCGCGTACGGTAGGCGCCAGAGGGTGCCACTCATCGTTCTTTTCGCACAGTGCGGCAAGGCGCTCGGACGCCACGGGAATGTATTGCAGAAAGGCCGGCTTTCCCTTCTGCACGCCGAGAAACCCGTAAGCGCCCAGGGCTTGCATCAGCCGCTGCCGTGCACAGGCCTCGAGTTCAGCCTGCCAGACGTCGGAGTCCTGGCGTCCGGCCAGGGCGGCGTAAATATCGGACAACTCCCCGCGCTCCTCCGCGCTCAAAGCCACATACGGATCGTAAAGAAGCGACGCCACATCGTATCCCGCCAGTCCGGCGCGCATTCCCTGGAAATCGATCAGTGTCACTTGGCCGTCCTTCACCATGACATTCTGCGATTGGAAATCGCGATGCACCAGGACCCGGGGCCGCGCCGCCAATTGCCGAGCCTGCTCAGCCATCGGCACCGCAGCGCGCGCGGCAGCCGCTTTTTCCGCGCCGAGAAAGTTCCCGAAAAAGTACTCCTGCTCCCAAAGGTAGAGGTCTTGGTCAAAGGGTTCGCGCAGCACTTGCCGGGCATCAGCTTCGCGCAGATCTAGCGCATGCATCCGCGCCAGCTGCGCAAAGGCCTTGCCATAAAGTTCGCGTCGAACCGTCCACCTCTCCTTGCGGTGGGACCAGAGATCCTCCGCACCGGCATCCTCCATGAGAATGTGTCGCCATCGGGCCTCATGGGCCAGCACCGCCGGCACCCGCACTCCGTGACGATGGAGGAAATCCGCACAAGGCGCGTAGCGGCCATTCTCGGCTTTTTCCCCGCCATAATGCACCGCGACCAAACCCGCGGCACGGCCGGAGCCGCGCCAGAATCGTCGGTCGGAACCGCCGTGGCTGACCGGCGACCACTCGCCGCCCGACGCGGCCGGACAGACCGACTCGACCCATTCGAAAATCTCTCTCATACCGCCGACCCTTCAATCCGTCCTTCGGCCAGCATACCCTCGCGCACCACGGTGTTTGCCACCACCGCATGCGCCAGCACCTTAGAACCAGCCCACAAGACCGATTGACGGACCCGCGCCCCCGCCCCCACCTCGCAGCCGGGCCCCAGCCAATTCCAGCTGGACAACTCGGCATCGGGGGCCACCCGGGCTCCGGGCATGCGCCATGAAGGCCAGCCTGGCGGGGCCGTCGGCGGCGGGACAAGTCTGACCTCGCCCGACGCCAAATCGGCATGGATCCGCAGGTATTCCCCCAGATTGCCGATGTCACGCCACTCACCCTGATCAAGCACCACACCGGCAACCGCTTGGCCCGCGCGCAGAGCCTCCAGCCAGACGGGAACAAAAGAAACCGGTTGTCCTCGGGGAATGCGGGCGAGCAACTCCGGCGCCACAACGCAGACGCCGGTGTAAAGAAAACGCGGGTCACCCGAACCAAGCTCCCCGCGGATATCGGTCACCCGCCCGCTCGCCGCATCGAAGCCTACTTGCAAGGGCCCTCCGCTGCTCCGCAGGGCCAAAGTGCAAAGGGCGCCACTGTGCGTGTGGGCAGCAACCAAAGCCGCAAGATCCAACCCGGCAAGGATGTCCCCGTTGTGGACCAGCACCGGGCCGGGCAGCAGGAGATCCTCCACATTTTTCAGGCCGCCGGCGGTGTCCAAGAGGACCGGTTCATGGCGGAAAAACACAGGCACCCCGGCGTAGCGCGAAGGATGGGGGTAATCCGGAAAAAGACGGATGAATTGGTCGGGCAAACGGTGCGTGTTGATCACGATGCGCTCGACGCCCGCCGCCGCAAGGCGCGCCAAGGCAAACTCGCAGAGCGGAAGGCCGCAAATCGGGACGAGCGGCTTGGGAATCTGGTCGGTCAGCGGTTGCAATCGCTCACCCCAGCCGGCGCAAAGCACAAACGCTGTCCGGACCCCCGTGCTCACAAGGCCGCCTGCTCCTCTCCGCCGATGAGCAGGCGCATGGTGACCATCTCGGATTGCCGGAAGCCGGATTTACGGTAAAAATTCAGCAACTTCCCCTCCCTGTCCGGTGCCATCAGCAGGGTGATGCGGACAAACTGTTTCTCCCGGGCAAAGTCGATGGCGTGATGCAGCAGACGGCTTCCGTGTCCCTGACCCCGGTGGTCGGCCCGCACCACGAGATCCTCGAGCATGATGACGAATCCGCCCTCCGCGGTGCTGATGGTGAAAAGCAGGTTGATCATGCCGATGATGCGGAGATTGTTGCGCAGGACGAAAATGCGGCCGCGGTTGGGTTGCTCCAAAATCAGCCGCAGCCCGCGGATCTGTTTGGCTTGGTCGGGATGAAAGTCCGGCTCCCGGGCAAAAAGATCCGCCAGCAACTCCGCCAAAAGAGGCATGTCCTCGAGGGTCGCCGGTTCGATGCGGAGGTCGGACATGGTCTTTTTTAGCGGGGAAACAGGCCGGGGGGCAAGGCGCACCACCGCTCAGTCGCGCCCGAATTTCCGGTCCAGTTCACGCCAAGAGAATTGGAGCATAACCGGGCGGCCATCCGGATCACAGTAGGGCAATTGGCAAGCGAGCAACTGCGTGACAAGGGCACGCTGCTCGCGCTCGTCTTTGGCGCCACCCTCGTCGAGCGCCAAGCGTGCCACCGCGCGGCGTACCGCTTCCTCGGCGGCCTGCCCGCGCAACCGGGGCGTGCCCCCCGATAAGCACGCCGCGGCAAATTCTTCCATCACGCGCTGCGGATCGCGTCCAGCCAGAAAATCGGGCAAAGCTTCGACTTTCAGCGCTCGTCCACCGAAGACCTCGACGCCAAATCCGGCCGCCGCGAGAACGGCGAGATTTCCCGCCACGGCCTCGTGCTCTCGCGCCGGCAACTCGAAAACGGCGGGGGCGAGCAACCTCTGCACCGCCACTCCTCCCCCCGCCACCCCGCGCTGCAAACGCTCGAAAAGAATCCTTTGGTGCGCCGCGCGCTGGTCGAGGAGCACAAGGCCCTCATCCCCCTCAAGGAGCAGGTAGCGACGCGACAAGGCGCCAACCAAGCGGAATTCCTCCGAGGTGACGCGTGGAGCCGCCGTCCCGGGATCGGGCGGGGACTCGGGCATGACCGGCCGCGGCAATTCCGGTTGGTGCGCGACGCGCAGAGGTTTGGCCTGGGGGACATGATCCGTGGGAGGCGGGACACGCGCGGTCAGATGAGCGCGCACCGGCTGCAACCAGTCAGCCCTGGCCTGACGCAGCGCGGCTTCCACCGCGGAGCGCAGGGCCTCGCGTACCTCGGCGCCGTGGCGGAACCGCACTTCGCGTTTGGCCGGATGCACATTGCAGTCCACGGCCTGAGGGTCCATGTCAATATGGACAAAGAGCGAGGGATGGCGGCCGGGTTCGAGCATCCGACGGTAGGCCTCGCGCAACCCGGTGGAGAGAAAAACGTTCTCCACCGCGCGACCATTGACGAAAAAAAACTGGCGGCCACGGTCGGCACGCGTTGCACCCGGACGCGAGACGAGGCCGCTCACCCGGATGCCTTTGCCAGCCACCTCAGGCATCTCGAGCAAAGCCGCGCGCTCTTCCGCTCCATAAAGGTCTGCGACCCGGGATGCGAGCGAGGCGGCCGCCGGCAACCGGTGGACTGCGCGGCCGTCGCGTCGGTAATGCAAGGCCACCCCAGGGAAGGCCAGGGCGACGGTTTCCACGGCACGATCAAGATGTGCCGCCTCTGTGGCCGCACTGCGCAGGAATTTGCGCCGGGCCGGGACATTAAAAAACAGGGACCTCACCTCCACCGTTGTTCCCGGCGCGCAGCCGGCCTCGCGCACCGCGACAATTTTGCCTCCCTTGACCACCGCCTCTGTGCCGGCCGAAGCAGACGCCTGCCGGGTGCGCAGGACGAATTCCGAAACACTGGCAATGCTCGGCAGCGCCTCGCCGCGGAAGCCCATGCTCCGCACGGTGGCCAGGTCCGCCGCCGAAGTGATCTTGCTCGTGGCGTGACGCTCGAGCGAGAGAAGAGCATCCTCGCGATCCATGCCGGATCCGTCATCACTGACCCTGAGAAGGACAGATCCGGCACCCCGGACCTCGATCTCGAGCGACTTCGCCCCGGCATCGAGACTGTTCTCCATCAATTCCTTGATCACCGAGGCCGGACGTTCCACCACCTCGCCGGCCGCCACCTGACTGGCCACCATGTCGGGCAAGACGTGTATGCTACCCACGACTCACCCCTGTCGTTTGACTTGGCTGCGGCCCGTGGTTTAGAGACATTGCATCCTGCATACATGGCCCGACCGAACGACTCAACGCCGCGCTCCCCGCTCCCTCTCGTGCCATGATCAAGCTAAGGGTCAACCGGCATCGCGGCGGGAACCAAGACAACCTCTTTGGTTGGACCGTCTTTCTCCTGCTGCTGGCCGTTTTCGCCGGCGTCTCATGGGTGGGCAGCTTCTACATTTTCGGACATCCCGAAAAAGCTATCAGCTACGGCATCCTTCGCACGCTCGGGAAAATTGATGCGCCGAAACGCTTCGAGTTGACCAAGGCGCCGCGCGGACAATTCCTCGACGCCGACAAACTTTTCGAGCGCTACGGCAAAATGACCCCGCGCGAACTCGAGGCCGGGAATGCCGACCTCCTGCGCAACTACCTCCGCAATTACCAGCGCACCAAGGAATTGGTTCCTTACGTCATCGGCAACTTCAACGTAATGGGAGCCTTCCGCCTCGGGCCGAACAACTTCTTCCCCGACGGCGTTGTCGCCCTCGCCCAGTCGAAAGAAAATCCGTCCGTCCTCCTCGAACTCATTTTTCCCGCCGCCGAGGCCGATGCAGGCCAACTCGAACGCATGCTACGGATGGGGCTCGACCTGCAATTGGCCCGCACCCTTGATCTGTCCGCGCTGATCAATGCCCGCATCATGCCCGACGGCCGCCTCAACCTCACCGCCGTTCCCCTCCTTTACGGTAGTTACACCTCCACCGACGCCTCCGGTATTCTCAATCTTGAACCACCTGCCGACCTCAACATTTCAGCCGGCCTGCCGGTTCTGAACCAAGCGGCCGTTGACGAAGCCGACAAACGCTATTCTGCCCAGCTCAAGCCCGGCGGGATTGCCATTCGCTCACCCACCCTCATGCGCGTGCAACGCACGGAAGCAATGGCCGAAAGCGCCATTCCGGTCGCCCGGGCCGAACCGGTCCCACCCAAGGCAGTTCCCGCGGAAATCGACGGTCGGCCCGTGGCCCGGGCCCTTCCCGTCAAGACGGACGAAAGCGCCACTCCGGTCGCCCGGGCCGAACCGGTCAACCCCGCCGAGAGCGCCATGCCGGTCGCGAGGGCCGAACCCGTCGATCCCGGCGCCGTCCCGGCCGCAAATCTCCAGCCCTTCGCCACACCCGCTCCCGCGGCCGTCTCACCCCCATCCACAGGCCAATGGACCGTTTACCAACCTGGACGCATGCCGCGCGGCCGCCTCCTCGGCCTCGATGCGGCCGGCAATCTTCCCGCCGATGACCTCGGCGGGGTGCAATACCTTGCCGGTGATTTTCAAGTCAGTGCCGCGGGCCAAAGCCGGGCAGTCCTGCGCGGCAGCGGTGGACAACAAAACGTCCGCGTCATCGTCGACTTTCCCGGCAACACAGCGCCTCCAGCCGAAGGCGAGACCGTGCAGCGCGACGCGCAGCGGCCGTTCCAGATCACCAACGTCGAGCGCGGGCCCGACGGACAGATCAACGTTTATGTCCGGGAAATCACCCGGCCCTGACGGACCCGCGGAAGAACTCCGCCGCCGCATCGCGCAAGAAGGACCGGTCGGCTTCGACCAATTCATGGCCGTCGCACTTTACCATCCGCACGGAGGTTACTATGCGTGCGGGACGAACCGTACCGGACGTCGCGGCGACTTCTTCACCAACGTGAACGTCGGCCCCGTCTTCGGAAAACTCCTCGCCACCCAGTTTGCCGAAATGCGGCAACTCCTCGGGAACCCGGATGACTTCACTCTCGTCGAGCAAGGCGCCAACGATGGCCGGCTCATGGCCGACATCCTCGCCGCCTGGCCGGGCCGCGCCCCGCGGATCGTCATGGTCGAGCCGCTGTCCAAGCTTCGCGCCGTCCAGCAACAGACCCTCGCTCCCTGGGCGGACCATCTCACCCACGTGGCGCACGAGAAGGACCTGCCCCCCTTTACCGGCGTTTTCTTCGCCAACGAGTTGCTCGACGCTTTCCCGGTCAAGATCCTCACCCGGAGCGGAGGCCCATGGCGGGAGCAATGCGTCGATTATGACGGCGGACGCTTTGTCTTTGTGGAAAGGCCGTTCGCCGGGCAAGCGCCGCCCGTGCCGGTCGAAATCCCGCACTTCACCACGGAAATCTGTCCGTCCCTCGAGCCATGGACCCAAACCGTCGCCCGTAAACTCACTCGCGGCTGGCTCTTCCTCATCGACTATGGACATCCCGCCGCCGTGCGCCATCATCCGGCTCGTGCCGCCGGGACACTCGCCGCCTATCGGGGGCATCAACGTGCGGACGACCCGCTGGCCGAGCCGGGGACGCAAGACCTCACCGCTCACGTCGACTTCACTGCCGTGGCCCGCGCTGCCGCGGAGGCCGGACTCACCCTCGCCGGCTTTACCGACCAGCACCACGCCCTCACCGCACTCGCGGCCCGCACCTTTCCCGCCATGCCGGAAACGGAACTTTCGCCCGAGGCGGCCCGCGAAATGCGCGCCCTGCGCCAACTACTCCATCCCGAAAGCATGGGCACCACTTTTCAATTCCTCGCCCTGGCCAAAAATGCCGCCGACCGGCTGGCCGCTTTTCAATTTGCCCGCGACCCGCAGCGCGAACTCTTCTCATGACCAGCCCGACCGGCGAACAGCGCGCAGCGGCACGGCACCCCGACCCGCGGCAGCGCACCGTGATGCACCAGCGCTGGGAGAATCTGCTTTTTCTCCACTGGACCGTCGAACCCGACCTCATCCAGCGCACCCTTCCGCCCGGACTCCATGCCGACACTTTTGCCGGAGATGCATGGCTCGGAATCGTCCCCTTCGCCATGCGTGCCGTGCGGCCCACCGGGCTCCCCGCCGTCGGACCCATCTCGAATTTTCTCGAGCTCAACGTCCGCACTTACGTGCACGACGACCGCGGCGTCCCCGGCGTCTGGTTCTACTCGCTCGACTGCAACCAATCGCTCGCCGTCCTCATTGCCCGCATTTTTTTCGGCCTGCCTTACCAACAGGCCAAGATGCGGGCCGGTTTCGGATCCCTCATCGACTACCGCTCCACCCGGCGCGGCACTTCGGAAGAATCCCGCTTTGTCTGGCGGCCGGAAGGCGCGACCCGGATCGCCGCTCCCGGCAGTCTCGAGTTTTTCCTCCTCGAACGCTACCACCTCTACTCCAGCCGTGGCGGACAACTCTTCCGCGGCACCGTAGCCCATCCCCCTTACGAATTCCGCGCGGCGAAGGTCGAGGAATTCTCCGTCTTCCCCGCCACCCTCGCCGGATTCGGGAACCTCGCGCCCGAACCCCGTCACACCTGCTCCGCGGACGGCGTTGCGGTGCGCATCCTCGGGCAGGAACGGCTTTCATGAAACTCCACGGCCTCCATCACGTCACCGCGATCACCGCCCGCGCAAGCGACAACCATGATTTCTACACCCGCAACCTCGGCCTGCGCTTGGTCAAAAAAACAGTCAACCAAGATGACGTCTCGGCCTACCATCTGTTCTACGCCGACGGCGCCGGCACGCCGGGAACAGATCTCACTTTTTTCGATTGGCCCGCGGCACCCGAACGCCGCGGGACACGCAGCGTGACGCGAACCGGCCTGCGGGTCGGCAGCACCGCCTCGCTCGAATGGTGGCGCGATCGACTGGGCTCGGGAGATTCCGTCACCGAACGCAACGGAAAGCCGGTGCTGGATTTTGAGGATCCCGAAGGCCAACGCTTGAGCCTCGTCGTCGACGACGAACCGGCTGCCGCCGTCTGGGAGCAAAGCCCCGTTCCCGCCGGACACCAGATCCGCGGCCTGGGTCCTTTGCTCCTCAATGTGCCAACCTTTGAACCGACCGACCGTGCCTTCCGTGAACTGCTGCACCTGCCAAATGTCGGCACTTACCCGATGGACGGACGCGATGTGCACGTCTACCAAATCGGCTCGAAACCCGGATCTGCACGCGAACTTCACCTGCGGGTCGATCCAGACATGCCCGCCGCACGCCAGGGTGCTGGCGGCGTCCATCATCTGGCCCTCCGCACCACGCAGGCGGACTACCAAGCGTGGGCGCAGCATTTGGCCGAATCCGGTACGCCCAACAGCGGTCCCGTCGACCGTCATTGGTTCCGCAGCCTCTACTTCCGCGAACCCAACGGCATCCTCATCGAAATTGCCACCGACGAGCCCGGTTTCACCGCCGACGAACCGCTCGAGAGGCTCGGCGAAACACTTTCCCTGCCACCCTTCCTCGAGCCGAAGCGCCGCGAGATTGAGGCCGGACTAAAACCTCTGGCGTGACGCGCGGTGTCCACGCCGCTAAGATTGGCCTTTCATGTCCAAAGAAGCTCAACAACGGATGGAAAAAATCGTCAGTCTCTGCAAGAGACGCGGCTTCATCTTCCAGTCCTCCGAAATCTACGGCGGCCTCAACGGTTTCTGGGACTACGGCCCGATGGGAGTCGAATTGAAGCGCAACCTCAAAGACTTCTGGTGGCGCCGCAATGTCCACGAGCGCGAGGACATGGTCGGCATGGACGGCTCCATCATCATGAATCGCGCCGTGTGGAAAGCCAGCGGCCACGAGGAGACTTTCAGCGATCCGATGGTTGATTGCAGAACCTGCAAGGCTCGCCACCGCGCCGACCAGCTTCCGCAAAAAGACGGCACCCCATACTGCCCGGCCTGCGGCGGACGCGACCTCACCGAGCCGCGCGCCTTCAACCTCATGCTCAAAAGCTACGCCGGACCGCTAGAGAGCGATGAAAACCTCGTCTACCTCCGCCCCGAAACCGCGCAGGCCATGTTCGTCCAGTTCAAGAACATCCTCGAAACCTCGCGCAAAAAACTTCCCTTCGGCATCGCGCAAATCGGCAAAGCTTTCCGCAACGAGATCAACCCCCGCAACTACATCTTCCGTTCGCGCGAATTCGAGCAGATGGAAATCGAATACTTCTGCCGCCCCGAGGACGGACTAGCCCTCACCGACTACTGGCTCGAGGAACGCCTCAAGTTCTACGAGGACATCGGCATTCCGCGTGCGAAAATAAAAATCCACGACATTCCCGACGGCGAACGCGCCTTTTACTCGAAGAAAACTTACGATCTCGAATACGAGTTCCCCTTCGGCGTAAGCGAACTTGAGGGCGTGGCCTATCGCACGGATTATGACCTTTCTGCGCACATGAAGCACAGCGGCAAGCCACTCGAGTATTTCGACGACGAGAAAAAGGAAAAATTCGTCCCGCACGTCGTGGAGCCGAGTGCCGGCGTGGACCGCACCGCCCTGGCCCTCATCTGCGAAGCCTTTGACGAAGAGGAAGTCACGGACGAGAAGGGCAACAAAGAGGTCCGCACCATCCTCCGCTTCCACCCGCGCATCGCCCCGGTCAAATGCGGTATTTTCCCGCTCCTCAAAAACAAACCCGCCCTCGTCGAAAAGGCTAAAGCCGTGGCCGCCTCTCTCCGTCCCCACATGATGGTTTTCTATGACGAAGCCGGTGCCATCGGCCGTCGTTACCGCCGGCAGGACGAAATCGGCACTCCTTTCTGCGTGACCGTCGACTTCGATACCATCGGGGAAAACGGACCCGAAAAAGTCGACACCGTCACCCTGCGCCACCGCGATTCCATGCAGCAAGAGCGCATCCCGATCGCCGAACTCCGCGCGCGTCTCGAAGCCGCTATCTTTTGATTCCATGGCGGACGACGTCCATTTGCAGGCGCGCGAACTCCGCAAGTCGTTCCGTCTCGGCAGTTCCACCCTCGAAATCCTGCGCGGACTCGACCTCACCGTGCTCCGCGGCGAGACCGTCTTCCTCTGCGGCGCCTCCGGGGCGGGCAAAAGCACCCTCCTCTACACCTTGGCCGGGCTCGAGCGTCCCACCACCGGCGAAGTCCGTTTTGAAAATGAGGACCTCTACAGCGTCTCCGCCGCCCGCCAAGCCGAACTGCGCAACACGCGCATGGGATTTGTCTTCCAGAGCTACATGCTTCTGCCCGAATTGACCGCGTTGGAGAATGTGGCGCTGCCCGGACTCATCGGCGGCCGCCCCGACTTGGCCCGCGCCGCCGGCTTGCTCAAGCAAGTCGGCCTCGCCGATCGCTCCGGACACCTTCCCTCCGAACTCTCCGGCGGCGAACAGCAACGCGTGGCCATCGCCCGCTCGCTGGTCAATCGTCCCGGCATGCTCTTCGCCGACGAACCCACCGGCAACCTCGACTCCCGCACCGGCGGGGAAATCGTCGACCTCCTCCTCGGTTTGGCCCGGGAGCACGGCACCACTCTCCTCGCCGTGACCCACGACACCAACCTCGCCGCCCGCGGCGACCGCATCCTCCACATCCGCGACGGCGCCTTGGAGGAGGCTTGAGACCCTTTTCCCCGTCACCAACTTCCCTATGAAAAAAAACCTCACCCTCGTTCTCGCTCTGCTCGCCAGCGGACTCTTGACCGACCCCGCGCGCGCCGCAGAGGCACCCCACGAAACCCCGGTTCCGGTCGCCGCGGCAGATTATGTGTCCGCCGAAACAATCGACAGCGCCGGCTTGGTGCTTGATCCCCTGGCGGAACCGGATGGCGCCAGTTTGCGCTTTTCCGGCACGGGTCCGCGGGGACGATTTTCCCTTTCCGGCCGGGAAAACCTCGCCGCCTACGCCGCCATGCTCCGCGCCATCGCCGAACTCGGGAAGATGGATCGCGAAAAGATGTTCGGCCGTGCCGCGGGCCAAGCCGCCAAGGCGCCGGTCGAAGCGGCCGCCAAGTTGGTGACCGATCCGGCCAAGACACTCGCCGCCCTGCCCAAGGGGGCGATGAGTTTTCTCAAACGTACCGGCCGACAAATCAAAGAAAACAGCCGCCAGATCGCCGAAGGCAGC
>Ga0247832_1001878_pt1 | contig 34673 bp, 33 predicted proteins | sample LaCruzMarch2015__10_FD_192407 | JGI IMG/M metagenome (GOLD analysis project Ga0247832, IMG submission 192407) | Freshwater microbial communities from meromictic Lake La Cruz, Castile-La Mancha, Spain - LaCruzMarch2015_4m | ecosystem: Environmental > Aquatic > Freshwater > Lake | place: Spain... | reverse complement strand
CGTCGTAAATCCCGAGAGCATCCATTCCGTTAGCAAAGTCATACAACCCACCTGCGCTAACAGCCACTCCTGAACTCTGCTCGCTGGCGGGTGCAGCGCCAATATCCGCTGGAGTTGGCAATGGGTGCTCATGGTCTTCGTGCGGCGCGCCGATAGCAGCGCGCAATGCCTCTGGTTTCTCAATAAACCATTTTTCCGGTGTTGAGCTATCAAGCTTGAGCGCCACACCAAGGTCTTCATTATCGCGCAACTCCATCGCTGCGGGAGCGATATTTTCATTAGGCGGCTCTCCATCTCCATAACCCTTTACAGCTCCAATCGCTGTGCAAAATTTGTCGGGGAATAAAACAGACCACGGATTATCTTGAGGATACACAGCGCCATCGCATTTAAGTGCTACTGCACCTGTGTCCTCATTATCGCGCAACTCCAAAGCACTATTGGCTACATCTGGATTGATGTCGCTGGCGGGAGCCGCGCCGATGTCTTCAGGCGTGAGAGCATCCGTGCCGCCTGTGGCGTGAGAGGACTTGTGGGTGGTCGAAGCTGCGCCCAGCGCCGTCAAGGCACCTGCTGCTGTAGTCGCTCCTGTGCCGCCTTTAGAGACTGGCAGAGTAGTTATGGCGGGCTCTGCGCCGATAGCGTTGCAAAACAGCGCCTGTCTATCTAAATGTGTGTTTAGCAAATGAGGTATCTGGATACCTGCCGCATCGTGCCTGCCGTAGAAATATGTCTCACCGTCGTAAATCCCGAGAGCATCCATTCCGTTAGCAAAGTCATACAACCCACCTGCGCTAACAGCCACTCCTGAACTCTGCTCGCTGGCGGGTGCAGCGCCAATATCCGCTGGAGTTGGCAATGGGTGAACATGGTCTTCAGCCGCCGCGCCGATATGCGCAGGCGTGAGCGCATCTGTGCCGCCTGTGGCGTGGGAAGACTTGTGGCTCGATGGGGCGAAGGCGCTGGGCTTGTCGGCGAGATTCGCCCAATTGAAATTTGCGTTCGCCCAGGCCCGTATCGCATCCCAGGCCCGCAGGGGCGACACCCATTTCTCGTTATTCGTGCCCGCGATAGCATCCGCCTCGGTCGCCCTGAGGTCTATGGCCTCTTCAGGTATCCCCTCGCTGCCTTGGATGTAATCTCGCGCCACGACCACACGCACAGGCAGGCTCGACTGGATCGTATCGCCGTGGCTCCACTCCACCTCCAGCGCCAGATCAAGCGTATTGCCCGTCAAGGCGCTATTGAGCTGCACGGTATTGAGATTGAGAGAAAAAGTGTAGATCGTATTCGCTGCCGCGCCAGACCTTACCCACCCCAGCGACGCCGCGAGTGGATCTGCCGCATAAGCTCCCGCCCGCTTCAGCATGAGCTTGCCAGAAGCCCCCTCGGGCAGACTGGAAAATTTCCCCCCCGATATGAATCTTAACTCCACGGGAAATCTATCCCCCCGCGTCATTGGCAGGGATAGCAACGCCTCTCCGCGCCATGTTAATACCGCGCGAGTCTCTGTATCGATCGCTATTTTCATAAAATTCCCGGAGCCTGATCGCCCGGTCGCGTGTAGTCGTTATCCACCGTGAATGTCACCGCACGGCTCGTGCGCCGCACCCCGCGATAAGCCCACTCGATCTCGAGCACGAAGCTCACCTGGGCCAGCTCGCCCGAGAGGCTGGCAAATGCCTCCGCCACAGGCTCCGTGTCCATACTGAGGGGAAAGACATAGTAGGCCGCCGACCCGTAGCCCATCTTGCGCCAGGAGTTGCCCCCCGCCACCATCGGCCCTGAGTAATCTTGGGCACTCTTGATCGCCAGCTTGCCCGTGGCAGCATGCGGAAGCTCCTTGACCACACCCCCCTGCGTGAATCGCACCTGCACGGGAAACACATCGCCGCGACGCGCCGAGAGCGCCTGCACGGCACTGCCGGTGTAGTCGCTCACCGCGAGAGTATCCAGATCGATCGAGAGGCGCATTTTTTACTCCGCCCGCGCGTCAACCCTCGTTCTGTGGAGGCACGGCCTGCCAATACCCCATCGGACACTCGCTCGTAGCCATGCGCAGCTTCGCCTGCGTGCTACAGCCGCACTGGCGGCAAGCCCCCGTGCCCGCAAACCCCTCGGGATTCCAGTATTGGCACACCTTGCAGGTATCCAGGCGCACCTGGAGCTGCTCCAGCGGCGTGCGCGGGAGGCCCGCCGCCACAAATTGCGCCGCGCTGCTGAAAAAACTCTTCGCCATATCCGTGATCGTCGGCGGCACATACGCCTGCGGCAGCTCCTGCGGTGCCTGCGGCGGCGGTGCCTGCGCGGCCCGCTCGGCGAAGGCCACCCCGGCCAGCGTCGGCTCTGCCGCCCATTTCCCAATCGGACATCCCGCGCCCGCTATGCGCAGCCTGCTCTCGATCGGGCACCCGCACGCCATACACTGCCCCTTGCCCTCAAAAGCCTCCGCATTATACTGGTCGCAGCCCTTGCAAATCTCAAGCCGCGACCCGAAAAGCGCATCCGAAGAAACTGGAATCGTCATACGGTATTTTGCAGCCCGTCAACCTAAACGCTCGTAGGACTCATCGCGCAGACTCCGAGGCTCCCCCTCACTCTTCACGGTATAGACGAGCCTATCCCCCAATAAAGTGCATTTATACACCGACTCCCCAGCCAGATTTTTTATTTCCTCGCTCTCAGAGAGATCGGGAGAACAAAGATAAGACCGCGCCACCCCCCCGCGATCCCCGGTAATGATGAAGCGCGCCTCCTCATGAACAGGACAGACGCGGTAAATGTTTTGAAACCCAAACACCGCTCCGAGATTCACCCCGTCCCTCAGCAAGTGATCCCCAGCCGACGTTTTTTTGACCTTGTAAAAAGCTCCCTCTATCCACGCCGCGCTGAACCCCGCCTCGCCGACCTCCCACTCGCCGACCTGTTCAGTCGCCCAATCCGTTTGCAAGGAGCAAAACCGATACACAATCGGCGTGTTTGGCCCCTTATTAAATCCCGCAATATACCGGAGCAAAACCTGCCCCCCCTGCACCTGCAGGTGCGGATTGCACTCGAGGATCACCTGTCCGTGCTGCGGGTGGGAGCGCGGAGTAGCCAGCTCACGGTCGCCATCCTGCGAAATCCAAATCTTCCACGGCAGCAAAGAATAAGGATTCCCAAAAACAAGCGTCACCGGAGCCTCCGCCCCGCAGTAGAGAAGCCCCTCACGCCCCGACGGATCCCTAAAAAGATAAGGTTGATTTTTTTGCATAACTAATTCAGCGACTGCGTCGGCCCCCCGTTTAGCGTTGTCCACTGCTGCTCGGTCGTCCACCCATTACCACAATCCCGCTGCAACTCCATATAGCCCTCATAGTCGTGATACGGCGGCGTCCACTCGCTTGGCGGAAGCGTGCCCTCGCCACCAGACTCATAAACTGCATTGTCCACCGTTTCTATAATCCGCCAGGAGCAACACCCCTCAGGCTCGGAGCAGCACGGCGGAGGCTCAACCGTGCGATCAGACTGGCACCCATTGGCATCGTATTCCACCGGGTTAGCACACGTTGCGCCCTGCCAGCGCGGCAGCATCGTTCCCACCGCCTGCCTCACGCTGATGCAGTCATATCCATATCCCTCCTGCGTAAAAGTCTCCCCCTCACAAATCTCATACTCTTTGGGATACCATGCGTATACCTCACATTCACACTTATAACAAGTATCGCAGGGGTTCTCGCCCGAGCCGCCAGCCGTCTGCAGCGTCCCCCCCCCAGGACATTGCGACCCTGTCACCACATCAAAGGTAGGCGCAGCGTCCGACCACCCTGGCGGGCACTCGCAGGAGCAATTCTTTGTGCCGTAAACAGTCTGCTCCTCCAGATCGGCGATACAGCCGTTTTTGTCGTAGCGGTGCTGGGTTATTCCGGGTGCGTCGCTGCAAACTTGGCTGAGATCGGTCTGGGGATGCCACCCACTCCAATCGGGCAACATAGTGCCCACGGCAGGATTAGGCCCAAGGTCGAGGTTGCCGCATGCCATGCAACTCCCCTCGGCTAATTCACGCCACTGCTCAAAGGGCGTCCCCGCACACACGAAGGCCTCAGGCGGGTCCCAATTCGTATAGGAGGGGTCCCCGGTGCCATCGTATTCTTCTTCTATAGGTGGGTTGCCGCAGCCGCAGAGATCATATCTACTCTTCGTGCCAGAGCACCCGGTGCAGTATGCGCCAGGATCTGGCGCTGTCCCTTCAGCAGTATACGCCCCCCCCCCATTCGGGCCATAAAGTGTTACAAGGCCAAGCCCTGCATCGAAAAATTGCGAGAAGCCCTCACATGGTGCGCCCTTTTCCGTCCGCGAAGAAGTTGACCCCGTTTGCGCCTGCCCCGGATTAGTAGGCATGATAAAGCACTGGCACTCCACGGCCAGCGTATGCGAGAAATGCTCGCACTTAGGGTAAACACTCATATCCGTCCCTTCCCCTGCGACCCAAGAAGGCACATCCAGGATCGGCGTGTAGCACACCGAGCAATTAACTGTGCCTCCAGGCGCTTTGCCTGAGCTTGTCAGGTTGAAATTATAAGGATCGCCTGCCTTCTTTATTCCACTATCCTTCTGCCCGTCGCAAGTCACCCTTACCCACCAGCTATCAGCTATTATTGTGGCACTCATAGGATCTGAATCTCCAAATACGCTTCAATACCTTCAGGCATAGCCCCCCACACGACCTCGTAGAGAGCGTGCGCACCGTAGGCGGGTAGGATTATAGGCCCGTCGTAGAATGTTCCCTCCTCGAGCGACACGCTCCAGTTTGAGGCCGTCCCCGCTCGGAATGGCTCGTGATTCATAAGCGCCAGCGGGAGGTAGCGAATGCGAAGAGTCGATAAGCGCAGCGAACGAGCAGTGCCGTTAATAAAGCTGTAAAAGTCAATCTTTAGAGATCCGGAAAAGTTCAAGGATGTAAAAAACTCCCCCAAAACCCTCCCGCCCCCTTGCGTGTCAAATCGGCGCTTTATCACAGTAGCCCCTCGCCGCAGATACTGCACAGCCACCCCAGAGAGCACGCGCTGCTGCCCTGCCACAGAGAGACGCCCCCCCGCGCTCGCAGGTGAACCGGAGAAGACCCAATCCCTCGCCAATATATCCTCCGGTAGAATCCTCCAAGACTCCAGCAGCGGCGACACTTCCGCTTTATTGGAATCCGCACCATAGAAAACACCCACCGCGCGCCCCGTGCTGCCCGGGCGCGAGCCGATCCACCCGCGAGCAGGCGGCCAAGAGGAACGCCGCGCCAGAAGCGCGCTACGGTTTAACTCCAGCACCACATCCTCGAAGCCATAAGTGGCCCCGGCAGGAAGAACCGTGAGCGTGACAACCCTTGTCACAACCCCATTTGTTATTACAAAGGTGTATGTGCCAGGGACTGTTGGCACACCCGTGAGCCTCCCATCCGGCTGCAGGGTAAGTCCTGGCGGTATCTCGCCAGAGACAAGCTGCCAGCTACCCTCCTGCCCACGCACAGAGACGACAAATACATATGTCGTGCATCTTACTGCATTACAAAGCGTAAATTGATATACTCCAGGCACAGTAGGCGTGCCCACGATGCGCCCCCCCTGCAAGACCAGCCCCGGCGGCAAGTCCCCACCATCGCCCTTTAGATAACTACCGGCATCCACAACGATATCCACGGCCTCTCCCACAAACCCCTGAATAGTAACAGCCCCCAGCTCAGTGCCGTTATCAGTGATGTCATGATCATAAAAATCTTCAACCCTCGCAGGAGGCGGCGGAGTCGGAGTCGGAGTCGGAGTCGGTGTCGGTGTCGGTGTCGGAGTCGGAGTCGGTGTCGGTGTCGGTGTCGGTGTCGGTGTCGGAGTCGGAGTCGGAGTCGGTGTCGGTGTCGGTGTCGGTGTCGGAGTCGGAGTCGGTGTCGGTGTCGGTGTCGGAGTCGGTGTCGGAGTCGGAGTCGGAGTCGGTGTCGGTGTCGGTGTCGGTGTCGGTGTCGGTGTCGGTGTCGGACCAGGATCAGGGAATCCGCCACCGCCACCGCCACCGCCACCGCCGCCACCGCCGCCACCACCACCGCCACCGCCGGTGCCAGGCGCAGGACTCCCCGTGAGCGGGCCGGGAGCGTTGCCACTAATATTGATCGAGACAGTAATAGCTCCAAGCCCCCGGCGGAAGCACGGCTCGCCAGTGGCAAGCCTGCCATCAGGAGACGGGTCTTCAGAGAAAGCCATCTAAAAAAGTCCTCTTGTTACACGCATACTGAAGGGTTGCGTGCTGATCGTGTCGAATCCTCCCCCGGCCTTGGCCGAGCGGCGAAATACCAACTCAAACTCCCCGATACAGGTGGCGTGAGTGCCGCTATCCGCCTCAAAGTCGGAGAGAAAAGCCAATAAGGCGTCGTTTTTGAGCGACACAGTGATAAAGACTTCGCCCGTGTAACCCGAAGGAGTGAATGAGGTTATCTTTTTGAATTCCGGCTCCCCTGTCACAAGGAAGGCAGGCTCGCTGTCGAGGCCCTTGAGGCTGAAGCGCGCCTGCACCAGCGGCGGATTGTAGTTAGTCGTGGCGGCGACGCCAGTTTGTGCAAAAGCGACCTGGAAGGTCACTTCATCCCCATACCTGAGTTGCCCCACCGCTGCGCCCACACCATTCGCGCCTGCAAAAGGATCGGGGAAAGACACATCCCACGAATCCGTGTTGATCGTTACCCTCTTCACCACATCGAGCGTCTGTGTCTCGAAAATTCCAAAGGTAAATTCATTCGGCGCGCTATCCCCTGCGGAGTTTCTCGCGATCACGCCCACACGCCAGATTCCTGGCTCGATACCAGTCCCGGTAAGCGTCCCTGCCAAGGGATTAAAGAGAAACCCTGGCGGCAGGATCGCATCGGGCGTGAGGAGCCATTGCGTCGGGTTGTTGCTGGCCTTGAATTGGAAGAAGAAGTTCTGCCCCACACCGAGGACCACGGCCCCCTGGGCATTTGATATGGCAGGTGGCACGGCCGCGATCGAGAGAGTGCGCGACACGGCGGGAGCCGCGAGGTAGTTTGCGCTGCCTTGCTGGTAGGCTGTAAGCGTGACTTGCCCCACATCACGCAAGGTCACTATATTCCCCGCAAGAGTCGCCAGTAGAGTGTTTGAGCTCGTGTAGGAGATCGCCAGTCCCGAAGAGGAGTTGGCAAAGAGAGGGAATGGCGCGTCCCCGAGCTTCTGATCCTGCAAGGCCTGCCAGTTTATAGTCTGCGCCGCCTTCTGGATCACCAACTGCCCAGAAGCCACGCCGAAGCAATCAGCTGTGTCCAGCACGGCATCGACTTGATAAGTCCCAGCCGCCACGGGAAGCACGCCAGAACCGTTGTATCTCACAACTACAGACCCCTGCAGCCCCATCGGGATCGTGGAGACAGTGACCACCCTTCCTGCCCCTGAGTAGGTCTGCAAGAGATCGACCAGCTGCACGGTCGCCGCGCTTTTTGCCACAAACCCGCTAACGCCCACAAAGGTCGGCTCCAACACCACCGCGCCACCCCCAGCGAGCACCGCCGCGCAGGAGGCCGAGGCGGTAAAGGCAGGCGCGATATTCTCAAACCCAAAAAGCGCACCGCTCAAGGCAGCCGAACTCTCGAAAAGCGCCGTGCAATCCGCCAGCCTTAATTCAAAGCCAGACACCGCCACGCCGCCAACCCCCGCCGCCGGCTCATACACATGCACCGGGCCGGACTGGACTTGCCCCGCTGCCAGAGTGCTTGTTGTCCACATGGCCCCGTCGTCTGTAAGCGCCCATACCCCCGAGCCGGCCACATACGCTTGAGAGACATTGCGCGTCCGCACCTCAGGCATCAGGGGCGCGCTCTGGACCAGGCAGTAGAGATCATCCCCAACCGAGCGAACGCTTTGGTTGCGGAGGACAAAGTTGTCCTGCCCGCCCCAGAGGTTGGTAAATCCGCCGGAGAAATACTCCGACCAACTAACGGCCAGATATCCTTCTTTTAATACCGCCCTATAGAACCGACCACCACTTAGGATACCCACCGCGCTGTCGCTTACCGCCAAGTGCGTTATCGCCCCCGGGAAAGAGGGCAGCGCCGCAAGGTTCAAAAATGCACTCCCCGAAGAGAAAGCGCCCGGCATCCAGGCAATAAGCCCGCCCGACTCCAGAAGAGCGTAGGCGAAATTTCTAGCGGCAGCGATTTTTACGACCCGCTCGCTAAAAGTTTCAGGCTGTGCGAGTTGAGAAGGAATACCGATCGAGGATAATCCCCACCCACCAACCGCCCCGTCCCTCAGAAATAAGGAAAATTGATCACCTGCGGCGATATCCTGCACAGGCCCACCGCCATTCACCGAGGCAGGCATTTTCCCGCCCCACCCGCCGGTGCCGGTTGCCCTGCCCCACTCGGTCACTACACCCGCGCTATTCAACGCCAATCCGTGCCAATACGCGCTATTGTTGTTGAAGGCTATCTTCTGGATGCCTGTAGCTTGCGGGACGAAACCTCCGCCGAAAATATCCCCGGCCGAAATGACCGCCAAAGACCCATCCGTCGAGACGACTCCGATAATACCGGAACGATCCGCCGCAAACGACGAAATATTTTCGAAGCGTGTCGTGGCCATGGCAGTAAAAACCCGCCAGCCCGATTAAGCCAGCGTGATCGTGAGGCCGTTTACGGCGAAGCGAGGAGCATCGCCCACCTGCACATCGCGCGGAGGGATCGAGGTTTGCATGAGCAGGTTGCCGCCCGTGGCCGCATCGAATATCCCCACACCCACCACCGCGCCCCAAGCCGTAGTGGCCTCGGGAAACACGATCGCTATGGCGTTTTTCTTCGCGCCCGCCGATGCGCTCAGGAAGTTAGTGGCATTATTTGCCACCGCAGCGCGGGCATAGGCGCCGCTACCGATCGTCACCTCCGTGCCACCAGAGTCGGTCGGTGCCGTCTTGAAAAGGGCAAAATACAGAGTCGCCGGCGGCGTGTAGGTCGTGGCTCCAAAGAGGTGATCCAATACTTTGTTTTCGAGGTGGTCGGAGAATGCGCTCATGCTGCACGGCTACTTGTCAACCATCAACGACACAGATTCACCTGCAGCGGCTGCGCCGCCACAAGGCAATCCAGTATCGCCCGCGAGACATCCCCCACTGGCACCGTGCCTGCGGCGGCCTCCACGCCCGAGCCCGCCCAGAAATACTTGCCACCCCGGCGCTCAAAGCGCCTGGTGTAGTCGTGGTCGCCCACCACAGCCGCAGGCCGCACGATCGCCCACGCCAACCCCCTGTCACGAATCCACTGCTCGCACCTCAGCTTCCTCTCGCAGTATTCATAGAGCGGGTTCGATGGCGTATTGCCATACACGCACATCGTCGAAATAAACACATACCTGCCATATTTTGGCAGAAACGGCACCGTGCTCTCCAACTGCGCAGGCGAGTAGCAGGAGAAATCCACCACGCCGTCCACTGGCCCCAGGCAACCGAGCGCCCTACAGCCCACGGATCCATAGTCATCCGCAGCCGCCAGCACATCGCGATCTATCGCCACATGTTCCAAGTCCGGGAAAAGCCCCGGCAGAGTCACCCCGCGATTGGCCAGCACGATCGAGTGCTCCGCCATGTATCGCTCCACAAAGTCGCGGCCCAGCATCTGCGTGCCGCCCAGCACGAGAACCCTCATCGCACCACCTCCGCCAGAGGCAGCGAAAAATACCTGCCATAGTCGGGATCGCGATCGATCTGCCACGGATCACTCTTTTTCCACCGCTCAAAAAAATCCCCATGCTGCCTCCACCTGGCCCTGTATTCCGCCAGCCTGCGGTGCACGATATAGCTCGGGCTGCTGTGAAACCACTGCACCATCGCCGAGCGGTTGTAGCGCGCCCCCACGAAGCCATGGTAGGACTCCGGCCCCACCTCGAAAGCAAAGAGGCTGTTACTATGCGGGAAGATCGTCTTGATCGCCTGGCGCGTGTCATACCTGTCGTAAATCCCCGTGCCGCCACCATCCCGCTCGGTCAAGCCCTCCGGATTATTCAAGTAGTAGAGCATCGCCACGCTACGAAGCACCTTTTGCGCATGCGGCTGCCCGCCTACAGTGTCATCCGCATAGTCGCACCGTTGAACGATCTGCACCGGCTCCGCGCTCGGCAACACCGAGCACACGCTCAAGTCCAGGTGCGACCACCCGCTATCCGAAGGAGCCTCGGGCGACCCCGCATGGTAATGCAGCGAATACGCAGTGTGGTTATTCAGCACGAGAGAGAATATCCTCGCCACAAAATCCTTCCACCCCTCCCACACAAAAAATTCATACCCATCGCGGCAATCCGCATCCTGCATCGAGTAGATTTGCGCCTTGTAGAACTGCCCCGTCTCGCCCACCGCCCCATGCGGTCGCGCCACGCGCCCGACATACTCGGGAAACCTCGCGCACATCGCCCTGTAAATATCAGGCCGCAGCAAATCCCGTATCACAAAATGCCGATACGGCGTCTCAAAAAACTCCAGCGAAGCATCCAGCGAAAGAAACGGGTGCTCCAAACCTCCCGCCACGCTACTAATGGGAATAACCATGCCCCCCAAAGGCAAGTCAACTACGAAGTATCCTAAGTAATTATCTCCCTGTCTTCCACACCACGCACCATATAGGCGGCGTAGCCCTTAGGATCAGTCACGGAGTTTTCCGTGTCAAACTGGCCTATGCGCACGCGCAGCAAGAAAGTTGACTTTGTGGGCAGCGAGTCCTTATCTGCAGTCGTCACCCGATCGTAGATAAACCTCTTTCCGCTATACCCCAACTCATTAGTGTCGCTGGTTATATCTTTACTATTGGAAAGGACGATTCCCAATCCGTTTTCGCTCCGCAAATCCGTAAGAAAAACCTGCTGTTCCAAGATAGGAGGCAACCAAGTTATGTCACCAATGTTTGGTCCTGGGGCAGAAGCAAAAGTAAGCTCTCTGACCCCACTCTCCGTGGGAGCCAAACTCAAGACTAAAATTCCGTTTTCCAGGTCGATACTTTTGATGTAGGTGGTCTCAAGACCGCCTCTTATACCGCCACCAGTCACAATCATACGAGGGCCGAGTTCGGACAAAATAGGGCTCGATATCGAGACAGTCGCCGACCCGCTCACAATCTCGGCTTCCACGACATGTCTCAGCGTCGGATCCACATCGTCCCGCCTCACTCCGGCCTCGAAAATCACACTCCATACAGCAGAAGTATTGTTCCCGATCAGGCGGAAGTAAAAATACCTCTGCAGAGTAATATCCTCACCCCCAGGTGGAAAGCTCGATGGAGTAAACGAAAACGTATAAATACTCCGCTCGAAAGACTTCGGGTAGAAACTCGTTGTTCCTATCTTGGGAACCAGCGAGTAAAACAACCTGCCGTCTGAGCCGAATAATTCCCCCGCCGCCGCACCCTTCGCGGGCCACCTGCCGCTTGGAGGCATTACTACCTGCGCCCCTGTCTTATTTAGAAACACACGCCCCTTGGCCGCCACAGCGCCAGGCAGAGTGGCGCCTGGCAAAAAATCCTCCACATCAGCATCATGGATTGCTGGCAGCAGCCCCAAGGCAGGCTCTGGAAGTTGCGAAAGGCTTCTCAAAGAATTTATGATCATACTGTTTGCTCCACTGTCATCTGCGCAGCAGGCATAAGCACACCTACTTGCCCCGTCGGGGCAGGCGTGCTATCATCCACATCCCACTGCAAGAGGCGTATCGTTAAGAGGAAGTCGCCACCCGGTATCTCGGGGCCGATGGATTCCACCCCATAGTCCGTGCAGCGGCTCGACCCCTTCAAAACGCCATCCACCCTCGATCTGGCAAGCTTTACAGCAAATTGCCTTGTTTCAGAGGCCCCCCTGGAGAAGGAAATTCTCGGGGCAGCCAGTAACACAGGCTCCCCGACCGCACCCACATTTACCCCAGTAGTCGCTGGAGACTGGTCATCGGGCAAGGGTGCCGCCTCGATAGCCATCACATATCCAGCGCCAGCAACCAAAGTAGAGGTCAAAAAGGAAAGCTCAAGCTGCCAAGCCAGACTTAAAACGGAATTCTCTGGAAATTGCGGAGACCTTACAACCACCCTTACCAACTCCCGCTCCATCTCTGTCGGGTGGTAGCTTGTAGTCGCCCCCGCTCGACGCAGAGCATAGATCGCCCGCCCGTCGCCTCCAAAAAATTCTCCCGCAAGCACGCTCTGCGCCTTGCGCCCGCCCCCGGCAGGCAACAGAAGCGGCACCAGCCCGGCATTGCGATACACGACCCCCGCCCCCGCCGCGAGCGCTGGCACCGACAAGGCCTCCTGAACCTGATCGGCATGAATAGCCGGGAGCAACATAGGATACCTCCCACCCCTCAAGACGGGATACATCGTCGGGCCAATCGTTTTTACAGTCACAGGAGTCACAGTCGTCGCAGTCCCAGCGGAAGTTGTTGTTGTCGTGGTTGTATTTGTGGTGGTTTCCGAGATAGTGCCAAACTGAGCGATCGCGATCTTTGAGATCACATTCGTGCTCTTCTGCGCGGCATCTTGCACAGCCTTCAATTTCACCTGCTCGGCGGCAATTTGCGCGGCCTCCTGCGCCGCCTGCGTCTTGGCCTCATCCTCGGCCTTTATCCGCATGGCCGCAGCCAGCTGTTCCCGCTGCTGGGCCTCCAGATTCGTGCCAGAGATCACCGAAGAACCCGCCATCTGCGAAGCGATCGAGACACCATCGGAAGATTCAACAGCCAAATCCGGCAAAATCTCACCAAAGGAGGGGATTTCCACCCGCTTCTTGGAAACAGTGCTCGTCACCGCCACCCCACCACGGGGCACCAGAGACTCCAATGTGCTCACACGACCCACGAGACTATCCAAAAGCGCCTGCAAATTCTGAATCTGAGCTATCGTGTGCGTGTGCGGTTGAAAGTTGCTTGCCGGACCGTATCCGATGACAGAAACCGTAAAATGCTGAGCCGAAGGGATACCCCCTACGGCAATCACGCTGCCCGCTGCAGGTGCCACATCAAACTGCACCGCACCAAAAAACACTGAATACTCCTCCGGCGGCACAGGGTCCCAAAAAGACCCGCCCATACCGTTATCCCGCAACCTATACGCCCCCAGAGGCACGCTCACAGGGTGCCTCGCCGCGAAATTTCTTACGCCACCATCCCCCGTATACCTGGTCAGGCAGCACTCTTCCGATATATTTAACCGCAGAGAGTTTTTTGTCATGTAGCGAATACTGTAATAGGAATCCGAGAGTTTCACCCCGCCGTTTCCCGCCTCCCGCACGACCACCGCCATCACGCCGACCTCATCGCCTGAGCCAGCCAGATTATGATCAATAACCGATTCCCCACCGCCGACTGACGTCGAAAACGCCTGCTGCTGCCCGACCAAAAGCTGATCGCTCACAAAAGGCACATAATCCCTCGGCACGATACGGTCTTGCCAGCCCAGTGGCGCATTGTTGGCAAGCCCAGCCCACAACATCGAGCGCCGAATCGTCGCGGTCGTGCTCCACAACTTGACCGTCACAACCCCCTCGGTGGGATCCAGCGGGTTCTTATAGACCAGCGCTTCCGCCTCAAAGGGCAGCGTGACGCTCTCGCTGTCTCGCAATAGATCAGCGATACCCGCCGTGGAGAGGTCTAAATCAAATGTATAAGCCCCAGGCGCAGATGAAAAAACCTCAATCACCAGCTCTGGCACATCCCTGCCCTGGAACCCACTTAGCAGCACGCCAGGAGTCAGCGTGTCAAACTCGATATTGGCCACATTGGACTTGGGATTTGTTACCTTTACGACCCCTCCCTCGTCGCGCAGCATCTCGTTGAGAGCGGTCTGGATTTCCTGAATTCCGGCCAAGCTGTCCAATATCGCACTACGCTTGTAAGTATCCGGTTTGCGAAATTGGAAGGCCCCACGGAAGTCCGCAGGGATCGTCAGCTCCTGAATCTCGTTCCAATAGCGGACGCTTTGATCCGTCTCCTCGGAGCCGCCGTTTTGAATCGTCGCGATCGAGGGTGCCTTCGGCAAAACCCTTTCGCTCCAATCTGTAAAAGATACGGGCAACTGAACAAGCCGCAGGTGATAGACGCTAACCCCCGCGATTCTAACCCTCTCGATCAAACCGCTCGAGAGCGGCTTCAGCCCCTGCGCGTGCACGCTTAAAAACACATCCTCCCCATCCACCCTCCGAACCGAGAGCGCGCCCGCTTCTTCATTGCAAAGGAAATCGGCAGGCCTCATCGGGAGCGCGTTCAATGCCCCCTCGACCTCTATCGCGTCATCATTCCACTCGATATTCCGCGTCGTATTTTGCGGAGTGCTCGGCCCCTCGCCGACTTGAATACGATAGGTGCCAGAGTCGGGCCTCGCATCGATGCGCCCCAAGCCTGAACGCAAGCTCAATATCGTAAGATTCACCTCCGACAAATCCCCGTTTGAGAGGCGCTCCATAAACCGCAAGGCAAACTTAACCCGCTGCCCCGCAATCAAGTTCTGAAATGTTTTTAAGTCCCCCGCCGTGGAGCTCAACACCTCACGCCGAGCGAGATCAACATAGAGATACTCAAGACTATTCATCTGCCCCCCTCAAACCGTCAACTTTTTGGCTTTGGTAGAGAAATTGACGCGCCAAAAAAAGAAGCATTAAAAGCCTTGATCAAATAGGGGAACTTCGGCCTCAAATCAATATCCTCCGCATCTTCCACATCCTCCGCAGCCAACAAAATCTGCCTGACCTTGTTGAGACTTTGATTTTTCTTAGGCTCTTCGCTCATACGCTCCAGAATATCCCCTCATTGGTTTGCGAGTTCAAGGCATCCGACATCATCTTATTTCCCGCGTTCATCGCCATATTTGCCGCCGCCACCGCAGGAGCTATCAGACTCCCTCCCAGCCCCCCCATGATCGGTCCCAGCGTCATCGACTTGAAATTCACAGGCTGCAACTCCCTTGATCGGTGGTCCATATTCCAAAATGCCTCGTAAGAGACAAAAATCCTCCACGCCTCATCAGGAGTTATTCTCACCCTTGAGTCCCCTGGAGCCTCCCAATCCTTGGGCGAAACCGCATACACCGTGGCAATGCCCACATAGTCCACCCCTTCATCACCCAGCCCCGCCCCGCCTGTCCCCATCGGGTTTGTGCCGCCACCAGCCTGCCTTGGGTTCTCCCCAACCACCAACCTCGGCCGGGGAAAGTTTATGAGCGCCGTATTGTCGAAACTCACGCTGTAATCAAAGAGCGGCGTGCCAAGCCCATCGCTCAAAGCCACCTGCTGCGTCTTCAAGGTAGGCCGCGCCACCGCGAGGTAGAGATCGGTCTTAAGCAGCGTGGACTTGCCGCTCATCTGTTGAAACATATTCCCCTTCGTCTCATTGATGACCACTGTTTGTCCTTGCATAGACATAAAATCATCCTGCGTGATTCCTATAGCCTCAAAATACTTCCGCACCCGATACGGCATCGAGTCTGCCCGCTTCCAAGAACTACTCCCCCCGAGCGGGATAAGCGGCTCATCGAGCAACCCTGGCTGGCCCATCTGCGCCTTGCCCGGCCCGGCCGCCTGCTCATCTTCAGAATATATCTCTACTTCCTCAGCCGCAGGGCACACAGGATCCAATCCATTTAGGAAACCCGGCTTCACCACAGCGGCAAATCCCGGAGTCGGCCTCCCCGTATACCGGTCTTTCAGCGTCTCCGACCACATGACCCTCGTAAACCACGGGTGCTCCCACTCCCTACGATTCGGGAGGCTATAGAGGATATTGCCGCCCACCTTGCGCTCCCGCATCATGCCATCCTCCGTGTAAAGCATAGTGACCCCCCGCACGACACGCGAATACACGCCATTGCAAGTCGTGACTTTTGGCTTCCTCTTGTTTCTCAGGACAATAATCATGCCAATGCAAAAAAATGGGTCATAAACGGCTTGCCATACCCCAGGAACCGCTTCTCCGCATCGTCGGAGTAAATGGCATTATTTCTGAGACTCCCCTCCCTTGGGGATGTAAAGTGCTGGTAATCAAAATAGGCGATCTGCCCCAATCGCCCATCATGCGTGATCACGGCCAGCGGCTGATACCACAGCCCCTGCTCGATCGGCTGCTGCCTGGACTCCCTTATATTCGTGACCACCACAGTAAGATCGTCCTCCGTCGGCGGCGTCACCATTTTCCCATCCTCCCAATCCCCCGGAGCGTCACTGGCCGCTCCCTTCCATACAGGAACGCGCACGCGCAAGCTCACATACACCCTGCCATACTTATCATAGTCCGCGCTTCCCCTCACAGTCGGCTGGCCCACAAACTTGCCATCCCGCTTCACCCCACCTATCGGCACGCCATTTACGATAGGCTCGTATCCATTCACAAACCCCCTATCCACAGTGACCCTTATCTCACTATTCACCACACCCCCGCGAACCTGCCATGATCCATTAAATGCCCTCATATCAGTCCATATCCCAGCGCTTCAACCCATAGTTTACGGAGGCAGGCGCACCTATAATCGCCCTTGCGCCCACCACACTCGTCTCCGACTCACTCATGGAAGGCACTATTGAGTGAACCCAATCTCCATTATCATCCTTTTTCGCCGAGTGCCTATAATCAAAAAAAGCCAATTGGTGGATCCCACCCAGCGCGTCATAAGTCGCCAGCGGCTGCAGCCACTCATCTCCATTTGCCCCGAACTTGTCTGATAAAACCACCTCTACCTCATCCTCCACCAGCTCACCCGTCTTCCCGTCTGAGTCCTCTTTTTCTTCCACGCGCAATCTCACGCACACATACCCCAAGCCGGTCGCAGAGTATTTAGGTTGCCCTTCAAGCCACGGCCGGCCCCCAGGCACAGGGTTCCCCTCCGCATCGATACCGCTCATGATCACCCCGCCGATCCTGGCCTCCACCAAATTCACAAACCCCAGTGCGAGTTGCACCCTCACGCTTTTCTGCTCCACCTCACCGCTCACATACCAGGCACCCTCGAAGCCCCGCTTCTTTTTCGACAAAGAGATCGTCACGCTATCCCTCAGCCTTCCCATGCTCAAGCCCGGCCCCACATCCACATCCACGCGCTTAGCTTTTTTACGGATGATCAAAAGCGGCATCATACCTGGAAAAAGTTATTTTTGTAAATTGCATCCAACCACCCTGCTCGCCCACCATATCGCCATGTCTTACGCTCCACGCGATCGTTCCCCTTCTTCATGACCGACTTCTCCACCAGCAGCCAGGGGCTTCGACCCTTTGCTGCGCTCCCAGCAAAGTTGAATCCACCCGAGTCCGGCATGTCAGCAGCACCCAGCCCCGACAAGTCCCCCGCGCCCGGCTTGTAGGCAGATTGAACCGCATACTCCACCGAGAGCGTCACCGTGGGGCTGTAAAAGTCTGTCTGATTGTAGAGGGGATTCACTGTCCCGTCCGCCATATATGGCGCGAACTTTACTTCCCCGTCTTTGATAATTCCACTATACGAGGTCTTTAGCTCAATAATACTCGGGTGCTGCGTGAGCGGAATCTGCATAAGACCCACATCCATAGTCCACTGCTCTTGATGCTTTCCGGTGGGCGACCTGTCTGTGGGACTTCTCTCTACGGGCTTGCCAGCGCGGTAAGTCCAGCGCATTTCTGCGTATACACCCATGTTTCGCATGGATTTACCCACCAAAGCCATCGAGAAAGGCAGACCCTTGCCCAGCCCCTCCAGCTTCTGCTCCTTAGCGCTGGCATTGCTTTGGGCTATAGGGAGCACCTGCACATACACAGCCTCAGCCACGCCAGGCTTACTCCACCGGAAACTTTCCAATCTCACAGGATATTGTTGTTGCTCAGCCATAAATTACAGGATTCCACACCGCCCCACCCGAGGCCGCCAACCACACTCGGCCCACCTGATAAGCATCACCCATCTGCCGCATCTGCGCCCCAGCACACAGCCACTTCCCAGCATCTGCCCCCGCAAGAGACTGTGGCGTCGAGATGTGCGCCACCTGGCTCACTACCTCCGCAGGAATCGCCCCGCGAGATGTGTAATACTTTGTCTCCTTATAGGTCGCGCTCGCCTTGAGATAGTCCTTCACACCGTAGAAGGGATTCATATCCGTGCTATAGTTTGTAGCGTCCGACCCCGGCAACCCCGTGCTACTCGCCACCGCATTGCTCGGATTCTTCAGCAACCAGTCGATTTCCCCATCATCCTTCAAGCCACGGGCATATTTTTTGACAATATTAGCGATTTTCGGGTGGCTTGCAATAGGCTCCACGCTCGTGGCCCCATCCAACTCATACAGTGTCGCCTTATCCTCCTCCTCCCCCTCCTCACTCCCACTCCATTCAGCTTGAAATGTCCAAGTCACCGTCGCCACTCCATCTTCAAAATCGACAGACACCGATGTTAAACCACAAGGCACACCAATATTGGGCGGAGCTAAAGGGGGAACCACATCGGAAATGAAATGCTTGCGCCAGACAATCGTGCGCCCGTTGTTCTCATCGCTTTCATCCGATATTTGGATCGCTTCAAAAGAAGCGACTGGGTTTAATCGCATGGCAGGCATATTACTTATCCCTTTTCAATTCCATTTCCGCAAGGGCAAACGCCTTCTCATTGTTTGCAGCTATTCTTTCCAGCGTTTTATTTTGCTCCTCCGTTAGCTTCCTCAAGCGCTCCATTTTATCCTGCGAGGGAGTCAACCCGACAAATCCAGATCCGCCGCCAACAGAGGTTAGGCTATCCACCCGCGTGGACTTTTCCTTCTCAATATCAGAAGCCAATCGTTCCATCTCGGTCTCATTCTTAGCCAACTTATCCGCATCCTTTGCCTTGAACCCCGCGCCTCTAAAATCCTTCGCCTTCGACTCGACAGCCGCCTCATCCTCCAGCCTTTCCCTCTCCCTTTTCGCCGTCGCCCTTTGCCCGTCCGTCGTAGCATATTCCTCTTGCATAGTCAGCGAGGTGATCTTCGCTTCCCTCCCAGCCTGCCGCCTTCCGCCAGCTTCTGTAATCTTCGCCCCAATCTCCTCCTGCTTGTTCTTACGAATAGACAAGCTCACATCCTGCGCCGTGGCATCCCCATCTACCCCCAGCGCCTCCAGTTCCTTTTTCTTCGCCATGGCCAAGTCGCTGTTACCAGCACTTATGGCCGCATCCCGCTCGGCAACAACACCCTCGGCACTCTCCAAATCCTTCCTCTTACGCGTCCGGTCCTCCCTCTCGATCTCCTGAGTCGTCTTTACAGGTGTCGTGCCCTTTGCCTCACTCAACCGAAGCTGAAGAATCTGGTTCGTCATTTTCATCTCATTCATGAGATCATCCCGCCGCCGCTGCGCTGCCGCCTGCTCGATCGCTGCTTGTTGCTTGCGGATCTGCAAGATGTTTTGCGTCGCTTGAACCTCCTGATTGACGCTCGCCGATGTGTCGCCATCCTTCATGCCTGATCCAAACGCCTCCACGCGCCTCGCATTGACATCTGCTTCCGCACTCGCGATTTCCTTTTTATCGCCCCCCTGTTGTGCTTTTCGATAAGCCTTTTCCGCTGCCTCCAAAGCCGCCACCGCCTCTTGCTTTTTCTTCAACTGCGCGATCTCCGGCTCCAGCTCGGCCTCCGCCGCCTTGCCGTCGCCGCCCTCCATGCCCTGCAAGGCATTGATCTGCTTCTGGACATTGAGCTTGCGCTCTCCCGCTGCGTTGGATGCCGTATCGGCCGCAGCAGCCTCTTCGCCCCGCTGGACTTGAATAGCCGCTGCCTCGTCAGCCTCTCTTTTTTTGCCATCGTCCTCACTCTCCAACGCCTCGTTGATTTTTGAATCCAGACCGCGCATCTGCAACGGCTTAAGCGCCTCCTCGCCCAGCACTTTGCCCGTCTCGGGGTCTGTTAGATTCATGATTTGAATTTGCGCATCCGCCTGCCTGCGAACGGCATCCGCCACCCCAACCTTGTCCCCCTTTCTTTCAGCGAGATTCCCAGCCTCCTGCGCGGACTGACGCTCCTGTAGCAACGCCTCCCGCTTGGCCCGTTCCGCCTGCAGCTTCCCGCTCTTCGAGACCGCTTCCGACCCAGCTTTGTCAAACCCCTCGACGGAGAGCGTCTCATTAGGAAGACCGGCTTGAATTGTCGCTTCGTTGTTGCGGAAGGATTCGGTTTTCTGCAAACGCGAAACAACGCCCTTTCTTTGATTATCCAAATACGCTTCCTTACGATCCCCCAGCGACTCAAGGAAGGCGTCATCGGGACGAATTTCCCTCATCCCAGCCTCAATCGCATCATCATTTGATTGTTTTGCTGAAAAGTAATCGCCCCTCGCCGCCGCGATCTTGTCTCGACCCTCTGCAAAATCCGTAGAGGTTTTGTTCAGCGCTGTCTCATCTTTGTAGACATTATCCCGCGAGGCGACCGCCACGCTCAATTCCTCAGCGGTCTTTGTTTTCTGTTGCTTGGCCATCGCCAGTGCCGCTTGCGGTGTGGCAGATGCCTGTATGCGCTCGCGGGCACTTGTGGCAATCGCCTTTTCCTGACGCCTTTGAGCTTCCTCCTTTTCAAAGCGTGCATTATCAGGGCCGACATCAGCTCCGCTTACCTTGGCCTTCAAAGCCATCAACTCCTTCCTCCTCTTTTCCACAATCCCAAGAGTCGCTTCGCCTCCCGCAATCATCCCCGGCCCCTCGACATAGCGGGCGAAGGGATTAAGGGAACTGCTCTTTTCCTGCCCCTGCTCGATCGTTTTCTGCGCCTCTTTTTTATTCGCCTCCAGCATTTGTAACTGCTGGTCAATACCTTCCTCCTGCCTCTTCTGGTCTTCCGGGCTTCGTATATTTTGAGAGGCTCCCACGCTTGCGGAAGCAGACTTATCGGCCTCTGAGGTGAACTCCTTCATCTTCTCAATCAAACCACGCAGGTTGTTTTCGGCACTGATTGCCGCCACTCCGATTCCAATAATTGCCGTAGCGGCAAATGAGGCCACCAGAGTCGCCCCCGAAACAAGACCCGCGAATAGTTTTAATGCGGCCCCCGTAGTCGCCATCGCCGCGCGGAGCGCACCAGTAGCGACAATGAACTTCCCGATGCCTACAATCAGCGTGACGATGGTGTAGTTGATCGCCACCAGCGAAGCGATCGCCACCACAGCCAACGCTTGGAAAATGCCCTTCACCGCCCCCGTCTCGGCAAACGCGCCAAGCATCCCGCCCACGGCCTCCTTCACCGAGTTGATCGCACCGATAAATGCCGACCACGGCCCCGCATTTGCCTCCTCCACAGCAGCGGTGAATTTCTTAAAGCCGATCGCAGCGCGATAACCCGCCTTCTCGCCCTCGGCAAACATCTCGCCGATCCTCGTGTCACTGCCCTGCTGGATATTGGCCAACTGTTGCTGCAAGCCCGCGATCGTTCCGCCGAGCGCACTCGCTGCGCCATTGGCTCTATTCAAATCCGCCTCGACAACCTGCCAAGTGGTGGCAAGCCCCACGCCGGAGGCGTTGAGCGCCTGAAGCTTCTGCGCCGTCTCCTCCGAGATCGCCCCCATGTTTTTAAGCTGCCCGCTGGCGGCCTCCACACCGTCTCCGCTCTTAAGCGCATTATAGAGATCCGCCACGGCGGTCGCCATAGTATCCACAGGCGCGCCCGTGGCTGCCGCCACATCCTGCACCTTCTTGAGCGCCTTCTCACTATTGAGCGCGCCATTGGTAAGCACCTGCAGGTTCTTGCTGGCCTCCGCCAAGGATTCAAAGGTAAACGCACTCCCCGAGGCCACCTTCGCCAGCATCTCCACCTGCCTCCTGGCTGCCGAGGCACTGCCCATGAGTTGCTCAAACTGCTGCTTGAGCCGCTCGGCCCCATCGCTCGCCTTGAGTGCCTCAGCCATCCGCTGCGCATTCAGTGCCGCCCCCGCCGAGGCCTTCACAAATGCCCCGGCAGCGATCGCCAGCAGGCCCATCGGTCCTACCGTATCAGCCACAAGATCCTTAACCGTCTTCCAAGCACCCTGCATTGCTGGTGGTAATGTCATCGCCATATCCCCGAGGCCACACGGTCAACATCTGAAGTATGAAGGATGAAGGAAGAAGTAAGAAGCGCACCATCCTTCACCTTCATACTTCACACTTTCCCCTCACATCTTCTGCGACTCGACCACTTTCTCCCAATACTGCACAGAGGCTTGGGCAAAGGCGATATCGCGCGTGAGGATCGGCGTTTCAGCCTGGAGCTCATCGGCGATCTTGGCGATGTTTTTGTGGCGGGTGCGCTTGTGCGCTTCGAAGACCTGCTCATCCATCGGCGTCCAGATCGCCACTTCGCTGCCCTCCATTTTCAGGAAGCAGGCGTTGAGCCACAGGAGCGCGCCCATGGGCATATTCCAAGCCTCTTCGGCGGAGCGCCCGGCCTGCTTCATGTAGAGGGCGACTTGCTCGATCGAGTCGTCGATGTCGCGTTGCTTGCCCTTCTCCAGCGCGGCATCGTTGCGCCAGGCGGCGGCGCGTTGCAGGAACGAGACATCGCCTGTGAGGCGACCCATCGCCTCCAGCGACTCGGCGAGCCGCACCTTGGAGCTGCCCTTGCCGCTCCAGAGCTTCGGCGGGCTGGCAAAGTCGGCGATGTGTGCCGTGAGCTTGCCCAGTTCCCGCTTCGCGCTGCGCCAGCCGTAGCAGGCATGCCACCAGAGCATCCAGAGATTGGAGTAGTTTTTGCGGAAGCTCGCATTTTGCGGATACTCGGTCGCGCACACCTTTGCCGCAACCCACGCATCCCACAACCCCGCCTCACCCAAGAGCACCTTGCTCTGCACATACTCCAACTGCACCTTGTGCCAGTAGGAAAACGGCCGCAACCGCCTGCCCATCACCCTCGCTGGACGACCCTCATGCAGAAACGCCTCCGCAAACCGCTCGTCAAATACAAAATGCTCGCCACCCATGCCTCAGACTTCGCGAGTCAACAAAAAAGCCCGCCGATTGCTCAGCGGGCTTTTTTAAGATCAATCAAATCACCTAAGACCCTCCGCCGGACGCGCCCTTCAATGCAGCGCCTTGCGCGCTGAATTTCGTGAAGTCCTCCGCCGTGGCCTCGATGCTTGCAGAGACAACCTTGCCCTCCTTGCCCCCAACCGTAATGGCCGAGCCCAAGACCGCGCCAGCGGCACTTGTGGAGTAGCCGCCCACATTCATAGTGATCGTTTCCTTACCGACCAAGACAGCCTTAATATCGCCAAGGCCATTTTTGGCCCGCACCACAGTGCCCGCCGACCGTTCAATCGATGCCTGCGTGATCGCAGTGATTCCAGCCTGAGTGTTTTCAGCCGCAGGAACCCCTACGCCTGTCGCATTTGCCAATGTCATTAAAGCCATATTTTTTTCTTTCTTAGAGTGTTATCTTCAGCGTTTCCTTCTCCACTTTGGCCATATCCTCGTTACTGAGCTGCAAGGACACGCGGGTAAGAACTCCAGCAGTCAAGTCACCATCTCCCAAGACATCCGTAGGCATTGCCGTGGAACTCACATACTCTGTCGTTACAATCGTATCTTCAGCACCGCTGTAGACCTTGTCCACGATCTCGCCGTCGCCCCCGACGATCTCGATTTCTGAGCCATATTTGCGCTGCGTGCTCTTGGAAATAATCCCCATGCCCGCCGCGCCCTCGCCCTCCCCCTGTGGGCCAAATACAAATGCTTCTCCTGATCTTTTTAGTGCCATAAAAAAATTCCTTCTGTTCCCTCCACTCCCGCCGTCAACTACCGCGCCTAACGCGCCGTCGCCCCGAAGCGCACCTGGGCGATTTCCGCGCGGCTGCGCTCGCCCGTCTTGCTCAAGAGGCGGCGCATGATATGGCCGTGCAGGCGCAGCACCGCGCTTTCAAAGCCCCGCAGCGGCGAGGTCTCGCACTGCACCCAATCCACGATCTGGCGTAGCCGCTCCTTCTGCCTCACGATGGCATCCACATCATCCACCGGCACCACGATGCGGAACTCCACCTCCACGAGATAGGTATTCCCAGCGCGGTATTCGGCCTCCAAGGCGACCACGCTCACATACTCGTCGGCCCGCTCCTGCGGCTCCGCGCGGCCCGGCAGCACATCGCAATCCACCACCGCCCCGTCGAGCAGCAGCCGCACGATCTCACTCTCGATAACTCCTGTGACTTCATCCATAAGACTTCATCCTTCTTCCTTCATACTTCATCCTTCAAAATTCCCTCCCCGTTTGCCCGCTGGTGCTCATACAGACCAGATCCACCGTGCCGCCGCGCCTGCGCACGGCCGCCACACGCCAAGTCTCAGCCCCCTGCTGCACACGCACGCCCACCTTTATGGCAAACTGCGTAAAATCCGAGAGCGATACCTCAAACTTCGCCGAGTCGTCACGGGCCAGCCCCCCATCGACCGCCATGTTTGTGACCTCGTTAGGCTGCCGGATCGCCACGATCTGCGTGCCATTGATCGTAATCGGCGCACCCATCTCCGCAAAAGCCACCGCATCAGAGAGTGCAAAAGAGTCGTCGAAAGCCATACGCCATCTCCCCGTAGGTCAACTCAGAAAGGGATGTCATCAGACGGGATTCCAGACGGGATTCCCTCGCCGTATCCGCGAACCCATGAGGGGGAGCCTGCGGTCGGAGCCTCGGGAGTCGCCTCGGCAGCCTCCGAAGAGGGCGGGGGAGTGGCCTTCGCCGCACCCTGGCGCGCGCCCAGCAACTGGATGTTTTCCGCCACCACCTTCAGCTTCGTGCGCTTCTGCCCCGAGTCCTTATCCTCCCACGAATCCTGCTTGAGCCGACCCTCCACATAGAGCGGATTCCCCTTCTTCACATACTCGCCCGCGATCTCCGCGACGCGACCCCACAGCTCCACATCCACAAAAGTCACCTCCTCGCGCTTCTCGCCCGAGTCCGTCTTGTAGCTGCGATTCACCGCCAGCGTTATGCCAGCCACCGCCGTTCCCTTCGGCGTCGTCTTCACCTCCACATCCCGCGTCACATTCCCGATCAATATTACCTTGTTTACATTTGCCATACGCCCCGCTTCGACAAGTCAACGGGCAGGAGTTTTGTCCGAAAAATGTAGGCTTTTTTCTGACAAAAAAAGGTGGAGGCGTCCGGGCGTCACGCCGGATCACGGTTTCAGTAGCGGCCCCGTGTATTGCCGCTTGGGTGGTGATTCCTTTTAGAGAATACGGGTTTCCAGGCTCCCCGCTCGCCGCCTGACTCCAGGCTTCGCCTCACAGCCAGCCCGCAGGTCAACGAGGTGGTCACAAATTGCGACCACCCCAATAGAAAAGGTCCGACGGGGGCCAGGTAGCTCACTTGCCCGATGCGCTTCCTTGCACTTTTTCAGCAAGTCAGGGTCGCGCTGATCGACCCGCCCCAGGCTACGACTTAATGGCGTAGTGCCCTCGCTGCCCCGCCGGATGAAATGTTTCTAAAACCCACGCTTTTCGGGCGTGTATAATGCGTTGTGCCGCTTGGTAAGACCAAGCCCCCCCGCATTCCCGTAAGGCCAATCCCCAGCATTCTCATGCCATACCTTGCCCCCGACATTCATCGTCTGCCCGGTAGGCTTCACTTTGGGACGAAAAACCTTGAGCCAGCCAGCCTGCCCGCTTGCAACTTTCGACCCCCGCTCTGCGGCAAAAGAAGGGACTTGCGACCAGCGACCAAACCCACCGACTTGCATCGACCCGCTGCCAGGAGCTAAATGCTCAACAAGCTTGGTGACGCGCCGAAAATAATCCCCACGAGCCAACTCCACTCCGTGTCCTCTGTGTCCTCTGTGGTTAAATCTGGAAAGCCGTTTCTCCTCAGTCCCCGCGATTTCCTCGCGGCGTTCTTCGGGAGTCAGCTTCGGCGGCATGCCTGCCTTCTGCATCATCTCGTAGCCGCGCTCGGTGATGACCACTTGACCCGCCACCATCTCGATGAGGCCCCGCTTGAGGAGCATCGCCCGCTGCGCAGACGACTCATCCGCGCTCGCCACAGCCTTCAAAGCCCCCAGCACCGCTTCATCCGCCCCGCCATCGCCAAACTCTACGATCCGCCCACTGCGGGCAGCCAGCTCGCGCAAGGCGGGCTTGAGGTTGGCAGAGAATTTCGTTAAGACATTTCCCACCTTGCCCAGCTTGCCCATCCAACCAGCTCTGGCGCTTGCTTGGGCGTTGGAAGACATCCTCTCGTGTAAGTTCTGAAGCCCCTTAGAATCTCCAGCAGCATACATCTTCTTTACATCGCCATAAAACTTACCAATACCACCTTCCGCTTGGATAGCCTTGTTTGCGTGATACCACCTTGTTCCAAGCACGGCCCCGCCAGCCGCACCAGCAGATCCAAGTCCAACCTTGGCAGCCGTCTTAAACCCGCTGCCTCCGCCATTCCCGTCTTCGACAAGCTGCCCATTGGCATCCCTTACCAAAGCAAATTCGCGCAGGGCAGGATTCAAAGCGGAGAGCTTCTTTTCAGTCGGCTGCAACATCCCTGCCAACCGCTGCCTTTCTTCCAAGCGCCCAGCCAAGCGCAGCCCCACCATACCGAGAGGAGCCCCGATGGCTGCACCAGCAAGCGCACCACGAAGATTTCCTCGGCGTGCAGCGATACCAGCACCAGTGATCCCACCAAGCAGCAAACCAGGCACCGTCATGGCATCGCCACTTTTGTCGATTGATTTTTGGAGATTGTATCTGAGCATTCTCTTGCGAGCTTCAGCCGGGCTTATTTGTTCATTCATAAAAAAAGAGGCAGACTTTAAGCCGGTCTGCCAGCGGTTGTGGTGGTGTGGAAAATTAGCAGGACCGGGAATCGAACCCGGGACCCGAGGTTATGGGCCTCGTGAGATACCGTTTCTCCATCCTGCAGTTAAATTATTTCATCCAGCGAGCGGCTCCGAGGAGCCCGCGACGCAGGCGCTTGGCAAAGCCGGATTTCTTAGCGGAGTTCATGCCAGATTGGGCAGCATTCCCGACACCAGCAGCAGCAGCCCGACCAGCATTCCCGACAGCAGCTCCGGCTGCTTGAGCCGAATTCATCGCACCCTGCCCGGCCGACCTGAGGGAATCAAGCCCCGCACTGCCGCCAGCCTTGGCCGCGCTCCAACCCGCTGCGCCAGCGCCTTTGTAGGCCTCGACAACGCGGTTTTTACCAGCCTCCATCGGCCCGAAGGTGCCAAACTTGTCCATCACTGCTTTATGGCCACGATAAGCTCCGTAGCCCGCACCGCCGAGAGCGGCAGCTCCCGCACCGACCTTCAAGGCCGTGCCAACGCCCATTCCGCCGCCGTCTTCGACCTCGACATAGCGACCACTTGCGTCGCGCACCATGGCAAATTCCGTGAGACTCTGGCTGCGTGCCGCCAACTCACGGAGAGCAGGCTTGAGGTTGTAATTAACTTTTTTCATAAAAATTCCTTTCAAAAAAAAGGAGGAAGGACTCAGCAGTTTCCTACTTCATCCTTCCTCCTTCATACTTTTCCTTAGATTCCTGTGGCGATGAGTCGGCCCGAGTTCGGGTTCACGATTTTGATCACGCGATTACTGCGCACGCGGATTTTGTCGCCACGGCGAGCTTCGTCGCGGTATTGATCGGTGGTGAAGAGTCCGCCTTCGGAGTCAGCATCCCAGATGATCGTGCGACCGCAGCCGCCGTTCATAAAGTCGCCGCCCTGCACTTCGCCTACCCAGATGTGGCTGTTGCCCCACACGGGAACGACATTCTGCTTGCCCTTGATTGCGTTGTCGTAGGACTTTTTGGCGATCACGATATTCGGGATACCAAAGGCCTCTGCAACGAGGGTGGGCGTAATGTTTGATCCGCCCTGAGTTGTGTTCAGGTGGCCGTAGAGGTAGGTCTGGAGCAGCTTGGAGCGCTTCAGGCGATTGTAGACCGAGAGACTGATCACGATCGTGTTGGGCTCTTCACCGTTGAGAGTGAGCGCTTCGATCGTCGCGTTCAAGTCGGCAGGGAAGTCCATCAAAGCGAGGTTCGCTTCGGTGTAGGCAGTGCCTGCGGCGCTTGCCGTGAACACGGAAGGATCCATGATCGCTGCGGCGGCCTCAACCTCGTAGTCCAACATGACTTTATTCATGCAGAACTTGGCTGTGACCATATCGGAGTCGAAAAAGTCGCGCATCTGGTTGCGGACGCTATCGTCCACGCGTTTTTCGTGCCCGTATTCAGCGGTCTGGTAGCTGTCCCACTCGAATTGCTCTTCGCTCTCGTTGTAGGTGCCGGTGGCTCCGCGCTTTTGGCTCTCTTTTTTGAGGAGTTCGCCCTTGCCGATGCGGAATTTGGGATAGCGTCCGACCTCACGCTCGCTGCCGTAGACGGGCAGGAGGCTGGAGGCGACGAAGTGTTTATCCTGGTGGACGGCTTCCATCAGGAGAGTGGAGATGTCCAGCCGTGGAGTGGAGTCTGAAGTATTGTATGCCATAATCGTTGTCTTCTATTTTTGTTTTTTCTTAGAGGATGATGGCGCGGATCATGCCGCCGCCGTTGCTGCTTGCGGGCGCGGCCTCTACGGCGTAGCCAGCGGTGGTGCCAGTGGTCTTGAGCACATAGGTGCCGCTTGCGGCTTGCTCCAGAAGACTGCCCAGGGGAATCGCTGTGGCGTTTCCGACTTGGACATAGCGAAGACCGTTTCCTTTGGTGAGGAAGACATCCACTGCCTTGCCGAGTTCAGCTCCACGGAGGAGTGTGCCGATCACGACATCAGCCGCGCCGGCGATCTCCACGCCTGTGGCGGAGAGTTTGAGTGAGACATGCTCTTTGCCGCGCAGGTCGGCTGCGGCGGGGAGCGAAATAACTGTGTTGAAGTTCATCGTATTTTTTTCCTTTTGGTTGAATTAGCCCTGGTTGCGGATCCAGTCTTGGTGCGCTTCAGGATTTTCCTTGTGGGCGAGCATGACGGCCCGTGCCTGTGTCTTGCCTTGGCTCTTGTGGTTTTGCACACGGGACTCGAACTCATGGAGCTCGCCGTTTTTGCCACTGATTGCTGCACCCTCGGCGCTGAAAGCCAGCGGGCGGATGCCTGTTTTGAGGGCGTTGCGAAGGGCGTCGTTTTCGGCGGCGAGGTTGTCGGCAAATTCCTTCAACTCGGCACGCTCGATAGCGAGCTGGTTCATATTTCCCTCGATGGTGGAAAAGTAATGTTCGATCTCGTTGTTCTCAGCGGCGGCATCTTCGCGAGCGAAGCGGGCCGAGAGTTCACGGACTTGGTTTTGAAGAGCGGAGAGCGTGGTGCCCTCGGAGCCGCCTGCGGAGCTTTCGACACCTGCACCGGCGAGTTCGCCAGCGGGTTCGTCGCCTTGCTCGCCAGCTTCGTCCGCATCCAGAGAGGCGATGACTTCGGCTTGGTAGGCTTGGATGCCAGCGGCATCTTCTTCACTGATCTCGCCAGCTTGGACGAGGGCGGCGATATCTTCCTGCGTGAGATCCATGATCTCTTCGAGGGAAATTTCGTTGTCATTCTCGGCACCCTCTTGCGAAAGAGCCGCGATGGTCTCATCTTGCGCTTGGACGCGCTCGCTGAGGTTTTGGATAGCAGCCAGAAGATCGCCCATGGAGGGCTCGGCGGCGGCACTTGCTTGGTTGTTTTGGTTGTCCATAAAGGTTCGCTCCTTGTCCGTCGTGTCAACAGACCCCGCGAATTCGGTGGCGGCGGTAGGCGGCTTGGCTTCAAAAAGTCCGGAAGGATTCGCGGCGGGATTTGCCACCAGATCCACGCTGATCAGCTCCGAGCAGCGGGCCTTCTTCTGCCCGTTCTCCATCTCGTCCTCGCCCATGAATGCTGCCGAGAGGCCCACGTTGCCGGGCATGCGCTCGGCCATTTCGATGGCTTGTGCAAAGCGGTCGTGGCTCTTGAGAAGATGCCAGTCGCCGAGGAGCTTTGAGTCCTCGATACGGAAATTATCCAGGAAGCCGTTCACGGCATCCGCGCCCGTGCGGTGGTTCCACTTCACGGGAACCGTGCCAAGTTTTTCGGCACACTCTTTGATCTGGCAGAGAGTCTTCGCATCGACCTCCAGATCGTGCCCGCGCGCCTTCACCCCGCTGGTGATCACGGCCACGCCGAATATCGTCCCATTTAGGGCATCTACTTTCTGTGCTGCCGCGTAGGGGGTGTAAAATTCTTTGAGATTTGCTGTCGTCGCCATGCCCCATGGCCCAAGCGTCAACCATCAATCCTCGCCGTCTTCATCCTCATCCTCGCCGTGCATACCCAGACACATCGGCAGTTGTTCACTCATGGCCTCCACCGCAAAGGAATTGCCAAACTTGAGAGTCAAATATTGCGTCTCGCCCTCCTCGGCCCACGAGACCATGCCCACGCCCACATCGAAGTGCTCGGCCAGAATCCGCTCGACCCGGGCGACCACCTCTGCGCGATCCTCACACTTTTCGCGCTTGGCGGCCATAGTTAGAATTCCAAGCAGATATCGCCCTTGGTGATCGCCTTCACGGCAGGCTGTGTGACATGGCCGCTATCCCACTCCACCTTCAGACGCCCTCGGGAAATCTCGGCAATCCTGCCCAGGTTGCCCCGCTTGCGCGAGCGCACCGCCATGCCCACGGCAGGCTTGGTTTTTTGAAGCAATTCGCCCTTGCGCGGCCTTCCAACCTTCCGCTTTTCAGCCTCTGGGTTTCCCGTTTCCGGTTTCCGGTTTCCCGTTTCCCTGCCCTTCTCGCGGTAGGCCACGATCTTGATCAACTCCTTGTTGAGTTTGTCCCATATCGTCATGTCCTGCCGCTCGATCTTCTTCGAGGAGATCGCGCTCTTGAGCACGCCTTGCACCTTGTCCTCATGGCAGTCCAGCGCCTCGGCCACTTGCTCGCGCTTGTGCCAGCCCACCTTGGCGTAAGTGTCCCATTGGTATTTCGGATCATTCTCATACTCCTCGACCATTTGTTGCTTCACGATGCGTTGCCAGAGGTTTGCCATAGGATTGGGTGTTAAGATTTCTTCTGTCCGCTGCCCTTGAGCAGCATCCCCGCGTAGCTCACGCCGTCGTTGATCGTGACATTGATCATCTGGAACGCGCCGGTCTTGCGGGAAATGAAGCGTATGAGATAGCCATGCGTCCACTCGGTCGGGCGCGTATTCGCATAGAGTGGTTGCCGCTTGCAAAGACAGCCGGGGTTCCACGCCGAGATCAAGCCCAGCCCGGGCACATTCTTGGGCTTGAAGGATGCGCGGTGCGTGTCGAAGTAGCAGATATTGCCCCCCGCCTTCGCCATCGCCACATCCGCCGCATCGCGGGCGTTGGAGATCTTGTGAACGAAATACATCTTATCCAGCTTGATCCACCCTGGCACATCGCACCCCCCGTGCGTCTTGCCCTGGTGGTAATATTTTATGCCGCGCTCCGCGACCTTCAGCACATGCTCGGCGCAGAAGGTGCGGCGAAGAAGGTCGATATCCTTGTGGTGCGCGAGCCGCTGCGTGAGTGCCCATCTTTCCACGCGCCACTCGTGGTTTCCCTCAACGTAATGGATATCCCCGCAGCCCGAGTGGTGCATCACGGCATCGAGCAGATCGTTTGCCACACGCACATCGTCCTCGTAGCTATCCTCGGTCTCGGCCACATAGCCCAGCGTGTGATGTTCCGCCAGGAAGCCCCCACAATCAATAAAGTCGCCACCGATCACGATACGATCCGGCTGGATCGCCCGTAAGTCCCCCAGAAAAGCGGAGAACGCCGCCGGGTCGTGCTTGTTCCCATGCACATCCGAAAAAATCACTTCCACAATATCGCCCGCTCCTGGCTTCGGCGAAGTCGGCTTCGCCTTCACGATCGGCCGAGTGCCCGTGCGAGCCCGCTCCAGCGCCCGCACCGTCTCCGCATGAGCCTTGCGCTCGGCATCGAGATCCGCCAGAGCCTGGTCGAGCTTCGACTTGTGATCCGCCGCCTGCGCGGCCTGCGCCACAGCTCCCCATTGGGTTGTTTTTTTCATAAAGTTATTTTTTCTCTTTGGAATTTCTGGAGCGAATCGCATTTGCGCCGAGCAAGAGCCCGACCCCCCCGAGGCCCGCAGCAGCAATCGCATTGCGACCACGACTCTTCTTGAGAGCGGACTTCACTTCATCCACAAAAGCCGAACGGGCCTTCGCCCCCTCGCGAATCATGCCCTCGGCGACTTCCTTTTGCCGTTCCACCGCATGCGACGGGTCGCGTAAAATGTGCCGAAGGTGCGCAACCGCATCCTCGTTGCGTGCCTGCTGAGTGCCCCCGCGCGCCACCCGCATCCCTTGCCTATGCGCCATACCCTCATTAACCTTAAAATGATTAGATGGATGGTCTCCTGACTGCCAAATAACGCCAGGGCGCGAGCTTGCCGCCACTTCGTGCATTGTCCCCGCTCCTGAATTTCCGATATTCACCGCATGCGCCCGCACCGCATTTTTAATCGCCTTGCGACTCATAGCCCCATGGATTTTGAATTTCGCAGCCGCAGAGGGATTTGTTTTTGCCAACTCATCCACAGCTGCGCGCGCTTCCTCAAAGCCCCCGCCAGCGTATCCAGGCTTCACCCCCTTAGGCCCTGCGTAAAGATGGATGGCATCGAAATCCTCGTGAAGCTTGGCCAAGTGGGGAACCTTATTCCCCACATCCACGCCTCCTCCCCCTCCGTATACACCAACCGTCTTCTTACGAGCCTTGATCGGCTTACTCATAGCATTCGGCATCACCGGCAAAACCGAATCCGTTACCGCCGTATAGTCCGGCTTGAATTTGACACTGGGAGCGCCAATCACATGTGGCCCGAACCCCGTATTTACCATCACAGCATGCTTCTGCGATCCCCAGAATCCCCGCGCGTCGCCGTTGCGCACCGTGGATTTGATGCCTTCGCCGTCAAAGATTTTTTTCACATCCTCGGCATGGCTGAGATGCCCGCGATAGGCATTCGTTTTGCCGTAGGTAATCGCCACACTGGGATTGATAGCGCGATAGGCGGCCACGCCGCCCGCCCCAACCAATCCCGCACCTGCGACTCCACTCGCAGTATTGAGAGCATCCCGCCGCTCTACCTGGCGCTGGCTCCGCGACGCCAATTCATGAAGCCTCAAGAGAAAGTTCATTGATTTTCCTTTCTGCGCACCGAAAGCCCCGCTGTGGTTCCCCCGGCAACAACCAGCCCAGGCGCAGCCAGAGAAATCTTGGCATATTTGGAGGCAGCCCCCTTGTTGTGGTGCGCCAGATTCTTGAAATATTGTAAGGCATCGGGATTTTTTGTGTTTTCCGCCACATGCCGCAACGCCTCGCTCTCGCTCTTGCCGTGGTGCCAAAGCTGCTCGTTCATCTCATCATCCACAGCCTTGCGCCCCGCCGCCATCTGCTCCCGACGCTTCACGACGTTATTAACCTTCGCGGGATTGGCCCCTGGCACGAAATTGTTATCCGCATCCAAAATGCCGCTCTGCTTCCCAAGGTGGTTCTTGAGATCGCCCACCTCGCTATCCCAATGCTTCATGGCCTCCCGAGGCCCCGAGCGGAATCTCGCATAGTGACTCACTCCGTAGTCTCCCAACTCACCGCCCACCACCTTAGCCACCCTCCCATTCGGGTTCGCCTTGGCATGCTGAAGGATCTTACCGGCGATCTTACCCTGGATTCCCTTGTTCAAAACACTCTGCGCTCCCTCGATATAGTCAGCAACGAACCGCCCATCCCGATTGGGATCGCTCTTGGGCGGCTTGATGAATGAACGCAGCCCCCGCTTTTTCGCCCAGCCCGTCAATGTATCGTGTGCTATGTCGCGGGTGGCGATACGGAACATCTTTCCCGCCGCTGGCATGAGCGTGGCTCCCACAGCAGCCGTGCCCACGCCCGCCGCGATGCCGAGCTTTTGCTTGGTGGTCAGCGGGCGCTTCTCCTCGGCGAATTCTTTCAGCCCACAAGACACCTCGGCCAACTCCCGCAAGCGCAGCTTGGCCGAGTAAAGTTTGGCCCCAGCCTTTGGCCCAGCCAACTTCACGCGCTCTGGAGCGACACGAGCCCAACTGGGCCTCCATGCTTGATAAGCGTTCGGAACGGTTCCGGAAGGGATATTCTCGATGGCGGCTCGTTTCAGGCGTGCCTGCTGCCTGACCCCTTTCGCACCCGACTGCGACACTCCTCGCGCGGCAGCGCGCCGCTGGATACGATCTACGTATTTACGCCTCAACTGCGATTCTTCCATGCCTGCCTCAAACCCACCCCGGATCTCTTTCCAGCGCTTACCTGGGTTCAATACATTCCAAGCCCTCGGAAGCACTACCGATTTGAAAACTTTTCCAGCGGTGCGAGGAATCACCGTGGCATCATCAATATTCTGCGAAGCCTGCAATACCGCCCCCTGCACCGACTTCGCCGTATTCTCGACCTCAGCGGCCATTTTTGGAATAGCCTGTTTAGCAGCGTCGGATGCACCAAAAATCCCCTCGGAAACACGGCCGATGTTTTTCTTCAGAATAGGGCGCAGATATCTTGCCCCCGCGACACCGCCACCGATACCCAGGCCCAGGCCCAAGCCTATCGCGCCCATCTTGCCGATGCCGCCCTTGCGCTCTTCTTCGGGATAAGGTTGAGCCGCCACGCGAGCCAACTCACGCAAGCGAAGCTTGGCGGAGAGTTGTTGTTGTTGCGGCACAGTCTCCTCAACACCACGCCGCAGCCCGATGGCGCGACGCAGCTTCTCGGCAAGACTCGCCTTGCGCGCCTCGATGA
>Ga0247832_1001873_pt1 | contig 34746 bp, 32 predicted proteins | sample LaCruzMarch2015__10_FD_192407 | JGI IMG/M metagenome (GOLD analysis project Ga0247832, IMG submission 192407) | Freshwater microbial communities from meromictic Lake La Cruz, Castile-La Mancha, Spain - LaCruzMarch2015_4m | ecosystem: Environmental > Aquatic > Freshwater > Lake | place: Spain... | reverse complement strand
TACTCCTACTCCTACTCCTACTCCTACTCCTACTCCTACTCCTACTCCTACTCCTACTCCTACTCCTACTCCTACTCCTACTCCTACTCCTACTCCTACTCCTACTCCTACTCCTACTCCTACTCCCTGTCCGCCATGCCCTAATATACTCTCCCCGAGTCTGTCATTCTCTTGGGCCGCTATCCCTCAACTTGGGGTTCTCGCGGGCTCGGACGAGATGTCCGCGGTAAACCTGCTGGCTGTATGGACGGAAACTACGGGGAGTGGGTTCGGCTTTGCGTACAAAACCGTGATGAAGTGGTGCAGCTACGCGTTGCCTGATTGTTTTACGATTAATAAGAGTTGGTCCCATTCCCCTTTGATTATAGATATTGAAGGCAAAGGGAGCATAGATTTATTGGCAGGGCCGTTATGGGGGAAGACGCGTCCATATAGCATTAGAGAGGGATCTTGGCGTCCTTTTAATATGGATTTGAAGGGCGAAAAGATGTGGGAATGGGTTGGTCCTACAGCGGGTGTTTTAGTGTATTCTAAGGTTTACCCTCAAAGTATAGATGCCAGCAACTTGTTTGGAAATCACTTTTTAGGTAAGAAGTGGGAGAATGGATATTTGGCATTGGCGGCGCTGGATATCAATAAAGACAGACTGGTCTCAGGCGAGGAATTAGACAACGTTTGGGTTTGGCTAGACGCCAATTCAGATGCCAAAGTGGATGCTGGAGAGGCCCAAGAGGCGCGCAGTGTCCTCCAATCAATGTCAACAGAGTATTTGCAGGATGCCAATGGAGATACAAGCCAAGAGGCGGGAGTTCTTCTAAAATCCGGTAAGAGGGTAAAGAGCTGGGATTGGTGGACTTTGCCTGCTAACCCTACTTTAGATTGGGATACGGGAGATTCTGAAAGTGAGGCTTCTTCAAAGAAGAAGCCGAATTTCGACATATCTTTAATCTTTAGAAAGAGCGTGGATGTGCCTAAAAAAATCTCGATTTATTCATGGGCTTCTAAAGACTTCAACGGCCCCCCAGCTGGGGGGCTCATCCGGTTCATCAAGTTAAAAGATGGTCTGTATTTTCTGTCCACTATAGGCGCTACGACTTCAAAAGCGGGATTACTGCAGCAGGGCAAAGTAGTGTTTGGCAAAGTTAGCAAGCAAGGATCCAGTTATAGTTGGAATCTGAGGACTAGTAGGGTGGCTTCTTGGGGGACGAGTGAGAAGGCGTCAGCGACGGTTTCTTCAGGAGGAAAGTTGGCAGGATCAAATGTATATATCATGAGGGAAAGTTCAACGAATTACACTTGGGAAGGGGTGAAATTGGATTGGAAAGAGTGGGATAAGAGCCTCTCCCAATTTTTGAAGTCGCTTAAAGGGGACGAATCTCGTGATGTTTCCAAAGCGGAAGAATCCTTGAGGGTGTTGCTGTCGATAAGTGAAAGCCAGTTTGAACAATCCCTCGTGCAGAATGGTCATCCTACGGAGGGTACGATTGTGTTGCCAATGAATCCCAACGCGGTTGATTTAGCCAAGGGAAGCGAGATTTATTCTTTAGAAGACTTATGAGGCCAATGGTTAGAGAAGGTGGGGCAGGGGAGGGTTTCCATTTAGGGGAAACTGACCCCCAAGTAGCCGCTGCTATCGAAAGCGAAGGGTTGCGTCAATTTGAGCATATTGAGTTGATTGCATCTGAGAATTTCACAAGCAGAGCAGTTATGGAGGCACAGGGGTCTTGTTTTACTAATAAGTACGCAGAGGGTTACCCATCTAAACGTTGGTACGGAGGGTGCCAGTAGGTAGACTTGGTAGAGACGTTGGCCATTGAGCGTGCCAAATTACTTTTTGGCGCGGAGTACGCAAACGTGCAACCTCATAGCGGAAGTCAAGCCAACATGGCCGTTTATTTCAGTGTTCTGACTCCCGGTGATAAAATTTTTACGATGGACTTGTCCCACGGTGGGCATCTCACGCATGGGCACAAAGCCAACTTTTCTGGATCTTTTTATGATGTGTATCACTATGGGGTAACTAGAGAGACGGAGTTGATTGACTACGAGGCCGTGGCGCAGCAGGCTATCGAGGTGCGCCCAAAGATGATCACTGCAGGAGCTTCTGCATATTCGCGGATTATCGATTTTAAACGGTTAAGAGAAATAGCTGATTCTGTAGGAGCCTATCTCTTTGTGGATATGGCACATATTTCAGGTCTGGTAGCAGGAGGAGTACACCCTTCTCCATTCCCTATGGCAGACTTTGTTACAACAACGACCCATAAAAGTTTGCGTGGGCCACGAGGGGGTTTGATTATGTGCAAAGAGGAATATTCTAAAAGAATCGCGGCACAGGTATTTCCAGGAATTCAGGGCGGTCCACTTATGCATGTTGTCGCGGCTAAAGCTGTTTGTTTTCGGGAGGCTCTGCAGAGTGAATTTGCAGTCTATGCACGGCAAGTTGTTGGAAATGCCAAGAGTTTATCGCGGAGTTTGAAGGAACGAGGTTACCGTATTGTGTCGGGAGGCACGGACACCCATGTGTTCTTGGTGGATTTGCGTGCCCACGAAATTACGGGTGCTCAAGCCTCGGAGGTTTTGGATGCAGCGGGCATTACGGTTAACAAAAACGCTATTCCATTTGATACAGAATCTATTATGAAAACGGGCGGCATCCGGATTGGTACGCCTGCTATGACAACGCGTGGTTTGCTTGAGAAGGATATGGTTCAGGTGGCCGATTTTGTTTGTGAGGCATTAGAGGCAAGGAATGATGCGTCGGAGTTAGCGTCGCTGCGTCGCAAAGTGACCACGTTTACGTCTCGGTTCTTGTTGCCTTGACCTAGCTTGACTTTTGAATGGAGTTGAAGGATCAATAGACGGATATGACTCTGATTTCTAAGCTTGGAATTTTAGTTGGTATGGGTGCGTCTTTCGTATTAGTACACACAAGTGGGGCGGAGATCGTTTGGGAGAAGAGGGAAGTGAGTCTCAAAATCGAAGAGATTTTGAAGGGGGGTGTGGTGACTTTTAAGGGGGTCAACAAAGGCAAAACTGCGGTGGTATTGTCTAAATTGTCTTTGTTAGACGGGGGAGGAAGACTTTACGCTTCTTCTTTAGAGGTGGGAGTAGAAGAGACTTTTATGATTTATTTTTGGTTGGATGGAAACCTCCGGGGAGGGCGTTCAAGCGCAGGCTGTAGTGTTGATAGTTTTGATGGGCGCGAGACCACGCGGCATAGCCTCGGAGTGAAACTGGAGGAGCCAGAAGGTATTAGTTTATTTCCAGAGTTTTTTTTATACCCTGAATTTGGTTCTCCTTCTAAAATAGTAGTTACAGTTCCTTCTAGCTTTGAGGCGGGTATGGAGACGGCGCGTGTAAACCCCCCTGTAGACGGCTTAAAATTGGAAGTCACGAAGCGAAAAGAGAGCTGGGAAATCCAATTAGAAAAAAAGGTAGATTTCGTTTTACCTGAAGGCCAAGAGGTTTTTGTGCATCTGGGGTTGAAAAAGTCGGGGGTGGATGATTTGTTATGGATTTCTATTCCTGTTCTTACCTCGGAGGCGCTTGGGTTTTAGAGTTGCTCAATCTATGACTTTTAGGTTTTTTAGAGACATTTTCGAGGCGGTGGGATTTATTAGGATAATGTCTAAAAAAGATAGGGTTGAGAGGGGGTTGTATATGGGGGCATCGATTTTGAAAGATGTCCACTTCTGGGGGGGGATTTTAAGCGAAAAGGTTTTAGTGGTGTCTTCAAAGATTCCTAGAGGGGTATTTTTTCCTAAACTTATTTGGAGATGAGGGAGTTCTCCCCTGACCTCTGTGGGGGAAATACGGGTAGCTTTTTTTAAATAAAGTACACGGTCAGAATTCCCAAAGAGGGGGTTTATGGCCAATTTTGTAGGCTGGGACTCTGTAGGGAGAGGGTCAAAGAAGATATGGTAGTACTCAGAATAATTTCTGCTGAGCTGAGTAGCAGCTCCGTTGGGGCAGTTGATGATTTGAAGGAATTTATTTTTAGGCTGTGTTTGCATGATGATCTCTGATTTTTCTGTGGCGAGGATTTTGAATTGAAGGGTTTGGAGGAGGGTGGGGCTGGCGAGCCGAGTTACCAATGTTTGGCTGTTGGGGGGTAATTCGAGAACCCCATCGACAAGGGGGGATGTTGTAAGAAGGTTTTGTTCGGGAGCGCTATTAGGAGGTGGAGCAGGGTTGGCACGGTCGAACCCAGCTTCGGGGTAAGCCCAGTAGGGGTCTCTTTCTAGTTTCCACCTAGAGGTGGTATCGCGGGGATGTGATTTGAGAAGAGCTGAGGCTTGACGGGGATTTAAATTAAGAATAGCACCAGACACGGTAGCATACAATCCACTCCAGCCAGCTCGGGTGGACGAGCTGCCTATACGTGTAGTATGGTCGGTGGGGGTAGAGTTGCTAGCAGATAAGGGTTGTAGTTTTTGTGTTCCGTCAAACTTAGGGCTGAATTTGGTGTGGTAGCTTGGCCCGAGTAAGATGGCTTCTGACTCATTGTGGGTGTTTAGGGTGATATGCAACTTGGTATTCATGCCCCAGCCAGGATTGTTTGGTTGATCTGTTCTGGTAAGCTTTTTATAAGTTGGGTCTGTTAAGTTAGGGCCTTTTTCTGCCCAGTAGGCTTTGGCATGAAATAACCAAGTATGGGGGCTGGGAGGATGCCCGTAGTCTTGCTTGTAATGGTTTAAGGCTTCTGAAGTTTTCTTAAGACTTACCAAACTTTTCTGAGTGTCGGCCTGTAGGTTTTGGTGTAGAATAAAAGCGGGGAGCGTAATGGCTAAAGCCCCGCACATAACTCCAGCCGCTACGATATTTATGAAGGGGAGGTTTTTTTTAGCAAGCGCGTCGATAGCGTTTCCCAGCTGAAGTATAGGGGAGGCACTCCCCATCGAAGTGTGTGTGTGTAGCCATGTCAGGTAGGCAGCGCGTTGTATTTTTGCAACTAACGTCTTCTGCATTTTATTATTGAGACTGTAGCTAGGCCCAAAGGGGAGGGTTTCCCACTGAGTGGGTTTTCTTATAAATGGGTTTAGTTGTAGAAGCCCCTCAAGTAAAACCGGAGGCTTTTGCCAAAAAGCCTGGGAAAGTAACTTTTTGGTAGGGGTTATACTTTCCAACTTTGATTGCGTTTGAATATCAGAGAGATAGAGTTGTAGGTTTTTTATTTTGGACGCATGTTTAGAAGCGAAGTTAAGAGAGGGGGGGTTGGTTAGAAAGGTTAGAAGCGGGTATTTCCAAGCCGAAAAGGCGGTAAAGTCTGATATAGTAGTTTTTAGGGTTTTCGTTAGCGAACCCAACTCATGGCCGTTGGCTACGCAGAGATAGTTATTTTGATTTTGGGTTTTGAGGGCGTGGTTATGGAGAGTAAAAAATTCTTGGAGAGGCAGGCAATGATCCATGAGGACATGCCCAGCTTCATTGCTTTCCAAAAATCCGATCAGCGCCGTTATTTGACCCTCTAGCAGAGAAGGGCTTTTCGTATCTAAAACGAGGCAAGTGTGTAGGCCTAGTGCCTCTCGTTTCTTTAGCAATTGATCGAAAAGAACTCGCTTCTTTTCGGAGAGCTGGAAAGGCTTATACGCATAAGCGAATAAGTACAAAGGGCTCCCAAATTCCGGTGAACCTTCGAGCCAAGAGAGAATTCTTTGGGTATTGCTGAAGTTCTCTTGGGTGTAAATGAGGATTCCGTTCATTTTTTTATTTCTGAAGGGAAAATTTTTGTTTGATCCAGCCTGAAGTCGCAGGTTGAGTGAGTTCTAGTTTGGTTAGAACGAAGGAGTCATCCTTCGGGATGTAGGAGGCAAATTTTTCTAGGTTAGGGGTAATAGACCCACTGGCTTCTATTTGTAGTTTTAGCGGTGTTTTTTCTTTCCCTATGACGATTGTGGCAAAATGGATAGGAGAGGAGGCAGAAAAGGAATCGAGTATGGTCACTTCGGGGGGATTTCGAGTTAAGGTAATTTTCCGGTGCATGGAGGCAAGAGCCGTTGATGGATAAACAGATGTAAGATCATATGTTATAGAGTCTTCATCGGGAGTGAGCGAGGTAGAAAGAACGGTGGCTTCCGCCTCCTTATTTCGCGATTGGTAGTAGGAGTTAACTACAGGGAGAGGGTGGGTAAAGGCTCCAACAAGCGGTAGTTCATAGGAACGCATCCCAAATGCTTCTCTGTCTAAATAGTTCCTGTCTCCGGGATCTCCTGCCATGGAAATCCCATCTATATATATGGAGTAAGTCCCTATATCGTTATGGTTATGTTCATGATGCCCAACCCCCATATTTTTTCCCCCGTTCGCGCTCACGCTAAGCTTGGAGGCGGGATCGCGGGCAATGAACATTCCCGTGCTAGGTAGGAATGTGCGTAGGGGGTCTGTTTGAATAGGGGCTTGCATTTTAGAGGTTTTTTTCGTGCGAGGAGTGAGCGTTGCTAGCGCGAACAGGGGCTCTGTATCTGTTGATAGGGGCATTTCAGGAATACCCGAGAAGCGCAAGCTGTGTATGCGTGCAGCCCAATTTGGGGCGTCTGAGAGCTTGGAGGGATTGTCAGCATAGTTAGGATACCCGACTTTTCGTTTGAGTCCAAACTCGCGTGCGGGTGTGTTTGTTGAGGCGTGGTAAGGGTAGGCAACGATGTGGGGAATCTTAGGGTGATCATAGAGGTCAATTTGACCTTGAGTCGCCCTTATAAGAAGTTCGGCAAGGAGTGTGTAGGATTGTCCGAATCCGTAGTTCCAATATCGGAAGCCTCCGCCCCCAGTGCCGTCTGGGTTAAAGGAGGAAAGATAGTCTTCGAGTAGTGGAAGGCTTAAGTCGATAATCTCTCTGTTTTTCTCAGGAGCATTTATTGCTAAGCTAGCTATAAGAAGTTGGGAAATGCAGACGCCTTTCCAATTGTCAGTGCATTCAAGCCAGAAAAAATGACCAGGTACACTCCCTCTGAATTTGATATGGTTTTTCTGTTGGTATTTGAGTGCGTAAATGTAAGGGTCTATGGCTCTTTTATTCAACTTATATTTTATAGCAGAATATAGGGTAGGGGCTAAGATGGGCTCGGCCAAAAAGAGGCAAACGGCAAGCCGAGCTGTAAATTCAGCTTGGGTGAGATCAATGGGGTGTCTTTTGGCCCACCACTCTTCAATTAGTATTTTAGAGAAGGCTTGTTTAATAGGGGTTTCTAATTTCTTGTCTCGATGGAGGCAAAGTTCCAGTACTGCCCATTCGAGAAAATGCAAGCATTCCTTTACGTTTTTACTTTCTAAGGGTATGTCATTAAGGTGAACTTTGGGGGGGAAGGAGGCAGAGTGGCCTTGCCAAAACTTAAGATCGGCATAATTTGGAACGAAAGTAATGGGGGATTGTAAGGCATACGTGTAATACGGAATAGGTTTTGCAGTAGGGGGTGTGACATCATTGGTTTTGAACCATAGCAAGGAGCCTAAAAAAGTGAAAAGGAAAATGAGCAAGAATAGTTTGCAGCGAGGTGATCCGCGACTGGTAGGGTGGGGTATCATGGTTAAAACCTAGTTGGGGTTTGTTATCGTTCTGTAGGAACGGAAGGTCAAGTGACAGATAAACAAAGGGGAGTTTAGTCCTTGTAAAATGAGTGAGTGTGGCTATTATTAATCGAATTAAGCCTTCCATTACTTATGACAAACTTTATTCGCAGTAGCAAAGCAGGATTTACTTTAGTAGAAATTTTGATAGTTGTATTTATGTTGGGTATGCTGGCTTATCTCGCAGTCCCATCGGTACATAGAACTGTAGTTAAATCAAAGGCTTCAGCGGAAACGCAAAACTTGAGGTTATTGGAAGCCGCTAAAAAGCAATGGGCTTCAGAGAATCCTGGCAAGGAATTGGATTCTGCTTCGCGTTTGTTGCCTTTCTTGCCGAATAGCCAAATGCCTAAATCCCCTTGGGGAGGAGGTTATGAGAAGTATCAAGGACTTTTGGATTTGGATAAAACGGTAGTTTCCCCTTATAATGACGATCCAAGGTACGAGCCAGCGGGCATTGAGAACCCCCTTCAAAACGGCTATAACGACTTGGGCTCTTCGGGAAATGTCTATCTGGAAAAAGCAACATTGAGCCCTTGGAAGGGACCCACGGGGGTAGTGATTAATCAGGAAGAAGACCCCAACTCGACAAGTGACCCGGGCCTGACCGAAACAAATTTTGCTGGGCGTTTAATAACGGGAAGAGTGGGTTCTCCTTTCAGCCAATCTATAGACCCAACCTACCAAGCAGACGCTAGCTATAGGGTGATAAGTGGAGATATGCCTGTTGGCTTGGCTTTGAATGAAGGAAGAATAACAGGGGTTCCTACTGCGGCAGGGTCTTTTTCTGTGGTTATCAGTAGAAGCTCAACTTCTAAAACGTCCTCAGCACCGTTCACAATTGAGATTTCCAAAGGAATGCAAGCTAAGATTACGGGGACAATAACGGAATCAGCTCCCTATAGGGTGGAAGTGGGCGGAGGATCAGGAACAGGAGAGTTTAGCTTGCGGCAAGAGGGAGGCAATTCTATGTCGATAAGAATGACGGGGGAAGGGGGAAAGTGGGATTTATTCCCCGATAGCGTAGGAACGGCCGTCATACAGGGGTTTCGAGCCGGAGACGACAACTATCTCGATTCGTTTTGGGTTACCATCGGTACATTAACTTCTACAATATCAACTCCTTCAATACTATGGGAGACGCCGCAGGCGTTGACTTACGGGGAGGTTCTAAGCCCAGTGCAACTCAATGCCGTTGCATCAGTGGGTGGTAATTTTGCATATAACCCATCTTCTGGTAGCCAATTGCCGGCAGGAGTTCACACTCTTACCGCTAGCTTTGCCCCTTCGGATGAAGTAAGTTTTCAATCGGTTAATGCTTCGGTGCTTTTGGAAGTAAATAAGGCAGACCCTGTTATTTACTGGGAGGATGCCGAAAACTTGGTCTATGGAGAGCCTTTAAGTTCTGTTGAGTTGGGGGCCATGTCTTATGTTTCAGGCAATTTTATCTATTCTCCTCAATTAGGGGAGGTTTTGGATGCAGGAATTCACACGTTAAGTTTAGTATTCATTCCGGAGGATGGATCAAATTATAATCAAGTCTCCGATAAAATAGGCTTAGTGGTAGAGAAGGGGATACCAATTGTCGAATGGCAAACCCCCTCTCCTATATCGTATGGGGAACCTCTCTCGGTACTGCAACTCAATGCCAAAAGTTCAGCAGAGGGCGCCTTTCAATACTCTCCGTCTGCAGGGGAAACATTAGCGGCGGGTACTTGGACGCTGAATGCTCAGTTTATCCCTACGGACGTAAATAATCAGGAGATGGTGGAAGCCGCCGTTTCTTTAATAGTCGAAAAAGGTGATCAGCCAGATCTCCGCTTTTCATGGGGGGACTCTTCGGTTGATTATTTAGGAGAAACGACCCTGAAAGTAGAAGGCAGTAAAGGGGACGATGGGTATGAATTCCAGTATGAGGGGTTGGGCGTAGTCCAAATTCTTGGAGAGTCTCCCCTTTTTGTGGTTAAGGGTACAAGGGCCGGGGAGGTGGTAGTAAAAGCTCGTTACGTGGGTGGGGTGAATTACAAAGAATCGGAATGGGCAGATTTGCCCCCTCTAAAAGTTTTAAAACTAAGCCCAATTCTGGAATGGGGTGGCGACCAGGAGATAATCGCAGGAGAGACGCTCTCTCGGGGTTCGTTTGATGTCTCGGCGAATGTGGAAGGATCTTGGGAGTTCACGCCCATTTTGGGGTCTGTAATGGGGAGAGGTTCAAAGACGTTAGTGGCTCAGTTTGTCCCCAAAGACTCAATTAATTATATTAACGCAAAATTAGAAAAGAGTGTGGAGGTGAAGGGTAGAGAGCAACTTGAAGTTTCTGGCAGTTGGTCTTCCCAAACTCTTGAGTTTGGGGGCAGTACGACACTCACCCTATCGGGTGGGTCGGGTTCTGGCTTGTATGAAGTCAGGCAATCAGGGGGAACGGGTAGCGTGACATTCTCGGGGAATGGCACTGTTCGGAGGATTACAGGTACAGGTGTGGGCAACGCGACCATTGAGATTCGCCGATTAGGCGACTCTCTCTACAACGATTCAGATTGGATGGGAGTAGGGACTTTAGGGGTGGTGAGGGCATCTCAATCCTCTTTCACTACAGTTTTTGGGACTAAAACTATCAGGCAAGGATCAACCACGACCCTCACCCTGTCGGGTGGGTCGGGTTCGGGCTCTTACGAAGTTAGGCAAACATCCGGCCCAGGGGCCGTGACGTTCTCAGGGAACGGCACTTTGTGGACAATCTTAGGAACAGGTGTAGGCAATGCAACGGTAGAAATGCGCCGATTAGGCGATGCATTTTATGGAGAGGCAGGGTGGAGGGTAATAGGCGTGATGTCAGTAACTAAAAAACTGCAGGATCAAGAGGTCACAGGCAGTTGGTCTTCCCAAACTCTTGAGTTTGGGGGCAGTACGACACTCACCCTATCGGGTGGGTCGGGTTCTGGCTTGTATGAAGTCAGGCAGTCAGGGGGGACGGGTAGCGTGACATTCTCGGGGAATGGCACTTCTCGGAGGATTACAGGAACAGGTGTGGGCAACGCGACCATTGAGATTCGCCGATTAGGCGACTCTCTCTACAACGATTCAGATTGGATGGAGGTAGGAACTTTAGGGGTGGTGAGGGCATCTCAATCCTCTTTCACTACAGTTTTTGGGACTAAAACTATCAGGCAAGGATCAACCACGACCCTCACCCTGTCGGGTGGGTCGGGTTCGGGCTCTTACGAAGTTAGGCAAACATCCGGCCCAGGGGCCGTGACGTTCTCAGGGAACGGCACTTTGTGGACAATCTTAGGAACAGGTGTAGGTAATGCAACGGTAGAAATGCGCCGATTAGGCGATGCATTTTATGGAGAGGCAGGGTGGAGAGTAATAGGCGTGATGTCAGTAACTAAAAAACTGCAGGATCAAGAGGTCACAGGGGGATGGTCTTCCCAAACTCTTGAGTTTGGGGGCAGTACGACACTCACCCTATCAGGCGGGTCGGGTTCTGGTCTCTACGAGGTCAGGCAGTCAGGGGGAACGGGTAGCGTGACATTCTCGGGGAATGGCACTTCTCAAATCGCTACAGGAACAGGTGTGGGTAACGCGACCATTGAGATTCGCCGATTAGGCGACTCTCTCTACGAAGACTCAGATTGGATGGGAGTAGGCGGACTAACGGTTACTAAAACGCAGCAATCTTCTCTTTCTGCGGTCTTCGCTAAGATTATCAGATATGGATCGGGTGCGACACTCACCCTATCGGGTGGGTCGGGTTCTGGCTTGTACGAAGTCAGGCAGTCAGGAGGAACGGGTAGCGTGACATTCTCGGGGAGTGGCACGGCTCGAAGAATTGCAGGTACAGGTATCGGTACTGCTGCCATTGAGATTCGCCGATTAGGCGATGAAACCTATATCGGTACAGATTGGAGCACGGTTGGTGGGGTTTCTGTGATTAAAAAGGCGCAAAACAAAGTCATGGGGGTTTGGTCATCTCCAACTGTAGCTGTTACAAGCATGGAGACACTCACCTTATCGGGTGGGTCGGGTTCTGGGTTGTACGAAGTGAGGCAGTCAGGAGGAACGGGCAGCGTGACATTTTCGGGGAATGGCACTTCTCGAATCGCTACGGGAGCAGGCGTGGGTAATGTAGCAGTTGAGGTTCGCCGATTAGGAGACTTTCTCCACGATGATTCTGTGTGGCAGTTAGTCGAAGGGATAGAAGTGGGAAGTGAGCAAGCTGTAGTATCGGGAGTTTTAGAATCAACGTCAATTAGGAAAGCCTCGGCAACCGTGGTCACTGGATTTGGGGGAAGCGGGTCGGGAGCTTACGAATTCCGAGAGGTCAATCAGGATTTGGTTGATATGACTGTGCAGTCTAGCGACAGCTATAAAGTGGTCGGAAAGGCGCTTGGAACCACGAAGTTGGAAGTCAGACGGGAAGGAGACCGTTACTATAAAGGTTCGCAGTGGTATACGGTTGGAGATTTAGTTATTGATAGCAAGAAGTTAGTAACAATCACAGGGGGAGGTAGCGACATTGTTTACTTGAACAGGGTGGGGGTGTCAGGACAACTGCCTAATACTAGTGGTATACATGCGAAGGCTCAGGGGCCGGCGGGGGAGGTTGTAGCAGGAACGTTTACGTATGAGCCTGCAGCGGGAACAATATTGGATGTAGGGAACCATACGATAAAAGTCAGGTTTAAGCCGACTTCAGTAGAATACGGGGAGCAAGTGGGTTCAATCTCAGTAAGCATAGTGCCTAGGCCGTTACATGTAGGCTTACATCCCCACTACTATACATCTGGGCCGCCGTGGAGAAAGACGTACGGGGAGGAAAGAGCGACTACCTTTTTTCCCCAAAACCATGGGCAACACGCCCCTCCGAATGGAACCGTAGCGAGTGTGACGCATCCTTGGATATTACCAGACGTAATAGAAAGTGCGGAAGTAGATTGGAGCGGAGGCCACTTAGCGACTGCTGACGTAGGTTCATATCCTTTCAAAATGATAGATGTGAAATTCAAAGTCGGCAAGAAATCAAACTATAGTATAACTTACGATCCTGAGCAAACGATGCCTTTGTTACCGTTAATGGTTACGGTAGGCTTCAACTCCAATCGCTTTTATGATGCAAACACGATTCTTTATGGGAAAGGAGCTAATCTTCAGGTTGACGACTATAAAGACATTTGTCATAGCAAAATGATGAACGGTGACACAATAACCTCTATTTCGGTAACAATGGGGGAATTTTGCGACCCTTGGTATTGGGGAGTGGGTATGATAGAAGGATATGAGGCCTGTCAATACGGCGGGTTTTTTAGCATGGGGCGTTACGGACCTACTAAGTTAGACGCCGCTGAGTGTGCAGCCGCTGGCTATTCGTTGTCGGATAATATGTATAAGTTTGTACCGATAGTGGGATACCCTGGTTGTATTGTGATGATACAAGGTACTCAGAAAGGGTCATACAACCCCAAAAACTACATTATAAGATATTGGCCTGCGACTGCTAGGTATTACGTTTCGCGACCTCTTAATAAGGATAGTAGTATTACGCCAAGCGTGAAGTGGGTGGCGACGGTCAACGGGCCCGGTAAACCAGCGTGTGTGGGTTCTTCTTACTGGGGTATCCCTAAAGAAGGGGGCTTGACTCATGGGCTTTCCGCAGGTTTTTATCACCCGTTAGGTGGTGGGTATCTTGATACGTGGGAACCTAGAAATCGTTACAATGAAGGTGTGGTTAGATATTCTGTTTCTGATGTGTCAGCGTGGCAAGTCAAAGTGACTGCCACGTTTACTCCAATACGACCAGTGGCTTACAAGCCGGTGACTTCGGAAGTTGTTGTAGATTGGTATTTAGAGAGTCAAGCCCCCTTGAAAGGGTTTTTGAAGTCCTCTTCCGTTGGGTATGGCGCTACTACGACACTCACCCTATCGGGTGGGTCGGGTTCTGGCTTGTATGAAGTCAGGCAGTCAGGGGGAACGGGTAGCGTGACATTCTCGGGGAATGGCACTTCTCGAATCGCTACAGGAACAGGTGTGGGCAACGTGGCCATTGAGATTCGCCGATTAGGCGACTCTTCTTATGAGGATTCACCGTGGATGGAGGTAGGAATTCTAGAGGTGGTAAAAGGGACTCAGTCTTATATTAGTTACTCTTTTTCAAGTACACTGAGCCACAACAGCGGCGCAGTCGTGCTAGCGTCTCATCCGGGTATCATGTGTGGGGACACTGCACGTCTCAATATTTCGGGAGGGTCAGGTTCTGGAGCTTATGAAGTAACAGTTTCAAACTTCGTCAGTCTCCCGGCGACTAAAAATATTGTCAACATTTCAGGCAGTGGGGCGGAGAGGGATTTATCTGGTATAGAGCCGGGCACGATCAATGTTTTTATCCGCCGCTTAGGGGACGCTAATTATAAGGACTCAGAAGAAAAGTGGACGTATTTTTCTGTCATCAAGCGTAAAAATGAATCACCCACTGGGGTTTTTTCTCCTCTCACGTTTAATTGGAGAACAGAGAATTCGACTTTGACTCTATCTGGGGGGCTTGGTACCGGAGCTTATGAGGTTTCCCAAGTAAAGCCTTGGTACATTAAGGAAGACGAAAATGGGAATGCGTATCATAGTATACGCACGTATCACGACGTACTACCAGGACACCCCTGTTTCCTGCACTTTTCGGGGACTGGGAATTCACGGGTAGTAACTGGGACAGGGGTTTGCAACCCCCTTGTTCAGATTCGCCGTTTAGGGGATTCTTTCCATGAAGATTCTGAGTGGGTAACACTTGATCCTCTTAACATTATAGGTTTGGACTTCCCGACTTTACCGACCGAATCTATTTCTCAAGAGGCGTTGATCGTTCCGCGCCCGCCCCAACCACACCTCCCGCCCCAACCTCTCCCTATTCGGTATGCTGCGTATCCTTGGTATGACGGCAGTTGGGTGAGATTTCACTTAAGTAAATACGAACGTAGCGACGGCCACACTTTTATAACCTATTATAATGCGGATGGGACGGTCAAAGTTCCTGAGTTTGAGGTTGGAACTCATTGTCGTCCCCTTCATTTAGAACCCAATCGGTTTGACGTCAGAATGAACTCGGGAGATTATTTTGAGATAAGACACCAACTAGACTTTTACATAAAGCCCCGAAATAATGTGCGTTATTATGCTAAGGCCTATGTGAATTTATTTAAGGAAAAATAGTGAGCAAAATGAATGAATTGAGGCGAGGGCCTGTCGGGATCTCGCTATTTCGGGGATTTATGTAAAGTTTTCATCCTAGAGCTCCTTGGCTAAATGAAATCCGGCCAGAATCCGGTCAAATCCGGCCAAGGGTTCTGTGCGGGTTGTGGGGATAGAACCCAGCTAGGGGAGCTAGGTCATTTTGTTTTTTTTTTGAAATCAAAGAAAATTTAGTGCGATTTGTAAGCAGTTAGTTATCCTGAGTAAGTTATGAGACGCGCTTTTTACCTTATATCAGATCAGGTTAGAAATTTATGGTACTATATTAAAACACCACTATTAAATCCTGTAGAAGAGTCTCCTCTTTTGGGGATGATTTTGGTTCTTCTTTACTTTTTTGGGGTTTTTTTGATTAGTTTCAAACTCCAATCTTTTTATGACAAGCTAGCGGAGCAAGCTTTTTAGTGAGTTTTTTCTATCATGTATGTCTATCCGAATTAAAAAAGTACAAAAAAAAGCCCCAACGGAGTCGGGGCTTTTTTTGCTTGGGTATTTGATGTTATAGCGTTGGTTCAGTAGTGACTTCTTTGTTTTTTGGCACGCCCATGGCAGTGAAAGTACGGCCCTTGTCGTTTTTTTCCCAGACTCCGTAGAGAGAGAGATTGTCGCCGGCCTTTTTTCCTTCAAGCGCGGCAATGCCGGGCTTTGCATAGGTCATAATGGTGATGCTACCTGCGTCTTCTACTTCCATACCGTCTTCCCCTTTTTTTGGGGCCTTGGATATTTTGGCGAGCGCGTAGGTTTTGTTGTTGCTATTTTGCAGCACTTTAGCGTCTTCTAAAAGTTTTCCTCTGATGAAGCTAAGTGGTGCTTTTTCTTTGTTTTCGGTTGTATTATTGGCTGTTGGTTCGGTTGGAGCTGTCATAAGACTATAAGCTAGTATGCATCCAGCGAGAATGCCAGTATATTTTTGTCAAAGGTTAAACTAGACCGGTATTACGTCTAAGCGGGTTTTTCTAAGACGACGAGCAAGCGGGCCGCAAACAGGCTTGGAATATACGATAACAGCCTATCCAAAGTAAGAACGGCTGGGAGAAGCGGGTCAGGATAGAGTTGCGGGCCGCGAAACCCTCCGGAAGCCAAGTAGGCTAGTGAGGTGATTTGAGAGGTTTGCACGATTTTCCAATTGTTGAGGAGGGCTGGTATTTCTTGCCGTAATAATAAGCGATGGGCGGAAGACTGAGCTGCGAAATAAGGTAATGTTGAGGTGTCCCCCAACTTGAGGGGTGTCTTGAGGAATTGAGTAGTGTATCCTAAGGGTTCATGATGAAACAGTCCGTAGACTAATAGGCCTAAAGCACTCATGGCGGGGTCCATGATGAGCAGGCGGCCGTTAGGTTTTAAGGTACGAGACGCCTCTTTTAGCGCGTTTGCGGGATACTGGAGGTGATGCCATACATCAAATAGGATCAAGTTCGCCAAACTCTCGGCGGGGAAACTCAAGGAGTAGGCATCTTCTTGTCTATCCAACCAAGGATTAGCAAAAATGTCACTGGTGATGCAATCAGGGATGAATTGTTTCACATTCCCCATCCCGGATCCGAGTTCCAAGTTCAGAGAGTTTCCATGTCTTGGCGCGAGATTTTCGGCTATTTCTTGGTATAAATTAGCGTAAGCTTTCCTTAAGGAGGGCTTTTCGGCCCAAGCCTTACGGTTTTCGTGTATTTCTTGATTATGTTGCTCATTTGTGGTCATATTTGTGATCATGGTTGGGTGTTAGCGAGGGGCTTCATCACTGATTTTCCTAAGCATGGGGGGTCGTCCTTCCCAGTAAACCCATTCCGCTCCGATGTTTTTTGCTGTGTTTGCCCACCCAGACTCCCTTAACATCACGGAACGGAGTTTTTTTTGAGTATCTTCATAAGGTAACCCATGGGAGGAAAGGTGACCCTCGTATCCGCAGACTACGGGATATCCGAGTAGGATGACCGGGTGGTTATATTTGGGGGTGACGGCAATTCGAGAGCCTGCAGGGACATTTTTTAGAAGCTTGGCAGCTTCAGCAAGCTCAAACTTTTCCGCGAGTCCGTAACTATTTTTTCCGTCGAGCCCCCCGAGAAGGGCCGTCGCCCCTGAGAAAAAAAGGACTATGCAAAGGGGATAGCGGATTATGGCTATTAGAGGTTTGATGACGAGCGTCCAGAGGAAGGGCATGGCCGTTAGCCATGCCCAGATGAGTAGCTTCATATTGTCCCATTCCCAAGTAGCAAAGGCAACGAAGAAGCAGAGGAGAAAGCTCGAGAGCGAAAGGGCGACGAAGGTTCTTGATTCCTTATCCCCACGCCAAGCGCATTTGAAAAGAAGCCACACGAGAAGGGGTAGGCTGATTCCAAAATTGATGGCCCAAAATTTCCAACCCTGATCGGCCTGCATCCACCCAGGGAGCCAGCGCAATCCTGAAGAGATTGAAAACCCTCCGGTTACAAACCACATTGCTGTAGTGGCAGGTATTAGGGCGCATGCCACAATTATCAAAAGGGCTGCGCGGTTTTTTTGCGTGAAAAGAAATATCATTGCGAGCGCTGCGCTTAGGAAAAGAAAGGTGTGAACGCTAAATAAGGGCATTGTTGCATAAAGAAAGATCTGGAGAGTGCGGGGTAATTGTCCGCCATCACGAAAAAAATCATCCCGCCATGCACGCAAGAGAAGGAGGCCGCAAGGAAGAGCGTAGAGGAGCCCTCTTTGTGTGACTACCATGGTGAGGAAGAGGTTCTTCCAAGCCAGTTGGGCTTGGTCTGCCTGAATCTGCCCTGTTAGTAGTAGGGCAAATCCCGCCAGACCGCCGTTGAAAAGAAGGGCGGCCAGTGCAAAAGCGCCCCCCCAGCGCCACAGCGTCCATGCAGTGAGTGCTGCCCCAGCAAGGGCTGTCCAGATTAAGCCGAGTTCGAGAGGAACCCCAAGTAGCAAAAGGAGGCTGTTCCATAAATCCGCCCCTATGGGGTAGCTTAAGGGTACGCCTGTTAAAATGGGACTTGCAGGCCAGAAATCTACCCCACTCGCAAAGTAGCGGATGAAGTGGATGTGAAGCGAAAGGTCGCCAAGATTGTGCGGCGAGAGGATGCGCCACTCGTTTCTGAAGGAGTAAATCAGCCATAAAAACGCTTTTAAAGAGGCTAAAGTAAAAACGGTCAAGAGCAAAAAATCCCAAAAGTTGGGTTTTTGGATGGCTTTTTTTTGAGTGCGGCAAAATGCCCATGCCCCCAGTGCTAAGCCTGAAGCAAGCGAGCAGCATGCTATGGGAGTATTTAATCCTCCAGCCCCTATGCTTGTGGCTATTATGGCTAGTAGGGTGGCGGTAACCACGCTTCCTCCAGCTGCTGTAAGAGCTCCAGTTGCAACTTTGTCGTTTGTCATAAGGGGTTTGAACTTTTAAATCGCTCGCATTCTGGATTCCCACAGCCTGGGCATACAGGGTTGACGTAAGGTTTTTCGTCTATGATGTAGGGGTTTCCTCCTATGAAGTTAGGTTTTCCATCCAGAATGCGCGAAAATATTTTTGCATCAAGATAGGCGATACATCCTTCTTGGTAGTGTCGAAGGCGGAAGGGGATTTTGTAGTAAGAGTTTTTTAGCTCTCTTTCTATTTCGTGGGCGTCAGAGGCTTGGATCACTACAAAACCAGCATCCCATACCTTTAGTTTTGTGTCTTTGGGTACATATTCGACGCGGGCGAAGTCGCCTAAAATCCACGATAGGGGATAAGTGCTGGATAGACGAACCTTACCTGATAGCTGATACCCGTCTGGTTCGGTCTTGGCGAGTTTTAAGAGGGGTTCTGTAAGAAGTTCGATTTCTTTGTCGGTTTGCACATAGGCATAAGGCTCTTTCTCATCAGTGTATCGGTAAAAATTGAGGAGGATAGCAGAGTAGAGGGAGACGGCTAGCAGTGGAAGCGCAGTGAGCCATATCTTATCACGAGGGGTGTTGCATCCTAAAAACCTTTCCCAAGGGTGAAGGGAATTGAGCCAGTTTTTGCTCCTAGTTTTATTGCGAGAGGGAAGGTTTATCCACTCGCTTAGGACTCCAGCTAGAATTAAATAAAATGGCCATATAATGGATATAAGGCACCAAGGGGTTTTATACGGAATAAGGGAGTAAGCGAGCAAAACTCCGCCAGTCATGACCGCGATGTAGCGGTAGCGGGTATCGGAGGGCAAAACATAACGTAGGCAAGCGGCAAACCCTATCAATGCCGGCCATTCATATCGCATCATTAAAGATAGCCAATACAAGCTCGGTTTTTCATGCCCGCTTTTATTTTCTGTGCCTGTGTCGGTCCACGCTTGGAAAGTAGTATAGAGACCGTGCAAGGCCGAGAAGTCTCGGAATGTGCCCGAATAGAAAAAAACAATAGCCAAGGCTGAAATTCCTCCAGTGAGCAGGATATCTTTTCGCCCCCATTGTTGTTTGGCAATCGGCCATGCAGGGCGCGAAGGTACCATTTTTTGGTATATCCAAAGGCTTGTAGCTGCAATTCCCATGCACCCTATATGTAAGACATAAGTTTCCTTTGTTAAAATCATGCCTGTGATTCCTGTAGCCATAAGGAAAAGATGCTTGCGGGTGCCTGTTTGCCATAGACCTAGAAGCCCGAGCAAAAGAAGGATGGAAAAGAGAACTTGCCAGGATTCGTGAATCGAATATCTGCCGTAGAAAGTAAATGCAGGCGAGACGGCCATTGCTAATGCTGCAAGCCTCGCCACTTCTACCCCAAAAAATTCACGGAAGCGGAGCATGGCCCATATGGCCAGTATGCTTGCGAGTATAGCGGGAAGGCGCAGAGCCCAAACCTCCCTGCCGAAAAGTGTTTGCGATAGAAATACCGCGTAAAAGTGTAGTGGCCCGTGATAATTTTCTGGATCGTAGCGGTAGTAACCTGCACCGGTCATTCTATCCGCAAACCCCCCATTAATGCCTTCGTCAAAATGGGGAGGTTTGATTTCGATAAGCCAGCACCGTAGGAATATGGCCACGAAAAGAATAGCGATTTCAGGTAAATGGGTTTTCAGAGTTTGCACAGTCAAGATTTGTTGAGACCCCTGATTGCAGTTTTTTGTCAGGGGAACCCATTCCCCTTATCTCGTTTTTTCTTTGATGCGGGTTTTTTTGTTGTTTCCGCTCGAGGGAATTCTCCTTTAGAGGCGGCTTTATTCTTCGTCTCTTCGCCCCATGAGCAAAGGAAGAAGATGCCAGAGGAAATAGGCGAGTGATGTGATGAAGGCGGCTACATAGGTCCAAGCAGCTGCGTTGAGCACGCGGTTCACGCCGTCTTCTTCGTTCATGGCTCCAAGGATACCGGAGTGGCGAAGGGCGGTTTTGGCACGGGCGGAGGCATCAAATTCTACGGGTAAGGTTACCAGATTAAATAGCATGATAATGCCCCAGCCTGCGGCCATGAGAATGAGGCCTGTGTGGGTGTTGACAAACCCAGTGAACATACCAAAAAGAGGAAGCCACATGACGAGTTGGCTGGCGATTTGAGTTGCCCCAACAGCCGCCATTCGGAGATGAAGCGGCGCATAAGCTTGGGCGTGTTGAATAGCGTGGCCAGCTTCGTGGGCTGCCACAGCTAAGGCGGCAATGGATGTGCCATTGTAGTTACTTTCGCTTAGAACAAGGCGTCGGTGTGAGGGGTCGTAGTGGTCAGTGAGTTCGCCTGGGCAGGAGGTGATGGTGACTCCTTCCACACCCGCATCTTGCATGACGCGTTCTGCCGCCTGAGCACCGGTTAGTCCGGTAAGAGAGGGCTCAGCGGCATATTTGCGGTAAACGCTTTTGACGCGCATGGATGCCCAGAGGGAAAGACCCATCGTGCCGAGGAAGAGTAGGATTGGAAGAAGCATAGCCTCAAAAATTATTTCTCTTGAGTGGAGTCGAGGTCTTCTTTTTCAGAGCTTGTGCAACTTTGGGGTTGGCTGTGAGTTTTGAGTTCAGAATCGTAACCCGATTCATATATACTATCTTGCGCACCAACCTCTTCTCCGTAGGAGGCTGAGGGGTTGGAATTAGGCATATCCACTGAGCCAGAATCTCCACAGTTTTTTTTGTCGGCGCAACTCTTTTTGTCGGCGCAACTCTTTTTGTCGGCGCAACCTTTTTTGTTCATGTATTTTTGGAGGTAAGGGCATTGGTCTCCATAAGTGGCTTGATTAACATAGATGGCTTGATTCCCTTTTGAATTAGATACGACGCGAACGAGGGAGGGTTCAGAGAGGTTGAATTCAATGGTTTGGGAGGTTACATTCTTTGCAGTGCAGGGAGAATTTGTTAGGGAAACGAGGAATACCCCTAATGCGACAACGAGTGCAAAGTAATAAATAGGATGGGCTTTTAGTAAAAGGCAGGTAGGCGTGGGAGTTTTGGGTGGTGTGGGTGGTGTGGGTGGTGTGGGTGTATTAGGGGTTTCCATAGCCTGCAGTATAAGGAAGTTCGTATGGCGTGTCAAGAGGGTATAATTTGTAGTTTCCTAACGCCCAGTTAGCTCCCGTAGGAGTTTCTTCGCATCGAATATAAATTTCGGCTTGTGCTTGGCTAATGTCTGTGAGAATCCACTTTTCAACCCAGAATCGAAAGGGAGACGAAGGGAGTAGGACGGGGGCGGCGTAAAGAGAAGGGGTAGCTCTTTTTATTTTAGAAAGACCCGGCATATGCCCTTCACTTTGAGCTTGTTGGATTCCTTTTTTTAAGGCTTCGAGTAATACGATATTACCCAAGCTCCCTTGTGTGGAAATATCTGGTTGTGAGAGTTGTTTTATTCTTTCTGTATGGGTAGCTATTTTAGTATCAAAGGAGGTCTGCCTCTTTTGCGTAGGAAATTTAGGGAAAAATACTAGCAAGATTACGAGGCCGCTCGCCGTACACCAAAGCCCAATTTTCCACGCAAGGGCGTTTGGCTTGAGAGGTGAGCGCATTTTTATGTGTTTTAATGGACGAGTGGTAGGATTGACGCGGGTTAGAACTTTGAATAATAACTTGAGAGGTCAAGAGCTGATCTAACCTTTTCGTTGACGTCCCAGAGCATCTTGTTTTCATTCTGCAGCCTCTTAATGTAGGTAGCTGCAGTAAGAGGGAGTTTATCAGGCGGGGCTTCTCCCCATTCTTTGTATTCCCTAGGGATTATTTTTGAAAGTTGTTTTTCAAATTCACTATCTAAGGGGGACATATCTTCCATGTTATCGCTCATTCTTAGCAACCGCAACCCTTTTTTTGTAGAAAAAAAGGGTTGCGGTGGGTAAAGAGAAATCACAGCGCCCCGAGATCCGTAGAGGTTTGCGCTAAAAGGCGAAAAGAGCGTTTGAGGTTGGCGAAATTTATTTCTTTTTCGATCCAATCTTTGACTTTACTTAAATCTTTTATGCTCTCGCTGGATTTCAGCTCGATGAGTAGCATCAAAGGTAGTAATTTAGTTAAGCGACCAAGACCATCGTACATGTTAGCTAGCGCGAGGGCGTGCAGGCCTCCTTTGTTTTTTTGCGTGAGGAGCTCGGCATTGAGGCACGAGGAGGGCGGTAGTGACGCAAAGCCGCCACTAGCCGCCCAGTGAAGCGAAGAATTGTCGTGGTTGTCGAGCTTAGAGAGGTTGCAAGGAGTTAGAAAACTGGGAGGGATTTGATGAAGTGCGCCATAGTGGGCAGCTGCATGCATAGGGGTAAGACCCTGATCATTAGTGGCTAGCAGCAGATTGGAGCTAAAGAGAGTCTGCTCCACTTGGTCAAGAAAGCGACGCCGCGCTGCGTAATGCAGTAAGGTGTTTTTTTGGGGGGTGTTGGCTTTTAAAGTGAGCGCATGAAGTTGCTGCTGCAAGGAAAGATTTTTAAAAGCTCCTGCCTCCAGTAAGTAGCAACTTTCAGTATATGTTTTATCCATGATTCAGTCTATTTTGAGAAAATCGTGCGCAGGCAGATTCACGCTCAACCCCGTTTCAAACTTCTGACCCAGCTTTTTTAGGATTTTTTGCGGGTCAGCCGCTCTCCCACAGACGGGGGGTTCGCATAAAGGGCCCTCAGACAAAATTTGAGGATTCATTAGTTTTGGCTCTCCCAATGATAAGTTTGAAGTTGAGCAAAGACTTTTGGAAGAAAGCGGATTCATGGGTTTAAGGGTAACGAAGCTATCTTTATGATATGACCTCACATTTCTTTTTTTTCAATACTATTATTTAATGATTACGGGCGTACCTACGGAGGCCCAGCTAAACAGGGTTTCAGCCTCAGTATACTTGAGGCGAATGCATCCGTGGGACGCGGGGTATTCTGGGACACTGGAATGGGCATGAATGGCAATGCGGGGTGCTCTGTTTCCAACAATCACGTTGAGCCGTAGCGAAAAGGGGATGGGAACGCTGCCATATTTAGGAAGAGAGCGGTTGTGCCTAACTTTTTCTTTGATCAACCAAGATCCAGGGGGTGTTGTATTGTTTTTTCCCGTTGAACATTTAAAAGAGTATATAGGCTGGTTTGCCAGATATGCTATCAAGGTTTGTTTTTTCAGGCTGATATGTATAGATTTAGTATTTAAAGATTCAACCTGCTCCGAAGCTTGTAAGGCGAGGAGTCCTAGGCACAATACCGAAAAAAGGGCCAAGACTTTGGTTAAAACACGCGGGGGTTGAAAGTTCATTGACTTCGCGTAAATCTCCCATCGGCAAAGGTTATATTCGTGCCCTGTAAAATTTTAGAGGCTCGAAGCAGAGCGCTTGGTTTGAGGATTACGTTGGGGGAGGGCGCAAGGGCAGGTGTGTCTTCCACAAGGGAAAAGTGGCTGGTAAATGCCGGTAGGAGAAGGAGGAGGAGGAAGGGTCTCATTGAATGTATCCAGCTTGGATGAGATAGGCAACGGCATTTATGCTATTGGTGGAATCTTTATGCAAATACCCGTTCTCCAGAAATTGTGGGTCTCCTTTTTTATAAGCCCGATAGAGCGCGACATTGAGGTTTTGAAGCGACCCCGAGGAGGCAGCTTCCGTGGCGTCGGTTTTACTCGAGGATAAAGAGGCAATCGCAATAGCAAGAAGTATACCCATCATCGCAGTTGCAATAAGTATTTCTATGAGGGAGTAACCCGCATTAGAGGGTAAAGACTTCTGCAGGGATGGGGATCCCTCGCATCTATTCTCGGTCTTATAAATTGAGAAGAAGCGCACCATGCAAAATACTGGAGTAGATCGGAGAATAACGCAATACTTTTTCACATAAAAAAAACCCCTTCTCAGGGGTTTTTTTTAGTGTGTAAGGCACATTTAATAAGATTACATATTGCGTATTAAATAGGATTCTCTTTCACATACTCTTCCCAACTTTTGAATCCTTGCGATAGGGCGTAATCTTCTCTCTTTTTCGCATTGAATTTTTCAATGATTTCTTCCCGCCTCATGTCTTCTACACTATTTAAACCCAAAGCCTTGGCGCACTCTTCTTGGCAATTCATTACAGACCCTATAGCAATTTGGATAGGTAGATCCGTCTGCAGGGAATTGATAAAGTTTTCAAATTGTGAAGCCGCCTCGTAAGGCATACAATATGTCCCTTCGTCGGTATGATAGCTTGATGTGGAATTCTGATCCACGACTTCAATCCTTCCCATCCGGTACTTTTCCCCTAAAAGACTGAATATTCCATATCCTACGGTAGAGTAAGAGAAGCGGAGCTCATATGCCGAAGGCTCAAAGGGCTCGAAACACGAAGGGTGGCTTTCCAAAAACTCAGCGATCTTTTTGGCGAGGGTTTTGGGCGAGGCACTCTTTAAGGTCTTTTTTTTATGAAGGCCCTCTATAAAACGCGTAAGCTTCTGTTGATTTAAACGCATGGGGCTAGGAGAGGAGCCAGCTTTTCGGGATTTTCGTAGATGTTGCCCACTAAGGTATAAGTGGCTTGATACTTAGAGAACTCAAAGAGCCACAGGGAGCTAAATGTCCCTGTCGGGTTGTGTACTTTGAAGTAGAATGCACCATCTCGAAAAGAGATGATACCCAAGTATTTAACGTCCAAATGAGGCAGTGCCAATTCAAGAATATCCCCCTCATAGAGACCGTCTACTCCTGTGAATTGCACGGGATGCAAATGCGGATCTTCTAAGAAGAGCTCGTCCACGCTTCCCCGATACTTATAGTTCTCAACAAACCCGCGCGCAGGGGGACAAAACCACTTAAAAGCTATAGGGCGACGCGCAAAGGGAGCAACCGGAGTGTAAGTATCTTGTTCCACAAGGATTTTAGGTTCTGGCTCAAGTGTTTGGGCTTCGCTTTCAGACGGTAGTAGACTCTCTTCCAACAAATCTTCATCAGGCCAATCTTCTAAACCTTCGTGATCAACTTGAAACGAGGCGGTGACATAGTCCCCCTCGGGAAGTGGCATATCGTCTTCTTCTGCTTGAGCGATAGCGTCTTCAAGCGAGTCGGCTTCGATTCTGAGATTTCCGGCCATCTGCCAGAAACATGGGATGTCATAGGTTTTCATAGTTTTTTTAAAGCTGTCAAGGGTAAGAGGCTGAATTGGGCTAAGATCAAAGTCTTTGATCCCTTTCCCAATCTCCTTTTTTGTAGTTCCAATGTCTAGAGTCATATATTTTGCAAATGAACTCCCACCCCAAAATCCCTATCGTTATAGAGGGCCCAGCGTGGTCGCTCCCGCGCCAACTTAGATCGATGGTCAAATGGAAAATGTCGTAGATGGCCCCTTCCCACACTTGAACTTCCAGAGCTTTATTTTTGGAGAGTATGATGGTTTTGTTCCAATCTGTATTGCATGGACTATCTTTAGCCCAAGGATTGGGGACTTTAATCGATACTCTAAACATAGATTGAGGGAAGGGGAGCGCCTTGCGGGAATCGAACCTGCGCATAGGAGTTTTGCAGACTCCTGCCTTTCCATTTGGCTAAAGGCGCACTTTGCGGGATTTTACTTGTAGAGGAGGGAGTTGTCAAGGATTAGAAGCTCTGTTTGTGGTCAAACGGGACGAACAGGGAAAGGGGGCACTCCCAACGAGGCACGATCTCGTAGTCTTCTCCGTGAAAGGGAGATGTGTTAGCCAATTACACCATGGGAGCTTGTTTTGCATAACTCTTTACACAAAACTTGTAGGGACGGGTTTGTTACGGTCTACCTCAATAAAGAGCGTTTGCAAATAGGACGCTTTCCTGCGAAAAGGGTCGGAAACATCTCCCTCGTCCGATTTAACCAAACTTTCCCTTCCTTCGTATGTGCAAAAAAGTGGACAAAAATTCCCAACCGCTTCACTGCGTAATACCCGTCCAACGGTTCTTAAGACTTTTTTGCTCAATTTGCAGCGAACCTGTATAGAGTGCTTTTTCATAATCCTTTATAATCTTTTATATGCTAATCTCTCCACGGCTTCTTATCGGAACACTTTCTGTAAAGTGAGGCGCGCGCGAATCTCCATAGCCACCTCTTGGAGAAACTCTGGGAAAAATTGCACGACAACCCTGTCTTTGTTGGTAAGTCCCAAGTCCGATAAAAAGAGAAAAGTGTCAACGGCACTTGCGTCCTCGTCTAAAACCACCTCCTTGAAAGTAGAGGCTTTATTCTTGTTGCTCGAAGGGGATCCCACTCTTTTGAGCGGGCGTTTGCGTTTTAGAGACTTGGACTTGGACTTGGACTTGGGTTTGGGTTTAATTTTAGGTGTCATATGTGTTTAAAGGGTGGAAGGAGAGATTAGCTATGTTACCACTACAAAAGAAGTCAAACGAAAGCAAGTCTTTTGTGTTCTTTTGAGCGTTAATACACTGGACATAATGAAGTTATCAAAACCTCCCTGAAAAGGGGCTTTTGTAACCCCCTTAGATTTTCTTTCATAGAGATTTTTACTCAAATGCAACTTTTTTACTCCTAGGTAAAATGAGAGGGCACATCTTTAACTTTTTTTGATCTTCCTCCCCCTTTTTCCTTAAAAAAAAAGAAAAATCCAGCTAATAACGCTTTGGCTACCGGGTGTTTAACCCGCTGGACGCGATTATTTATTTACCCCTGCCTAATCGGGACTGGATAATTAATTTATATTCAACCCCCCTATTTTTGTCAAGATAAAGATAGAGCATTTTTTATGATGAGCTTTCCGATGAGGCGCGAGTCGATAGGTTGAGATGAGGCTGGTTTCTTTGAAAATGTCTTATTCTCCTATTTGGTTTCTGCCTCGGTATAAGACTTCATTCGCAAGCACTGCGATCTTTTCTTTGTGCTACCTAATTTTCAGACCCGATTCTTCAATAGAGGCATGCCAGAGCTTCATCGCTCTACAAAATTCTCTCCACGCACGGCCTGCGTCCCTCTTGGCTTCTTTTTCTTCTACTTTAGCGCTCCCGTTACTCCCCGTAACGAAAGCGCGAAGCCCCTTCATCTTGACCTCCCAAGCTGAAAAAGCTTGTTCCACTTCCTGTCTCTTGTGCGTTATGACTCTGAGTCTACCTTCTGCAAGCTTGGGAGCGTTCTTCAGGGTCTTCTCAAGTAGCATGTCACTCTCAGCGATTTTCGCTTTAAAAATTTTCTCCGGCGATACCCTACGCAGTTTCTTTACTAAGTTTAGCTTGTGCAGTGACCAGATAACCCACTTCGTAGGGTCGAATTGCCAACCGCGAACCCCATTGCGATAGTCATTTTGGAATTCATGGTGGTAATTGTGGTATCCTTCCCCAAATGTCACGAGTGCCATCAAAAGACTGTCCCGCGCAGAACAGCGGCTCGAATAGGGCCTCTCCCCAACCAAATGACATAGAGAATTTATACAAAAAGTTACGTGATGCACAGCCACTATTCGGGCAATCCCTCCAAACAAAAACCCCCCAAGGGCACCGCTCCAACCTCCCCATAGCCCCCCAGCTATAGCCGGCAGAACAATCCCTGCCACTATTGCAATGGGAACATAGTACCTATGCTGTAGCATCGCTAGTCGGTCTTTCTGCAGGTCTCTCACCCACGTTAGGGGAGTGGTTAGCGTTCTCCTGAAAAGAAGCCACCCAATATGGGCATGGAATACTCCTTGCGTGATCCCATAGGGATCTTCTTCCTGATCTACATGCTTGTGGTGCCTGCGATGATCCGCTGCCCATACCAGCGCTGAACCCTCAAAGGCCGCAGCCCCAAAAAACAATGTGTAAGCCTTTATCATGCTGCTCGCCTCAAATGTTAAATGCGAATATAGGCGGTGATAACCCAAAGTTATGCTCATAGCCGTCGATATAAAGAAAAAAATAAACAAGACCACTTGAAAAGTGTCTAACCCAAAGTGCCATATATATAACGGTAAAGCTGTACACGTCGTCGCAAAAGTTCCTATCAGAAAGAGGCTGTTTGTTATTCTAACTTTTTTAAGAAATGTAATCATGAAAAGAATTTATGTTTGAAAGTAAGAAGCCTCTCTACGCAATTGGGTTTTCAGAGAGCCACCGCGCGAGACCTCCTCACTCAACGGCAATAATAGCCGCGATAACTCATTCCTTGTTGATAAGGATAGACTACAGGCATCGGCTGGTAAGGCTGAGGCATATACTGGTAGGGTACAGGGGCATAATAGGGGCTGCTCCAGTTTCGATACGGCTGAGTATAGATCGCGGGCGGGGGCCCGTAGGTAATAATTCCCCCAGTAAATCCCCTGTTACATCCATTGTTATACCCCCCGCTGTTATGGTAGAATCCTACCCCATTCACACTCACTCCCCAACTGTTCGCGTTGCTATCCTCCACCATTATAGCCGCCAAAATACCAAAACAGATAGCGTACAATGCTGCTTTTCCATTAGACAGCAATATCCGTTTCCCCTCGCTCTCTTTGTAACTCGTAGATTTATATTTTATCATGATTTTACCTTACTAACGCTTATTTTTTTGTCAACTGACAGTTATCGGCAGATCAACTCGCCCCTATACCCCCCTAAATTCTCAATTTAGAACTTATTTGATAGGTATTTTTTACAACCCAAAACTTATACGACACTTCTTTTTATTTAGACGGGCTTTCAATTCACATTTATAGCTTCCTCTATGAAGTCGAAAACTTCGACTTCGTAAAGTAAACCCGTATCTATTGTTGGATGATACAATTCAAGGTAGCCTTTAGGAGCGGTGCGGTTTGTATTGCGTCTATTGCTTTCATAGTTCGTAGGAGTGGGCTATATAAAGCCCTCCATCGAGTTCTTTGCCTTGCTCGAACTCGATGGGGTCGGGCAACTCTCGGTCGCCGTCTAATCCTTCGCGGATGATTTTCTCAGCTGCCTCTTGTGAGGTGGCGAGTACCTCGTATGTCCATTCGTTGACTGCCTCTGCTTGGACGACGACTACGTATTTTATTTCTTTCATATTGTTGTTGCTTGTTGTCTTTTTGTTTCACCTTCTCAGACTTCTTTCGCCATGATGTTTCTTACCCTTTGGTTTCTCTCACATTGTGCGTTTCTAAAAGGGTCGGGAAGTGGTTTTCTTTGTGGAGCAGGAGAAATTGTGTCAACGGTGGTTGGGAAGTTCTGAGGTTTCCGAGGAGCGGCGTTGACAAATAGGTCGGGAAGTGGATTCCACTGCCTGGGATGATCTTCCACAGATTTGAGGGTTTGACGACTGCGTTTACAGTCTTTCCCACTTTTCTTTTCTGAGGTTTTTTGGGGTTATCGGGATGATGACGCGAAAGCGTTATCTCCCGGCCTTTATTCTTCTTTTGTATGGTGCGTTGCTAGGCCGTATAATCACTTATTATGGTGATTACGCCGTATTCTCCTAGTGCGATGGCTTCCTCGGTTAAAAGGGTGTTTCTTTCTCCATCTCTGTAGACGTTATGAAACACGCTTGCCATGTCTAGGACTCCTGTTTCGTGGCTTGCTTTTCCACTGATTACTTTTGCGGTTGCGCAGTCTTTTGGGAGGTTTCCTAGTGTTTTGAATTGGACGCTTTTGTATCCAGCAATTCTATATCCGGTGCCTGGTATTGACCAATTCATTTCCCCGGTTGGCTTCCAGTGAATCGCGAGGGATCGGTTTGATACATGGTTTACAAACTGTATGGCAGTTGCTGTCAACGAGGTTTTGAATTTCTTCGATAGCGCCAGTATAGTTTCGAGGGGGCTTTTTATTTTTGCTGCTTCTTTTTTGAAGCGAGTTGGGGGCATTGTTAGGTTGGCTGCGAAGTAGTCTGCTTCGTGCTCTTCGTTGTTCTCATTGTTGTCGAACAATCCGCACAGAGAGGGGTTTGGCGTTGAAGTTAGTAATTTTGTTCGATGTTCGTCTATGAAGTAGTGACCTAGTTCGTGGGCGATTGTGAATCGAACCCTTGGCGAATTTTGGTCTTCCCCTATTTTTTTGAGATTCAGGTGAATGTGAAACCTGCCATTTTCTGGAAGTAAAACGGCATCAAACTTTTCAGGGAATTCCCCTTTGTGTAGTTTGATGCCATTCTCTTTTAGTATATTTTCTAGATCAGTTGCTCCAGTTCCTGAGGAGTTTATGTCTACCTCCTGTTCAGCTAACTCTTCGATTTCTAGTTTTCTGGATGCCTGTAGCTTCATTCTTCCTCTTGTGCCTCAATCATCTTTTGGATGCTCTGTTCCAGAGGTTTCCGGGGATGGGAATCTTGTGATTTTGCTGCAAGAGTTTTGAACGATTTGTTTCGCCAGGGAAGTTGGCGTGAAGGCTGTATTGGCTATTTTGGCTTTTTTGGAATCCACTTCTTTTATGAATTCTTCTATTTCCTCTGGTGTCCTTGGGAGTGTTTTCCCGAGGATCTGTAATGCATTTTCAATGTCGGTGTGAATGGTGTGTTTCATTTTGGTTGAGTGGTGTGGGTTGAACGTGATTCTATCTCATCTTTCAGCTTTTTAATTGCACGTTCTCTTCTCTTTCTTAGACCGGGAGGTGTGACGTTGAGTCTGCTACACCATTCTTCTCGATCTTTGGGGGTCCGTTCGGATTTCTCTTCCGTCTAGGGGGGTTGTGAGGCTATACCAGCGAAGTATTTCTGCGTCGTCCGGATCCATGTCTTCTAGGATTTCTGCAACCAATTTTGCCCTCTCTGAGGGTTCTGGGTGTGTTTGTTGGATTTTTTCCCATTCTAGGTCACTCAATCCTGTTTCTAGTTTGAAGCTGGAGAGTATGTCGTTTACTCGGTTTCTTAAAATTGTTGATGCCCATGCGATAAACTGCTTTTTTATTTCTTCAGGTCCGTTTCCCTTGGGGGAGAACGCTCCTGCATGCTCCCATATTTTTTGAGCCAGTTCGTAGTATAGCTGATCTACGTCAAAATGATGTGTGGCCCCGTTGAAGGCCATCAGTCTTGTGGCTAGGGCACGAAAGTAGTGTTCATACTGGGAGAGTGGTGTTTCGAAACACCTTTCCGCTTGTTTTTGGTCTTTTGGGTCGTCGCTTTCTTTTAGAAGCGCGATCTCTGTCAGAAGGTCTAGTGCCGTTTGTTCGGTGATCATCATGAATCTTTTTTGGGTCAGCCTGTCACACTGTGCGTCTTGTTACTTGAAAGGAGGTGATGTTATGAAGAAGAATTCTCAAAGGAAGAAGATGGAGGGTGTGATTTTTCGCCCTTGGCGGATAGATCCACGAACAGGGAAGAAGCTGTGGGCTCGAAATTATGGGCTCAAGGCTTGGCCTATACCTGTTGATGCAGATCATGGTCGTAAAGTGGCTTGATCCTGTTAAACCTCGCTTGCTTTTTTGTAAGCGGGGTTTTTCATTTCTTCCAAGGTGAACAGCAGCGGTTGTCCTTCTTCAGCTTTGACTTCGACGTTCTCACCCGAGAAGCCAGTGATGATTCCTAGGCCTTGAGGGGTCTTAACCGTGATCCTGCGTCCCAGTCCTAGGGCGATGGCCAGGTTCCAAGTGAACTCGCCTTTGGGGTCAGTTTCTGCGAGAGCTGCGGCCTCGCTGGCTTCCAGTTCGGCGAAGAGTTCTTCGAGTTTGAGAGCGAGCTGCTCCTCCTTCTCTTTTTCAAGCAGGCTGGCCAGAGGGTCGTCCTCTTGGGCCGCTCGGATCATCTGGTCCCCTAGGATGTGCTCGGCGAAGTCGTAGCCGTATTCCCGCATCATCCAGATCAGGTCAATCAGAGATTGTTTCTGGTCGTTGGTTTGGGTGGCGATGTCGGGGAGCAGGACATAGGAAAACGGCTTCATCTGCTTTTTCCATTCCCAGGGTAGGATGACTTTGTCTTCGATGTTCTTCCGGTCCGTAGGGTGGAGGCGAGCCGTGCGACCGTAGCCTTGGATCAATTTGGTTTTGGTGAGGTAGCGCAGAGCCAAGAGCCCGGTGAAGCCATTGACGTCGATTCCTTCGGTGAGGATGTCGAAGTGGAGTGCCAGCACCTTTTTGGTGGGGTCGTTTCCAACGGCCTTGAGTATTTTGAGAAACTCGGGCCGGTTCTTTCTATCTTTGTTGATGTTGTTTCCCACGGCGTCGTTCGAGGAGATGGCGAATATTTCGACATTCTGCTCGCGCATTTGGCGGTATTCCTCAGAATTGAGGAATCCGATGATTTCGCCGACGCCTCGGAGGGCCACCAGCATTTTGGGGTTCAGTGCCTCTGCGGTGATACCGGGGATGGAGGTGTCTCGTTCTCGGGCGGTGAAGGCGAGGTGGTTTTCGTGTTGTTTGAACGCCTCTTTGATGAGGTAGTTGGTGTAGGCGTCAACCTCGTCTCCGTTCTCCAGTTTGATCTTTGTGGTCACAAAGTGAAGCCGGGGGCGGACTATCCGGCCGCGATCCATGGCATCCCTGGGGGACAAACTGTAGAGGACGGGCCCGTAGGCATCGACGTTGTTCATTCCCCGACCTTCTGGGGACGGGGTTTCTTTGGTCGTGGCGGTGAAGAAGAGGCACTGCTGGTAGGTCAGTGTGTGGAGAACGTCGAAGAATCGTTCTTGCACGAGGTAGTGGGCCTCGTCGTTGACGACCAGCCGGAGGGGTGGGAGGTCGAGCTTTTGTCGAGCCAGTTCTACCCGTTCGCAGGAATTGTAGGTGGCGATGCAGATGAGGGGGACGTTCATTGTCTTGGCGTCCTCCATGGCTTTGCAGATCGTGGCAGTATCGGTGCCGTGCAGGAACGTGGAATAGGGGATCTGGGCCTCTGTTGCCTCATTGGCGGCGATACGGATGTCTTCGGTGTCGCGTTCTTCCAGGGATCCCCCGCTGTGGACGAACATGTAGCGGGCTTCCAGACCGCATTGAAGGAGGAATTGGTAGGCCTCTTTGGCAAGCTGGAAGGAGAGGAGGATTCGTGGGGCGTTGATAACGTAGATTTGGAAGCCTGGTTCTTCGAGAATGGTTTCTGCGATGATGCCGGCTTCGAGGAAAGTTTTTCCAGTGCCGGTGGGAAGGCAGAGAATCCCCTTGGGCTGTCCTTTGGTGGCAGCTTTGGCCTCGTTTTGATAATCGTAGAATTTGTCGAAAGGGTTCATGATAAAAGTTCTCGGGCTTTCTGCCAGAAAATGAGGTTGTTGTCCACCAGTTGGGAAAGTTCTTTCCATCCGAAGCACTTCACCCGGTTTTTGAACATTTCCTGATCGGTATAGAAGTGGAGCCCTTGAGCGGTGGTGAAAACGAAGTGCCTGAAATTTTTGGGGTTGTCCCGGTCGTCCCGCACGTCAAAGTTGAGGAGCCCATCGCTGATGAGGTGGGCCAGTTTGTCCTCGGTGGCTGTCAACATTTTGGTGGTGTTTCCTCGGTATTTGATCTGGACTACGCATTTTTCAAGGCGGGGGTTCAGTCCGGTGCCGTCCACTCCGTTGTCGTTGGTGAGGTTGGGGTGGTAGTCGTAGACTCCCAGGCGATTATCGACTGGGTGGAGTGCGAGGAGTATTTCGATGAACGACTCGAATCCGTCCCCGAGGTATTTCTCCGAAGGGTAGCGGATTGGGTCTTTTAGGGATTGTGCCTCCAGCTTTTTGGAGAACTCACGGAGGGTTTTTGTCCCAGTGTAGAGGGCCTGGAGATTGTGGGCTTTGGTGAGGAAGGTATGTTTGAGGTTCATACGAACTCCTTCCAGAAATCTTTGCGGAATAGTGCTATGATTTTGTGGTTGAACTTGTCTCCTAAACTGTGTTTGAAGTTCATCACGTTTTTGGTGAAGTCGTCACTGAGCAATGCGTTTTTGATGTTCTCTAGGTTTGCGACATCATCCACAATTGCGTATCCAAATTGGGTTAATCCCCATTGGCCTGTTTGATCAATGACTACTCCGCTGGCGCCTTGCGCCCAGATTACTTTTGGGATACCAAATAGTCCGTTAGCTTTAGTTTTCGACCAGAAGAACGTAGGTTGGTTGTTTCCTTTGTCTGGGCTCTTGACTGTATAGATGCAAGGATATGAGAAATCTCCTTCTTTGTTTTTGCTCATGTATGGCTTACGGGTCTCGTAAGCTGAGAATGAGTGTATTACTTGAACTTTTTCTTCTTCAGGATTGGCAAGGAGCGCATATATTTTTTTAATATTTTCGCTTGGTATGAACTCCATCTTTGATATGTCAACGGCTTCTGTTGTATTATCTTCGCATGTTATTTTTGTGAGGTTCCCGTTGTTATTTACATTTTGGAGGCAGTAAAAATCGAAGTTGATAGCTGCACCGAATAGTTGTTGCCCCCTTCTGAAATGATTCATCTTTAGGGCCAACATTTTGGTATCTCTTAGTAGTTTTTGGGTTTCTTTGAATATCCCAGATATATTCCGCCATCCTGCTGGGTGGACGGTGCAGAGGTATCCTTCCTTCTTTATTAGTTTTAATTTTTTCTTTACGAATAGTTGCCAAATTGGTTGGGTTTTTCGTTCGTCTTCTTTTCCTGTTTGGTAGGGTGGGTTTCCCACGATCACATCAAATTGTTCAACCCCCCAGATTTCTTGGGAGTGTTGGTCGAATTCTTCGGTGAGGAACGAGCCGGTGTAGATGTTCAGCGCATACTTGTCTTTGGGGTCGAAGGCACAGAGGTAGATGAACATGTTTTTGGGCTGGAGTT
>Ga0247832_1001872_pt1 | contig 34751 bp, 28 predicted proteins | sample LaCruzMarch2015__10_FD_192407 | JGI IMG/M metagenome (GOLD analysis project Ga0247832, IMG submission 192407) | Freshwater microbial communities from meromictic Lake La Cruz, Castile-La Mancha, Spain - LaCruzMarch2015_4m | ecosystem: Environmental > Aquatic > Freshwater > Lake | place: Spain... | reverse complement strand
GGATTGTACATCTTCACTCGGTGTGTTCAATGCACCGATAAGCATGTCAATGATATCATCAATTTTGCTTGCATCGGAATCATCCTTCAGATGTAGTGCGATAGATCCGAGTGATACACAACATGCGTGCAAAAAAATATGAGCAAAAGAACAACACCCAGGATTCCAACGTGGTCCCCCACCGTAGTACTAACTGGGCCCGACAGTGCTTAACTTCGCTGAGCAGACGGGAAGCGGTGCTGTCACTGTGGTATGGTCGTTCCTGATTTAGAATTCAGACAATCATTTTTAACCAAACCTCTATTTACAGGTAAGGACTTTGAAAAGAGGCACTACCTAAACAGATTTTTCTCCAAGCCATCATTGTCCAGCAACCATGACACTACTATTCAATGTCTTCTGTTTCATCCTACCCATCATGGCTAACGCCTTCTCCACCATCTCAACATCGTCGTCGTCGTCGTCGTCGTCCATGATCAGCGGCTCAGCCACTGAAATGATTGAGTTTGCCAAGTATGAAGGTTTGGGCAATGATTTCATCCTCATTGATGATCGGGATAAGATACGTCCGTCACTGACGCCGGAGCAGAGTGAAAGGTACGTACATGTTTCTTCACACATGTTGTGACAGTATCTTTTTGTCATGTGTGATAAAAAATGTGCTGCTAAAAAAATGCTATATTTCGTGAATTTTACTTGTAGACTCTGCAATCGCAACTTTTGTGTTGGTGGGGATGGAGTGATTTTCGCACTGAAGGCGCCCGAAGGTGGAGAATATGACTTTACAATGCGCATATATAACAATGATGGATCTGAACCAGAAATGTGTGGTAATGGTATACGTTGCTTTGCACAATTTCTAAAAGATCTTGGAGAGGATGCACAATCCTACCGTATTAACACTCTTGCTGGACCGATCATACCAGTAATGAATGCTGATCGGACAATTACGGTAGATATGGGTGAGCCTATATTGGATGGACCAACGGTTCCCACGACACTTACACCCAATGCAGAACATAATAGTGTACTCGAGCAGACACACATGTGCAATGGAAAGGAATGGAAAATATCGATGGTATCCATGGGTAATCCACATGCTATCATATTCGTAAATGATTTAGAAACCGATATTGACTTTAGCAGTGATGGTCCGGCATTAGAATCCGACCGATCAGTCTTTCCGTCCAAAACAAATGTAGAATTTGTTCAGGTACTAAGTCCAACACATTTAAAAATGAGGGTATGGGAACGTGGTGCGGGGCCGACACTTGCCTGTGGAACTGGGACGTGTGCATTAGTTGTGGCGGCCATACGTGCCAAGAAGATCCCACGTCCTCCCATTGGAGAAAGTGTGAGGGTGACATTGCCCGGAGGAGATTTGTTTATTGAATGGCGTGAGACGAATAATAAGGTTTATATGACTGGACCGGCAACGTTGAGTTTCAAGGGTACAGCGTCATTGAAGTAAGCAAGCTTAAAAACGAAGCTCAACGATAAACATATCTTTGAATTTGGGGAATATTATATCTGGGAATTAAGTTTCTGTGATATGTGGATAATATTGTTTTATCTTATTGGTTAATTCACTGTTCTACATACATTACAACATTACATTTTTATCATCAGAAGTAATCATTTGTGGGAGTTTTGATGTCTCGGACCCTTCTCACGGTGTCAGTACCAAGATTAGGATGGACAAAACTGGATGCTATTGGAGTAGAGCTCCTGTAAACGAAACGAAGAGCAGAATTGTTGGGATTAAGATATGACAAATAATGAATTATCATACAGATGAAAAACTCACCTTCTCCTTGCATCCTCCTCGGCCAATTCCATTTCCCTTTCCCTTATTGAATTATATCTCTCTACATCATTTACGTACCGAGAGAGGAAGCTATCAATTGATGCATTAGCACGCTTCACTTCCGCAATCTTTAGTATATTCTCAGCGGATGGTCGCTCCATTTGATTAGGCAGAGTCATAGCTCGGATAAGTTTTACAAGATTATCATTTCTACTTGATGGCAAGTCGGGCCTGTGTGCCTCACTTCGAGTTTCATGCCACCGCTCACCTTCTTGAGGGATTGACCAGATTGGAGATGCAGCAAGTTCATACATGGTGATCCCTAAACTGAATACATCGGCAGAGGGGTGCTTCTCACACGATGACAGTAGTTCGTTGGGCATGTAGACCGTGTCACCCTCTTGTCCATCATCCTTTGTCCCTATATCACCCGCCATACCGAAATCACCAATTTTACATATCGTGCCCCATTTTGAGTTGTAAACAAAGAAGATATTCGATGGTTTAATGTCCCCATGGACCATACCGTGAGTGTGTATATGTAGCAGTCCACGAGAAATGTCATGACATATTTGCCAAATTCCTCTTTCCGGAATAAGACGATCATACTGCTGTTGCTGTGATGAATCCGTAAGATGATCGAGCGTCGTTTCTATCTTGCATAGTTGCAAACTCGGGTATCGTAAAATGTCTCGCGCCCATTCACTTGATATGGAGAGTCGTAAGTGATGGCAATTCGCCCTGCTACACAGCTCCGTCTGCACATAAAAGAAACCATCTTGTTGCCACGCCCGAATGAAGAATAGAAGATATAGACCATAGTTACTCTTGGACTGCTGGTGCTGTACCGTCATATCGGATGCATTAGAAGATGACGCTGCCGCTGCTGCTGTTGCCTCGGATAGTAACTCACTTTGTAGTCGCTTCATGGTGTAGACCTCCGCCATGGCACGTTCTCGATCCTTCACACCACGAAATTGTCGACGCGTTCGTTTAATTGCGTAAAGTCTGCGATCTCCCTTCCTGGCCCTAACCTTGTAAACGTCGGCAAAGGCTCCACTGCCCAGTATGCCAAGATTATCAAAATCAGAGAAATTGATTTCTTCAACCAAGGCATTTCTGTTACCATCGTCCAGGTTACCGGCTTTATTATTTGAAGTTTCACCATTCTTGACAAGTAACGTTGGTGGTGGTGATGATTCGTCCTCTGTACTTCTATCCTCCAATGAGCGAAAGTTGCAATCATCATGTTCATCTTTTTCGTCCAGTGTTAGCAATGCATTCTGATTCAATGTGGACGTCTCTTGTATACCACAACCTTCTGCCATGCTAGTATCTATAGTGCTGCCCGTAATATCATTCTCTAACATTGAATCTTCTAGCGATGACAGATTATCCAAAACACGAGGTGGACATGCCGTCGTTGCCAAGACCTTTGTTGATATTAATGAATTAGCGCGTATAAAAGGTCGGTCATTCCCACGAGCGATGCTGTCCACGATTGCATGATGTGCCCAAGCAGGTGTACGTATTGGCGTGGGCGGGCATTGCAAACCAACAGAGGTTGTGCTACCACCACCACCAACGCCACCACGTGATTTGTGAGAATGAAAGCCACTGTCTTTTGAACCTAAGCTCCGCTGGGATGGAGTGTTCATGCTTCGTCCTACAATACCACTCCCCCCACCCGAAATGTCGAATGCGGATGTATCTGGCATTGGACGGAACTTTCTTTGTGCTGTTGGCCTATGCGTCGAGCATGTGGCTACTGGTTTAGCAGTATGGACTGCTGTATGATGAGGGTTGTTTGGGGCATCTTCATCTATGCTTCTAAAAATCATCCTGGATAAGGAACCTGACGATGTATCCAACATGTCTGCTGCCACTGCCACAGCATGACTCGGCTTCTTCTTGCTATGATTGTCGTCATTGATAATATCATCGATCATAATCTCATGTTCATCATTATCTTCTGGCCAGCGAGTAATGGGCGATACCTCCAAATTTTCCATACTTATTGCTGCATTGAATAATAATCCCCGTGGTGTATGCGGATGAAGAGTCGTTTCTAGTGTGTCGTGCGAACTATCCAGTGCCATGTAATTCGTAGGAAGATAGGTCGTTGGTGATGTCATCGCTCGACTTCTTTGGCCAGTTCTTGATGTATCATCATCATCATCATCATCATCATCATTTTTGAACTCTTTCCGCAATTCTTCAGCGTCATTTAGTTCGTCTCCTCTATCACCTTCGGTAGGCAAGGGGCTACTAAAATTCAACCTTGTCCCCGAAAGTAATTTGCTGTCACTGTTTGTTATTGTAGTCGTTGGTTGTGGTGGCAGAATCAAATCATATTCATCATCATTATCCTGCATAGCTACTGTGAAAGATTCATCGCCATCATCATTTACATCTTCACCAGAATCATCGTTGCAAATGTCTTCCTCTAACTGCAACAAATTTTGCTGATTTACATCCCGAGCTGGAAACGAAGGTTTTGACTTACGTATCCGTTCATTGGTACCCGATGTGACACTACCAGTCTCACTGTTGCAATCTCCAGATACATTTGCATTGTTACTTTGCTTCTTATTGAACAGTCGTGTTGCTGGTGAAGAGAAAAGTTTTGGACGTAAAGTACTGGTTGGCGTGGTAGTATCACCATCAACACGTGGTCTCACACGTGGCAATGATGCAGGGAAGGAATGAAAACGAAATGGCTTCATATTCATTGTTGTTGAATAATCAGTAGTAGTTTCGGTTGATGTTTCATTATTCTTTATCGTCGGAGAGAATGAGTGTGATTTATCCAACGGTAACGTAGATGATGATGACGACAATGTGTCAGTTGATAAATTAGGTCCAATGCCATCTTTACATGTAGTATCACCCTCTTTGGCTATAAATTTGGGAGAGGGTGTCAATGGCGATGATGGATCTAGCATTTCCACGTTGACAGCATTATTCGCCGCATCTGACGCATTATTACTCCCCGGTGGGAGCAGTCTATTCCTTGTGCTCATCATTGCGTCAACTGGTCTGGGCGAGAATAGGATGCCATTGCCGTCATTATTGTCATTATTATGTCTTTGACGTCGCTGCTGCTGCTGCTGTTGCTGCTGCTGATGTTGAGTCATCCTTCTTGTTTGGGGTCTGTGTGGTGTAGGACTGAACAAGTTCGATGAGAAGGAGGAGGTGGAGGAGTATGAAGACTGCAATGAAGGCGCAGTGTCAGATTGTGGCAGATGTTTTTGCTGGAGCTGTCGTGGATTGACATTGACATCTCGTCGTTTCTGTCGCTTTGGAGTATGAACCTTTTTCTTTAGATTGATATTTGAGTCAGCAGTAGCGTTGTCATAACTTTCATCCAGTAATGATTGCAAATTTGATAGCTCATCCTCATCCATTTCGTCGTCATCGTTCCTTGAACTAACGTTTACCTCTGGCTCTACTTCTTCTAGCATCTCCTCACTAGGTAATAACCTTAGCTTGGGATGGGAAGGGGACTCCCAAGCAGCCGAAGTATTCAACTCGTCAGCTAGAATCGTGCCCTCAGCCTCAACTACAATCCCAAACTCCACAGGCGATTTTGTCTGTGGCCGCTTCCGCGGCAATAAATTCGAGTCATCCTTCTGCTGTGGATTGTTGTCATCAACGCCCGGCTGAACTTCTTCGTCGAACCGAACATTGACATTGTTGTTCTTCCGCCTCGCTCCTTTACTGCTCGCTGCGATGTCTTCCATTGTGCAAATATTTACTCCTTCCACCTATCTATTATTATCATCAATCAAAATAGGCCAAGATTTGTTAACATCATTCTTGACAACCAACACCGATACTAGCCCGTAGTAACAATCATCTCAATCGTGCCATTGTCATGGCTGTCGCGTAGCAAAGACGCCACATTATTTTCCATTCCCAAATAAAATTCATTTTGGTTGTTTTTCATTAACTAAGTTCTGATCTTTTCTCTCGGATATCTCTGTTAGCTCAGTTGGTAGAGCGTGGGACTGTTAATCCCGAAGTCGAGGGTTCGATCCCCTCATGGAGAGCTTTTATTGCTACCAATTGATGTGATTGGCATCTTGTTTTACCATATCGTATGACATTGCTGGTGAGATGAGAACCACTTCATATTCAGTCATAGTGGAATTTACTTTTGTATTATACCTATAAATAGAAAATGATTAATAATATTCTAATTCTACGATGGGGAGACTAGTAAGCTTAGCTCCACATTCCACTGTCGCCGACATGAACCAGAACCAGTGCCAGTGCTGCCGCTGCCATTGCTGCCGATTCTGCCGCGGCGCCTGCTATTGAGCCCTACTTTGGGGCCTGGGGAAGCCACATCCCAAGCAACTAGTCTTCCTTGATTGCCGGGGTTTGAGTTATTTCGAGCAGCCGACTCTGCTACTTCACCCCCCTTGCTCTAGACGGCGGCGCAATCTACTGCCGCTCCTGCCGCCTGCCGCGTTGCCGTCCGGATCGTCCGGACCGTCCAGATCTGTCTTATCATTTTTCACCACAACACCGTCAATTTGTCGAACTACCAATAAACTACAACACCGTCAATTCGTGAAAACAAATTATTAACACCATCGTCGATCACCACTGAGGGGGAGATGGAGGAGGAGGGAGGAGGAGGAGGAGGGGGTGCAATTGATTTGTGTTGCGATGAAGTGGAAGAGGCACAGTTGCCAGCCATTTCCACTGTGTGGGAGTGTGCGTATATTAATTGGAATGATGTGAATGGTAAGGATGGGTGGGAGTGTCAGTGGTGTCGTCTAATTTTTAAGCCTATGCATGCACCTAGGGCAATGAGGCATGTCTTGAAATAGAAGGGAGGAGACATTGCTATTTGCAAGGCCGCTATTAGTGCGAGGTACCGAGAGCAAGAGGCTGCAGTTCAGAGTCTCTTGGATACGCGCAAGAAGCCAGTGGTAAGTGGCTTCCGTAATTCCCCTCACAGTTTTTCTTCTTCCCATGTTGCTTCTGCTGCAGGTGGAGCTGCAAGGAGTTTGGAGGGTCACCGGTCAGTGTCATCAATGCAGTTGGACATTCAGAGGAGCAACGATGCCACGGTGGAAATGGCAATTGCAGACTTATTTCATTGCGAGAATATCCCCAATGCAGTTGTGGAATCACCTCGATTCAAGCAACAGATAAGTGTGTGTTGTCTTCTTCTTGGAGACAAGTTTGTTCCTCCGTATGCAAATAAACTTGGCAGTACGCTTTTTGATCTTAATTTTAAGATGACCAACGTAACAAGAAGGAGTTACTGAAGGAGGCTGGTGTATTTGGACTTGTGTTTATGGGATGGGGCAATGATACATCGAATGCCACTGATGAATATTCTCGCCATGTCTGGTACAAATTCTCCCCTGACTGTAGGTATTATTGATTGTATGACACACATGGCAGAGGGAGGGAAGAAGGATGCCGCATACATTTCGGATATCTTTGATGACAAGGTGATGGAATACGACCCAAAAACCAAAAATGGCATTGACTGATCTATTTTTCTTCGACGGTGCATCTAATGTTCAGAAGGCTGGGCAAGTATTGATGGCTAAGTTTCCTCGTACATTTTGCTTCCATGGGGGGAACATGTTGTCTCTCTCTTCTTCACAGATATCACAAGAATTGAGCCAGTCAGGGTATGTTATAGTTATATTTTATCGTCCATTTTTAATTATAATCATGACACTCACGTACCTTCTCTGTCCAGCAGGTCTTCTTTATATATATATAAAGTGTTTGAGCAACTTCAACAGTGGCCAGTGGTCATAAGGGTGTAGCTCCAGCCTGATATATACTCTCATGGACCTAAGAGCTAAGAGTGATGTTGTGCATGGATTCGCACTTGGATCCTCTGTTAGTACTTATGATTGAGACCCCCCATCCAGTTCATACTCATAGCAGGTCTTCTTTATATATATATAAAGTGTTTGAGCACCTTCAACAGTGGCTACGGGTCATAAGGGTGGGGTGTAGCTCCAGCCTGATTTATGCTCTCATGGACCTAAGACCTAAGAGTGATGTTGTGCATGGATTCGCACTTGGATCCTCTGTTAGTACTTATGATTGAGACCCCCCATCCAGTTCATACTCTCAGCAGGCCTTCTTTATATATATATAAAGTGTTTGAGCACCTTGAACAGTGGCTACGGGTCATAAGGGTGTAGCTCCAGCCTGATATATGCTCTCATGGACCTAAAAGAGTCATGTTGTGCATGGATTCGCACTTGGATCCTCTGTTAGTACTTATGATTGATACCCCCCACACACTTCATACTCACATCATATCTACTTCATACATATATGATGTGTTTCAGCATCTTCAACAGTGGCTACAGGTCATAAGGATGCAGCTCCAACCTGATATCTGCTCGCCGAGACCTAAGAGTGATGTGCTTGGTTTCTCACTTGGATCCTCTGTTAGTACTTATGATTGATAACCCCCATCCAGTTAATACTCTTAGCAGGCTTTCTTTTTATATATATCAAGTGTTTCATCACCTTCAACAGTGGCTACAGGTCATAAGGAGGTAGCTCTAGCCTGATATATGCTCCCTGAGACCTGAGATGCGGTGTAACGTGTAACCTGAGTACACACAAGATACCACCATGGCTGGTAGAGGGTACAGACCACTTCAGACTGAATCTATCATCCACCATATGTATATAGAAGATGTCTGATCACATTCTACTGTGGTCAAATGGCATATAGTTGCATCCCCATGCTGGTACACACACCACTCCCACCTCCCACCCATGGAACCCCTGTAAAGAAAAAAGAAAGAAATCAGTCGAACTCTTTTAGTGACCAGACACCTAGTCCTTGTCCGGCCTTTTTGGAATTCAAGGTCACTTTACATTACAATGTTGTCTGCGCAAAAAGGGCCTGACGAAGAACCTTGATTGTTAGTGGTGGAGATATGTAGGATTCTGAGCAAAAAAAAGTTGCATGCACAATGTTTGAGGTCAAATACCAACCAAAATTTAATTGGTCAAATAAAGATTTCAAAGTGCGGGAACTCACATCCCTCTCACCATCGAGTTGATGTTGGCGTTTCTACTGGTGGTGGTGGCATGCCACCTGGCGATGGGAGCGAGAACCCAGGGTGCGTTTGTTGTCATCCCTACGACTGCTACTTCTCACGATAAAGCAGGTGGAGGAAGATTATTATGCCGCGCTTCTTCTTCTGTGCGATCGATTGTTCTCTCTAAATATCATCATCATCATTATCGACCTCGACGTTGGTGTCAGACGACACTTTGGTCCACAATTGCCAGGAATGGAAATAGACGTAGTAGTAGTGGCAATGCACAACAGTCGTCACGTGGTAACGAGTATTATGTGCTGTATCAAAAAGTACTCCGAGCTCCCACTACCGCAACAGCTGGAGTGACGTCGTCGTCCTCATCGCGTACGACATCGACAACATTTTTACTTGATCTCGTGACCTATTTACAATCCATCTTTGAACTGCCGTCTGATTTGCCAATGCCGTATGAACTCACCGTGCCCTCAGATGACAACGATGGCAACGATGATGGTGCAGAGAATGATACATTGTCAGCGTCTGATAATGGTGAAGTCAATCGAGCTGTATTAATCATTGATTCATCACTTAGTCGTGATCCATATGCGACACGGTTAGAGGTTGAGGTTATTGGTATCTTTCCTGACAATGATAGTAGTAACGAGGGTGGAAATGCAATCGTTGGACCGACAATGGCCATGGTAGTATTGAAAAAACGCAAGAGAGGAGACAAGTCGTCGTCTTCGACTATTGGTGGAGGAAGTGACGTTGCGAGTGGATTATTCGCGGGATGTGAACAACGGATAGTCAAGTCATTAGATCGAGGATTACAAGATTTGGAGGAAGGACGGATTACTATCCCAACGACAACATTTACACCAGCGTACGATTTGCCATTTGATGACGATAATGACGATGATGGTGTGGATGCAGCAGTGAAACGAATTGCATATCAGAATGCTATTAAGGCAGCATCGATGTCAAATGGAAAGATACAGCGAGAAAGTACTCAACAACAGGCGAATAAGTCTAATGTGACTATCAAAAGAGATGGATCGGAAATTATTGAAACAAAACCATTATCTTCTGTTTCGACAACGTTACGTAAGAACACTAAGCAGCTCGAGAAGAAGAAGGACGAGAGAAAGATATTGGAGACAAGTCAACGTAATGATGAACATGTATCATTATCCACAACACCATCTCTCAGAGGTGAATATAGTGACCGAATCAAGAAACATGGGGACGAGGATTATGCAGTTCAAATGGCACGTCAACGAGCAGAGGCATTAATGACCACAGTCAGAGCTGGGATTACCACATCTTCTGCTCAAGGTACTGTGGCCATCTCGGGAGGGGAGAGTGACTTTGCAATCATGGCAGCAAAGAGAGCAGCATTGACAGCGTCAAATGGTGAATTGATGGAGAAAGAAACACCAGTGACGACAAGCACTCGTGGGAAGAAAGATGAAGAGGACGAAGGAAGTCAAAAGTCGGCAACAAATGTCTCGCCCGTGGTCCAAAAGGGTCAGGGGGTGCAAGATTTATCACGTGACGCAACATTCTTACAGCTACGCACTATTGCTAATGCGGCAAAGAAGTCATCGTGGAAGAGTACAATACCCAAAATGAATGGTCCTAATGTCAATGCATCGTCGTTGAGGAGTGGCAGCACACGAAGTAATCCAACGGAGGTGGTATCTTTCCCAAAGTCATCAGTAACGACTTTCGATAAAACGGACGATGAAATTCGAGACGACGTACTGCAAGTAGCACGTGGGAACAATCAAATCCAACAAGAATTAAAGGCAGCAAGCGACATGATGAAACAAGTAAAATTGAACGACGAAGACGAGGAGGATTTGTCACCAGAGGAGTTGCTTACACGGATACTCAAATTTGGTAACGAAAAGGATAGAGAAGAACGACCAGGGAATGGGTTTGTAGAGGGGGCATTTGACAAAGCAAAAGAATTACTGTACAAAGACGACATATCCTTTAGGGAAATAAAGCGAAAAAACGAAGAAGATGAGCTGCGTCAAATATTTGCAGATGGAGAATCTGTAGCCGAAAGTAGATTGTCACAAGCTATATCATCGTCGTCCTCGAGTAATTTAGTCATGCCCACGATGATAACAGATGAATTCATAACAGACTTGATAAATGCGGATGATAGTGTACCTCGCAATGCCAGAATCTTGGATGACGAATATGCCGAGTTGGAAATACGAATTAGCCGTTCGTTGGATGAAGGATCCGATGGACCAACGAAGAATAAAATGTTTGACCTTTTCTCTGGACCGGAAGTATATAATCCAAATGTTGCAGAGACGTCAGTGAATTGGCCAGGGGCGAAGGAGGGTACACGTACGGATGTTAAACTTGCAACTGATCTATCAACTGCGTTGAAGCAGGCTCGTTTTGCGTCTGCGGTTTTATCTCACATGAGAGAAGAAATTGATGATGTGAATAGTGACGAGATTCGATACTTTGTTGGGTCGAAGGAATTGTCACAAGAGAGAGTCAAGTTGCTACGAAAATGTGTTAATGAGGCTGTGAATGTAGGTCTTATAGATGATCCGGACCTCCTATTGATCGAACGCTCACGACTGCAAATGTTGATTGATGAGTTACTTTCCCAGCCAGAAGAGAGATTGGAGGAGATTGCAATGAATTATAAGGACCTTTTGCTATCAGATCACTTAGTTGACCATATGAAGGAACGATTATATGCCATGGCTCAACGCGATTTAGATGCACGACGACGAGGAGAGGAAGACAGTCTTAAAGAAGCACACGAGAGTGAACGTGCAATATTGGTAAATCTATCCCGAATTGCTCAATCATTGGTCAAAGAAGCACAAGCCTTGGGTGCAGAATTAGAGGTATCAATGTTAGAAATCATACGATCAATCTGTGAGGTGGCAATGGACCCAAGACATACATCCGAGGATGAAACTGCCGTGGCATTGACCGATGCAGTACGAGATATGCGACCACTTCTTGATGATGCCTTCGTGGCATACCTAAAGTATGCCATTGCCGAAGAAGAGGGCAAGCTTGCACGAGCTGGTGTATTAGACGACCCAGAACATAATCGATGGTTGTTCGTTCTTAAGATTGTCCAGGAGGGTGTTTATAGAGAATTATCACGTGGTGTGAAGCGATTTATTGATCATATTTGGTATGTACTAAGGATGAAGACCAAGGTGGAAAGGAAAGAGTTACTAAAACAGTTAATAGATGTTATGCCCACGATGGATGTACGACCATTTGTCAAGGTTGTGAACAACATTGTGTCAAGTCTCAGCACGTCTGCAAGAGGTGACTTTACCGATAGTGTTATATTGGGTGAAATGACGAATCAATTGCTACAGCTACGAAGAGATGTGGATGAATTCTTACCCCCCGAACGAATAAATGAAATGAGTAAGGATGCAGATGCTTGGGCTGTGACTCAACGACAAAAACTACTCGAGCGTCGCAATTTGACAAAACAACGTCTAGAGGCGGCACGACAGACGGGCGATATTGATCCGGATGCCGTGATTAAACGACCCGGTTGGGAGGCCGAGAGGTTTGATTAAATGAATATTCAGTATTTGTATTTAATAAATAGGCGAAGTAGCATTGATTCGAAATACTCGTTGATATCATCGCTCATGGCTCTTATTTGTTTTCTTCTTTTCAGCGCGATTCACATTCACCACTATTTAGCTCACCACTTTTACTGTATTCTTTACTTCCTTAATCTACTCAACTATACTTACGAAAAGTATTGGTTTGACGAATTCTTGCCAGAGATACGGAATTGTACCAGCTGTGCTGGAGTCTGTAGGGCTTACCTCATAGTTCACTTGGCACTAACACAAATACACTTGACATTCTCTCTGTCGTTTGTATTTTTTTTGTTAGATATTGAAACTCTCAACCCGAAACAAGGACAAGTTTTTCTTTGGGTGTTGGGACTGGATCATTTGAAAAGTAAGGATGATTTAAGCATTGCGTAGCCGTAAATCGTTTATTGGGGTCTAGGACAAGCATCGACCGGAGCAGTGAAATACAGTCTGGTGGTGCGGCAATGAATATTTCATCAAATTGGAACTGGGGTGGACAGTCATCCCACTCCAATCCTCGAGTACACAGTGGCAACGCATGCCATTCGGGCCAATTACTCTCATTGGGTGTACCAAAGACTTGGAATATCGTATCAAGTTGACTAATATCGGTATGATTGCCTTGTAAGAAAGGTCGACGTAATAGTAGCTCGGCGAATACACAACCGACACTCCATATGTCGACTGCTGAGCTATATTCTGACGCCCCCAAAAGGAGTTCGGGTGGTTTGTACCATAATGTAATTGCTTCTGGCGATAGCCGCGTCTTGGGTGTGCCATACATTCGTGCCAGTCCAAAGTCGGCAAGTTTCATTGTCCCATCCTCGAGATAAAGACAATTGTCAGGTTTTAAATCTCTATGTAGTATCCATCGGTCGTGACATGCAGATATGGCATTCAGCAGCATGAACAAATGCTGCTTGGTGTCTGCTAATGATATCGATATAGATCGATCTTTTAGTATCTTCGCCAAGTCGGTATGTGCCACCTCGTACACCAAACACACTGCCATATCTGCCGTGGTGAATACGTCGACTAATTCAATAACATTCGGGTGTTTGAATTCGCGTAATAGTTTAATCTCACGTATGGCCGTAAAGTTTATCCCATCCTCGGGACGTTCACTCTTTATCTTTTTTAGTGCCACGAGTCGTCCTGTTGCCTTTTGTTTTGCCATGTGTACAACTCCCCAAGTTCCCTGACCTAAAGCCTTGATGACTTCGTACTTTTCCATGCTATGAATTATGATGTTGGTACACCGTCGAGGGGAAGGGAGGGCCGTGAAAACCACGTGGCGGGAACCTTCAACGATCCAACCAAGACACGGTTTCACTTTAAGATACCCACGCCGCCGCTTCGTCTCCTCGCCATTCCGTCGGCTACCGCTCAACAAGTCTCATAGCGGGAATATTAGCAGAACGAGCAATACTCATGCCATCTCTCACCCCTCGAGAACATGCAGATGCGACAGCTGCGGCAGCAACATGGGAGGGCATGACTAATGGGGTACTTGCGTTGATTCCATGCTCCATGGCAGTGTATGCCGCGATGAACTTTAGTCCCAAATTCGTCAAAGCTACTAATTGGCAAAGTCGCACGGCCATGGCAATCATGCCTCCATTCTTCGTATTCGTAGCCTCCGCAGAACAAAAGCTAGTCCACAGTATGCAATCGATGGCATCGACTGCTGAACATTCGAAGAATATGGCGGAATTCACCAGTACACAGGAGCTCGATGAACATCGAGCAAGGTTACAAAAGATGAGTACGCAGAAACTCCTTGCAATGCCTGGGATAATGCCCAAGGGAGGAGGAGGAGGAGAGATTGCATCAAACGTCGACGCTGACTATGAAAAACAAATCATGGCCAAGTTCCGTGAAAGTGTTGCCAATTCAGGTGTACGGATAGTTCCCGGAGACTCACTAGGGGTACATCATAAGATTGCTAATTTTTGGCAAGAGAATCCATTCAAGATACTTGCCGGAATTGGTATCCCCACAGTACTATATATATTCAAAGGCCGGGATGGTCAACAACATCTACAAACACAAATGAAAATTATGCACACACGTGTGATCGGTCAATTTGCTGTACTTTCCATGCTCCTATCATTGATGGGGTTTAAGGAATACATGGACAGGACTGGAAAGTTCATTACCGAGGCAGAGGCTGAGGATCGTGTTGCACAGATGCAAGAAAGTCGTGCTGAGTTATTAATGCGCTTGCAGAAGGACAGAGAGGAGGCAGAACGCGTTGCAGAAATGCGAAGGAGGGCGCATTAGGTGGATATGAAGGATGAGATTGAAGATGCTTGAGTGTGAGACAAAGAGGGGGGGTAGGTTTCACCTAAATTTTTGTAAATAAGAAGAGTATGACAAGGATCATTGGTAAATAAAAATATTAGTAGGAATAGTTTGGTAAGGACATCCTTCTGAAAACTCAATTGCTACCTAAGTGTGTCTTCACAACACTCTCCCTCCTCATGCTGATAGGGGCTCTGCCGTGGTATCCTACCAAAAAGATTCAGAGACACAGCGCCACACAAAACAACACGTCATCGTCATCATCACCGTCATCATCTCATCATTTTCAATCCTTCCCCTGTTACCCAACCATCATCTACTCATCCAAATAATAATATCATGAAGATCGCTATCTACGCTGCACTTGCTGGCTCAGCCGCTGCCTTCGCACCGTCCGCATCTGTCGGCTCATCCACATCTCTTCGCATGGAGACTTCGCCTGATGAAGCAGCATCGCCCTTCGTACCCACAGTCCTTCCCATCAACGGCTGGGTTCCTAACCCGAAGGAACCCTGCTTTGGTCTACCAGGTGCCATCTCCCCCCTTGGCTTCTTCGATCCACTTGGTTTCACCAAAGATAAAAGTGTTGATGGTAAGTCTTTTGATTGTTTCTAATATTCTATCCATTCATATTTTTTATATTCTTCTCAATTATCCATCATATTATATTCTTATCAAATCATATATGTTAGGTGTAAAGCGCTTACGCGAGGCAGAGGTTATGCACAGTCGTGTAGCAATGATGGCCGTAGTTGGATATCTCATTGGCGAATCAACACCTACAATTACTTACGGGATGGACGTTCACCATACCATCGCTAATAATCAAATTCCAGAAATCCCAGGAACTGTGCTTTTCCCATTCTTCCTTACCATTAACATCATCGAGGCATTGCGAGCATCCAAAGGCTGGGTAGAGCCTGGCCTTGGCCCATTGTTCACGCTCAGGGAAAACTATTACCCTGGTGATATGTAAGTAGGATATGCGCGGAGTACAATTTCGTCCTCTTTCATCCTCCTCTTCCTCATTATCATCGTTATTATTATTGTTATTGCCAACAGCGGCTTTGACCCACTCGGATTGAAGCCCGCTAATGCTAAGGAATTTGACAATATGGCAGCGAAGGAGTTGAGCAACGGTCGTTTGGCAATGCTCGCGGTGGCAGGTATGTGTGTACAAGAGCAGATCAATGGGAAGGGCATCCTGGAAACTCTTGGCCTCTAAAGTAATACGCAGCGATAGATCATTGGACATTTATCCAATCGATTTCGTGATGTGAAACAAGTCATGCATCTATTAAATCTTAATCAATATTGGCTATCTTGCAATTTTTAGATGCCACCAGACGTCATTGACTCGTACATAACGGAAGAATTTGAAACAGGGTCGTCAGGAGTTGCATTCGCTATTCCAATCAATACATGTCGGACACTTGCATGATCACCGTCATCATCATTCCCCTCGGTGGGATTTGGTATTGCCCACTTTAGATTTATCGCATTCAATTGTTGAACATATTCATCCTTTAGGTGCCCCTTGGCATAAGCAGACCTTTGCCTGTTAACCCAACGTCCAAGACTTCGTTGAGGATGTGTATTAGTCTTGTAATTTGCTTCAATATTCCCATCCCATCCACCAGGACATTGTGTTTGTTGCTGTTGGGCATAGACACACAAACTTTTGTACATTTCCTCCCAGGGAGTTGTCATAAGAACAGACCAACGTAGGCCAAGTTTCTCTAAATCCTCTTGTCGATCTTTCTTGAGCCTGCCCGCCTGGAAGAGACATCGTTGCCTGTTCACCCAACGTCCCAGGTTTTTCTCCTCGTCTCCTGAACCATTAGGGATGACACTACTCTTGATCTTATAGTTAGTTGGTACATTTCCATCCTAATGAGTGCAGAATGTGCGAGTGTAAGTTGAAAGATGCTTAAAAAAAGTGTCAAGGAAGTGTCAAATATGAGAATTACTCACCCATGGTCTGCCAGTCTTCGTTTGCTCACTAATATACAATTCCAATTCAGTTAGCATGTACTTCCAAGAGTTTGTTGTTATTACACTCCATTTGAGACCTGTACTGACAAGACGAACTTCTCTGTCATCCCTCAATGTATCTTTTGCTTTCGCCGATCGCTGATTATTAATCCACCTCCCAAGAGCCTTACCACAAGGAGTCTTGTAGCTCGTTGGTACATTCCCATCCCAAATCCATGCGGCCTTTTGATCCTCATTCATGTGCCTGGTTGCCATCTCTCGGGTTTCCTCAATATACCTCACAAGACACTCGAACATATCCTCCCACTTCTGTTGTGATTGTGCTGTGATACATTTAGAACTATACACAGATGATGGAGTCTGTGCGACATGTGTGTACGGGGTAGATACAATTTGGTCTGGCCTCAAAGCGGACGTCAATGAAGGTGCTTCAATTGGTCGCGGCCCCCCACCCGGTGGCACATATCCCGCTGCTGCTCTAGCCCTCTCTCTTATCGCATCCATCTCCTCTTTCGTCTTAGTTGATTCAGGGATTGGAACGAATGGAATTTTGATTGATGAAACCGGGAAGGGAGATTTGCTCTTCGTTGTGCCTGGTGGCTGCAGTGTTGCAGATGGGGTATTGAGCCTAGATGCATTTTTAGCATGTGACGGTGGCTTTGCCACAGTCGCCTTATGGTTAGGTGTGGAAGTAATCTGGTCAGATTTGAAGCTCACGACACCCTTGCTTTTCTTCTGTGTCGACTTTGACGTGGCTGGCATACTCGTTTTCGATGCCCAATCCAAACCTGCTGTGGCAGCATTTGCCGCATAGACAGCTGATGCAATAGCATCATAGTCGACAATAATTGAGGGAGTGCTCATGGATGCTGTGTCTGATGGCTTGGTAGAATGACTTTTTGTTTTTCTCTCAGCTGGACGCTTCGGTCCGGATAGTGCGGACATATAATTAGGCGGCAGTGATGCACTGGACATAGACGCAAGAGAGTCTAATCTTGGTCTCCCAAATTGTGTTAGAGGACCGTTCAACGAGCTCCTCTTCATACGCTCTAGACTATTTGCGCCATCAGAAATATCGTCAAATCCCAAGTCCGCTGCAGCTGCGAGCACATCATCCATAACACCCGAGTCTTTGAGTGCACTGTGAGTCGCAGCTAGAGCCTCAATACCTTTCGAACTTAAATCCGACATGCCTCCCCAGCTCTCAAGACGGTTGCGATCCAAATAGTTGAAGCTGTCTTGTGACGAGCTCGTTTTACACGTAGCCTCAGAGTTTTTACGTCGCGTCTTGGCGGTAGCGGAATTCTCCTCTTCCTTCACATTAGAACTAGAATACCGTTTAAGAGACCTTTGTCTTGCTGTCTTTGACTCCCCGACTTTAGGATCGTTACACAATGAGTTCAAGTAATCAATAACATTTCCATCAGATCCTCCATTGTCGTCGATCACACCATCGATATTTCCCACCCGATCATCGTCACTCTCCCCGACTAAAAAATCAATTGTGTCACACCTTGTCTTAGCCAATGCCATATTGGAATATATTTCTAAGGTATTGCTTCGTGGTCGTCTATGCGGTAGACGATCGGAGGAATAGTCACTGGCCAACGATCCAGTAGGCTTTTGACCAAATTCTCTCCCCTCATCACCACCACCGCCATAGATCGGAGAGGATAAAAATTCTTGTTCGGATGCAACATTAACGAAAAAGTCGAGCTTTGCACTATTAATAGAGCTCGCTGTCGAGTCTAGCGTATCACTCCTTGGACGCATTGTGGACGACAATGACAATGATGACATCATGCGCGAGGATTCGTAATACCTAGAGGAAGCACCACTTGGTGCACTCACACGATGCATAGTAAATGATGCTCCATCGTCGGCGGCGGCGGCTGTGGCGGCATCTAAGTCATGACCCATCCCCCCCGCAATGGCTGCCGTGAGGAAATCTAATGTGTCAGACCGTTCACGTTGTCTCCGTTGTCCACTGAAGCTATCGTCATTCAATGAGTCAAAAGTATTGCTACGCCGTCTAATACCAGTTCCTCCCGGCTCGGTCAAGTCGTCATTATCACTGCATTCGTCCTCGTTGGCAAAAACATTCCTTTCTACACCATCTGGCCGAGCATTATTTGCCTTAGTATAATCAAGTGCTTCATGCGATAACAATCCTCCTTGCGAGGGAAGTACTGATGGCTTAGATCTTGATTGATGTCGTTTCCGTAATGGGCCCAGGGATGTTGTTGACTCTTTTGGTGGCTGGCAAATCGTGGAGGACAGCGATCTATTCGTAATCTTGGGTGTTTTCCCGTTACTATTCGATACCCCACCACCTCTAGTATTATATTTGCTCTCCCTCTCTCCCCTAGGTGATTCGGGCATCAATGCTCCACTGCATGCAAAGCTTTCTCTAGGGCTCATGAGTACAGCTGATAAGAAGTCAATGGTATCTGTTCGACTTCGAAGATTGGTAACAGGGTGCAGTTCAATTAAACCATGCAATTGGGGTAAGACAATAGTCTCAGCGGGCAGATCATTGTCGGTATTATTCACTTGATAATCCATTGCCGCACGGAATGAATCAATAGTGTTACTCCGTTTCCTCGCAGAAGTCGACGAATCCAACATTGGCAATTGATCATTCACATCAGAAGAATCGTTGGTGCGAAATAATAATCTTGATGATCCATTCTCTGTTTTATGACGTTTACGCAACGGACCACGCGATGAAAAGCTCCTTGTTCGTCTAGGTGTAGGTGACTTGCCATCAGCACCCGACATTTCGTGTTCGTTGTCAATGATGTCGTTGCCATCCCGGACACTTTCCATCCCAGACGATTGTACGCTACTATGCCCTCCAGAGAGTGAAGACATGGCAGCAGAGGATAGACTGCGTGCGCGACTGCGAGTAGATGGTGGTCTACTGGACGAATCTCTTTTTTGCGTCGAATCGACTAATGATACTGGCTTTGTTGCGTTTTCCTCTACTAGCTGCAATCCCTCCGTCTCGTTCACGATAGTCTCTCCTCCCGTCGTAGCTACTTTTGCTGCCGATACTAGACTCGATTCAGAAGTTATGGCTGTCATTCCCCCTCCCTTCTTCTGGGTAGTACCGTTAGATTCATGCACATTCAGCATATTTTTTATTGGGGGTGTATCTGCATCACTCTCTCCCTTTTCATCAACATCTTTCGATATGCAAATCGCTTGATACTTTGTTGGAGGCGTGTCTGCATCACCGTCATTTTTTCCTCCAGCCGCGATCTTTTCAGGCGTTTCATCCGCCGTTTGTTGTTTCCCCTGCTTCTGACCCCGGCCATCAGCTGGCAGAGGAGACTGTGCGGAAAGAGAGGATGGAGCAATTGCACTATCTACAGCCACCACCACCGTCGCAAATGCAGCCGCGGCAGAACTTCTGGTAGCTCTCGGCATTATTGAGACACAATGATAATAAGATCGTTACACAGTACGTATCGTTCGCTGTCAACTCCGAGAGAGCAAGCCGGAATCTCAATCTTTGCCGGATGATGACACAAAGTAGATAAACGATTATCAATGATGATGATGTTGTTTCACATCCTATGCACGACTACTACTGTTCGTGTACTAGTTTGTTCCAGACGAGCACACGGGCATCGCGGAGGATTTGAGATTCTTTGTGGTGATCATTGGCTCCGGGATAAGGCGGCGGGTTTTAGGGTTAACCCCCACTCCTCACAATTTTCAGGTCAGGGACATGAGGTTTCATATCCTACCTCCATGTTGTTATTCATCGCGGCTGCATCAACAAGTCTAGTAATCTTACTTCGGTTCGATGGCTCTTTTCGTCCACCTCGTGATCCTGTACCTGGGTTTACCTATTCGCGTGAAGTCTTCGACAATGCACCACTTTTTGATAGCGAAAAAATAGCGTCATGCAGTTCTTCCATATCAATACTGTCTTCTCCCTGTAGCGGAGTTGGTGATAGAAAGGAAACAACGATAGCCATCGGTGGACGATACTTACCAAATCATATTGAAATGTCATCAGCAATGGCAGAGTACGAAGGCTTATTGCTAGGACTGGACTGGCTTATGCATTCATCTCCGAGTTTATTTCTATCAAACCAAACGAGCTATAGCATAGATTCTCATCAATTCAAAGATGCAACGTTAATCGTCAGGGGGGACTGCAAGCTGGTAATTGACCAGTTGAACTCTGGCTCCAAACCAAGAAAAATGAAGAAAGTGTACAACCTCGGCACTCTAAAGCTTGACTATATCCGAGAGCTGTATCCGTCACTAAATGTTTGCTTCGAGCACGTACCAAGAGAAGAGAATACACTTTGTGATGCTGTGTGTAATTTGATAACAAACCAAATGCAAATGAATCTCGTTGAAACGATCCATGATTTGATTCTGTTGGATGATAGTTTCAAGGTTAGGAGTAATCTGTCTACCACGAAGAAGTTTGTTACTTCTAAAAGTGTACATCTTAATGAAGCTCTCGACGAAATACGCAACAATTCACAACTCTGTCACTCATCGCGGCTCGCTTTGGCATGTTTTCTTGTTAGAGAGTCCATACTTAAGAGAGATGTTGAGATTCTCAAAGGCATTTCACGATTCTTCCTAGACATGGCACGCAGGTGGTCTAAGTTTTACTATTCTGATGACGATTGCTTTGCAGTGGGGATAGATGCATTGAAAAAAGCTAGCTCGGTTTGTGACAAACTGTCAACGCATTTCTCCGGTACTTGTTTTACGGATGACTTTTGTTGTGATGAGATCAAATCAGTTTTTGACTTGTGCACAAACAGCAAATCATATGATATCAGTGAAGACCTATCGACAAGTGCTCTAATGCAGCCTTACAGGAATATTTCTGAAATCGTTGGCAATAATAAGGGAGATCATCGACATTCGGAGCTGAAAGCGTATGCTGCGGAGGTTATGCATAAAATCATTTGCGAGGAGGACATTTGGATAATACTGTAAGTAATTGGTAGCTGTATAATTATTGCTGACTATCTATCTGGGTTAAGATGAGAAGTATATCATGTCTATTAAGTATAATCATCTAGAGACCAAGATTTTCCAAGATACCCTTTCCATTCACCAACTCCTGTACGCACATGCCAGCAACGGCCAGCATTGCCAAACGACCGTTACTCAACTCCTTCGCTTGAACATTGGCAAATTCCTTGGCATCCGTGGGCTTGAATCCTAAGGGGTCAAAGCCACTGTCGGCAATAACAATAATAATAACGATGATAATGAGGAAGAGGAGGATGAAAGAGGACGAAATTGTACTCCGCACATATCCTACTTACATATCACCAGGATAATAGTTTTCCCTGAGCGTGAACAAACTGTCTGCTCCCGGCTCGACCCATCCCCGAGTAGCACGAAGGGCTTCAAATATGTTGATAGTAAGGAAGAATGGGAACAGAATGTATAGCGGAATCTCAGGGATTTGATTGTTCGCGATGGTATGGTGAACGTCCATCCCGTAATTGATGGTCGGAGTTGATTCGCCAATGAGATATCCAACTACGGCCATCATTGCTACACGACTATGCATAACCTCTGCCTCGCGAATGCGCTTGACTTCATCAACGCTCTTATCCTTGGTGAACCCTAATGGATCGAAGAAGCCAAGGGGGGAGATAGCACCGGGTAGACCATAAGAGCCCTCCTTCGAGTTGGGGACCCAGCCGTTGATGGCTTTGACTGCGGGTGTAGCGTCGATCGGTGTCTCCATGCGCAGAGCAGTGGTAGATGCGATAGTAGAGGTGGAGGGAGCGAAAGCATTGGCGGAGCCAGCTAGTGCAGCGATGATTGCGAGCTTCATGTTTGATTGGATGAGTGTGGGAGTGATGGTGATGATGATGGAATAGATTTATGACCACATAGATGGATTTCCATCGCGATGATGGGGAGAGAAGTGAGATGAGTCAGACTCATGACATGACGAGTACCACCTTTGGTCCCGCCTTTTTGGGGCATCATGCATTATTTTTTGTGACGCGACTCCTCTGCTGCAGGAGATTCCCAGCTGAAATCGTTGTGAAGGCATTCATTCACTTCCTCCCCCGGTTCTTGCAGTCGCGGTAGCTGTTGATAATCAATCTGATGGTTGCGACGGAGGCATACCCATGGCCACTGCTACGGCCACACGTCCATCCCTCTCACGTGGCGTCGGATGTCGTGGAAGTATTTTCCTTCCCAGTTCACGTCGGGCTGGTGAATTTGCAATCATTCCTGAACGTCAAATTCAACAGCTCGTGGAGCAGGGCTATACGCGTGGACATGCCGCATCCCTCGCACGTACGATACGTAACTTTCCACTTCGTATATGGGTCGTAGATAACAGTGGATCAATGCAACACACAGATGGACATCGATTCGTCGAAACAAAGTCTTTGTGGGGGAATACTAATAAACGTGATGTCAAGGTTGTGGGATGTTCCCGATGGAATGAATTAAAAGATTGTATTGAATATCATGCCCAAATGGCCGCGGCATTAGAGGCACCGACAACTTTCCGCATGTTAAATGATCCTGGTGTTGGGCATACCTGTCAACAATTTGGTATAGCCGAGGAATCACTGGATGAGACTGTATTACAGCAACAGATTGATCAGCTATAACAATTATGAAAACTACACATCCGGCTGGAGTCACGCCATTGATAATACATGTTGAAGAGATACGTCGTGATGTGAACGACGTTGCACCTATATTACGAGAGGATGGATGTCGTGTTGCCATTATCCTTGCCACTGACGGTCTACCCACCGATGAACGTGGTTATGGTGGTCCTATTGTCAATCAACAATTCGTAGAAGCATTACGGTCATTGGAGGGGCTACCCGTTTGGTTAGTCATTCGACTATGCACAGATGAGGAAGCGGTTGTTAACTTTTACAATAATCTTGATAGTCAACTAGAGTTGTCATTGGAGGTACTCGACGACTTCTTAGAGGAATCAAAGGAGGTTTATCAACACAATCCCTGGTTGAATTATGCATTGCCATTACATCACTTACGTGAAATGGGCTACCATGACCGTGTGTTTGACTTGCTAGATGAACGACCATTTACGACTGAGGCACTACGTGAATTTTGTAGTGTCCTACTGCTGGAATCAAGCGTCACGTCAGCTGCAGCGGAGAAGGAACTTCCAGATCCCAGTGCTGATTGGGCAACATTTTACAGAACCTGAAGGCTTTGCTAGGTAATCAACCGAGTCAATGGAATCCTATTACAAAAAAAGTATCGCCGTGGATTGACTTAAAGTCATTGGATAAGATATATGGTCAAAAACGGTGGTTTATGAATACCCTAAAAATTTGATAGTTGAAGATGAATGGGGCGCTCTACCACTGCTGTATGCTCTATGGGGTGATGCACCCAGTGAGATTATTCATTTTCTAATCAACAATCTTTCTACCCTGATCATGTCTTTGAATGGAGCACCATGCTGATAACAATAGGGCGAGCTAATGTACCGGAGGGTGTGATACAGAATCTGCTTGACGTTCAATCGACGTTATCTCCAAAACACAACATTAATTGGGGCCAGGTTCTTGGGGTGTTGGCTTTACATACAGCGTGTGATGAACCTGAGGCGTCTCCTGCGACATACTGTTTTCTCACAAAATGCAACATTGCCACGCGTGTAAATGCAATCGGTGTAAAACATTTTTGAGACGCCATGGATGATTATTGGTGGGGTGACAACGAGGATGCTTTCAACGGACAAGCTTGGCGTGCCGAAACTATCACAAAACTTGAGTATTATGATCTGAGTATCGGAGATTGAAGGAAATGACATCACTGGAAGAACTTGCGCTGTGGAAGGCAAGAATGGCTTGGACGATGGCAAGACGATGGGTGGAAGTAACAAGAAAATGAAGATGGATGAATCGGAGTTTAGACTGCAGTGTCGCATCAGTTGTGGAGCTGATGCTGTGATCGAAAATGTGTTGCCTTATCTTCTGCCCCCCAATTTTGAGCTTTCCTACATCCACAAGGACAGCAGCGATGATGATGATGATGATGATGAAGAAGAAGATGATGATGCTGAGAGTGACAATGATGAAGAAGTGGACGTTGACAATTATGATGGCGATGATGTTGAGGAGGAGAATGAGTAGTCGACGTGAAATTGCTACTTTCACTTACTTACTCTGCAACTCAATTCCAAAAATTCCCACCAACTCAAAGTAGACATAAATATACTCCAAATAATGTATGATGACCATTAAGAAAAGAAATGATTGCCGCAGAACTATATTCGTCTTTCTCAATACGTGGATTCAGAATTTACCTATTTATCAAGTCTTATCTATTAACATCTGGTCGAGAACTTGCCTAGGATTATTAAAATTTCCCGGTAGTGAAATCAACGAATAAAGTCTCCAGTACCACCCGTGGCGGCGGGGTGCCTCTTCAGTCTATCTGGTACTGGCATACCGGTACTCTCAAGGTACTGTTTCAATGGTGCCATTATACCATCATCCTCATCAGTTATGAAGCTCGTTGCAATACCCTCCTTCCCAGCACGACCAGTACGGCCAATCCGATGACAGTAATTGTCAATTGAACGTGTGGGTAGATCGTAGTTAATAACCTGATTAACATCAGGTATGTCAAGACCACGTCCTGCAACGTCTGTCGCGACAAGTACGACCCCACCCCGTCGGAATAAAGCCAGGTTCTCCTCACGCTGATCCTGTGTCTTACCACCATGCAATACCACACACTGCCGACCGGACCTTTCCACCATCCGACCAACACCATCCGCATTCTTCTTCTCATTTACAAACACAATAATCTTCTCATTCGTGTGTGCCCGACGAAGAATGTCACGCAATGTATTTTCTTTCTGACCAGAAGAGGATAGGAACATGACCACCTGCTTAATACGTGCATTCTTACCCGAATCCTGATCACCCACAGATACTACCACAGGGAATCGGAGGTATCGCTTTGCAATGCGTTCCACCTCGGCTGGCATTGTGGCTGAGAACATGGCAGTTAATCTATGACTTGGCACGGCCTTGCCTAGACGTTCAAGATCCTCTCGTTCTTGCTTGTATGCCTCAGTCTCATCCTCACTTTTCAATCGAGCACCCATGGCATCTAATATTTGTTCGATTTGTGGAGCAAAGCCTAAATCAATCATCCGATCAGCCTCATCTAAAACAATATAGGAACATTGATTCAATACCAAGTAGGCCATTTCGACACAATCATTAATCCGTCCGGGCGTGCCCACGACAACATGCACCCCATTACGTAACTTCGTGGCCTGTTCGGTTATGCTTTGTCCACCCACCACGGCAAGACTAACAACATTTCCCTGACAGGCCAATAGTTTGCCAAATTCAACATTAATTTGTAATGCCAATTCTCTTGTGGGTGCCATGACGAGAGCAAGTGGACCCTCCTCGGCCACTGTATCTAATACTGTATGCGGAAAGGATAGTATGTGATGACAAAGTGGTACACCAAAAGCCGCCGTCTTTCCACTCCCAGTTTCAGCAATCCCTATCATATCTCGACGTTGCATCCCAATGGGTATAGCCTGACGTTGGATGGGACTAGGATTAGTATACTTTAGTCTATTCTCAATGGCATCGAGTAATGTGGGATGTATTGATGGTACGCCCATGGGCATTTCACGGAAAGACCTCATCGGCGGAGGAGACTTACCACCCTTCACAACGATATTGTAATTTTCACGATATATACGCCAATCGCGGGGTGTCATACGCTCCAGTGGCTTCGTCGCGACTGTATGGACTGTGGCGACGGTGTCATAGTTGGACCTCATCTTCTTATTCTTTTTGCCAAATTTGATACCATCATCATCATCATCACCGTTTGACATGACAGGGATGCGTTGTTGTTGATGTTGTTGACGATGATCATTCGGTCGTCCCATACCTCGTGGAGATGAGTGTAGTTGTTGTTGCTGCTGTGACGGATTCTTCTTCGACGACGACGATGATGATGCCACTCCGCCTATCCCACCATACAAAGGATCGTCAGGATCATCAAAGGTATCCTCCTCGGCACCCCATTCGAATTTAAATGTCGTAGTCTTCTTTCGACGCTTTTGTCGTTGCTCACGTAGCTGCTGTCGTACGGCTTCCTGTGTCGTTTGTGGATCATTTGACTGACCATTGCGTGTCGATAAGTTGTTACTGCCACTCCTGTCGATACTACTAGCTGCTGCTACGGCCTTCTCGCCAAGATAAGCTTTTTTAATGGATGCCAATTGCGACGAGGTAAGATGGGATTCAGTTTGTTGTTGCGGCTGCTTTTGCGATGATGCATTATTTCCATTATTCCCCACAGGCCCACTCGCAGACATAGATGATCTGCTGTTACCACCGCCACCATTGTGGTTAGTTTTTCCTTCACCGGACATCGTTTTAACTTGACCCATCCCTCTCTGTTCCTTGCTAACGAAGGTAGGTCTGTGATCTTCGCCCGCTCTTCCTCCTCCGTCGACCATCGCATTCTCCGCGACAATGCCAACTTGCATCGCCAACATTGCCATCCGTCGTTTTTCCATCTCTACCTCACGCTCTCGTTGTCGTTCTTTCATTCTACGTTCCAATGCCTCAGCTAATGCCCGTTCCTCCTCCTCTTCTTCATCTACGACGCCCCTTGCGTCAGCCGATATGACCGATGACGATTGTCTTCGTAATAATAGTGCTGGTAGCTTCTTCCGTTGATCTTCTCGTTGTCCTCGTTCCTCAGCACGTTTCTCGGCCCGTCGTGCCGCGGCAGCAGCAGCAAGAGCCTCATTACGATCACTCTCGGACAGATGCGCGAGGAGTGATGGGTCTATGAGATCATCAGCATCCTCGCCGCTCTTGTGTTCATCGTAGGACGCCATGGTGAAGAGACCTCTTGCCATGCCAGAGCAGAGCGGGAACTCTCTAAACCCCTTCGTTCTCTCTCTCTCTTCCTTCGATCGACCCAATTCGAAGTATGGCGTTATTCATTAAAGTTCGTACGAATGCTGGGACCTACCGAGTTGGTGGACTTGACCAATCCATTTCTACACCTGCCGATATACTAACCAACTTCCCCACCACTTCTTCGGACGCATTCCGACCCTGTCGTGTCGATGGTATGTTCATTAATAGTCCATTATGTTCCGACTCCAAATGTAATATGCCATTGGACGAACGTAAAACACTTTCGAGTCAAGGATTGTACAATGGAGCACTGATATATTGCACTGTGGCATTTCACCATCCACGACCTCCACCAGATCCGTCCATGTGGACTAGGATGTATGCCAATGCCGTGGCCACATCCACGGTGAGGAATACTACTACTATTACAACTCCATCGTTGTCCTCCGCGGTAGGAGTACGCGATGTCGCTGTTAAAGTCAGTGTCACCGGCATCAACAACAAGAACAACCAAATTGCGAAGAAGCAAGGGGTTAATCGGCGTGGAGGAGGGGAGGTTATTTCCCTCCTCGATGATGATGACGTTGATGACGACATCGTCATTGTTTCACGCCCTGCGTCATTGAAGAGAAAAATCAATTGAACCTTGATAGAGAAATCATCGGTCCTTGAGTTACGAAGATTCAATATACATGATACTTCCGATTTCGTAGATGGGCTATAGTTTTCATCATGAGTAATCACCATCATTACTTTCATGGATTGTATCCAAGAGATAAATAATGATGCATAAAAGCTAGTTACATTTGTTTTGTCAGTAAAATAACAGCGAGTTCACTGCATGGCTTTGACACAATCAGATTGGATAATATATGCATTCTTTTCCGTTTACTCTCCATGAAGTTTTCAGAACGACATGTCGGTGATTCATATACATGCCTTCCTACTCACGCAAGATTTACAGTTCTAATTAATGACATTCCTTCCTCGTTTCCTATTAGCATTCCTCTCTTTCACTCTCTCTCCAATCGATCCACTAACATAAGTCAAATTGGCATTCTTTGTAGAGTTTGGTTTGCCATTCGCAGCCAACAATTTTGCAATTTGTTCTTTGAGTGCGACATTTTCATCCTTCAATTGGTTATTTGTGACTTGCAACTGGTCATTTGCAGCTTGGAGGTGATCTACTTGGGATGCCATGCTAATCATGCTAATTCTCTCGCGGAACATTTTGCATGACCAGAGTTTGTAGGAGGCACTCAATCGTAGGTATTTGGAAAGTACATTTGGTAGAAGATTTATGCTAACATCCATGAATGGTGACATATCCATGCTACCGTCCGTTTCGACGAAACGATCAATGTATTTCATCCAAGCTATACTGTCTGAATTTCCTTCCCGATAAATATTATTGGGTCTAATCATAGACCACAATGAATCCATACCTTCCATCGATATTTTCCATACGGTGTGATTTGATGCAAGGATACTCTTAAAACTAGTGCAGTCGCAAATAGCTTTAGAAATAGCAGTAACCCCCCTTGGCCCTATGATGTTTGGAATCTCTCCATTGTGAATCTCTCCTTTGTAGTAATTGTGCATCCCGAGATATCTCAACGATTTGTTCTTGGATAAAGCTGGCGACATTGCTTCGACAAATTCATCCGTTATCCCACAATTGCGAAGTTCGAGCTGCCGTAGGTTAGGGTATTCATTATCCAGAAGCATTGACACGGTGTTTACGTCGTACAGTCTCAACTTGTTCCCACTAATATTAAGTTTTTTCAATTGCTCACACAGTTGAGTACCAGTCAACGGAGAAATTCCATCCAGTCTGCAACAAGATATATTTAGCTCCTTAATCTGACTTCCTGCCAACGATTTAACCAAAACATCTAATCCATTCGTTCCGAATTTATTAAACGAAACGTCGACTTCGACGAGTCGTGTAAAACTTGTCACCCCCTCAAGCACGTTGCGTACCAACGATCGTTCATTTGCCATTAGCTTTCCAAGGATATCAACCTCCAAGATGTACGCGTTTGTTTTATATTGCAATGCTATTTTACCAAACAAATGGTGCATTTCGTTATCTTCGAGACCACAATAGGATAAATTCAAGTTTTTGACATGCTTGTTTTGCCATAAATAGATTCCAATACGCATTGCCATTCTTTCCGAGACAATAAAACATGATATATTCAGTATGCCAAAATTAGGGTCGTTATGCTTTAACCTCCATATGCTATGCTTGTACAGACGTCTTAAAACCCTTCCTTGCGATCCGTCCTCGTCATCCGATCCAAATGCTATTTCATCCTCATCATCCGAAAATGTTCCTCCCCATGGATGAGAGTCATCGATTAGGTCTATAAAATTGGACATCTTATTTCATCCGCTAGTCGACAACGGGGAAGTATACAAGCAGCCACTGCTAATGATACGCCCTACTACTCGAGAGAAGAGAGAAGACGCCTCCGTTCTATGAACCGGCTTTAATAAAAGCAATCAACGGTTTGCGGCATATGCACGGCGAGTATTGGTACGAGTCACATACATCGATCCTTCATTATTTTGGGTCCCACATGTTCATCGGAACCTGTGGTGTCTTCTTTCCAACGTGTTGTGAGAGAGGAAGAGCGTAACCAAACTTTCGTCCTCCTTATCGACCAACTCTACCAGAACGTTGCGTCGCTCGTTCGCTCCTCTGTGATTCCCGAAGACGATAGCGTCACATACACGTCCGCCATCGTCGTGTCTCAGAATGGTTTTCAAGCGGCCAGGCAGAGCCGTGAGATAGGACCTTCTTACTTTACAACATAAAATCATTGCATCTTTGGCTAAGTAAGAATGTTGATTCGGATCCGAACAAATGAGGGGACATTCCGAGTTGAGGATATCAATCCCACCCTTGCAAAAGCTGCTGACGTAATGACCAAGCTAATTGCATCGATTGCCCTGACCAATGACGGCGTTGTTCCTATCGGTCCATTGTGTTTGGATCCGCCATGCAACACCCCACTTGATGAATGTCGATCGTTGGCAGATCAGAATATTAAACATGGGAGTTTGATCCATTGCAGAGTTGGGACGAAAACGGAGGCAGCAGCAGTGAATGATGATCGATCATTGGCGATACAGGGTAGTCTTTTACACAATATGGATCGGGGCGATTATGCTGCGAAAGAATCATCCGAAATTGATAATGCCGAGTGGAACTCTGCAATGGCAGCTCATGGTGGTAATGGAAATGATGATGACAATGCAAACAGACTGGGTGGAAAAAGAAATGAATTGTCCAAGTGCAAGCGGGGGAATGGAGAGATCATTGCCCTACTTGACGATGATGATGATGATGACGACGATGATGTCGTATTGATTTCGCAACCTGCATCCTCTACGGCAACTACCTTGAATAAACGAAAAACGACGAATATTGGCAAGAAGGATAAAACTTCATCAATTCCACCGTTCGTGCCATTCCATCTGTACGAAACGACTACTGCAAAAAGTGTCTTCCGGAACAATAACAATGACAATGTCAAACAATACTTTCGAACAATACGTCAAATGGTGGGGATGGATGATGATAATAATCAACGACGAAGTAGTGAACGGCAATATCAATTTCTTTTCGTATTTAACTTCCTCATTGACATATCATATTTAATGCAAGCATTAAGTCCAGAGATATTTACCTTCCATCGGGTTGTTATATTCTACGGCAATGGTGGTCCAGAGTGTGCCATGGAGGCATGGACAAGGCGGTTATCTGGAACTGGTAATACAGTTGAGTTTATTAACCTTATACCCACTGACCCTCCACGAACGAAAACGAATCCATTGTCACAAAAGATGAGATATGGCTGTCATCATACGAAGATGTTTATTCTTGGATATGAGGATCATAATGCAGGCACGCCAATGTGTAGAGTGGGTGTACAAACAAATAATTTAACACGAGATGATATTGAGTATAAGACTCAGGCGGCTTATTGTCAAGATTTTCCACTGAAACTGACGACGACGACGTCGAAGACGACGACAAAATCTAGTGTCAGCGTTGATGAGGATAGCAAATTACCCGCGATCGTTAATCCATACAAGAAACAAAAAGCCGGGGGTGTGCCTTTCGATGAAGACGACACTCCCTTTGAGGATGATTTAGTTACATATTTGGAAAGCTATCACTACACGACACGTCAAACGTGGTACTTTGCGGGTAATAGGCTTACTGCATCATCGTCAGCGGGAGGAGATATTGACAACAATAAACCCATGTCATGGCTACAGTTACTTCGAAAATATGATTACTCAAGCGCGTACGTTGTGCTAATACCGTCTGTGCCAGGACAACATGCAAGTGACTCATATAACAACCTTGGTTATTTGAAGCTACGTCGTGCAATCATGGAGCATGTCTGTCCACAACATCACGATGACGATGACGGAAGGAATACTACTACGCCTACCTCTTCGCCAATAATATGTCAATTCTCTTCAATTGGGTCGCTCAATCAGCTTTGGTTGGACCGTTTCCTCTCTGCCATTGAATATAGATCAGCACGACGTTTTGACCCAATCAAGGACCACGATAAAGGTAAAGGCAAGGGTAAAGACTCATTGCCTCCCCTACCTTCCAGAATTAAGATGATATGGCCAACAGTAGAAGAAGTCCGCACAAGTGTGGAGGGATACAGTGGTGGTGGAGCCGTGCCTGGCCGTGTTGCCAATTTAGAGAAGGACTTCCTTCAACCACTATTACATCGTTGGTCAAGTCGGAATGATCTTCTCCGGACGAAGCGTCATATTCCACATATCAAATCATACATTCAACCCTCCTCGACTAATACAAATGAAATAGAATGGTTCGTACTATCAAGTCAAAATCTTTCCATCGCAGCATGGGGTCAACTTCAAAAGACGTCAGTACAAAGCAGGAAGGATGATAAAGTGTTATTTATGTGCAACTGGGAGATGGGCGTATTCTTTTCACCGACAACACTCGCCAAGATGAATCATCCCGCAGTTGGGGGTAAAAAAATCCGCATGGTGGCATATCCTGGTCTTTCGTCCATTATTAATATAGATAGTGATGATGAAAATGATAATGATTCTACAACAACGACGGTAGATGTTATACTTCCGATCCCATACGATCTGACTCCAACCCCGTACAGTACTAATGATGTATTCTGGGCTGTCGATCGTGAGTATTTTAGTGATCTTAGCTCCAACTTGCGGTATGATAATTGAGAGAATGATATCTATTATTCACACAAGTATGAATCAAATATGTCATTGCAGCTATAATTCATATTTAGTTACAGAAAATTACATGTTATTAAAGAGTTTTGCGGTGCGTCTCCATTTTTTCTCACCTCACTGACGCTTAACAGAACATTCAGCACTAGAATGGGTTGTTATCATCAATCAAATCAGTCAACCAAATCAATATTACTTTGATCAATTGTTTTCTCCCATCGAAAAAAATTCTCTCCTTCCATCGGCATCCCCAAGCTACTACCACTCGCATTCGCATCGAATATAATTTCGCAATTGGGATCAATACATCTCGGATCAAGACACAACAGAGTATTTCTATTGCTACTATCCTCATCATCCTCATCACCACCACCACTACTACTACCCCCAAATGCCTCAGATAATGCATTCGCTACACACACTCCTCGTGAATATTTCCTTCCATAGTAATTACTCCCAAGTAAGAAGGCACATCCCAGTGTATTCGTTAAACGATGTACCAATCCCTCCCCGGAGGGACATGTATGTGATAACATACCCGTAGCGGCACCGACTATTGCTCCACATGCATCATGAACATGTTCATGAGAATGCACCGTATTGGATATTATAACATCCCATGAATGTTGTACCCATGTTATATCAATAATACTACTTGATATTATGATGTTCGAATTCGCAATATATATTAATACCAAGCCGAGGAATGAAAGTAGAGTAAATCGTACTTGCTTGTGACCGACAATGTAATTAACAATGGATGTTACTAGTCCCAGAGGTATAACGAAGTATAGCGCTATATTGTGCGATATGGATGGTAGTTGAGAATTCATCAATGTTGATATAGCCGAAACAAGCCAGTTGTTGTTATTATTGCCGCCGGCGCTCATGGCAATGTAGTCTGTCATCACACCCGTCGAGGCAGTATTCATATTAGCAATACCGCCCCCTCCTGATGATAATAATCCCACGCTCCATGAATAAAGAGGTATGGCAATTGAAATTAATGGTAATATTGTACAATCTAATACGCAAAGTAAGGATGCAATGTTGGATATATCGACTAAACGTTCTTTCCAATTTATTATTCCTCCTCCTCCTTTTGTTGTCGTCGTCGGTGGTGGAAGTGCCTTTGTTATCGATAAGGGAAGCAGTGATAATGGAGATAATCTATTATTACTGCTGTTCGTGCTCCTTGGTCTGCCGACCGATGTCGACCTGTAGGCGTGCGAATTTGGGAAATGAGTAGTGGTACTGCCGAACTCTTCGACTTGTGGATTACAGGGTACTGCTGTTGTTGAATTAGTTGCCGTTCCATCAAAGGCGTCATCGCTGTTCATTCGAACAAGTGGTAATTGGGAATGCGAATGGTGGCAATGATATCCACGACGTATTTGTGAATACGCACCAAAATTAGTTGTTGCAGCCGATTGAAATCGAAACGTTCGAGTCGTTGTTGTTGTTGACAATGACGCGTAGAAGGCATACGCCACGCGTTGCTGGGAGCAAACGACGCAAATCACGACTACAGCTACTAGGAATGGAAGACAATTGTAGCATCGTCGACCGCTCATTATTATTATTGGTACTTTCATCGCCGCCAGCATAAAGCCTTCCTAACCAACAGCGCAGAATACAGAAATGAAAAGCGGATCAAGCTCTCCCTGTTAGACCAGTGAGATCTATCTAACCTTCGCATAGAAGATTGTCTGTCTCGTAACGAGAAAGGTAAGAACATGTTATGCCGCCAAGACGGATGACAACTTGCCACCATATCGCACAATAGGATAGA
>Ga0247832_1001868_pt1 | contig 34783 bp, 30 predicted proteins | sample LaCruzMarch2015__10_FD_192407 | JGI IMG/M metagenome (GOLD analysis project Ga0247832, IMG submission 192407) | Freshwater microbial communities from meromictic Lake La Cruz, Castile-La Mancha, Spain - LaCruzMarch2015_4m | ecosystem: Environmental > Aquatic > Freshwater > Lake | place: Spain... | reverse complement strand
ATCCGGCGACCGAGGGCGGCATAGGTGATAACGCGGCCGGGAGGGACTTTTTGGAGCGCCGCGTAGACTTTGGCGGCGAAGGGGGTGGGGGAGGGTTCAGTTTTCAGTGATTCAGTGTTCAGTGGAATTGAAGAAGGCGGAGATGGGGTGGCGTTTTGAACTGCGGTTGGCTTGGCTGGAAAGTGATGCGCGGTGAAGCGAACACTTTGGCGCGCGGGTTAATTTTTCGAGGCGTCGTTCGGGGAGTCGGCCAGCACGCGATACATGGGGCCCAAACCGCACATGATGCGATGCCAGGTGCTGTCGTCAGCATCGGCGCCAAGCAATTCCGGGTGCGGCTTGACCACGAGCCAGGAGTTGATCGCAATTTCCTGCTCGAGCTGGTTCTTCGACCACCCGGCATAGCCGAGAAAGACGCGGAGTTTTTCGTCATGGCCGGCGGGCAAGTCCAATTCGCCTTCCGGCCGCTCCATGGGTTGAAATTTGCAGGCTTCGGCGGCCGAATCCCACTCGAGGGTGGCGACAATGACTTGGTTGCGATGGACTGGTCCGCCTTCGTAGATCGGCACGTGGGGAATTTGCTCAAGGGTATCGCCGATATCGAGGTCGGCGGCATTTTGGCCGAGCGGGCGATTGAGAATGAAGCCGAGTGCGCCTTCATCCGCGCTGTGGTGCGAAAGGTAGAGGATGGTGCGACGGAAATTCGGATCAGCCATCATGGGGTGGGCGACGAGCAATGAACCCGACAGATCCCCCGCTTTGGGTCGGTGTTTCATATTGGGTGACTTTAATGCGCGCGTCGGGCCGGCGCAACTGCGGGGCAAAAGCGGCCTCGGCACCCTGCCGATGATCGTCAGCGGTGAGGGTAGGTTCCCGGCGCGTCGGGGACGCCGCGCCCTACCCGGGCGGTGTTCACAAAGGTAGGGCGGGGCCTCCGGACCCGCCGCGTCCATGCGATATACTACCATTTTCTCCGCACGGCCGCGAGGCCGAGGAGGGCGAAGGTGGCGGCGAGGCAGGCCGAGGAGAAGGCTTCCCCGTATTTCATGTAGAAGGTGGTCGGAGGATTGACCGGCACCTCCACCTCGGCAAAGAGGACGCCCTCACCAAAAATGTCGCCGTCCGCATCGGCCAAGGAGTGCCGGACGCGTCCGAGGTGGTCGACGAAGCAGGTCACGCCATTGTTGGCGCTACGCACCATGGGGCGGCGGTTTTCCGCGCAGCGGAAGACGGCGTGGGCGAGGTGCTGGCGGCCGGCTGCGCTGCGTTTGAACCATCCGGTGTTGGTCACGGTGACAAAGAGCTGCGCCCCGAGGTTGGAGGCACGTCGGGCGAGGTAGCCGAGGGTGTCCTCGAAGCAGACCAGTGGGGCCAGGGCGAGAGGCGGATTGGAGAGATGAAAAATGACCGGACCGGCCCCCGCATCGAAGTCATCCGGCACCATGTCCCCGACAATGATGGCAAAGAGCGGGAAGCTGTAACGGAAAGGGATGTATTCGCCGAACATGACGAGGTGAGACTTGGGATAAAACTGCGGCGGGTTGTCGGATCCGGTCAGAAGGACGGCGGCGTTGTAATCGCCCTCATGGCTGAGCCGCAGGGTGCCGAAGAGGAGGGCATGGTCCCCGGCGGCGGCCCATTTGTTGACGAATTCGCGGGCCACGCGGTCCTCGAAGAATCCCCGCGGGGTGGCGGCTTCGGGCCAGAGGAGAAGGTCGGGTTGCAGGGCGACGGCGACGGCGGTTTGACGGTCAAAGGTGTCATAAATGCGCTGCTCGAAGGCGGGGTTCCACTTTTCGTTTTGCGGGATGGAGGGTTGCACGGCCGCCACGCGCAGGGGCATGGACTCGCCGGGGCGCCCGATTTGGCGGAGCCCGTAGCCGAAGGCCACGACGATCAGGGCGATGGTGAGGGTGAAATCGAAGTGGGCGCGGATTTTTCCGCCGCGGGCCTCGATCATCAGGCGGCGCACGGTGGCCACGGCGATGGCCGAGGAGAGGACGGCCAGAAAGGAGAGGCCGCCTACGCCGGTGAGCGAGGAGAGTTGGATGAGGGGAATATTGCCGTGCAGGGCGATGCCCAGTGAGTTCCAGGCGAAGCCGGTGAAAATGTGGGCGCGCAAGCTTTCGAGCGCCACCCAAGCGGCGGCGGCTATACCCGCGGTGGCGAGATTGTGCCTAGAGCTGAGCCAGACCGAGGGGGAGGAAGAGCAGTCATTGTCCCGCGGGGTGGCGATGACAAAAACAATCCCGGCCCAGAGCGCGGGATAGAGAGCGAGGTAGAGGCAGAGAATAAACCAACCAGGAACGGTCAGAATGGTGATCCAGTGGAGAGACCCGCCGAAGTAGACCAACCCGGTGAGGTAACCGAGTTCCACTTTGCGGAGCAAGGGGTAACGCGGGTGGATGGGGCCGAACCAAAGCGCGGCCAACAACGGCGCGAGGGCGATCCAGACCAGCCAGGATTGGTCAAACGGGGCAAAACAGAGGGTGAGGAGGCCGCCGCTCAAGGCGGCGGCTAACCAAGGCCAGAGGTTGCGCAGAAAGGACATGGAGCAGAGGCGGAAAGGCTAGCCGCCGAGGGGACCAAGGGCACGGAGAAAGCTGGCCGCGCGGGGCCGGCCTTGGGGGTCAGGGTGCGGCGGGAGACGCCCCGGGCAGGATGCGTTCGGCCAGGGCGCTGATCTTCTCCCCGGCAAATTTGCTCGGCGGATACTGACGATGGGCGTCGAGATACCAGGCGAGGGCGGCGCCGGATTCGCCGCAGGCTTCGAGTTCGTCGCCTTTGTTCAGAGCTTGGACAAAAGTGGCGGCGCCTCCGCTCGCCAGGTCGGCGCGCAGGCGGTTGATCTCATTGTCTTCGGGGTATTTGACCGAGGCCAGTTGGATGCTTTCCCAGGCGCCGGCGGCGTCTCCGCGTTGCTGGATTTCCCGGGCGCGCTGCAGGGATCCCTCGATTTCGGTCATGGCCTCGAGGATGGTGCCGAGTTTTTCCTGCCATTCGGGATAAAGCGCGGTGGCGGCGATGAATTTGGCATTCTGGCGAAAGATGGCCCGGTGATCACCCTGCTCGATGAGGCGTTGGAGCTCGCTCAAGGCCTGCTGCTGCAGGTCGGTTTGCTGGAAGATGTTCTGCCCGACCTCGGCCAAGGCGGGGTTGCGCGGCCAGATTTCCGTCGCGGCGCGCAGCTCGGATTCCATGGCGGCGCGGTCGCCCGAGACGGCGGCATTCTTCGCCTTGGCCAGGTGCATTGCACTGATCGTCTTGGCCGTTTCGATTTTCGCCAGCGGCTTGCTCGCGTCGAAGTCGGCGGACAAATCGGTCATCTCATTGACGAGTTTCTCCGCACGCGTGAGATCATTGACCTCGAGTGCGGCGACCAGTTCGTTCTTCATCTGGGTGAACTTGAGGGCGCGTCGTTTGTCCTCGCGCGGGAGCAGGCGGACGCTCGGCATGAATTCCCCGAGGGCGAAAGTTTCGGCGAGGCGCTCGACGGCACTGTTGAGTTCCCCCTGCTCGAGAAGGAATTTGTAGGCCTCGACGCCCTCATTGATGTCGCGGATGGCTTCGTTCGCGAGGCTGTCCACCTGGCTGAGCGAGCTGACCAATTTGCTCAGCGTCTGCGCCGCGACCGCCGCCCCGCCGGTCAGGCTTTCGATGCTGAAGTTTTCCAAGCCGACTTTCATCCCCCTGGCGGCAAAAGATCCCCCGTTACCCCCGCTCCCCTCCGTGCGGTTGCTCACGCCCGCGGCGGCGCCATCGGTTCCCGCCTTTGCCCCCGTGCCTCGGTCGGACGAGCCTCCTGCCGCGGCCACCGTCGGGTCGAATTCGGCGTTGATCCGAGCCTGACCGGCATCCCGGTTCACCGGGAGCGACTCGACCATGCGCTTGTAGACGTCAATCGAGTTGTCCCCATCCTTGTAGATCGCGCGGTAAAAGCGGTTGGCCATGAGCACGTGCTCGAAACGCCGCGTGGCGAAATACTGCATGATGAGGGCTTGGAGATGCCCGCGGGTATTAAGTTCGGTCAAGGCGATGCGCAGTTTGTTGTTTTCGATGGTCTGGGCGACGTCCGAAAGTATCCGTTTGGCCGAGGCCATTTTGGCATCGCGTGCGAAACGGACATTTTCCTGCTGGGCGGCGATGGCCGCATCGCTGCCGCCGGCCACTTCGAGCGCCGAGGAGCGGGCCGCCATCATGTTGTTCCACTCCGCGGTGCCGCGCTGTTTCTCGAGAAGGGTGTTTTCGCGCTTGAGGTTTTTGATCGTCTCGAGGCTGACCCGCGCCGCGTGGATGGCATCCGACATGGTGCGGCAAAGGTTGGCATCATCCTTGTAATCCGAAGCCTTCGGGAGGAGGGCGAAGGCTTCATCGATATTTTTCTGGGTCGCATTGCCCGGGGCGAGCAGTTCGAGGATGCGATCGATCGTCTTGCGGTAGGCCACATCGGCGGCGTCGGTGGCGGCCGGGGCGTTGAGATACTTTTCGAAGCGCGCGCGCAGCAACCGGTTGTTGTTGATATTCCAGAGTTTGCCGTCGAAGGAGGCGACCTCGCTCCCCGGGTCGAAGGCGGGAATATCCCGGCCGATGAACCCCTCGTTCATTTGGGGCGGACGCGCCCCGCCGGTGGCGGCCTCGGAATCGCCCGCGCCCCCGGTGTTTTGCTGCGCGGCGAGGAAAGCGCCGGGCAGAAAGACAAACAGTGCGGCGAGAAGTGGTCTCATGATTTGGTGAGGTCCGTGGCGTAGACAATGCCGTGTTCGCGAATTTCGACCAGAAAATGGAAACGTTGCCCTTTTTGCATGGTGCCCTCGCCGAGCGAAGGCGGGACCACCACGGGAATCGGCGAATCCGAACCGGTCGGTTCGACCGAAATGAGGCGTCCGGACTGTGGTGACCACGCGATGGAGTTGAGCATCGCGCCGGTCAGGCGGTAGCTGTTGCCGCGCAACGAACTGGAGGAGGAAAGGTATTCTTGGACCGGGAACTCGGGTGCCGTGCGGTAGGGTGTCCCGCCGGCACCGAGGAAATAGCCACCGAGGGCGATGAGGAGGAGGGCAACCACGAGCGCGCCGGTCATGATTCCGGCTTTCGGGGTGCTGCGGGCGCGGCGGGCCATGGCAAAGCATTATCGATCCCAAGCGGACCGAAGGCAACCCAGCCATGCGATAAAAATGCCGAAGATGATATGGAGGAGAAGAACCCAAACGCAGAGCGAGGCGGCGGAAAGCGTGGTGGGCACGACCAGTTCGAGCACGTCGTAGTAACGGGTTTCGCGGAGGCTCTGCAGTCCCCCGCTCCAACTCCAGTAGGCGGCAATGAAGGGTCGCAGGGCGGCGTCCAACCCGGCAGGCAGGGCGAGCACGGCACCGGAGAGCGGCAACTGGAAACCGACGAGGTAGATCGAAGCAAGCGAAGCTTGGTCGGCGGTGCGGGCCAGCGCGGAAATGCCGAGGCACGTGGCGGTCAGTGCGGCATTGACCAGCAGGAAGAAGAGGAATTGTTGGGACCCGTCGCCGGGAAACCCGGTCACGGTGCGCACGAACCATGTCATCCATGCGGACTGCACGAGGACGAGCACGGCGAGGAAGATGATTTTGGCTCCGACATAGGCCGAGGGTTTCAGCCCGGCAAAACGCTCTTTCTCGAAAATGGCGCGTTCCCCGGCGATTTCGCGTGCGCTGTTGTTGGCCCCGAGCAGACCAAGGAGAATGACTTGCAGGAGGATGAGGCCGGACACCGCGCTGCCCGCCTTGCTCGCCCCTTCGGCGAAAGTGCGGGCTTCGATCAGTTGCCGCACCACATCACCGCTCAGGCCGGCGTCCAAGCTGGGCACGGCGGGCAACCCATCCAGGGCGAAAACGGCCACGACGAGCGGGAAGCCGAGGACGAGACCGATTTGCAGGGCGATATTGCCCTTGTCGCGGAAGAAAATTTTCCAACGGGTGGCGGTGAGGGTGAGAAATTGGCGGAAAGCGCCGGGCAGGAGAATAGGAGCCGCCGCTGCGGTGTCGTTTGCCGCCGCATTTCGCGCGGGTGCCTTGTCCCGCGATTCGAAATGCGTGCGGTGCTTGCTCCACGAGGTATGCCATTCGCCGGCCTCACGCTGCGGGAGGCGCTCAAAAATTTCTTCCGGCCGGTCCACCCGGAAGTAATGGGCCAGGGTGTCCGGCGGTCCGATGTAAGCAAGGTGACCACCGCTCAGCACCGCGACTTTGTCGTAAGCTTCAAGATCGCGCAGGCCGTGGGTGACGACAATGACCACGCGGTTGCCCTCGCGGGCGATACGGCGGAGCAAGTCGAGGATTTCGCGTTCGGAGCGCGCGTCGAGACCGCTGGTCACCTCGTCACAGAGGAGCAGAGCCGGCTCGCTGGCCAATTCCATGGCGAGGGCCAAGCGGCGGCGCTGTCCGCCGGAGAGATGTTTCGAGAGGGTCTGCGCGGCGGAGGCCAGGCCGGTGAGGTCGAGCAGCTCGGTGGCGCGCGCGCCGAGTTGCGCCCCGGACAGTCCGGCAACGCGAAGGCGGAGGGCGAGGACCACGTTCTCCTCGGTGGTGAGGTTTTCCTCGCTGATCGTGAATTGCGGAACGTAGCCGATCTGCGAGGGCGGAAGGTCCTCCAAATCGAGGTCCACGCCCTCCCAGTGCAATGATCCCCCGCTGGTGTCGGCGATGCCGGCAACGGCCCGCACCAAAGTGGTCTTGCCGCTGCCGCTCGGGCCGAGCAAGGCGCAAACCTCGCCGCGCGGAAAACGTGCCGTCACCTCGGAAAGTAAAACCGGTGCTTCCGCATGGTCCCCGGCGGTGACCGTCACCTCGCGCAGTTCCAACATGGTGCGGATCATCGCGCGTCCGGCAGTTGCCGGCAAACGCAAAGGGCCCTACTCGACAGCGGAGAGTTCTTCCGGGGTGGGCGCACCCTCGGGATTCATCAGATCTTCGGTCCGTTCGGTGTCCCCTGCGTCTTCACCCTCGGCCGGGATAGCTTCGTCGGCCGCTTCATCGGCGGGCTTTTCCTCTTCGGCCACTTTCTCCGGCGGCTTGTAGTCTTTGAGAAGGGTGGCGAGAACACTGCCGATGACCGGTGCGGCGTTCGAGCCGCCGGAAAGGGACTCACCGGGATTGCCTTCGACCACCGCGGCGAAGGCGTAGAGGGGTGGGTGGTTGGCCGGGGCGTAGCCGGCAAACCAGGCGGCGTTGCGGCGTTTGGTAACCGGGCCCCATTGGGCGGTACCGGTTTTGCCGGCGACTTTGACTCCTTTGACCGTGGCGGCACGGCGCCCGGTGCCGGTGCCGTGGCTGGTCACCATGACAAGGCCTTTGTTGAGGTCATCAAGGTTCTCCTCCCCGATGTTGAGTTCGGCGCGGATGCGGTCCGGGTAAGCCGAGACGACCCGGTTGTCGAGGCTCTGCACCTGCTTGACGAGGCGCGTCTGGTGGAAGCTGCCGCGGGCGGCCAGCACACCCATGGCTTGGGCCATTTGCAGCGGTGTGACGAGGATGTCGCCTTGTCCGATGCTCATGTTGGCGACGTCGCCCTGGAGGATGTTGCGGTTGTGGACGCGGGCCATGTAGTCGTCGGTCGGAATGTTTCCGGCCGATTCGGCGCGCAGGGGAATACCGGTGCGGCGGCCGAGGCCGAGGGCGTTGGACCATTCAATGATCGGTTCGGCGCCGATTTTCAGCCCGGCTTGGTAGAACCAGGTGTTGCATGATTGGGCGAGGGCTTGGGCCAGAGTGAGCCGGCCGGAGTGACCGGAGCGGTGGTTGCGGAAATAAAAATTGCCGACCTGGAGACCACCCGGACAACTGATGCGGGTCTCCGGCGTGATCAGTCCGGTCTGCAACGCGGCGAGTCCGACAAAAGTCTTGAAGGTCGAACCGGGCGGGTAGGCCGAGCGGAAAGCCCGCGGGTAGAGCGGAACAGACGGGTCGTTGTTGAGTTGGGCGAAGATGTCCGGCTTGATGATCGGAATAAAAGCGTTGGGGTCGAAGGACGGGCGTGAGGCCATGCCGAGAATTTCCCCGGTATTCGGGTCGACCACCACGACGGCACCGCGGCGGCCGGTTTTGGCCAGGGCGTCCTCGCAGGCTTTCTGCACTGTGAGGTCGAGGGTGGTTATAACATTATATCCCGGGACCGGCGGCTGGACGATTCTCTCGGTCGTGCGCTTGCCTTCGGAGTTGAGCGTGAGGTTGAGCACGCCGGGTGTGCCGCGCAGTTGGTCGTCGAAGACTTGCTCCAGCCCTTCGCGGCCTTCGGCATCGGGGAAGACAAGGTCCCGGTTCTCGATCGGTTTGATCGAGAGGGGGGCGACCCGGCCGGTGTAGCCGACGATGTGGGCCGCGATCGACCCGAGCGGGTAATGCCGGAAGTAGGCGTGCTGGAGGACGAGGCCGGTGCCGAGGCCGCGGCTCACTTTGGCCATATCCTCGTTGGTGAGGTCTTCGGCGAGAATGAAAGGGAGGATGCCGCGGTTGTTGTAATGCTGGATGAGCGCTTCGTCGGTCACGGTGAAGGTGCGGCCGAGAAGTTCCTGGGCGGTGAGAATTTGCCGGCGGGCGAAGTTGACCGCTTGTCCGTCGGTAAATTCGAGCGGGGTGGGGAAGCTGAGGCCGAGATTGAAGGCCACGCGGGTCTGGGCCAGCGGGGCGCCGTGGCGGTCGGTGATCTGCCCGCGCGGGGCCGGCACATTGAGCAGGTAGGTGCGGGCTTGTTTCTGGGTTTCCCAAGTGGGGCGCGGCACCTCCACCACGTCGGTGAGGCGTTGCTGGGCGGACGCCGGGAGGGCGAGGGCCAGAAGGATAAGGAAAAAACGCGGCATGTTCACGCGGGTGCGAAGGGGCAATGAACACGCATCGGCGGGCGGTGGCAAGTCACGGGCGGACCGGGCGGGGCGCGGTAATGTGCGGCGGCTTCAAATAGATGGGCCCGAACAGGACGGGATCGACCGGAGTCAAGCGGGGGGCAAGTAAAGCGAGCACGCCGGCATCTGGTCCGGCCGCCGGCAGTGAAGCAAAGCCGGGCAGATCGCCCACGCGGTAAACAGGGAGGTCGGCCGCTTCGACACGAAGGCGGAATTCGTCGGGGGTCAACAGGACAATCTCGCCTCTCAACTCGCGCTGCTCGACACGTGCCGACCAGATGCGGCCGCCGCGCGCATCGCCTGCCGCGAAGTAAGCGGCTTCGGCCACGTCGAGGAGACAGCAGGACGGAGCGGCGACCAATTCGACCCCGAGCGCCATTTGCCAGGAGCCAGCCAAGGCGCAAGCCACGCGGAGTCCGTTGTAGGAACCCGGACCGATTCCCACCGCCATGCGGTCCGCGCCCTGCCAAGCGGCGCGCATCTCGGCCAGCACGGAAAAAACTTCCGCCCCGCGACCGCGCGGCGCCTCGAACCGGCGGCGCGCCGTGATCTTCCCCCCGGCCGCCACGGCGAATCCTGCCGCGGCCGAGGATAGTTCGATGGCGAGGATTTTCACGGCTCGATGGCAATCTCGCGGCGACCCTCTCCGGTGGCGGTGAGGGAAACCCGGCATGCGCCGGGTGGTACGAGTTCGGGAAAGCGGTCGGCCCATTCGATGACCACGAGGCCGGTTGCTTCGCTCATTTCGTCGTGCGCGGCGTCCCAGACTTCGGCCGCGGTTCGCGCCCGGTAGAGGTCGAGGTGAAAGACGGGGCCGCGGGGGGTGGCGTATTCGTGGAGGAGGGTGAAGGTCGGGCTGGTGGCCGGCTCGGTTCCGCCCCAACCCGCGACGAGTCCGCGCACGAAATGCGTTTTGCCTGCACCCAGATCGCCAGCCAGGGCGACCACCGTCCCGGGGGCGAGGCGCGCGCCGAGGACGCGACCGGCAGCGATCGTTTCGTCGGGGTGGGTTGACACAGTGAGGCTCATGGCGGCCGTAGCTATAACATCGTGGCGGGTCCGGGGCCAATGCACGCTTGCCTTTGCCCCGCGGGCTTTTGACCATGAGCGGCTGTTTCGATGGAGTCCTCCGAACTAACTTTTCGCCGCCGTTTGGTCAGTACCCTGATTTTGTGGGTGTTGGTCCTCGGCACCATCCTCTCGGGCTACGAGCAGCTTTTCTTCATCACCATTGCCGGGATCGGACTGCTCGGGTTGTGGGAATACTTCGAAATGCTCGACCGGCGCGGGGTGCCCAATTTCAAACTCACCGCGCTGATCACCGCCGTGATTTTTCTGGCCGGAAGTTTTATCACCTTCCGCTCCTATGGTCCGGAAAAGTCCTACGACTTCGAGATCGCCGTCCTTGTTCTCTTCCTCCTGGTTGTCTTCGGGCGGCAAATGTTCCGCCGCACGCGCGATCAGAATCCGCTCGAAACCATGGCCTACACGCTGTTCGGGTTGCTTTACATCCCCTGGCTTTTCAATTTTCTGACCAAAATCGTCTACCTCGCGCCCCGCGATCCTTCGGGCGAGACCATCGGGCAATACTATGTGCTCTACCTCCTCTTGGTGACCAAATTCAGCGACATGGGTGCTTATCTGACCGGCTCGGTCTTCGGCCGCCACAAGCTTGTGCCGCACATCAGTCCGCATAAATCCTGGGAAGGCTTGGCCGGCGCGATCCTCTTCGCCGTGGGGGGAAGTTTCGGGCTCTGGTATCTCATTCCGGACAAGTTGGCCGTCTTCGGCACCGGTGACCTCCTGATTCTCGGGGTCCTGCTCGGGTTTGCCGCGGTGATCGGCGACCTCGCCGAATCGATCGTCAAACGCAGTGCGGAGGCGAAAGACTCGGGCGGACTCCTGCCGGGCATCGGCGGGGTGCTCGACCTGATCGACAGTCTCCTTTTCACCGCACCCATTCTTTTCTTCTACATGCGTCTGGTTCTCGGATTGCCCTCATGAGCTGCCGCCACATCGTGCTCCTCGGCGCGACCGGCTCGATCGGGCAGAGCGCCTGCCGGGTGGCCCGTGAATTGCCCGAGCGGGTCCGAGTGGTCGGCATGTCGGGGTTCCGCAATATCGAGCGGCTCGCGGTGGAGGCGAACCTTCTGCGGCCTGCTGCCCTCGCAGTGCCCGACGCGGCGGCGGAGGCGGAATTGCGGACGAAGCTGGATTACCAACCGGCGGCCGTTTTCACCGGCCCCGCTGGTTTGGACCAACTGGCCCGATGGGAGGGTGCGGACCTCGTGCTCGTTGCCATCGTGGGCACCGGAGGGTTGCGTCCGACTTTCGCCGCGCTCGAGGCCGGCAAAGACATTGCGCTGGCCAGCAAGGAGGTGCTGGTTGTGGCCGGGGAGTTGGTCATGGCTGCGGCCCGCCGCAGCGGGCGCCGCATTCTCCCGGTAGACAGCGAGCACAACGCGATTTTTCAGTGCCTCGAGGGACGTGACCCGGTGCAGGTGCGGCGCCTGATTCTCACCGCGTCCGGCGGGCCTTTCCGCTCTTGGCCGGAGGACAAGTTGCGTGCCGTGACGCGGCAGGAAGCGCTGCGCCACCCGACGTGGCGCATGGGCGAAAAGATCACCATCGATTCAGCCACGATGTTCAACAAGGGCCTTGAGATGATCGAGGCGCGCTGGCTTTTCGACGTGGATATCGCGCGGATCGATGTCGTTGTCCATCCGCAGAGCATCGTCCATTCGATGGTCGAGTTCGTCGACGGTTCCGTGCTCGCCCAGATGAGCCATTCGGATATGCGGTTTCCGATCCAATATGCGCTCACCTGGCCCGACCGCATTGCCGGTTCGCTGCCTCCGCTGGAATGGGCCAGACTCGGCCGGTTGGACTTCGAGGAACCGCGTTATGACGTTTTTCCCGCGCTCGATCTGGCGCGTCAGGCGGCGGAACGGGGAGGGGCGGCGCCGGCCGTGCTCAATGCAGCGAACGAAGTGGCGGTGGCGGAGTTCCTCGCCGGCCGGATCGCGTTCCCGCGCATCTGGCAAATCGTTACGGCGGTGCTGGAAAGGTGCGGCGATCGTCCCGGTGGCGACCTCGAGTCGCTCTTGGCCTCCGATCTCGAGGCGCGGGAAGCGGCCTTGGCCGAGGCGCGCCTCTAGGAAGGCGGCTTGCGGGGGGGGCGGACTGCGGCTAAACAACTCCCTGACCTTATGCCCACCTACGATTACCATTGCCTGAAGTGCGAGAAAGATTTCGAGGTCTTCCAGTCGATGAAGGATACCGCGTTCCAGACCTGCCCCGAAGCGCAGTGCCAGGTGAGCCCATGGGGGCGCGGCAAAGTGAAGCGTCTGCTCGGCACCGGCGCGGGACTCATTTTCAAAGGCAGCGGGTTCTACACCACCGATTACCGCAGCGAGGGATACAAGCAGGCCGCGAAGCAAGAGAGCGGGGGCGGCGCGAAGGCAAGCAAAGCGGCAGACAAGCCGGCGGCGACCCCTCCGGCCGCACCGGGCGGCGGCACCTCATCGTCATCCGGCGCTAGTCCGTCCACCGGGAGCGCGAGCAAATAAGATTTTTATGGGCCTGAGTTGCACCAGTTGCGGATACGACAATGATCCGACTCGGGTGTATTGTCATGGTTGCGGCAAACGCCTGGAGCGCGGCGCGCAGGCCCCGCCGCCGCCCACCGGCTACATGCATCCGACCGATGTGGCGAAAATGAAGAAGCCCCGCGAACCGGGCGCTTGGGGTCGTTACTTCGGCGGTCTGGTGCGACTTCTGGTCCTGGCCGGTCTGGTTGGTGCCGTGGTTCTTGCTTTGTTGCCGCCGCACGATTTGCCGGTTGCGGTCGCTCCGGACACCGCTCTGGCCAACCGCCTGACCTCTCTGGTCGCCGCGTCGGCCCAAGCCGAGGGCGCCCGCTCCTTCAGTGTGCCTGCGGCGGATATCAACACCTGGCTCGTTTCGAGTGTCGCGCTCCCACCGCAGGCCGAGAGCATGGTTCGCCTTGATCCCCAACGCGTCTATGCGGTTCCGGACCACGGCGAGGTGCGGGTCGGTCTCGAGGCGAAAATCGCGGCGGCCCTCCCGGTTTATTTCGAGGGCCGCTACGCCCCCGTTCCCGAAGGTGAAGGCACGCGCTTGGTTGCGCGGAGTTTTTCGGTAGGGCGCCTGCCCTTGCCTTCGGTGACCGGAATGCTGGTCCAGCGTCAGTTTGACAGTCTGGTCGGTGCGCTGGCCGGACCCCTCGGTGAGTTGGCCTCCGCCTCGCACATCGGCATCACCCCCGAGACAGTCACCTTGCGCTGGTCGGGCCGGGCGCGGTGAAAATGTGCGGGCGATGGGTGCTGGCCGGGTTGATGGCCTGCGGGCCGGCCATGGCGCAGGTGGCTGCTCCGGAGTTGCTCAAGCCGGAAAACCGCACGGTAAGCAACTCAAGGCAGTTCACCGTCTTCGGTGGCACCCGCGGCCAGCGCTCGGAACTTGTGCGGCGTGCCGAGGAATTGAAAACCGGCCTGCGGCGCGAGTTGCAGGAGTCCGACGGGTGGAAGGCGCCCATACTCATCGTGCTCCCCCCGGGCGACGGACTGCGTCTGCGGCAGTCACCGGTGCTTTTGCAGGTCTTCGAGGCCGGCGAGGCGGGTCGCAAGATCCAAGTCGACCTGGCTCCCGGCACGGTAGCGGATGTTGCTGCGGTCGACCGCGGTATCCTGTGTGCCCTGCTCCTCGAGCGATCGTTGCGCGGGCAGAAGTTTGAGGGCGGCCGCTTTGTCGAGCCGCCGGACTGGTTGACTTCCGCGCTTGCCGCTTCGCTCGGGCGCGAGGCCTCGCGGGATGCCTCGCTGTACGCGCATCTTCTCGAGGCGAGGACGATGCCGCGCTTTGACCGCTTCCTGCGGCAGAATGCCGCGACGATGAAGGGCAGGACACGCGAACTGCATGCGGCGCAGAGTCTGGCTCTCTACAGCGGACTGCTGGAACTGCCCGATGGCCGCCGCCGCATCATCGAGAATCTCACTTTGGCCGAACCGGCCCGCGAGCCCGGGCAACGTTTCGCCCAGACCTGGCCGGAGTTGGCCGAGGATCAGGCCAAGTTGACACGGCTCTGGGCTTTGGCCGTGGCGCGGCTTTCCACCCCGAAGAAGCTCGAGTTTCTCGGGGCGGAAGCAACGGGAAAAAAGTTGCGGCAAATTCTTGGGGATTTGGATGGGTCAGTCGACGGTGCCCCCGCGGCGGAGGTTCTCCTTGCCCTTTCCCGCAAGGAAGACGGAAGGTTCCGTATCGCCCAAGCGGCGCAGGAGACGCAGCGCTTGGCCTTCCGCTCGCATCCACTTTACGCCTCGCTGGTGGAGGAATACCGCACCCTGCTCGATGATTTGGCCCGCAGCCGGCGCCGTGGTTTTGCCGACCGCTTCGAGGCAACGGAGGAACTGCGGTTGGCATTGGATGAGCGCAGTCGCGAGATCACCGATCACATGAACTGGTATCAAGCAAACGAAACACAGGCCGGCCCGGAGACCGGGACGGTGCGTATGCCGCCGGCCCAGGATTCCGCGGTGCGGCGCGACGACGCCATCTCGCGCCACCTCGACTCGGTGGAGCAGCGCGGTTGGTGAGCCTCAGGAGAAAAATTCTTTGGCCCGTTCGAGAAAGCCCCTCGTCATGGGTGCATTCTGGTCGCCGCAGCTTTCCGCGAATTCTTCCAATTTTCGCCGTTGTTCGGTCGTGAGTTTGGTTGGTACTTCGACCACCGCGCGGACGAGCAGTTGACCCTGACCCGACCCGCGCAGGTGCGGCATGCCTTTGCCCCGCAATTTGAACACCGTGCCATTTTGCGTGCCGGCCGGGACTTTGAGCGCGGCCTTGCCTTCGAGGGTGGGCACGTTGACCTCACCGCCCAGTGCCGCGGTGACGAAGGACACCGGCATCTCGCAGAAGAGGTCGTCTCCGTCGCGGGCGAAGATCGCATGTTCGCGGATGTGGATGACGACGTAGAGGTCGCCGGAGGCGGCTCCGCGCACGCCCGCCTCGCCATTGCCGCTGGATCGGAGGCGGGAACCGTCCTCGATGCCGGCCGGAATCTTCAGTTTGATGCGCGTCGTGGCCTCGGCGCGTCCGTCACCCCGGCAGACTTTGCACGGATGGTCGAACATCTCGCCCGCGCCGTGGCAGCGGGGACACGGCTGGGCGACCTGGAAAAAGCCGCGCGAAGCGATCACTTGGCCGCGTCCGCGGCAGGTCGGGCAAGTGTGGAGGTGCGCGCCGGGTCCGCCGCCGGAACCGCCGCAGGCCGAGCAACGTCCGGTCTTGCCGATTTCAATTTCTTTTTCGACCCCGCGGGCGGCTTCCTCGAGCTTGATTTCCAGATCGTAGCGAAGATCCGCGCCCCGTGCCTGGTCCGCCCCGCCGCTCCCGCCGCCGAAGAAGTGTTCGAAAATACCGCCTCCGCCTGAACCGAAGACCTCGCGGAAGAGGTCGAACGGATCATGGAAACCGGCTCCGCCCCCCGCACCCTGGAACGCGGCGTATCCGTAGCGATCAAAGGCGGCCCGCTTGTCGGCATCGATCAGAATGTCATAAGCCTGGGAAATTTCCTTGAAACTCTCTTCCGCCTCCGCGTTCCCCGGATTGCGGTCCGGGTGATACTTCATGGCAAGCTTGCGGTAGGAGGTTTTGATTTCCTCGACGGGGGCGCTGCGGGAGACCCCGAGGGTCTCGTAGGGATCCCTGGGATGGCGGGCGGGCATGGGTGGTCAGGCGGCGGGGCCTTTGGAGACAAAAACGCTGGCCGGTCGCAGGAGGCGGTCGCGCAATTTGTAGCCGCGGCGCGTGGAGCGCAGGACGTGACCTTCCGGCACGGTGTCGCTGTGTTCGTGGCCGACGGATTCCATCACATTGGCATCGAAGACCGCGCCTTCGGTCGGGACTTCCTCAAGGCCGGCGGAAGAGAGGAAATCGCGGAATTGACGCGCCACCATGCCGAGTCCCTGGAGAATGGCCTCCGCGTGGGGCGCGGATTTGGCGGCCTCAAGACCGAGTTCGAAATTGTCGATCAGCGGGAGCAGGTCGCCGAGGAGGGAGGTGTTGGCGTAGCGGATGGAATCCTCCTTCTCGCGCGCGGCGCGTTTACGGAAGTTGTCGAAATCGGCTGCGGTGCGCAGGGCGAGGTCGCGGAACTTTTCCGCTTCGGCCGCGGGATCCAAGACGGGATCGGCCGTGGCCTGGGTTTCCGCTTCCTTGACCGGATCGGGGGATATTTCGTTTTGGTGCTTCTTGCTCATAGTCTGCGGATGGAGATGAGGGTGATGTCGTCGTGTTGTGCGGACTGGCCGGCGAATTCGCGCAGTTCGGCTGCGATGTTGGAAACTGTCGCGGCGGCGCCTTTGGGAGCGTTGGCTTGGACCGCCTGGATGAGTCGCGGAAGGCCGAACTCCGATCCGTGTGCATCCAGAGCCTCGGTGGCACCGTCGGTGTAAAGGAGGATGCCGTCTCCAGACGCCAGCGTGACAGTTTCTTCGGCAATCACCCTATCGAACACATTGCCGCTGTCAATGCCCACGGCCATACCCGGCGGTCGGAGTGGAACCACCTCGCGGCCGGTCGCACGATAGAGCAGGGGCGGGTCGTGTCCGGCCCGGGCCAGGGTCACATCGCTGGTCCGTGTGTCGATCACGACGTAGAGCATGCTGACAAACATGTCCTGCTTGATGTCGGGATAAAGCCGCCGGTTGACCGCGCGCATCACTTCGGCCGCCGAGGTGCAACCCGGGGCGGCGGCGCGGAGCAGGCTGCGGCACATACCGGTGATGAGAGCGGCGGGAATGCCTTTGCCGGAAACGTCGGCGATGGCCAGACCCCAGTGGTGTTCGTCGATCCGCAGGTAGTCGAAATAATCGCCGCTCACGTGCCGCGCGGGGATGTTGAGTCCGCTCACTTCGTATCCGGCGATTTCGGGCGATGCGGCCGGGAGGAGGATGCTCTGGATTTCCCGGGCGGTTTCCAGGTCGCTGTCGAGACGCCGCTTCTCTCCGGCTTCGAGGTAGACGGCTTCGCTGAAAAGCGCGAAGGCCGACTGCTCGGCAATCGCTTTGAAAACGGCGAGGTCGTCGGGGCCGAAGGTCGTGCTCATCGGTCCGTTGACCACGGCGAGGACTCCGAGTGTTTTGTCGCGATAAGAGAGGCAACCGACGAGGGCCGAAGTGGCGCCTTGGCCGTTGGCGGCCAAACCGGCCAGTTCCGGATCGGAGAAATTGAAAATGCGCGCACCGCCTTCTTTCCACATGCGCGCCACGGCGCCGTCGCCGGGGTACACTGGATGGAGGCGCAGGTAGCTTTCCAGGGCAACGGGATTCGAGGCGGCCTGCTGGCGGATGTGGCCCGGCACGTGAACCAGCGGGGCGCAGGTTCGGCTGATGTGGGTGGGCGCGAGGAATTGTCCTGAACGGTCGACCAGGTAGAGGGCTCCGCCGTGGGCGTCGAGGATGCGGGCGGCGCTCTCGACAATCAGGCGATGCAAGTCGCGGCGCCCCACGCCTCCACCAAACGCTTCGCCGAGGCCATGGAGAAAATCGAAAACCTGCTTCTCCTCGGCTTGCAAGGCGCGCCACTCGTGTCCGAGCAAATGCAAGGCGCGCTGTTGCCGGACGATCCGCCAACCGAGGAAGGCGGAGAGCGCGATAAAAATGATGAGCAGGCCGGTGACCATGGGTTCCCGCGCGGGGCGGGAAGGTTAGGGGCCGGCAGGCCGGCGCATCAAGGGCGCGATTGTCACGATGACTTTTGCTGGAGGAAGTCGAGGACGTCCTTGAAGCGGATGGCGTTCTCCGGATTGACCGCGGCCAGATTTTCGTGGGCCTGGACGATGGCTTCGCGGCGGGCGGTCTGCGGGGGATTGGTTTCGGCGTCTTCCAGCCGGCCGGGGGCGGCAACCGGGGTGCTCTCGAGCACGGCAAAGATGCGATCGAGGCCGAGGTTCTGCATGACGCCGCGGTTGCGCTCGTTGGCGCGAATGACCGTGAGCTTGCCGCCGGCCGGCAGGCCGAGCGCGATGCCGGTCAAGGTGCCGAGAAATGTGGAGTCCATCAGTTCGCAGGTGGCCAGATCGACGATGAAATCACGATGACCGCGCCGCATCATCTCGGCGGCGAATTCTTTGAGTCCGGCGCTGTTTTGGAACGTGCCGCGGCCTTCGATGCGGACCCAGACGGACGGTCCGGCGACCCCGACTTGCACTGACGAAACGGCGCTCACGACTAGGGATTCAATCAGACGGTGCCACCGCGGCAAGTGAAACGAGGAACATCGGGCCCGCTACTTCCACAAATACGACTGGGTGAAGCCCACAATGCGTTTGTTCTCGATGAGAAGGCAGCGCCAGGCGGTGACCGGACCGCTCCATAGGTAGCTGTCGCCGATGACAGCGAAGGAAGTTTTGACCGAACCTTGGGCCTGTTCGTAGGCGACTTCCTGGGCGCGCACGGCATTGCCCGTCTTGGCTTGGCGGTATTCCAGGCGCACGGTGAGGTCGGCCGGGCGGTTGGCGCGCCAGAAGAAATCGAAATACGTGCCTTGGCGCCGGCGGCGTTCGTCCGCGGAAAGGGCGCCGAAATTCACGCGGGTCCGCTCGAAGTTGATCGTCTCGTTCTGCGTCGTCTGGAAAAGTTCCGGCTGATTGAGGAAACGATTGATCTTGCGGAAAGAGAAATCGTTGTCGAGAGCAAGGGGCAGAACAGGGGCATCGACCAATTCCACGGCCTTGGGCGGCGCCACGCAGGCGGCCAGCAGCAAGGCTGCGACAAACAAGCCGGAACGCATGAGCATGCAGGCATGAAAGAAGGTTTGGCTGCCGATGTCAAACGGCGCCGGGGCCCGGGGGAATTGTCTTGCTTCACCGCGTCCGTCATCAAGATGCTCGCGCTTGATGAAGAAGTTTGTGCTTACGGTGTCTTGGAGGTTTTGGTCATGACGCATTACCGGCGGTCCCTCGATGCGGCACGTGCCGCTCTCGATGCGCTTGTTCCCCTCGAAGAGGCGCTGGGGCGCGCGGCGGATGCAGTCATTGCGTCCCTGGTCGCCGGCCACAAACTGATGCTTTGCGGCAATGGCGGCAGCTCTTCCGACGCGGCACATATTGCAGCCGAGTTCGTCTGCCGCTTTACCGGAGATCGTCGTCCGTATCCCGCGCTCGCCTTGGGCGTCGATGGCGGCCTGCTCACCGCGATCGGCAACGACTACGAATTCGGCGATGCTTTCTCACGGCAGGTCCACGCCTTCGGTCAATCCGGCGACGTGCTCATCGGCATTTCCAGCTCGGGCAAGTCCCGCAATGTGCTGGCCGCGATCGAAGAGGCGCGGCGGCGGGGGATGGTAAGCATTGCCCTGCTCGGCCGGGATGGTGGATTCACCAAGGGCGCGGCCGACATCGAATTGATCGTGCCGGGCGAGAGCACGGCGCGCATCCAGGAGGCCCAGAAATTCCTCCTCCACGTGCTCTGCGAACTGGCCGAGGAAAAACTTCCGCGGGAATGAGCGCGGCCTGGGCGTCCGCGGCGGTTTTTGTCTTCGGCCTGATCTGCGGCTCGTTCCTCAATGCCGTGGTCCATCGCCTGCCGCGGGGCATCGGGCTGGGTCATCCGAAGCGTTCCTTCTGCCCGCAGTGCGGCCGCTCCCTCCCGTGGTACGAGAATATCCCGGTCGTGAGTTGGCTGTGGCTTCGGGGGCAGTGCGCGGGATGCGGCGCGCGCATCTCGGCGCGCTATCCGTTGGTCGAGCTTCTCACCGCGGCGCTCTTCCTTTGGCTTTGGTGGAGTTTTCCACCGCCGGTCGCGGCTGCTTACATGATCTTGGCCGGCATTCTGGTCGCGGGAACGTTCATCGACCTCGAGCACATGATCCTGCCCGACAGCCTCACGCTGGGGGGGGCTGTGGTGGGCGCGGTGCTGAGCATGCTGGTCGCGGGGCTGCAACCGGGCGAGGACTGGGAGGCGCGGTTGCGCTCGAGCCTCTTCGGGGCCGGGGTCGGTTTTGCCGTGCTCTTCGCCGTGGTCGAATTGGGTAAACTCGCCTTCGGGCGCAAGCGTCTCGACTTGCAACCGGCGGAGGCTTTCACCTTGCAGGCCCGCGCGGAGGGACCGTTTCTGCGTATCGGGGAGGACGATTGGGACTTGGCGGAGTTTTTTTACCGTCCGACGGACGTGCTCGAATTGCACACCGACCAGGGTGAAGTGTGGCGTCTCGGACCGGACGGCGTCCGGCGCGGCGGAGTGTCTTGCGACTACGCTGCAGCGGACGGCTGGAATGGCGTGGCTTCTGCGGTTGTCGTGCCGCGCGAGGCCATGGGTTTCGGCGATGTGAAGTTCATGCTGACGCTGGGTGCTTTCCTGGGTTGGCCCGGGGCGCTCTTCAGTATCGCCGCCGGTTCGGTCGTCGGTGCGGTGGCCGGGGTGCTTCTGCTGTCCACCGGGCGGCTGGAAGCCGCCGGTCGTATTCCGTTCGGCCCTTACCTTGCCGCGGGCGCACTCCTCTGGATCGCCGCCGGACCGGCCGTGGTGGGCTGGCTTTGGCTGCGTTGATCAGCGCCGCCAGCGTCCGGCCTGGAGAAAAGCCTGCACGGCGAGAAAGAGTATGACAAAGATGACCACCGACAGTGCGGCCGACCAGCCGAACTGGTAGTAAGTGAACGCCGTTTTGTAAACGTAGGAAGCGAGAATGTGGGTCGAGTCCCCGGGTTCGCCGCCGTTGGAAAAAAGCCAGATGACATTGAGGTTGTTGAAATTCCAGATGATGCCAAGTGTGGTGGCCGGGAGCATGATTGGTCGCAGCATGGGCGCGGTGAGGCGCACGAACTGGGTCCAAGTCGACGCCCCGTCGAGCACGGCCGCTTCGTAAAGTCCGGGTGGAATGCTGCGCAGGCCGACCAAGGCGACGATCATCATGAAGGGAAAACCCATCCACACATTGACCAGGGTGGCCGCGGCGAAGGCTTCGAAGGGGGAGGTGAGCCACTCGATCGGAGGGAGGCCGAAGGCTTTCCCGAGAAATTGGTTCACCGCCCCGGTTTCTCCGTGGAACATTCCGCGCCAAGTGAGCGCGGCAATGTATTGCGGCATGGCCCAAGGGAGAAGAAGAAGGAGGCGCCAGGCTGGGCGACCGCGAATGAAGTCCTGGTGCAGCACGACGGCCAGGGCGACGCCGATGGCCACCTGGAGAAACGTGCTTGCTGCCGTCCAGAGCACCGTTTTGCTAAAAATGACCCAAAACTGCGGTTCGCGAAAAACGTTGAGGTATTGGTTGATTCCCGAGATCCGCCAGTCGCGGATGCGGTAGATGCTCGCGTCGGAGAGCGAAATCAGCACGTTGTAGAACAAAGGGTAGACCAGCACGAAGGCGAGCACGGCCAAGGCCGGAAGCAGACAGAGGCTGAGGAAAGCACGGCGACGTGCCGCCGGATCCCATCCGCCCGCCGCCGCCAAAGCGGCCGCCGCGGCCAGTTCGTCGTCTTTTTTCACAGGCGACCCTCGGTGATTCGCCGCTCGGCCTCGCGCTGCATGAGGCGCGCGGCTTCGTCCGGCGAAAGGTTTTCCGTGAAGACCCGGCGATACGGTTCACGGATGCCGTCCCAGATAAAGCGCAGGCGGGAGTCAACGGGCATGGGGATGGAATATTTGGCCTGTTCGATGGCCAGCTGCAAGACGGGGTTGTCGCGGATGGCCGGAGAGGCGAGGGCGGAGTGCAGCGTTGGCGTGGTGAACAAGCGTGTGGCCATGGCGACTTGGACCTCCTCGCCGACGAGGTAGCCGAGAACCCGCCGCACCAGTTCGAATTTCTCGGCGGGGGTGTTGACGTTGAGGACGTAGCCCTTGGCCGCCACGATGGGACGGCAGCGCAGACCGGTCTCCTCGTTGATCGGCAACAGGGCGAGCATGCTGCGCTCCGGCACTCCGTATTCGGCCCACGACCATGGTCCGTTGATGATCATGGCGGCGCGGCGGCGCAGGAACATGAGATTGGCCGTGTTGTAGTCTTCGTAGTGCGGTATGACTCCGTGTTTGTCGCGCAGGTCGATGACGAATTGCAGCGCGCGGCGCATCTCCGGGGTGTCGAGGGTGGGGTTTCCCTGCTCGTCCATGATCCAGCCCCCGAAACCGGTCAGAAACGGGATGAAAAAATAAGGTTCCGCGTAATTCCAGGTCAGAGCATAGCGGTCGGTGCGTGCCCCGCTGCGCAGGGTCAGTTCGCGGCCGAGAGTGACCATTTCGCCCAGTGTCGCGGGTGGCTCCGCCACCGCTTGGCGGTCGTAAACCAGCATGAGCTGATTACCGATCTGGTCTGCGATGAGCCATGGCCGATCCCGCCATGAGACGATGCCATCCTGGGTGAACCTCGCGAGGAAATCCGCGGTCAACACCTCGTCCCAAGGCCGTGCGACCTGCGTTTCGGCAAAAAGCGCCGCGTTGTCGGCCGGGCCGAAGACAAGGTCGGGTCCTTGCCCCGCCACTGCCGCGATGATGAACGCATTGCGCATTTCCTCGCCCTCCCGGTAGAGGGCAACCAGTCCGTCGTTCGGATGCCGACGGTTGTATTCCGCCACTGCTTCCTCGAAAAATTCGCGCTCCGCACCGGTCTTCTGGTGCCAGATGACGATTTCGGTCGGCTTCTCCCGGGGAGGAGTGCAGGAGGCCAGCAGGAGAACGGCCGTGGCCATCACGAGTGGGCGGAGGAGTGGCGCGCAGGACATGGAGCCACCACCAATTTCACGGTGCCGCACGCCACTGGCAAGCACCGAGAGGCCCAAGGTTTCCCTTTGCCGTTGCCGTGCCGCCCTGCGGCACCCAGAATCCGCCCCTTTCATGCCGGCCAACGATTACAACCTCTCGGCCAATCGCAAGGCGCTGGACCTCAATCTCGATGGCACCGTCTACGGCACCTTTGCCGAGATCGGAGCAGGACAAGAAGTGGCGCGGCGATTCTTTTACGTCGGTGCGGCGGCCGGCACGGTGGCCAAAACGATGTCGGCCTACGACATGACGTTCAGCGACGCGATTTACGGTCCCGTGCAGCGCTATGTCAGCCGCGAGCGCCTCAGCGGCATGCTCGAGCACGAATACACCCTGCTGCGTGAGCGTCTTGAGACGAAGATGGGCGCGGAGAAGACCTTTTTCGTTTTTGCCGACACCGTGGCGGCGCGCAGCTTCCACAGTCACCACGAATCGCATGGTTGGATGGGTATCCGCTTTCAGACGGTGCCCCGCGGGGGAGTCAATGAGATCATCATCCATGTCCGCATGCTCGACGCGGAGAACATCGCGCAGCAGGAAGCGATCGGAATTATCGGGGTCAATCTCATCTACGGCGCCTTCCGCTTCCATGGCGAACCGGAAAAGTTGATCGGCAGTCTGCTCGATGACCTTACGGCGAAACGTATCGAGGTGGACATGATCCGTTTCAGCGGACCGGCCTTTGCCGGGGTCGACAACCGTTTGATGAGCCTCCAGCTGGTGGCCCAGGGTTTGGGCCGCGCTGCCATGTTCCGCGCGGACGGCGAAGTCGTGCAGCCGTCCGAAGAACTCTACAAGCGCGCCGTGCTGGTCGAACGCGGCAGTTTTCGTCCCGTCACGCATGTCACTTACGAGATGTTGCGCTGCGCTTACGATGTTTTTTCCCCGCGCGAAAATGAGGCGCCGCGCGGAGTCCTCACTTTGGCCGAGATCACCATGGAAAACCTCCTCAGCGCCGGCCAACTCGATCCGCAAGACTTCCTCGACCGCACCGACATTCTCGGCGCCCTCGGCCAGACGGTGCTGGTTTCCGGCTTCGGCGAATACTTCCGCCTCGTCGATTACATCGCGCGTCATACCGATCAGGCGATCGGCCTCGCGCTCGGCGTGCCCGCGCTCGAGGAGATCTTCCGCGAGAAATATTACACCGACCTTGAAGGCGGCATTCTCGAGGGGCTCGGCCGGCTCTTCAAAAAGAACGTCCGTCTCTACGCTTACCCCCGTCGGGCCAGCGACGGGAAAATTATTACGGCGGACAACTTCCGGGTCGAGCCGCGGTTGGCCCAGCTTTACGGATATCTCCGCGAGAACGACTTCATTGTTCCGGTCACCGACTACCGCGAAGAAATCCTCGGCATCAAGTCTCCCGAAGTGCTCCGCATGATTCGCACCGGCGACCCGGCTTGGGAAAAGTGTGTCCCGCCCGCCGTGTCCAAGATCATCCGCGAGCGCAAACTGCTCGGCTGTGCCGGGTGAGCCAGGGTTGGATTCTCAACCAGCGAGGGGGGACGTTCCCCGGGTGGCGGGAACGAGGGCGTCATGGTCAAGAAAGAAGAAGGGTCTTCGTGCGGCGGACTTGAACCAGCGGTCGAAGGGGACTGGCCGACCTTTCTCCGCGCTGATTCCGGACAAGGAGATTAGCTGCTTGGGCGGGGAGCGTTAAGGCGTAGGGTGGCGGGCATGAATTGGACGCGGCGCGAGTTTCTGTGCACGCTTGCTGGTGCTGGCGCGTGCGCGGTTTTTCCGGAACAAGGCCGCGCGACGCGCTCTCGGACGGATGTGGTAGTGGTCGGAGCGGGTTTAAGTGGTTTGGCGGCGGCGCGGGACTTGGTGGCAGCGGGGGCACGGGTCATCTTGCTCGAAGCCGCTGCGCGCAGTGGCGGTCGCACGCGTTTGGCGCGGTTGGGCGGGGTGGTCAAAGTGGACGAGGGGGCGATGTGGATTCACGGGTGGAAGGGCAATCCGCTAACCGTCTTGGCGCAGGCGGAGGGAGTGCCGACTCGCCGTTTCAACTGGGATGACAGTCAGACGTTCGATGCCATGGGCCGGATAATGGATCAGGCGAGGGTGGCGGCGGCGGATCGTCTGCTGGACGACTCCCTGCGCTTCTCGAGGGACTGGGCCGAAAATTTGTCGCGCGATGTTCCGCTGCGGGATGCTCTGGGGGAGTTTGCACGGCGGAAGAAGTTGGATCGTGGCGCAACAGCGGAATTAGCGGCGGAAGTTCACTCATCGATCACGCTCGATTACGGAGCCGGCCCTGGCGAGTTGTCCGCATGGTGGTGGGACGAGGGCGAGGAATTTGGCGGGGGCGATTGTTTGGTCTCGGGCGGTTTGGGCGGAATCGCTGATGCGGCGGCGAGAGGACTCGATGTGCGAAGCGGTCAGTTGGCGGTCGAGATCGGAACCCAGGGAGGTTCTCCCTATGTCGTGACAGGCGACGGGGTGCGCTGGGAGGCGGGAGCGGTGCTGGTGACGATTCCCCTCGGTGTTTTGCAAGCTGGCACCATCCGGTTTGTCCCCAATTGGCCAAAACGCAAGGCAGTGGCACTGGGCCGTCTTGGCTTCGGGTTGTTGCAGAAGGTTTTTCTGCTTTTCGACGATGATGTTTCGTTGCCGCGGGAACAGGTCTGGCGGATGCGGGGCGGGGAGCCGGATTTTGCGTGGTCTGAGTGGTGCAATTTGACTTCCTTCGTCGGTCATCCGGTGCTCATGGCTTTGAATGGCGGGAGGGAGGCGCGCCGGATTGAGCGGATGGGCGACAAGGAGGTGTCGACGGCTGCACTCGACGCTTTGCGGCGGATGTCGGGCCGGGCGTTCCCGGCACCACGGGCGGTGCTCTCCACCAGATGGGGAAGTAACCCACTGGTGCGCGGAGCCTATTCCTTTGCTGCAGTGGGGTCCGGTCCGGAGGACCGCAAAGTGCTCGGCGAGCCGTTGCCGGGGGGTATCTATTTCGCCGGCGAGGCAATATCAGTCGCTTACCCGGGGACTGCCCAAGGTGCTTGGTTGTCGGGGCGGGTTGCAGCTCGGCAGATTCTCACGAAGGCGTAAAAAAGATCATCCGAAACCTTTTATGACACGCTTCATTCTCGGATTTTTGGTTTGATTCGGTATGCTCCCCACGACCTTGAAGCCCTTTATCCCGCTCGATCAATCAAACCTGCTACCCTCGCAGGTTGCCGCGTTCCTGCTGCGTGGCCGGGAGGGAAGTCCGGTGGATTTGGGTGACACTCTGGTCCTGATCCCCACGGCCGGTGCCGGCCGGGCCATCCGGCGGGAGCTGTCCAAGAAGGGCGTCTTGTCCCCGCAATTCCGTCTGCCTTTGGATGCCTTGCTGCCCAAGAGCCTCCCCGTGGCGAGCCGTCTGGAACGCGAAGCGGCGTGGGCCCTGCTCCTCGAACCGACCCGGCGTCAAAGGTTCAAGTCACTCGTCCCGGAAATTGTCCCCCTCGATGCACCAGACGACCGTTTTGGTGTCGCCGCACGCCTCTGCACCGTGTGCGACCAATTGGCGGAAGCCGGGCTTGATCCCGCTTCACCGAGAGTGGTCGAGGCATGTTCCGGTGATGAGCAGCGCTGGAATGCGTTCGGAAAACTTTATGCCGAATACGTCGATGTTTTAACCAAGCATGGATTGCGCGATCCCAATGACGTGCGGCTGGCCCAGGCGCAAGTTCCGACTGTACCCAGCGAGTGCCAGCGCGTCGTCGTGGCCTGCATTCCCGATCTGTCCCCGGTCGTGGAAACCTTCCTGCGCTCCCTGGACAAGCAGGGCATCCCCGTCGAAGTGCTGGCCTGGAGTCCGTCCGGTCAAGCCGAGCACCTCAACGCGTGGGGGCGTCCGGACCAGCCATGGTGGAGGGAGAATCAGCCCCGGGTGGAAACCGGCACCATTGTTGCCGCCAATGATCCGCCGACCGAAGCGGGGCTCCTGCTCGACTACGCCGCCGAGGACGAGAATGCAGACTTCGAAATTTTCGCCGCAGCCCCGGAGTCGGCCGTGGCTCTGGCCCAGGAAATTGCCTGGCGTGATGCGGACGCCTATCTGCCCGAAGGTCGCGCCTTGGCCCGCACCGAATCGGCGGAGATTCTGCTCGGTTGGAATGACTTCGCGCGCGGCCACCGCTTGCGTGATCTCCGCGTTCTGCTCCAGAAGTCCCAATTCCTCTCCTTCTTTGTCGCCGCGACCGGCCAGCCGCCGTCTCTCACCGCCAGAACCGCGCTGGAGGCCTGCGACCAGTTGATTGCCCAGCGCCTCTGCGAGTCGGTGGAGGCGGCCCGAAGCTGGCTCAAGCATGCCGATCTTTCCGCGGACAAAACCTCGTTGCGTGATTTTCCCGCGCAAGAATGTTTGGTCACGACAGCCGGGAAGCTGCTTGGGAAAAAGATGGACGGCCAAGCCATGCTCGCCGAGGTCAACCGGCATCGCGGCACGGTGCCGACGGATTCCTTTGCCGCCCGGGAACTGGCTGCCGTGGCGGAAGTCGCCGGGCAATTTGCGGATTCTCCGCTCCTCGGTCAGTTGCCGGAACCGATGCGCGAAGCGGCCTCACGGGCCGACATCATGCGCAAACAGATCTTCCCGCGCGCGCCGGCCGAGGCGATCGAAGTGCAGGGGTGGCTTGAGGCGCCATGGAGTGCGGCCCGGCATCTGGTCATCGCCGGTTGCCGTGAGGGTGCGCTGCCCGCGGGCACTTACGATGATTCCTTCCTGCCCGACGGTGCGAAAAAAAATCTCGGGTTGGTCACCCAGGACGTACGGCTGGCCCGCGATTCGTATCTGCTTTCGTGCCTCCTCGCTTCGCGTCCGGCCTCGCAAGTGCGCCTGGGTTTTTCCCGTTTGGGCAACCAGGGTGAACCGAACCGCCCCTCACGCCTGCTTTTCGGGTGCAGCGACCCCGAGTTGCCGCAGCGCTCCGGTCTCCTGCTCCGACCCGCACCGCGGTCGGAGCGCGGCGACCGGAATGAGGTCGTTTTCAAATTGCATATCCCCGCACCCGATCCTAAGAACTGGCCGCCCCAATCGATCCGGGTCACCGCGTTCAAGAACTACCTCGAATGCCCGCTTCGTTTTTACCTCGGTACCATCCTCAAGTTGCGCAAAGTTGATCCTGATGCGCGGGAAATTCCCGCCACGGATTTCGGCACCGTGATGCACAAGGTGCTCGAAGGCCTTGCCCTCGACAAATCGCTCGCCCCTTTGCGGGACGCCGATGAAATTGCCCGCCGGCTTTCCGCGCTCCTTGATGCCGTCGCTCCAAGCTACTACGGCGAGAAGCCTTCTCCCGTGGTGCAGGTACAGATCGAGAACATGCGGGCCCGCCTCGTCGCGGCCGCGGCGACCGAGGCCATCATCCGGGCGGACGGATGGTCGACGCTGGAAGCGGAATACAAAGTCGTCGCGGAGGACAAGCACATGCTCGGGGGCCTCGCCATCACCGGCACGATCGATCGTATCGATGTTCACCCCGAGCACGGCCTGCGTATCCTCGACTACAAAACCTATTCGCAGCCGAAAAATCCGTTCAAGACGCACCTCGGTCCGCAGCGCGGGATGGAGCACTTGCCCGAAGCGGATCTCGAGACCTTGACCAAAACCGGCAAACCGCAGCCGCGCTCGTGGACGGAACTGCAACTTCCGCTGTATGCGTGGCTGGCCCGGAAGATCTGGCCCGAGCATGCCGCCAAAGGCGTGGCCGTCGGTTACTTCCTTCTGCCTCCGGATGGCGAGGCCGGCCAGAGCGCGCTTGAGTTCTTTGCCTTGACCGACGACATGCAAACCTCGGCGGAGAAATGTGCCGCGCGCATTGCCGGTCTGGTCAAGAGCGGTCAGTTCTGGCCTCCGTCCCCGTCCTCGCAAGTCGAATTCGATGACTTCGGGGACTGGTTCATGCAGGACGATCCCCGCAAATTGATCGATGAGGAGTCGGCCCAGCGCCTGAACGGCAACCCGTGAGCACCGCAGACAAAACATTCCAACGCAATCTGATGATTGTGGCCAACGCGGGTAGCGGCAAAACGCACTGCCTGGTCACCCGCTGCATCCAGTTGCTCCAGCGCGAGGCCAAACCGGAGGAGATCCTCGCCTTGACCTTCACCCGTGCGGCCGCCGCCGAATTCCTGCAGCAACTTTTCGAGCGTCTGGCCAACGCGGCGACCGACCCCGCGCAGTTGGCAAACTTGCAGAATGACTTGGGCCCGGACTGCCAGCCGATCGACGCCGAGGGCTGCACCAAGTTGCTGCGTGCCCTGGTGCAGGCCCTGCCGCGGTTGTCTATGGGCACGCTCGACCAATATTTCGGGCGTATCGTGCGCGCCTTCCCGTTCGAGTTGGGTTTGTCCAAGGAAGTGGAACTTCTCGACGATGCCGACAAGGAGGAAAACCAGAGACGCACGCTGGAACAGCTCTTTGCCGAGGCCACGAAAGAAAAAGGCTTGGATGAATTCATCGAGACGCTGCGCCAGCAAAGTCGGCATCGCGCCGAACAGTCGGCCCTCAAAGCCATTTCGCGGGCGGCCACCTCCCTGCAGGAAAAGTTCATCGAAACACCCGGGGATCGGCCTTGGGGGCATGCCGGTTCCATCTGGCCCGGGGGCAGCCCGATCCTCGAGGCCGAGGAGGTGCAACCGGCGGCGGAAAAGTTTCGTGCCGAGGTGCTGCGCACCAACACCCAACTCGACGACGCGGCCCGGGCGACCCTCGAGGAATGGCTGCAGGCCGCCATTGAGCACCGTCCGCCCAAACGTCTGGGCAAGGTTCTGTCCGCTTTCCTCAAAAAGCTCACCGATGCGGGTCTCGGCAAGGGCGACGCGGGCGGTGACTACATCGCGATGGGGCGCGGCGGTGACAGCAAAAGACTTTTCCTCCGTGATGGTGTCCGTGAACGGCGCGACGGCCTCTTCCGTTCGATCGCCAAGCTCGAGCTGTCCAGCAAGCTCGAGTCCTCGAGGGCGCTTCATGCGTTGCTCAAGGACTACGAGGAGATCTACCAGCGTTCGGTCCGGCTTGCCGGACAACTCACCTTCAGTGATCTGGCCACGCTGCTCGCCCTTCACCAGGAGAGAATCGACCACCAGCACATTGAGTATCGTCTGGACGGTCGCTACAGTCATTGGCTGCTCGACGAGTTTCAAGACACCAGCCGCCTCCAGTGGCGCATCATGCAACCCCTGGTCGACAACGTGGTTTGCGAGGACGAGGGACGGAGCTTTTTCTATGTGGGCGACACCAAGCAGGCCATTTACGGCTGGCGGGGAGGGGACTTCGAGTTGTTCGAGCAGGTGCACGACAACTTCAAGACGAAGCGCGGGGTGGACATCGCGAGGCAGCAGCTCCCCGACTCCTGGCGATCCGACGGCAATATCGTGCAGGTCATCAATGAGGTGTTCGCGCCCGACCGTCTCGAGAATGCGCCGGGTTTCGGTCTGCCCCGAGAGACCATCGCCCATTGGCAGAAGGCATGGGTCGTTCATCAGGCGCGGGAGGAACGCGCGGGCAAAGGCTTCGCGCAACTCCGGACGCTCAAAGTCGACAAGGACGAGGGTGATGATGCCAGCCAGATGGCGCTCGACGAGGCCGTGCTCGAGATCCTTCGCGACGTTGATCCGGTCGGCCGGGGAATCAATTGCGCCATCATCGTGCGCACCCGCGCCGCCTTGGAGCACTACGTCGCCCTCTTGCGCGGGCAAAAGGAACCGATCCCGGTGGCGGCGGAAGGACGGGTCAACCCGTGCCTCAAATCACCCGAGGGTCTGGCCCTTTATGCCCTCGTGAAGTTTCTCGCTTCGCCCCTCGACCGTATCGCCGAACAACAATTTCTGGCTTCTCCGTTCGGCTCTATCGCCGGGAATGACACGGCCGCCTTCCACCTCAATGCCCTCGGGCTGATCGCTGAATCGGGTTTGGCCGCAACTTTGTCCGGGTGGGTCCGCCAAGCCGCGGGCCAGTCCCTCATCGATGCCACCAAGGTCGAAGCCTTCGTCGAAGCCGCTTCCGACTATGATGCGCAGCGGAAGCCGAACGAAGATCTCTGCGCCTTTATCGAATTTGTCGACCACCGCATCGAGCAGGAGAGCGAGACGCCGGGTGTGGTCCGCGTCATGACCACGCACTTTTCCAAGGGGCTCGGCATGGACATGGTCATCCTGCCCGAACTCGGGGGCAAGGGAATGGCCGAGTTGCACGACACGGCCGGCATTTCGCTGCATCGCAATACCGAGGGCGAAATCCAATGGGGCTTGTCGCTTCCCTCCAAAGATATCTGCGCCGCCGACGACACCCTCGGGGCCGCCCGCGAGCACCTGCGGGCCCGGCAGGCTTACGAAAACTTCTGCGTGCTTTACGTCGCGATGACCCGCGCAAAACACGCGCTCTATTGCCTGCGGGCCCCGGTGAGAGATATCAAAAATAGCGGCCGCTGGCTGCAGGACTACTTTCCACAGGGTGACGGGTCAGATCCGGACAACCGCACTTTGGGAAACTCCCAGTGGTTCGAGAATTATCGGCGCCAAGAGCTGCATCCTACCAAGATTCTCGGAACGAAACTCAGGCCACGGCAGCGCAACGCCCCCGACACCTCGCCCTCATCGTCTGAAGGCGAAGACGTTCCGGCAGGCTTGATCCTCGGCGGTGGTGCGGCGCGTCATCTTGGCACCGAGGTACACGAACTGCTCGCCCAGGTCGAATGGCTGGGGAACGACCCCGATTACTCCGGAGCGAGCGATGCTGCGGTAAAGTTGGTCCGCGAATTTCTCGGTAGCGACCGGGCCGCGGCGCTCCGGAGGCCGGAGGGAAATTGCATCGTCTGGCGGGAGAGGGCTTTCGACGTGGAAATCGACGGAGAGCCCGTCAGTGGCGTCTTCGACCGTGTGCACCTCACGCTCGGGGCAGACGGTAAACCGGTCAAAGCTGCCATCTACGATTTCAAGACGGACAAAAGCCCGGTCGACCTGTGTGAGCGATACCGGGACCAGCTCGCCGCTTACCGCAAAGCAGCGGCCGCGCTCATGGGAATGGCGCCCGACCAAGTGCAAGCGGAGCCATTGCGGGTCAGAGCCCTGCCCTCTTGAGGAACTGGCGCCAAGACAAGGCGGTGGGCAGGGGCAAGTTGTGGTCGAAGGTCCTTTTTCGCTTGAAAACTGCTCAAGGCCCGCCGCGGCGGACTCCGGCCATCAACTATAAATTGCCTCCGGCCGTCTCCGCTTTGCGCCGGTCCTCAACACTATTCCTAGGCTTATGACACACAAACCCCTTTGTTCCTTCGCTTCCTTCTGTTCAATTCCCCTAATGCCGCGTGGTCTCCTCCTTCTGTTCCTTCTTTTGGCTGCCTGCGCTTCAGGCCCGGAGCCCGAGGTGAGGGCGGCGGATCCGGTCAAGACAATCGTTATCCGCAGCTGGCCCTCGGGCCTCGTCATCGAACTCAACGGAGAATACGTCGGCACCACGCCCGTCGAGTTGGTGGTCAACACGACGAAATCCGGGGTCTGGACCGCCGAGTACGGCCGCGGCTTCAGTCCCATTATCATGCGGGCCAGCACATCTGATGCCGCAGGCTGGGAACAAAAATTCTGGTATCCCGGTGACCGCATTCCCTCGCGTGTGCTCTTCCGCATTCCCAGCGCCATGAAGCGCCTCGCCGTGAATTGAGTTTCTTCAACCAAAGCGAACGGTCACCGGAGCGCGTGGGCCCTCGGGGATGATCCCGCGCAAGCGCGACCCCCGCCCCGCCTCTTGGTCTTTTAGCTTACCCTCGGTAGTTTAGTCGCCGCGGCGACCCTCGCGCCGTTTGCCTGCGGCTATTTTTGCTTCGCTATGGTTCGCTGAGCTCGGCGCTTTGGCCACGATGCGCGGATAGCTCTCCACCGCGCGGCGGATGATCACGTTCGAGAACCCGGAGTCGGTCGGAATCAAGATGAACTACGTGAACCAGACGGGCTTGGGGGGTGTCATGTTTTGGGAGTTGAGCGAAGTCGAATCCACTGCAGAGCGTTCTCTCTTGGAAACAATCTACAACAAGCTCCGCTTGCCCTGAGGGTAGTGCCGCAGGCTTCACTTCGATGCCGCCTGCAGCCGATCCGGCGCACCATGAGCCAAAAGGGGGCAGCCCTTATTGCATGCCTCCTTGCGCTTAAAATAATTCAACAATTTGCCAATTATCGCATTGTAGCCCTGCGGCCCGATGCCGCCCTTCGACCGATTGCTGGCCGAGTACCCGGCTCTGCGTTTGCGGCGGTTTGCCGATGCGCGCTGAAGGGTATCCCGTTTAGGCGTCTATATTCCGAATTTGCCAGAGGTGTCATCCCGATGTATGGACGGACTATGGAGATCCGTACATTGCTTCTTTTTGCGTTGGTGCTCGGTGTTGGCACCCAGCGCTCCAGCGCCTTGGTAGTCTGGGACGAAAGCGTCAACGGCCCGCTGGCCTCTTCCGGAAACGCGCCCACCACCCTTTCCCTTTCGCTCGGCTCGAACACCATCATTTCTTCCTTCGGGGGAAGCGCCCGGTTCGACTACTTCACCTTCACTTTGGCTGCCGGCCAAGGGCTGAACGGTTTCGCGCTTGATAGCTATGTCTCCACGGACCCGGTTGCTTGGTTAGGCCTCAAGTCAGGTGCTGATTGGACCATCGAATACGACACAAGCCGGATGATCGGGCAACAGCATTTTGGCGCGGCCAACGTCGGGATGGGGCTTTTGGGCATCTCCTCCGCCAATCCGCTGGGGCCGGGCACCTATACTGTTCGCTCGCAACAGCTGGGTGCATCGGCCAACTACCAGCTGGATCTCTCGGTTGTTCCCGAGCCATCCACTTATGCTCTACTGGTTCTTACCGGCGTGGGTTCTTTGTGGTGGGTGAAGCGGCGGCGAGTAGCCGGCGCTCGCCCTGCTCAGGCTGAAAAGGATGAAGTTGGTAACGATCGAACCATGCAGACATGGGGAAACAACGGACGGTAATCTTCACCGCGCGGGGAGAAAGGGGAGCGCCAATCAGGCTTGGTTGCGGGACGATTGCGACATCAGGGGGGGCGCGGCGTCTCCCCTATGATCACGGATGAGGACAGTCGGGATGCCTGTGCCCGGAGAAAAAGCAATCCAAGCCCATCGGGGCAAGCAGTGCTGTCTTTGTCAGCTTTGAGAGCCTCGTCGTCGGAATTTTGTGCTGCTGGATCTATAGATACACCGAGAGGGCAATTCGTTCAAACTCCTAACGCGTCATAGCCTCCGCCCTGTATTGATGCGGTCTGGCGGTGGCCCGCGTTTTGTCGATGCAGGGGGGGGGGCTGGCTGTCCGCTCCATAAAAAGGAAGCCCGAAAGGTCCGCCCTTGTGAGGGCAAACCCCCGGACTTGTCCTCCAGCCCATCTGGCGGGAAGGTCGCAGTATGTATCCCTGGCGGCCGAATGAAGTGGAAGAGGTCTTTTGCCGGTCGAGCGGGCCGGGTGGCCAGCACGTCAACAAGGTCTCCACGGCGGTCACCCTCCGCCACTTGCCGACGGGTCTCTCCGTGCGGGTGAGCACTTCGCGATCCCAGGCCCGTAACCGGGTCGAGGCGACCCGGTTGTTGGCGGCCAAGTTGGAAGCCGCCGCGGTTGCCGCGCGCCAGTTGCACTTGGCAGAGGTTTCCAAAAATCGCCGGCGCAAGGCCAAGCGCTCGAGGACGACCAAGCGCCGCTTGGTTGAATCGAAGCGGCGACGTGGCGAGATGAAGCAGTTGCGGAAAAAGGTGTCTTGATTCTGCTCGTGATGAGGGGAGGGTTCGGGTGCGGCGGGCTTTCCGGGATGGTGGGACACCGACGGGGATTGATCGCCTGCGGCGATCTCCGGGGGTTTGACTTTGTGTAGCTGGGGATTCGTTTTGCTTTGGCAAAACGGGGGCCGGTCGAACTTCGTTCTTCATCCCCTGGGAGGTTTTAGGCCGCCTCCGGCGGGTTTTGGAGGTAAGGGGATTCGAACCCCTGGCCTTCTCATTGCGAACGAGACGCTCTACCAACTGAGCTATACCCCCGGGAAACAGGATTTATCTAAGCACTACCGGCTGGTCCGGGCAAGTCCCGCCACGGTGACTCAGGCTTTGGCGTAGAGCTCGGCGCCTTTTTCGGTGAACTCGCGTGACTTTTCGGCCAAACCGGCCCGGAGGGCA
>Ga0247832_1001864_pt1 | contig 34807 bp, 30 predicted proteins | sample LaCruzMarch2015__10_FD_192407 | JGI IMG/M metagenome (GOLD analysis project Ga0247832, IMG submission 192407) | Freshwater microbial communities from meromictic Lake La Cruz, Castile-La Mancha, Spain - LaCruzMarch2015_4m | ecosystem: Environmental > Aquatic > Freshwater > Lake | place: Spain... | reverse complement strand
CCACATGCCGATGCCGATGAACACACTGCCATCATCCAAGGCAAAGCCATTCGCAGCGTTCAAAGTCAGCGAAGAGACCAAATAGCCCCGGGCCCAAGCCACCAAAATGCCGGTCACCAAAGTACCAACAGCAGCCCAGCGGAACCAGAACAGCGCTTCTGGCGCGATAAACTTGCCAATGGCTGGCTTCAGTTCATCAGGAATTTTCGGCATGGTACGGATTTGTACGAAGTTGAAGTAATAGAGCAGGCCAATCCACAAGATGCCAAAGAACACGTGCAACCAGCGCATGGCAGCATGGCCCATCAATTCGTGCATATTGCCCGAAGTGTTATTAGGCTGACCGGCGAAGACCGCGATCAAAAGGATGGCCAGCACTGTACTGACGATGAAAGTGTTTCTGAAGTTAGAAAGAAGCGCGCCCATGGTTTCCCCTTTTAGTACGGATGGCTAGATTGAGCTCTATGTAGCCTATTTCAGCGCCATGTCACGTTACAGGTAACATTGCCACTGCAAAGTGACGGCCCTCTGTCGCCAAATGATTATAAGTGCGACAGGCCGCTGGCGTTGGCATGATCTCGAGGCCGATGCCGGCACCTTTTAGAATGTCGCGCAGGCCAACAGGCGGTGGCAACATGTCCATACCGGTTCCAAATAAGAGGAACTCAATCTCGCCTTTCAAGGCCAAGATGGGCGCAACCTGTTCGGCTAATGCTGCGCCCGCCAGATCGGCCATCGTGAGCGGGCCCCAAGCCGAGGGCGTATCGGCCAATATTAGTACGGAGCCTTCAATCCGCTTATCGCCTGTCTCCAGACCAAAGCGGAACCCGCCCGCACCATAGGCCGTGATAAGTGGACGACCTTTGCCTGTTGCGGGGACCAATTGCATCGTGACTATGGCCGCGCGTCCGCTTCGGTTCTGGCGGCTGCTTTCTCTGCGCCGCGCTTCGGTGGCCACAAGATTAAGACTGGTGCCGCGACATAGATCGACGAATAGGTCCCGATAAACACGCCAAACAGCATGATCACGGTAAACACCTGCATCGTCTCGCCACCAACCACTGTCAGGCCCAACAGTGCTAGGAAGGTGGTCAAAGCCGTAATGATCGTGCGCGAAAGTGTCTCATTGGTCGATAAGTCGATGATATCGCCGAAGGACATTTTCTTATATTTGCGCATGTTTTCGCGCATGCGGTCGAACACCACCACCGTATCGTTCATCGAATAGCCGATGATCGTCAAAAGCGCGGCAATCGTGGTGAGCGAGAAATCAAGCTGGGTGATCGACATGAAGCCCAAGGTCAGAATGATGTCGTGCGCCAAGGCCACAATGGAGCCAAAGCCCATTTGCAATTCAAAGCGCGACCAGATGTAGAGCACGACCAGAATAATCGCGATGCCCAGCGCCAAGGCACCATTGGTGCCCAGTTCTTCCGAGACCTTTGGCCCCACAACTTCCACCCGCGGGAATTTCACGCCCGGCATAATGGCGCGCAGCTCGGCCTTTACGGAATCTACTGTTGCCGAAGCATCAGCCCCTTCAGGTGGCAAAAAGCGGATCATCGCTTGGTTGGGCTCTTGGAAGTCTTGCACGCCGACATCGCGCAAATTCATATTACCGACCCGCTCGCGCACTTGCGCCAAATTGATTGGCTTGTCCCACACCGCTTCAACGACGGTGCCGCCCTTAAAGTCGATCCCAAAATTGAGGCCGAGGGTGAAGCAGGATACGAGTGAGGCAATACACAGTACCACCGACACGACGGCAGCAGGAATCGAAAAGCGAACAAACCCAAACTTAGTATTCTTGGGGATGAGCTTGATAAAGGGCCATTTCATGTTCGTATTCCTCAGATCGGCAGGCGCTTAGGTTTGGTCTGCCGATACCAGGCAGCGACCAAGACCTGCGTCATCAGGATGGCGGTAAAGAGCGACGTGATCACGCCGATAGATAGGGTCCAGGCAAAGCCGCGCACGGGGCCTGCACCAAAGTAGAAGAGGATCAACGCAGTCAACAGCGCGGTGACGTTGGCGTCCATCACGGTAACGATGGCGCGCTTAAAGCCCGCATCAATTGCTAAAGCCGTCGAACGACCCGCCAGTTCTTCTTCACGCATACGTTCATAGATCAACACGTTGGCGTCGACTGCAGCACCAATTGTCAGGATCAGACCAGCAATACCCGGCAGCGTTAACGTCGCGCCCACTGCAGTCATCGCAGCCAAGATCAAGATCAGGTTGATCGTCAGCGCCAAGATCGCGATGCCGCCAAAGATAATGCCATAGGCCAAGATCATGAAAACGACGACCAGTAACATCGCGATAACACCAGCGGTCGCGCCAGCATTGATCGAATCTCGACCCAATTCAGGGCCAACTGTGCGTTGCTCCATCACTTTCAGCGGTGCAGGCAAAGCCCCTGCCCGCAACAAAGTCGCCAGTTCATTGGCGCTTTCGATCGTGAAGCTACCCGAAATCTGACCATTGCCGCCCAAGATGGGCTCACGGATGGACGGTGCGGACAGAACCTTATCATCGAGAATAATCGCAAAGCGCTTGCCGACATTTTCCGTCGATGCCCGCGCAAAGGCGCGTCCACCGGCACCATCAAATTGGAAGGTCACGGCAGGCTCACCCGATTGTTGGTCAAAGCCCGGGTCTGCCTTGGTCAAATTATCGCCGGTCACCAGCGCGCGGCGACGCACGAGAACAAAAGGCTCACCCGGCTGACCGGGTTGTTCCAAAAGCACAGACCCTGGCGGGATACGTCCGGCAGCGGCTTCCGCGGGGGGGACAGATTCATCCACCATTTGGAACGTTAAACGTGCGGTCTGGCCGACCAAGCGCTTCAGCTTTTCAGGATCGCTTTCGCCCGGGGCTTGCACAACGATGCGGTCAACGCCTTGGCGGGTTATGGCAGGCTCTTTGGTGCCGGTTTCATCAATCCGGCGACGGATCACTTCGATCGACTGGCTGACCGCGCGGCGCGTCATCGCCACTTTGGCTTCTTCCGTCAAACGGATTTCGATGACATTGCCGGGGGCGGCTTTGACATCAAGGTCGTTGCGCCCAGTAGGTCCGGTTAAGCCAATCACCGGGGAAGCGAGCGTTTGGATGCGTTTGATCGCTTCTTGAACGTCAGCCGCATTTTGGATCGTGACGCGTGCTACCTGGCCATCTGGCGTAAGCCCACGACCGGCGAACAAAATCGGTGTTTTGGCAGCACCAAGTTCGCCGGGCCGCTTCTGACCCCGTAATTCGCGGACGAGATCATCGGCGACGGTTTCCAAGCGGGCCTTATAGACGACTTGGCTCTCCACCTCGAACATCAGATAGGAGCCGCCTTGAAGGTCGAGACCCAGATTGACGGTCTTGCTCGGCAAGAAGCTCGGCATCGAATCTCGCACCGACTGCGGAAGGGCATTCGGCAGGGCGAAAATTAAGCCCAGGAGGGAAACGATGATAACGGCGAGAACCCGCCAGCGCGCAACATGTAACACGTCTATCTAGCCCTTCGGCAGAAGCAGACCCTTTAAAGACGGGTCCGCACTGATCTCAATTAGGATTTGGCGTCATTGGCGACGACAGGCTCGCTTTTGCCTTGCACTTGGCTCACCGTCGACTTAACCACGCGCACCGCGACATTTGGCGCGATTTCCACGGTCAATTCGTCGTCAGCTACCTTGGTCACTTTACCAATGATCCCACCCGAGGTGATCACGCTGTCGCCACGACGGATCGCGCCCAACATCTCCGTATGTTGCTTCATACGCTTTTGCTGTGGACGGATCAGAAGAAAGTAAAATACCACCAAAATCATCACGAGTGGCAGGAGTTGCATCATAATGACTTCTGGGCCTGCTGGGGCCGCAGCGCCGGCAGCTTGAGCATAAGCGGGGGTGGAAAACATAGGGACCTCAAAATTTCTGACAGAAAGACAGAGTAGGCGGTTAAAGAGTTCGCTGCAGGTGGGGACGCCTAACCCGAATGGCAAGGCAAACCGCAGCAAGGGGCGGGAGTTAGCATGCCAAAGACCTCTGCGGCAATGAAACTTGACACATTGCCGCGACCTCACGCCCTTGTGACAGGGCTAACATTTAGGTGAGGCGGATTGGGGCCTCTTCGCCGAGGCTTTCGACGGTCAAGACACCTCCCGCGCTGCGCAAGATCGTGACCGATGCATGGCCGGGCTTAAAACAGGTCACGGTGTCAGATTTGGTCGCCAGACCTACGGCTGCATTAATGGCGACAAAGTGCGAAAAAACCAACGTGTCTTGGGTGAGCCCCAACAAAGCTTGACCAATTTGATCACGCCAGTCGCGCAGCCCCTGATCCACATGGCAATCCTGCCAAGACCCGCTCATGACCGTTGTCAGCCAGTCACGATGATCGGTCACATGGGCCGGCACCGGGATTTCAGCTACGCGTGGCTCAATGAGTGGGGTGAACCCCAAGGTGGCAGCGCTTGGCTGCGCGGTTTCTTGGCACCGTGCCAAGGGTGAGGTGATGAGATGCTTGGCACCCACCTCTTCTAAGCGGATGGCGGCAGCCTCAGCCTGCCTATGGCCAAGCTCTGATAGACCCGGATTGGGGTGGGCACCCCATGTGGCGGCAGGCTCTGCATGACGCACGAGGTAGATTAGGGACATGAAAGCTCCTGCAGGAAGTGATTTATGTTTTTTGCGCCGCGTTTAGGGCTTTTTGCGCGGCGGTCCGTGCTGTCCAAGCTGCCATGATTTCAGCGGCATTGGCCGATTCTTCGGCCATTATCTCATCATGCTTGGGATCGCGGCAGGTGATTTCGACATTGATGCCATTAGGATCGTAGAAATAGATCGAATGGACAAAATGATGATCGATCGGGCCAAAACAGGGGACGCCCGCTTGGTCCAGTCGTTCCTTAAAGGCCATCATGGTGGCGTGGCTTTCGGCTTCCATCGCGAAATGCAGGTCCATACCCCATTTCATTTTGAATTTGCCGCTATGGGCCCCTTCGGGAACATCGAAGAACGCGACATAATTGCCGTCGCCCAATTCAAAGAACAGATGCATGTAAGGGATCGCGCGGCCAGAGCCCGGCTCTTCCTCAAACACCAGTGCGGCTTTGAGCGGCAGGCCCAGAATATCTTCATAGAATTTACGCGTCTCTTCGGCGTCGCGGCAGCGAAAAGCGCTATGATGAACCCCTTTAAGGGCCGGTGCTGGATTGATTGCTTTGGCTTTGTCAGCGGCTTCTGCAAAGTCGATCGCCATGGCCATTTCCCCGATACATTCTGTGTTCCAACTCAGCCTATCGCAGTTTTGGCGATGGACCAGTCATAACACTGTTTACGCTGGTTTCAGCAGGCAAGCGCCTGGTTGACAGAATGCTGGTTCCACTTAACGATCTCGTCATGAAAAACCTCACCCCTACCCGCCTCGCCAGCCTTGTTTTGGCTCTCTCCATGGTTTCGGCTGCAAAAGCCCCTGCGCCAATTCCAGCAGCAGAGATCAATGCGGCTTCTGACGCGATGGCGACCAAAGTCGTGGCTTGGCGGCGCGATATTCATGAGCATCCAGAGCTTTCCAATCGCGAGTTTCGCACCAGCGCCTTGGTTGCGGCGCATCTGAAGTCACTCGGGCTAGAAGTGCGGGAAAATGTGGCCAAGACAGGGGTTGTCGCCGTCCTACGTGGTGGTCGCCCTGGCCCCGTCGTTGCCTTGCGCGCTGATATGGATGCTTTGCCTGTGCTAGAAGCCACTGGCTTGCCCTTTGCCTCCAAAGCCGTGGGCGAATATCTCGGCAATAAAGTACCCGTCGCCCACGCCTGTGGCCATGACGCCCATACCGCCATGCTGATGGGGGCCGCTGAAGTCCTCACCAAAATGAAGGCCCGGATCCCCGGAACCATCGTCTTTATCTTCCAACCCGCCGAAGAGGGTGCCCCTCCGGGCGAAAAGGGCGGCGCGTCGCTAATGATCGAGGAAGGTGCCTTACAAAACCCAGCGCCTTCAGCGATTTTCGGTCTGCATGTCTTCCCGGGCCCACCTGGCACGATCCATTATCGTCCGGGCGGCTTTATGGCGGCATCTGATAAGTTCCAAGTGTTTATCAAGGGAAAGCAGACTCATGGTGCCGCACCGTGGGCCGGGATCGACATCATGTCGCTGCAGGCCGCCATCATCCAAGACTTCAACCGCCTAGCGGCCCGAACCGTCGATGTCACTGCGACACCGACGGTCATCACGACTGCCATGGTTCATGGTGGTGTGCGCTACAACATCATTCCAGAGGCGTTGGAAATGGGCGGCACGTTACGCACGTTTGACAATGCACAACGCCAAGACATCAAAAACAAGATGGAAAAAACGGTGGTGTCGCTCGCCGCCGCTTATGGCGCCGAGGCCAAGATCGCGTTTAACAGCGGCGACCCATATGGCGGCAATAATGTAACCTTTAACGACCCCAATTTAGCGCGCGCCACCCTATCCGCTTTGGAAGAAGCAGCCGGAGCAGGGAAGGTCAACATCAATCGTCCACCCATTACTGGCGCTGAAGATTTTGCAGACTACCAAGCCGTGATTCCGGGCGTGTTCTATCATTTGGGGGTCAGCAAAGCTGGCGTGCCACCCTCGGAATGGACGATCAATCACGCACCCAATTTCGACACCAATGAAGACGTCCTGCCCATCGGCGTCCGCACCCTCGTGATGACTTCCATTCGTTATCTGGAACGCGGCGTGCCTGCCGTGCGTACGCCGGGGGGTTGAGGGGGCGCTAACCCTCCACCTCATCCTCAAGCTCTGGCGCGGTAAAGATCGCTTCAAAGCTGGTTTGGTGCATGCCTGCTTTCAGCCAGCCATAGGGCGTGACATTGGTGGCTTTGATGATGCGACGCTCAATCCGGCTGATTGGGTTGTCGCCCTCTTCGGGGACGAGATCAAAGTCGAGCACATTGACGCAGGCCAAATCCTGTTCGAACGGCAGCGAAGCCGACGGCCCTGCCCCGCACATCCAACCCAGCAATAGCCGGTTGATGCCTTCATGTGCGACAACCAGAGCGCTGCTCCAGCCCGGACGGTGCAGGAGGGCCTCAATCGAGGCGACAGCGCGCGCATAGGCATCGGCAAACAATTCGCCGCCTTCAAAGAAAGTTGCCCCTTCTTGGCCTGCCTGCTCAAACGTGAAGGTCAAATAGGCGCTCAATTCTTCGCGTGTCGCAAACGGGATGAACTTGCCGGAGTGGAGTTCCGTTAGACCGGGCTCATCCTCTAACACGGGCGGCGAGACGTGCTGCGACAGCACAATCTCTGCCGTTTCGCGGGTACGTCGCAGACCAGAGCAAATTGCCACATCCAAGAGCACATGGGCAAAGGCCGCCGCCGCCGCTTTGGCCTGCTCTTTGCCGAGTGGCGTCAAACGCGCAATGGTTGGGTCTTGGGACTTGACCACTTCGCGGGAGCCATAATCAACATGGCCGTGCCGCATCAGATAAATGCGACGCCGCCCCGTCGTTCCTTCCAAAGCGCTCATCCAGAGATGCCCCAGTCGGCCAAAATATCTTGGCTATGCTGACCGGGCTTTGGCGCGACCGAGCGAATGGTGCCAGGCGTCTTGGAAAAGCGGGGTGCCGGAGCAGGCTGGGTGACGCCTTCGACTTCCACAAAAGTCTGACGCGCCACATTATGGGGGTGCTGGACAGCTTCTTCCCAGCTCAGGACTGGAGCAAAGCACACGTCGGTGCCTTCCATGATGGCCGTCCATTCATCGCGCGTCTTGGACTTGAAAATGGCGGCGATCTTTTCCGACAAAACCGGCCAATTGGCGCGGTCAAACTGGTTTTCGAAGGCAGGGTCTGTAATCTCGGCCTGTTGCAATAGAAGCGCATAAAATTGCGGTTCGATCGAGCCGATCGACACCCACTTGCCGTCGCTGGTCTCATAGCAATCATAGAAATGCGCGCCGCCGTCGAGCAGGTTTGCGTCGCGCATGTCCTGCCACATGCCGCTGGCGCGCATGCCCCAGAACATGGAGGTGAGCGAGGCAGCGCCATCGGTCATCGCCACGTCGATCACTTGGCCTTCACCCGTAGCCCGGGCATGGATGACACCAGCCAGAAGACCAAAAGCCAGATAAAGCGCGCCACCGCCATAATCGCCAATCAGATTGAGCGGAGGTGCGGGTGGCTCCCCCTGCCGGCCTGTCGCCCATAGGGCCCCGGTTAAAGCAATATAATTGAGGTCGTGGCCTGCGGCTTTTGCCAAGGGTCCAAACTGGCCCCAGCCAGTCATGCGGCCATAAACAAGCTTGGGGTTGCGCGCCAAGACGACATCAGGCCCTAGGCCCAGCTTTTCCAACACGCCGGGGCGATAGCCCTCCAGCATGGCATCGGCCTTTTCCAACAGCTTCAGGCAAGTCTCAACATCGTCTGGGTTCTTGAGATCCAGGCTGATCGAGCGACGTCCGCGCCCGGTTACGTCGTTGGCCCCACCACCGGAGCGCGACCGTGGGCCATCAATGCGAATGACGTCTGCCCCTAAGTCGGACAACAACATGCCGCAAAAGGGTCCTGGACCGATTGCTTCAAATTCGACGACTTTGACGCCACTTAATGGACCCGACATGGCTTTCCCCTTGAGCTGTTGATTGGCGGCCCTTTACGAGCCTTTGCCGAATGTGTTGCGACAATGTGGGGAAAAGCGCAATGGCCAAAGCCACTTCAGGCAGGGGATAACGTCCAGTCCACGACCCACGGCCAATCTGGCCCACGCCGCAGAATTTTAGCCGGCGCATCGGTGCCTAAATCGCGGGCCTGCCATTCTTTGACGCCAGCGACGCGCAGGCCTGCCCGATCAAAGGCTGCCAACCAGTCCTGAAACGGATGGGCAAAGGCAGGCATGGTGATTTCCTTCCCCTCAGCGGTTTTGAAGTGGGCCGATATGCCGTTTAGAGACAAGTAAGGATGGATTTCGATAATCTTGATCACACCACCGGTCCGCAAGAGGCGACTTGCTTCTTGTAAGGGTGGTGCCAAGTCTGCAACATGTTCCAGCGTCAGCGAGAACAAGATAAAATCTACGCTTTGGTCGGTTAGAGGAATCGGCGCGCCCATGTCCGCTTGAAACAGAGTCCAGCTAGCGTCACGTTTGCGCGCCTCTGCCAACATGGCTGAGGAGAAATCAAAGCCGATCAGATTTGACGCCCGGCGCGCTGCCAAAGCCGCCAGATTGCGCCCCGTGCCACAGCCAAACTCTAAACACGTCTTCTGCGCGAGCGAAATCGGTGCTTGGCTGAGGGCATAGCCAGCCGCATAGACCATCGGATTGTCATAGCCATCATAGCTGGGTGCCCACACATCATAGGCCGCGGCGACATCTAAGGTCTTGACTTCACTCATACAGGAATGACCTTCCAGTCCGCCGCACGGTTGCGGATCCACGTCATTTGCCGTTTGGCGTAGTGCCGACTGTCGAGGATGGAGCGCGATATGGCTTCGTCATAGCCACATTGCTCCTCAAAGAAATCAATCAGCCCGGGCATGCCAACAGCCTTCATCACCGGCAAATCAGGCTCCAACCTGCGCTGGTACAGTGCATGGGCCTCGTTTAGGCCACCGTCTTCCATCATGGCCTCAAAGCGCGCTTCGATACGGGCGTAAAGGACTTCGCGGTCTGGCATCAGCGCGATACCCTCCCACGCACCTTGCGCCAGAACGGGGGGCTGGGGGTCTTGGTGCCAATCGGACAACGGCCTGCCTGTAGCTTCAAAAACCTCCAACGCGCGCGCAATGCGCACCGCGTCCTTGGGTTCAATCTTCCGAGCAGCTTTGGGGTCCACTTGCAGTAAGCGCGCGTGTGCTGCACGCGGATCTGCGCCAACCAGTCTGCGGGTCGAGGCGCGCACGTCTGCCGGAACTGGTGGGGTCGGTACGAGGCCTTGTGTCAAAGCATGCGCATAAAGGCCAGTCCCGCCCACGAGAATGGGTCTGCGACCGCGCGCTTGAATATCAGCAATGGCGGCTTCGGCTTCTGCCAGCCAAGCCCCGGTTGAATAGGCAACTGCCCCATCAATATGGCCAAACAAATGATGCGACAAGTCGCCCATTTCGGCCGCGCTGGGCCGTGCGGTCAAAATCTCAAGATCTGCATAGACTTGCATCGAGTCCATGTTGATGACTTCGCCATTTTGCTTGATAGCAGCATCAATGGCATAGGCGGTCTTGCCCGAAGCCGTGGGGCCGAGAATAAGGAGGGCAGTTTGCATGGCCTGCCTCTAGCCCAAGTTCCGGCATACCGCCAATAGTCTGATGCGAATAAGCTGAATGGAGTCTCAAGTGCCTTCTCTGATCCTCGTAAGCCCCACTGGCGAAAAAGTCCTTGAAGAAGCCTTGGCGCGGATCGAAGCCCTGTGGGGCGAGCTTTCGCTGAAGACGATTGAACCAGGCGAGGCCCTGCATCTGAGCTCTGAAGTTGGCGATAGTGAGGAGGCGATTTCCTGGCTAGATGGCCTGCCGCTGGATATCTCGTCAAAGCCGCCAGAACGCATGGGCATTTTGATCGCAGACATGGATTCCACCATCATTGGCTGCGAATGCCTCGATGAATTGGCAGACTTTGCCGATAAAAAGGCAGAAGTCTCAGCCATAACCGAACGGGCCATGGCGGGCGAGCTCAATTTTGAAGCCGCACTGACCGAACGTGTGGCGATGCTGACCGGGCTGGAATTGACCGCGCTACAAGCCTGTTACGATGCACGGGTGGACCTGAATCCGGGTGCAGAAGTCTTTGTGAAAACCATGGCGCACTTAGGCGCGCAGTGCGCTTTGGTCTCGGGTGGCTTTAGCTTCTTCACCAGCCGCGTGGCCGCCCGCGCGGGCTTTCATTCCAATCGCGCTAATCAATTGTTAGACGATGGAACCCGCCTGACAGGGCAAGTCGGCCTGCCGATCCTTGGCAAGGAAGCCAAGTTGGCCGCTCTGAAAGAAGATGCGGCGCGGTTCAATCTCAATCTCTCCCAGACCCTCGCGATTGGGGATGGTGCAAATGATCTCATGATGATTGAAGCGGCAGGCCTTGGTATCGCGTATCGCGCCAAACCAATCGTGGCCGCTCAAGCCTCTGCACGAATTGAGCATGGAAGTTTGGAGAGCGCCCTCTTCTTCCAGGGCATTCCGCGCAGCGCATTCGTGTCCGTCTAAAGCCAACGAAAACCTTACCTCGAATTCATTTGAGTTGACCGCCCATTCCCCCTTAGGACGAGCGCGGGATCTAAGGGAGGGTGAGACGATGACGCGTAGCTTTTTAGTGGCGACAGCCATGCTGTCAGGGACTTTTATCGGCGGCTCGGCCTTTGCCAACCAAAGTGTTGCCACGCAGTCGTCCGCAGAATTGACCCGTCGCGCCGCCCTAGGTATCGCGCTTGAAAACACCAGCGAAGGGCCAAAGGTGACCTTGGTTACGCCTCAGATGACGGCGGCCTTGGCAGGTGTGGAACACGGCGACATCATTCTCAGCCTCAATGGCACGTTGACCAAAACCAACTCAGACCTAGTCGCAGCGGCTGGGCTCTTGCGCTCTGGTGATACGACAGTGCTGACCCTTAAGCGCGGCACAGCCACCAAGACCGTCACAGCCAAAGCCACCCCCCGACCCTTGGAATCCATTCCAGGTGCGGATATGCGTTACGGCACCCTTTCTTTCAAAGAAGGTCGATTGCGCGATATTTTGGTGACCCCGAAGACTGCGGCACCGGGAGCCCCTGTTGTCTTCCTGATCCAAGGTTATGGCTGCGGCAGTGTCGAAGGCCCACCCAATCATCCCTATCACCTCTTGGCCAAGACTTTGGCAGAAGCCGGCATTGGGTCATATCGGATTGAAAAGCTGGGCATGGGTGACAGCCTCACATCCACACCCTGCCTGAAGACCGACTTTGCCCTAGAAATGGAAGGGTTTGAGGCCGCTTACCAAGCCTTGATCAAGGATCGCGGTGTCAGTCCAGATCGCATCATCATCCTCGGCCATTCCATGGGCGGGATTCAAGCGCCACTAATTGCCGCCAAAGGGCCCGCGCCGCGCGGCGTGATGGTCTATGGCACGGCCCTGCGCAATTGGCAGGACTATATGCAAGAGCTGTTTGCCATGCAGGGCTTCGTGTCTGCCGGGGCTGACCCTGCCGAAGCTGAACAAGCAGCAAAGGCCTTTCGGCCTTTGATGCAGCGGATTTTCAATGAAGATGTGGGCCTTAAAACAATCGCAAATGAAAACCCCAATCATGAAGCCATGTTGCGTAGCGCTTTTGATTGGGACGGCGATAACCTAATCCTCGGCCGCAACCTTGCCTATTGGCGAGGGGTGGCTGCGCAAGATACTGTAGCCTCTTGGCGCGATACCAAGACACCTGTTCTGGCGATTTATGGCGAGGCGGACTTTGCGGCCATAGATGAGCGCGACCACAAACGGATTGTCGACGTCGTCAACTTTTATCGTCCCGGCACTGCGACCTATCGCTTTTTGCCCCTCACCGGCCATGGCTTTGATGTACAAGCAAGCCGAGATGAGGTGCGCGCAGCTAATCAGGCAGGCAAGCCAGTGACTGTCGCGCCCTATAATCCGGAGCTTACCAAAATGATGGCGTCTTGGATCAGCGCCTTGCCTGCCAAAGGGCAAACAGCGGCCAACTAATCGGACCATATGGTCAGGTGTCGAAGGGTCTTCAGCCCTTCGGCACCGGCTCACCTTCCACAGGTGGTCTTGGCGGGCCGAGGCGCACACCGGCTGGAATACCCCGGTTTGTGGCTTCTGCTTCCGCACCCAGATTAATCAACGGGCAAGCCGGTGGCGCACACAACCAAATCTCCACCCGCCGATTGCGCATGCGCCCGCGCTCGTCTGAGTTTGAGCCGACTGGCAGGGAATCCCCGTAGGAACGCACAACCCCCGGGGTGACCCCAAGCCCCTGTAAAGCCAAAGCGACAGTTTCCGCCCGCGATTGTGCAAGGCCAATATTGGTGACTCGTGCGCCAACGTTGTCGGCAAAGCCCAAGACCGCAATGCGGCGCTTATCAATTTGGTTCTTATTGATGAAGGCGACAAATCGCTTGAGGTCTTCTTCGGCCCGTGAATCAGGCTGATTAGCCCCATCATAAAAGCGAATGTCGAAATTCATTCGCTCGGCAAAACGCGCAAAAGTTCGATAGTCGTTCGGCGCATCCGGTGGGGTCAGGACTTTGACTGCACCCAGCCTTAGGGGCGTAATCCCCATGCGTGCCACCAATTCTTGGCCTGATTGTGAGGTCGCAAAATCGGCAAAGTCGCGCGCGCTTGGATTGCCGCCGGATGACCCCACATAGACAAACAGCCGTTCAGAAAACGGATAAGTCTCGGTCGAAATCGAAAAATCGTCGGCCCCGACCGAACGGGCACCACGCTCATTCAGCGCCAAGGCTTTTACACCGCCGGTGCCGCGTCGGGTTATCCCGATTGCCTTTTCATCTCGGCTAACGGCTTCGGCCACCCCGCTTGGATCATTCAGGAAGGTGACGGTTTCAGGCGGCTCACGGTCGCCCAACAGGCGCCCAGCAGGGCTTGAGTCAAAATCAGCGCCTAGGCTCTCAAGTTTAATGGAGATGCGTCCCGACATGTCTTTAGACACTTGATTCCAATCGGTGAACTCACCACTCAAAATCCGACTCAAGACTTCTGTGTCGATCCGATTGATCGGGTTGTTCCGATTGACTACGACCAAGCTGGCATCCAGCCCGATGATCTTTTCGCTCGATGCATTGGTGAAATTGCCCAAGGCTGACAAACGGTCTGCCTCACCGGGTAAAACCTGTCGGGACGACATAACCGCCTCAAGGCGCTGCTGCGTTAAAGCTTCAAAACCACCTTGAGATGAGCCAAGCGCGATCAAAACCCGGGCAGTTTTACCCCCGCGCGAGCCAGTGATTTCAATCACAGTGTCGCCTTGATCTACCCGCACCGAGCTAAAGCCACGCACCCGCATCCAAGCGGAAACGAGGTCCGTCATCACAGTGGGGCCCATGCTGGCCGCGCCACCAATTCGGAACAGCACATCTTCAGGCTTAGACTGCCCAGCTGCGAAGTCCTCTGTGATTGGAATTTGCCCTTGATCTTGGCCGGCAACGCCTTGCCCTTCGGCTTGAAAGAGCCAAGACATGTAGAAAAGCACCAGGATGCCAGCAACAATAACCAAGCTGGTCACTGCCATCAGCCAGCCAATCACACCAAGCTTCAAGTTAAATCGTGAGACCTTTTGCAAAACTGGAGCCTTGCGAGGCGAGGGTCTTTCGGGCTTTTTTGCGGAATTTGGGTTGATCACCTTATCCCAGTCATAAGGCACATCGTCGCGGCCGTCTGCCATCAAGGATTCCCCACGTTTCCATGTCTGTCATCGCGCGCGCCGCGTTCGCTCAGCTTGCGCCTCTTGTGCCTTAAAGGCTTCGCGCCAAGCGATAGTCGAGGCGGACTGAAAGGTCTAGCTTTGCGACCTGTTACCTGCGCGTTGGACGCAGCGCCCGATAAATCGGTTTTCCATCTCTGTATAAACGAATGACAACGCCATCGCGCTTACGCGCAGCCGCTTGTAACGCCGCACGCGCGTCTTGCGGGCTTGAGATGGCTTGGCCTTGCACTTCCAGCAGGCCGTCGCCTGGGCGCACTTGGTCTTTGCCGGGGCCAAACGGATCAAGAGCTGAAACGACTACCCGCACTTCAGGCGGCAGTTTTGGACGATCTGACGGTGCCGCCGAACGTAAGACAAGCCCCATTACTGAGACCGTCGGCATCGCTTGCGGTGTAGGTGCCCGCATTTCACTGGGGGCGCGGCCAATAACCAGATTGGCAAAAATCGCTTGTCGGCCACGGAAGCCTTCAACCTTGACCTTGGCCCCAGCCGGGGCTGCTGCGGTAGAGCGAGCCAAGGCCCGCGGATCGGTTATGGGCTGGCCCGCCCATTTCAAAATCCGGTCACCCATGCGCAAGCCAGCCTTGGCTGCTGGTGAATTAGCAGCAACATCGGCGACAATCACGCCATTCTGTCCCGTACCGCCTTCCTCTGACGTCAACAGGCGCGCGCGCAATCCGATCCAGCCGCGCTGAACGCTGCCGGTTTGAAGGATGTCTGCCACGATCTTACGCGCTAGATTGGACGGCACCGCAAAACCAACCCCGACCGACCCACCTTGCGTTCCCCCCGGGGACACGATTGCAGTATTGACGCCGATCACCTCGCCGCGTGCATTAAACAAAGGCCCGCCGGAATTGCCACGATTGATCGCCGCATCGGTCTGCAAGAAGTCGTCATAGCGCCCAGCCTGCAAATCGCGGTTTCTGGCCGAGATCACCCCGACTGACAAGGAATTGCCGAGACCAAACGGACTGCCAATCGCAATCGCCCAATCACCAACCCGGGCCGCATCACTATTGCCCCAAGTTACGCTCGATAGGCGCATTGCGCCGGTGGTGCGCAACACGGCCAAGTCGGTCTCTGCATCGCGCCCGACCAAAGTGGCAGGCAAGACCGTGCCATCGACCAACATGATCTCAAACCGATCATTGCCTTCGATGACATGATTATTGGTAACCACCACCCCGCGTGCATCAATCACAAAGCCCGAGCCGGTTGAACTGCCACCAGCCTCTGCATGCACGGAATCGCGCGGTGCACCAACCAAGGACCGTTTGGCCCGGATGGCGACAACGGCGGGCTGAAGCCTAGCTGATAGATCAGCAAATCCATTGCCCGGCCCAATCGCCGGCCCAACAGGCGTGGGTCCTACGCTTTGGGCACCCACCGGCTCAAGGCCGGATAAACCAAGCCCGATCATCGAAATCCAGAAACAAGCAAGCAAGCGCGCAGTCATCATGACCTACGACTTAGACCGGAGTGGGCATTTGGGAAAGTAACTCCATGCCTCAAAGCGCACGCAAACACATAAGCCCCTCAATTAAAAAAACTTCATGACAGCCTTTTCACGGGTAATTGAAGATCAAATCGAAGATAGAGAAGCCGTCAGTTTGATTTGGGCGGGGAAACACCCATGGCTTTGATTTCTTATCGCGCGCTTGCTTTTGCGCTTGCGCCTTTTGTACTTGGGGGCAGCATTGGCCTTACCCCGGCTTGGGCGCAAACATCTCTTAGCGCCAGCCCCGCATCCGGCGTCACAAATTCGCTTCCAGAATTGGTCGATGGCAAGCGCACTTTCCAGCCCGCTTATTTCAACGATATCACGCCGCAGACGGCCGCCGATATGGTGGTGCGGATTCCAGGGTTTAACATTGACGACGGCGAATCCGTCCGTGGCTTTGGTGGGGCGGCTGGCAATGTGCTGATCGACGGCTCTCGGCCCACCAGCAAGAATGAGGATTTATTCTCCATTCTTGGCCGGATCCCAGCTAGCAATGTCGAGAAGATCGAACTCTTGGAAGGAGCTGCAGCCGGTGCTTTAGCGCCGGGCAAAAGCCTTGTCGTCAATGTGATCCGAAAAGCCGACAACAAAGCGAGCGGCAAGTGGGAAATGCAAGCAACAGGCGTGGGCAGTGGCCGCATCAAGCCTAAAATCGATACGTCTTACACCTCAAAGCTGGGGGGCTTTAATGTCACCACTGGCCTTCATGCTGAGATCGAAAACGTAGATGATTTCATTGGATATGAGGGCATCCTGTCGCCTTCGGGTGCCTACACCGAGCGCGGGCCGAACGATGACCGCCGCCGCTCAAAATATGCGCAAGCAACTTTTGCGGTCGACGGCAAGATTGGCGAAACCAAAGTCAATGCCAATGCCAGCTATATGGAAGGTAAGTTTCGTCGTAACTGGGTGCATGTAGCCTATCGGCCAAATGCAACTTTGCCGTTTCGGGTAGATGAGGGCAAGGAAGATGGCACCACAAAGCGCTGGGAGATTGGCGGCGATCTAGAGCGCCAAGTAGCAGGCTGGACCGGTAAACTCGCACTATTGGCCAAAGCAACTGAGGACCAAAACTCTGACCTCGCAGGCTTCAATCCCGTTGGGCATGCCAAAAACTTCGGTCGCTTCGTGGCAGATTCGACCAATGAAGAGCGCGTGGCGCGCCTGACGTTCAAGAAGAAATTTGGTGCCCATCAAATCGAGACTGGCGGCGAACTTGCTTACAACAGCTTAGATTTCGTCGGCCAATATGCGGAAGGCAACGGGACGATCTTTGTCGTTCGCCCATCTGACATTTCTTCCACCGAAGTCTCTGAGACCCGGAAAGAAGCTTTCATCAGCGATTCTTGGACCCTTTCGCCAAAGCTAACCCTTGAGTCGACCTTGACGGGTGAGTGGTCAACGATTGAGCAGAGTGGAGCTGCGGGCAAGGAGCGGTCTTTCTTTTATCCAAAGCCCCGCATCAAAGCGGCTTGGAAACCCAAGGTTGGATGGACCTATCGCGTGGAAGTGGAGCGGGTCGTCGGGCAATTAGACTTTGGTGCGTTTGCTGACTCTGCGTCGGTTGGCGACAATAACCAAAATAGCGGCAACCCAGAGCTGCGGCCGGAACAAGTGTGGTCGAGCCTGATTGGTCTGGAAAGACGCTGGGGCAAGCGCGGCGTGATCAATGCCTCAGTTGTTCAAGAGAAATTTGAAGACCAATTGACCTTAGTCCCAACCCGCACTGGCGGCGTAGCGCTGGGCAATGTGCCAGAAGCTGAACGCTGGGGCTATAATGTCTCTTGGACCATCCCATTATCCGCCCTATTGGAGGGCTTGGAGCTTGAAGGCAATTACCGCTGGCGCGATTCTGAACTGATCGACCCGATCACCGACAAGGCGCGGCCTTTCTCTGGTTGGAACGGCAAGAGTTTCAACACCAACATCACCTATGAAATCCCCAAGAAGAAATTGCGCATGGGTGCTTGGTTCTGGCGTGGCGACAATAACCGCGAATATAGGCCTAGTCAGACGTTCCAATGGAGCACGCATGAGAGCTGGGGTGCCTGGATTGAATCCAAGGCCTATAAGAATTTGAGCCTCGAACTCGGCGTTGAAGACCCAAATGGAAACACGTTTAACCGCGTCCGCACAGACTTTGCCCCCGACCGACGGTCGGGGGTGATCAGTCAAACCCAATATCGCGAACGATCCAAGGATGGGATCTGGTATCTTCTGGTCAAAGGCACATTCTGACCAGAAGATACCAAACTAGCTTTGCGTCCCTTATTTCACACCGTGGGCCAGCTTCTTCAGAAGCGGTGAAGCTAGCGCCATCACGATGCCAATTCCAATCGACCACAGACCGATTGTGTTGAAGACCTCCAGCGAGGTTGCGAGCGCCTTTGCGGGATCAGTGACCTGACCAGCAACCGTTTCCGTAGCGGTCATTTGGGCGATGAGGCCACCCAGATATTGCGCACCAGAGCTTGCCAAGAACCACGTCGCCATCAAGGTTGAGAGCAGTTTTGGCGTGGACAATTTGGTCATCCAGCTCAGGCCCACGGGGCTCAAGCACAGCTCACCAGTTGTGTGCAGCAGATAGGCAAGCGCCAAGAAGATCACCGGCACGCGGGCCTGATCATCGGCAAATTGCGCGCCCCACACCAAGATCAAGAAGCCTAGACCCACTTGCACCAAAGCAATCGCGAATTTCATCGGTGCCGAGGGGTCCAAATTGAGCTGCCCAAGCTTTACCCAAAGCCACGCAAAAGCAGGCGCAAAAATCAGGATAAAGCCCGAGTTGAAGCTTTGGGTCTGCGGCGCGCTGATGCTGACAAACCCATCATTGGGTAACGCCACATTGGTTGCGGTAAAGAGCGACAGGGATGAACCAGCTTGCTCAAACAGCGTCCAGAACACAACGGAAGCGGCAATCAAGACCAACGCCAAAATCAAGCGGCCAGCTTCTTCTTTGCTGCACGCGGTCGCCATGTGATAGACGATGTAAATCAAAACGGCAGCTGAGCCCAAGGCCAACATATTGCCGACCAATTGGTTATTCTGTACCAAGAACCAGATCGCGGGAACCGAGACAAGCGCGCCGATATAAATCGCCATTTCCAGATTGATTGGGCCCAAGACCTTCTTCTTCAAGGCTTCGGGATTAGGGGGTTCGCCCTTTCCTTCCAAACTGTCCTTGCCACGCACAAAGGCGATATAGCCCGCCAACATGCCAACACCGGCAAGACCAAAGCCTGCCCACCATCCCACAACGGTCCCTAAAGCACCGCACAGAATAGCGGCCCAGAAGGCCCCTAGATTGATGCCGTAATAATAGAGCGTGAAGCCGGGATCTCGACGTGGATCGCCATCGGGATAGAGCTGACCAACAATGGACGAGATGCTGGGCTTGAGGAAGCCCACACCCAAAATGATCAGAGACAGAGCGATGTAGAAGATAATCTCAAACGGACCTTCAGACTTCACCTTCTTTAACTCATAGCTGCCCGTCGGCAACAAGGCAGGAACCGGCGCAGTTGCGGGCAGATCCTTGATCTCAATGCCCTTCTCCGACGCGCTATAGGCATAGGCCTGTTCGCCAATTTTCAGCTTGGCGACATAATCCTCATTGCGGCCCTGGGTGACGAACTCATACGTCGCACCCTGATAGGTCAAGGTCTGGGTGGTTGGCTTGCCCTCGAAACCCATAGCAAAGTGGCCAAACACCAGCGCCAAAGCACCAAAGGCAATCGCCTTGCGCGTGCCCAAAAAGCGGTCTGCCAGCACCCCTCCGACCAGCGGCAGAAGATAGACCAAGGTGGTGTAAGAGGAGTAGGTCTTTTGCGCGTCGGCTTGGTCAAACAGGAAATGCTGAACCAGATAGACCGTCAAAAGGCCGCGCATGCCGTAATAGGAAAAGCGCTCCCACATCTCGGCGAAGAACAAGACGCGCAAGCCCTTGGGGTGATTTTTCATCTCTCTGGCGACTGGGAAAATCGTCCCCAGCGTCACCAAAAGCCCACCGGCAAACACGATGTTCCAAATAACACCCCAAAGATCAGACATGATCAACCCCCTTTTAGGGCTATCTATGACAGCCCCGTGATCTGTGGCGCGCACATGATCACGGGATTGCGACGAGGGCAAGGGCAGTTAAGCGGCTGGCATTGCACACTTATCAGTCGACTTGAGGGCCAAGGCGGCCCCTAATTAGCTTCTTGTTGGACGGGCAGCGCTGCATGTAAATCCAAGTCGCCACCGAGTTTATCGCCAACAGAAAGGGCGTTGAGCCGGGCATAAGCCCCACCTTTTGCCACCAATGTGTCATGCGTGCCCTGCTCGACGATGCGTCCGGCCTCGAACACCAAAATACGATCAGCTTCACGCACCGTCGACAGGCGGTGCGCAACCAGGATGGTCGTCTTGTCTTTCGCCAAGGCTTTCATCGCATCTTGGACGTCCCGTTCGGTTTGGGTGTCGAGTGAGGATGTGGCTTCGTCCAAAATCAAAATCCGGGCATCAGCTAGGAATGCACGGGCAAGCGCCACGCGCTGACGCTCCCCACCCGATAGCTTGACCCCCCGCTCGCCCACTTGGGTCTCAAGACCCTTCGGCAAGCGGCCGATAAAATCTGCCGCGCGCGCATCACGGGTGGCCGCTTCCAACTCAGCCAGACTTGCGTCCGGACGGGCATAGGCGATGTTTTCCCGCAGGCTGCGGTGAAACAAGGCTGGATCCTGCGGCACCAAGGCAATCGAGCCACGGAGGCTATCTTGCCGCACGTGGCGCACGTCTTGACCGTCTATGCGGATGGCACCCGCATCGACATCATAGAGGCGCTGTAAAAGCTTGACGAAGGTCGACTTGCCAGACCCGGTCTGCCCAACAAGTGCCACAGTTTCCCCCGGCTGGATGGTCAAAGAGAAGTCCTTGTACAAAGGCTCACTTTGCCCGCGATAACCGAATGTAACGCCATCAAACACGATCTCGCCATTGCCTTGCACAAAGCGGCTAGCACCGGGTACATCGGCGACGTCTTCGACTTCCAAGCTGTAAGCGACAGCATCTTCAATATCGGCAAAGCCACGCTGAACTTGCTGCACCGTCTCGCCCAAATTGCGCAGATAGCTGGCGATCAGAAAGTAGCTGGTCAGAGCAAATGTCGCATCCCCCGGACTTGCGCGGCCTTCTCGCCATTCGATCAAAACCAAGCCTAACAAGCCAACCTGTAGGGACCACAGGATGATGTTGGAAACCGCCCAGCCGTCCGCATAGCGCATCCACGTGGTTGCCACGAGGCCACGCCATTTCTCCACCACCCCGCCAAAGCGCGCTTCTTCGCGGGCTTCTGCGCCAAAGGCTTTCACGGTCGGGTTTGCTGAAACCGCGTCCGCCAGAGAGGCCCCAATCGACGTGTCAGCCGAGTTAGAACGCTCGTTAGCCTTTTGAATATAGAGGCGAGCAATCAAGATACTGGCGAGCGTGAACAGCGTGATCGACCCGCCGACATAAAGCCCAACCATTGGCCAAGTAGCCAGCATCATCCCAGTCAAGCCCAACAGCACGATGGCCGCAGGCAAGATGAACCACAGGAAATTGTCTGACAGCGTGTCATAGGCCCACATGGCGCGGCTAACCCGGCGCACGGTTGCGCCAGCGAAATTGTCGCTGTGCCACTGGCTGGAGAAGCGCTGGACATCTTTGAAGCTGGCGCTGGTGATATTGGCCATATTGCGCGCCGCAAACAGGTTCCACACCCGCACAAGAATGTTGCGCAGGACAAACATGCCAGCTGCAATGGCGGCAAAAAGCCAAAATAGGTCAAAAGCTTGGCCGGCCGCTTGTGGGCCCTTTGTCAAGGTTTCGACGATCCTGCCCGATAAAGCGGGCAAAAGAAGTTCGCAGGCCGTGGACAGCACCATCAACACAACAACGGCGGTGAACTTCACCGGCTGGCTGGACCAATGCCGCCAGAGGTAACGCATGATTTGGCCGATATGGGCCTTTTGCTGACGCGTCGAGGCGTCGTTTTCATCATCATAAAAGTCGGACATGGGTCACACGAAATCTCAAAACAGCCAAGCACCATCAGGTGTGGTTCAAAGTGCAGGCTGTTTGAATAAGCTTAAGCAAGGCCACTTAACGGCAAAGCCACGAAGGAATTGAAGTGCGACGCGCGTGGGTCGGCTCAAATCAATGAGACAAACCGTGGTTGGATGGGCGGCGTCAGCAATCGCCCCGTGTCAGTTCTCAATCATGCTTAAGTGGTCCCCCTGAGGTCTGTGAGGGCGTGGTTAACGGCAGCGCTTGCATGGGTAAAGCCCACCTCACCAAAAAGGTGCTGGGTTTGGCCATCTTGGCGACGACCTGTGGCCCGAAGGCCACAGAGGTCTAGTAGCCCTTAGTGATTTTATCGTGGGCGATAATGCCTTGCAACACATCTTCCAACTCAGCGAACGGCACCATGTTTGGTCCATCTGACGGGGCTTTATCGGGGTCTGGATGGCTTTCCATGAAGATGGCGGCGACACCAACCGCTGCTGCGGCCCGTGCCAAATACTTGACCATGGACCGATCCCCACCCGAAGAATCGCCGCGCCCACCAGGTTGCTGAACCGAATGGGTCGCATCAAACACCACCGGCGCACCAAAAGCTGCCATCGTCGGCAGGCCGCGGAAATCAGTTACCAAGGTGTTATAGCCAAAGCTTGCACCACGCTCGGTCACCATCACATTGGGATTACCAGAGCCTGTTACCTTGGCGATAACATGCTTCATATCCCAAGGCGCCAAGAACTGGCCCTTCTTGATATTCACGACTTTGCCAGTCTTGGCTGCGGCGATCAGCAAATCGGTTTGGCGGCACAAGAAAGCTGGGATTTGCAACACATCGACAACTTCACCGACGATGCGGCAATGCTCTTCGGTATGCACATCGGTCAAAACCGGCAGGCCCAATTTGTCCTTGATCTCTTGAAACACCGCCATCGCATTATCGAGACCGAAGCCGCGCGCACCCGTCAGGCTCGACCGATTGGCTTTGTCATAGCTAGACTTGTAAATCAGACCAGCGCCCAATTTGCCGTAGGTTTCTTTGAGCCATTGGGCGGTTTCCAACGCATGCTCGCGGCTTTCCATCGCACAAGGGCCGCAGATGAAGCTGATCGGCAAGCTATTGCCGACTTGCACAGCGCCTGGGCCAGCACCGACGGTCACGATGGGAGCGGGATTAGTCATCTTTAGATCTCCGGCGGCATAGCAGCCGCAACTTAGTTTGACTTGCCTGATCATAGGCCGACGCGGGCCGCTTTTGGCATAGCTTCGCGCTGAAATATACAGATAGGGATTAGGAAGATGCCTTTCGATGGGGTTTGGTTAACACATGCATAAGGTTTCGCAGTTTTAATGGCTTTATGACCCAGTTCGAGTCTCCGTTTCCGCCGAAGCTCCGGCGCGTCCCGCAGGCACCGCTTGTTATCGCACGCGGGTATCGCGACGGCGACACTGAAAAGCAAAAATGGTCATGGCAGCAGACGATTATCTTTGCGGTAATTGTCTCTGCCGGCCTCTGGGGTTTGATCTTTTGGGCCATCCGCACTTTGCTGGCTTAAGGGTGCGTGGTTTACGCCTTCAGGGCTAGACAAATCGCGCCCAAGGACTGAGGAAGCTAAGCCATGAAACTGATTTCCTATACACTTGGCTTTCCTCCGACTGAGATGCGTCGAGGCCCTGCTCAACGGCCTTGGATGGACTCAACGTCCGACCGCTTCGCTTACCGGTGTTTGCCACTCAATATTGCCAACCAATATGGGTGGGAGATGTTGTGCCCTTGCTCGTTTGAAGTGACGTGGGATGGCGGCCCGAGCCCCGACGCGATGGTGGTTGAGATTCTGGAAGATGGCTGGCCCCATCCCGCCAGCCACTTTGGTCATGGCGTCTTGACCTTTCATGTGAACCAAATTTTCCGCACCGAGCCTGGCACCCAACTCATGACCACGGGGCCAATGAATAATCCGAAAGACGGGATTGCAGCCCTTTCTGGCATTATCGAGACCGATTGGTCGCACTATACCTTCACGATGAATTGGGTGATGACGCGCGCATTTCATCCCGTGCGCTTCCAAAAGGGTGAGCCGTTTGCCCATATTTTCCCGGTCAATTTGGCGGGGATTGAGCAGATCAAGCCAGAATTCAGGCCCTATGAGACCGAAGAGAACCTCAAGGACTCCTATGAGGAATGGCAGGATAGCCGCAATAATTTCAACAATGAACTTGAAATCCCCGGTTCCCAAGCACAGAAAGACAAGTGGCAAAAGGCCTATTTCCAAGGCCTAGGACCGGATGCGAAACCTACGCAAAAGGCTCGCCATTGGACCAAGCTGGATGTTCAGCCTTGGCCCGGCTCTAAAGCAAAAAAGAAATAGGGCCTCTCGACAAAAGAACATAGATGGAACATGATGGGTCATGCTTGATCCACTCAGCCCTGATCTTTTGTCCTATACCACTACAGAAACAGTGGGTTCGGTTATGTTACCGACCGCCAGACCCGATGTGACCTTGGCCGTACGCAACGGCGCGACCCGTTGCCTGATCCATGCGGGCTATGCGCCGATTTGGGAGTTTAAGCTCGCCAATAGTCGTCGGGCCGACATATGCGGTCTCAGCCCCAAGGGTGAGTTGGTGATTGTTGAGGTCAAGTCCGGGGTAGAGGATTTCAAGACCGATCTGAAATGGCCAGAATATGCGCCCTATTGCGACCTGTTCTATTTTGCGGTCGCGCCAGACTTTCCAATCGACCTTATCCCAGCCACTGAAGAACAAGCGCCCGGCCTGATTGTCGCCGATACCTTTGGGGCGGAGATTGTACGCCGCGCACCCCGGTTTGATCTGGCCCCAGCGCGACGCAAGGCGGTGACCTTAAGTTTTGCGCGCCATGCTGCCGTGCGGGCGTTGCGGCTTTAATCGCTGAACTGACTGTAAGCCTTCTTAACTGCCGGCCCAAAATCCAGATTGCGTTTGGCATAGAAGCCAGCAAGCCCCGCCAGAATATCGCCCGGTGTTGTTTGGGGTGAACCGCCCACAAACGGCGGGGCGGGATCATATTCAATCGACAATTGGATGCGTTGGGCGATCGCTTGGCCAGCGATTTCGGCAACAATTGTCAAGGCAAAGTCGATGCCCGCCGTTACCCCGCCACCGGTAAAAACACGCCCTTCGCGCACTACGCGCCCTTGGGTGGGGATCGCACCGACTTCTGACAGCAGGCTATGATAAGCCCAATGGGTGGTCGCCTGTTTGTCTTTCAACAAACCCGCTGCCCCCAGAACAAACGCCCCGGTGCACACGCTGGTGATATAGCGCGCTTGGGCTGCCTGTTCTTTCAGAAACGCAATGAGGACGGGGCCTGCCATCGCCTGCTCTACGCCAAAGCCGCCGGGCACGCAGATCAAATCCAAGGGCGGACAATCCTCAAACGTCGTGGTTGGTACCAAGGACAAACCACAATCGCTCGGCACCGGCTCTAAGGTGTGGCTGATGATGTGGACTTGTGAGTCCGGCAGGCGGTGGAGAACCTGCAAGGGCCCCGTAAAGTCTAACTGCGTGACATTGGGAAACAGGATAAAGCCGATTTGAAACATGGGGCCTCACAGATGGGTTCTGATGCTGCAGTCGTAACATGATCCCACGAGCACTAGAAGGCTCGCCCTCTTTTGTGGCGGACAAAGGGTCGCAGGCAAAACTGTCGAAGTGTGCTTGCCAGCACTGGGAATAAGTGGTGGATCACGCCCCATGTCGAACCCCTCCGAAACGCCCCCGACCAAGCCACCTACCCCTCTACCGCGCCTGATCGCGCTTAGCGCACTTGGCCTTGGATTGGTGGTGTTGGGTGGGGCTTTCTTGCAAAAGGGCTTACCCCAAAAGCCTGTTGAGGCGGCCCTGCCGGAGGGCTGCAACGCCCGCGCCTTTGCCGAGATTGGCGGCCCCTTCAGTTTGGTCAATCAAGACAATGTGGCCGTGACCGAGAAGACTTTCGCGGGCAAGCCTGCGCTTATTTATTTCGGCTTTACCTATTGCCCAGATATTTGCCCCTTGTCCCTTCAAACCATGCGGCTGGCTTTGGATGAAGCTAAATCAGTTCCAGGCTCCAAGGCGGGCGACATTCAACCCATTCTCATCAGTCTGGACCCAGAGCGAGATACCCCAGCTGCCTTGAAAACCTATGTGACGTCCGGCGGCTTCCCCGAAAAGTTGCAAGGTCTAACAGGGAGTGTTGATCAAGTCGCCGCAGCGGCCAAAGCTTATAAAGTCGGCTTTCGTAAATCCGTGCCGGAAGGCTCTGCGGCCAAGGATTATCTGATCGACCACACCTCCATCTTCTATTTGGTTGATCGTCAAGGCAAGCTCGCCACCTTCTTTTCAGCCGACCCAGACCCCAAAGCAATGGGCCAATGTTTGGCAGCGCTGTCCAAGAACGGCCTATAATAATTCGCCCAACACACGAGTTTGGCCTGTTTGATCCAATTATCTAGTCCACCTATCGGTTGTGCATCTTGCACAACGCAGTTGCAGCATTCTTGTAAACATATGGTTTTTATAATTTATTTTACATTCCCTAGCGGCAAGCATGCTTATTATGCTGCGTGATATGGTTGCCAAATCTTCATAGATACCATGCAATCATGTCTGAGCTGGACGCCACATGTGGCGCGCGCAGGGGGAGCAAATATGCTTTATTCCATTGTTGAGATGCAGCGTACCGCTCTGATGCCTTGGCGCGTGGCGGTCAATTTCCAGCGCGCCCTGCTTGCTAATCCGCTTAATCCCATCGCTCAGACGCCCTTTGGCCGCAATCTCAGCGCTGCTTCAGACCTGTTTGAGGCGATGACCCGCCGCTATGAAAAACCCGATTGGCGGATTGATTCCACCATAATCAATGGCATCAAAGTGCCAGTGACTATTGAGACCGTTTGGTCATCGGCTTGGTGCAGCCTCGTCCATTTTAAGCGCGACACACAGGCCTTGACGCAAGCGCGCGGGCCAGATTGGGTCGAACCGCGCGTGCTGATTGCAGCACCTTTATCGGGCCATTTCGCGACCTTGCTGCGCGGGACGGTCGAAGCTTTCATCCAAGATCACGACGTCTATATCACCGACTGGCATGATGCCCGCGATGTGCCGATTGGCATGGGGCGCTTTGATCTGGACGACTATATCGAACACATCCGAGAGATGCTGGTGCAAGTTGGGCCAGAGGCCCACGTAGTGGCCGTGTGCCAACCGGGCCCGCCCGTTTTGGCCGCCATCGCCTTGATGGCCGAAGACAAAGACCCAGCCCTGCCCGCCTCCATGACTTACATGGGCTCCCCTATTGATGCTCGATGCTCGCCCACCGTGACCAATAAGCTGGCGGAAGAAAAGCCGTTTGCTTGGTTCGAGTCCAAGATGATCCAGACGGTGCCGCCGATCTTTCCCGGTGCTTTCCGACGCGTCTATCCGGGCTTTGTGCAATTGGCCTCCTTCATGCAAATGAATATGGACCGCCACATCGACGCCCACCGTGACTTCTTCAACCACTTAGTGGCAGGCGATGGCGACGAAGCCGAGAAGCACCGCGAATTCTATGACGAATATCTGGCGGTTCTCGACCTGTCCGAGGAATTTTACCTGCAGACGATCCAGAAGATATTTCAAGAATATCATCTCCCACGTGGCATTTTTATGTGTCGCGACCGTCTGGTTAAGCCCCAATTGATCAAGACAGTCGCGCTAATGACGGTTGAGGGCGAAAAAGACGACATCTCCGGTATTGGTCAGACCCAAGCCGCACACGACATCTGCACCGGCATCCCGAAAAAAATGCAATATGATTACGTGCAAGAAGGCGTCGGCCACTATGGCGTGTTTAATGGCCGACGGTTCAAGAGCGAGATTTACCCCCGCCAGAAGCAGTTTATCCGCACTTATTTCAGTGCGGATAAAGAACGTCAGTTTTTAGCAGCCGGCTGATTGGTAAAGGTTAAGCCGAGCCGGGTTGGCAGGTCTTTTGGGTCTGCCAAGGTTGGGAGATCGATAGGCGCAGGAGGTTGCATAACAGCCGTCATCGCGCCGCCAACTTCGATCCAGCGGGCTAGCGAAATCAGGAACTGCCGCTCCATGATCGACTTGTTCTTCTCCGCAGCCGACTGACGCAAAGGCTCTGCCCAGGATTGACGCACTTGGGCGAGCGCTTGGGCGTCCTGAGTCGCCGAACGCGTGGTTGCGCCCTTGGTGCGTGGAGCCATCATCGAGGCAAACATACCTGCAGCTTTTGCGATCCCGCCTTGATCGCGCAGCTCCAGCGCGCCATTGAGGAAACGCACGCCCTCATAGATTGCCAAGCTCCGCTTTAAATCTGCTGTAGGGTCTACCTTCTTGTCCTCTTTACCTTTGGGCTCATTCAGCTTTTTGAGATCGGCCGCCACAGGTGCCATGAGCGAATCGACGGTTTGTTCGCGATAAAATTTCGCAAGCCCATCCATGGCAAAATCGAGGTTGAAGCCAGCCCAGCCCTTCAGCGTGTAATTCAAGTCATCAAGTTTGACGATATCCGTAGCCGGGTCATAAGTTGCACCGCCACCAATAACAAACTCGACCCCATCAGCGACCAATGGCGCAAACATCGCCATTGGGCTGTCAGGCTGAGTCAACAAAGCCTCTGGAATGGTCAGCTTCATGGTCATAGGTGCAAGCTTCGTTGCCCTAATAACACCGTCGCCATTGCGGACTGAGCGGGCAGCAATCTGATCGATCGTAAAGTTGAAGCCCATTACCCCCATACCAAACTTCGACATCGAGATGGCACCAATGCCGCCATCAAGCGGCCCACCGGGCAACAAATCCTTCAGTTTTGGGCTGGGTGTGGTCCCAGCGACTGGCGCAGCCGTGGCGACCAAGGCAGATCCCGAGGCCAGTTCGGCAAAGCCGAGGAGCGCTGAACGGCCGCTGGGCTTTTGTTCCAAGCTTGGCATGATCTTGGCAAAGGCACCGCCGAGAGCTGCGAAATAGGCGACATTGATGTCTTCAAGGGCGAAGGACTCAAGGCTCATATCGACGCGCTTTTCACCGACGCCCGTTGTGCCCTTCATGCCTGACAAACCAAATTTGCCAATCTTTTTATCGGTCCAATCGGACAATTCCATCCGGTCCATGGCGAATAAGAAGTTTTGCGGCTGATCCTTTTCCGCGGGCAGTTTAATGTCCATGGTGACGTTCTCGATCAGCATGGAGCCCAGCGAAAGCTTCTTGAAATCAATGTCCACCAGATCCATGGAGCCGTCTTCAGGCATGGTTTGCCACCCGGCAATCTTAAAATTGGCCGCAGAAATCTTGCCAAATTTAAGGTTACTTTCTGAATCAACGACCTCGAGATTCAACATCTCCATCGAAGTAGTAGACCAGCCATCTGGCGTTAGGCTGATGCCAATGAGATTTATATTGCCGATCTTGCTGTCGGCAAATGTGCCATCTGAGCCTTTTAATTGTGAAACCACATTAGCAATACGCAAGTCACCATTAAAGTCAGCATTCGCGATGTTTGGCGTCGCGCCCGCACTATTCTTGTTGGCGCCACCAACCCACTTTGAAAGCGTGTCAAAATTGGAGGATTGGGTCAGCCCTGTAGCCTCAATCTTGCCAATCGTGGTCTTCTCGCCGTCTTTACTTAGCGTCGTGCCATTTTCGAAAGTGAGGCTGAACCGCGCTTGATCAGAGGGTGCACCCGTTTGCGGCATACGCTGCAGCACCAACTGACCGAAACTCACATCAACCTTGTTGGTTTCTTTATCCTTGAAAACCAAGTTCTCAAGAACCACCCGGTCTTCACTCACGCTTTTGGTTACAAATTGCGTTGTCGCGCTGGGCTTATCCAATTGCCAAGCCTTCAAAACGTCGCGCATCTTAGGGGCGGTTTGGGCATAGGCGGGCGCAATCATGACAGAACACAGCGCCGTGGCTGCCAATAAAGACTTCAAATTCATTGAGACACACCCCCCAGAAAGACGGCAGCAAATTGGCACGATACGCCAGCCCTGCCAACGCCAGAACTGCCGTATCCCATATTACAAAATGGTTAGCTGGGGTGGGACAGATGGCTAGCGCGGTGGCCCACTTGCCTCTGTTGGACGGGCCTGCACGTCCTTCACAATCTCATCCAGACTGCGGGTTTCAGGGGCCGTGCGGGCCGGTGTCGGCGCTGTGGGCTGGGCTTCTGTGCTTGGGGTAACGGGCACAGGCATGGCGTCCCCGCCGCCCGTCGGCAGATCAAGTGGGTCAACCGGCAGCGTTTCGACATTCTCGTCGGTCGGTTCTGCCAAGGCATTGGGATCGGGTACTGGGGCGAGTGGCAGGGCAAAGCCGCGTGGCGCTACCCCCGACATGGCTGGGACCATAAAGGCACGCCAGATACGTGCGGGGGCTGAGCCGCCGGTGACGCGATTGGTCTTGACGGTGAAGTCATCATTACCGACCCAAACACCGGCCACATAGCCACCGGTAAAGCCAATGAACCAAGCGTCCGCATAATCACTTGTCGTGCCGGTCTTGCCGCCGACAGGACGGTCAGAAAGCTGGGCGGTACGGGCGGTGCCCGCTGAAACCACTTGTGCCAACATCACATTCATATTGCGCAACGGCCCATCTTCGATGGCGCGACGAGGGGCTGGGGCTGTGCGCTCCCACAAGATTTTGCCAGAACGGGTGCGGATGCGTTTAAACCCATAAGGCGTCACCGCCATCCCGCCATTGGCAAAAGGCACATAAGCGGCGGTCAACTCAAGCGGGGTCAAAACTTCTGTCCCCAAAGCCAGAGTCGGTTGTGGGTCGAGGCGCGACCGGATGCCCAAGCGGCGCGCGGCGCGGATAACGGAATCGCGGCCAACTTCTTCGCCAAGACCGACGGCAACGGTGTTGATCGAGCGGGCAAAAGCGCTGATCAACGGCATCGCACCACGGAACTTGCCATCATAGTTTTGCGGGGCCCACTCACCGACTTTGATCGGCGCATCGACCCGCACGGAATAAGGTGTCTCGCCCCGCTCCATAGCAGCGAGATAGACAAAAGGTTTGAACGCAGAGCCGGGCTGACGCTTGGCGTCAGTTACGCGGTTAAACTCGCTCTCCTGATAATTCCGGCCACCGACCATGGCGCGCACGCCACCGTCACCGGCGAAAGCGACCAAGGCCCCTTGGCCCATGCGCATGGCTTTGCCATTCTGGCTGAGTTCTTGGGCAAGCGCAGTCTCTGCGTTCAATTGGGCGGACAGGTCGAGTGTGGTCTCAACAATAATGTCTTCTTCGGGCTCTCCAACGATCGAACCCACATCCTCGGCAATCCAATCGAGGAAATAGGCCGCACCACCGCCGCGCGAGGTTGGCACAAAGCGTAAAGGCTGGCTGACCGCTTGCAGGCGCTGTTCCTTAGTGATGACATTTTGCGCTTCCATCACATCCAATACAACGGTCGCACGATCTGAAGCGCGCTGAGCGCTCGACACGGGATTGAAGCGCGACGGTGCCTTTAAGAGGCCTGCCAGCAAAGCGGCTTCCGAGATGGTGAGGTTTTGCGGCGTCTTGTCGAAATAGCGCCGGGCCGCCTCATCAATGCCATAGGCCCCTGAACCAAAGTAGACGCGGGCCAAATAGAGCGCCAAAATCTCATCCTTGGTAAAGCGGCTTTCCAGCCAGACCGAGAGCAAGAGTTCTTGCGCTTTCCGCTTCAAAGATTGTTCGGACGACAGAAAAAGGTTCTTCGCCAATTGCTGCGTTAGGGTCGAACCACCCTGCACCACACGGCCAGCGCGTGCATTGACATAAAAAGCGCGGGCCAAGCCTTCGAAATCAAAGCCCCAGTGGCGATAGAATTTCCGGTCTTCAATCGCCAGTACCGCTTGGGGTACATAGGATGGCAGGCTCTTGAGATCGATTGGAGGTGAATCGGGCGCACCACGCCGATCCACGACATTACCGCGAATATCAATATAGGTGATCGAGGGACGGTCGGTTTTCTTCCACAAAGCTTCGGGGTCTGGCAAGTCTGAGGCAACCCAGATGAAGACGCCAACGGCGAATACCCCCATCCATAGCACTAGGACCGCACCCCAATAAAACAGGGTACCGAAAAAGCCACGGCCCTTACGAGGTCTTGCGGCGCTAGACCGCGACGGCCCGCGACGACGTGGCGGTGGACCATCTTGATAGCTGCCGCGACGACCGCCACCATTGGAATTTCTTCCATTGCCTGCCCCGCGCCCTGCCAAGATCGTAACCTTTCGTAAAGTCTATCAGAAATATCCTGACTGATTGGGGTTAATCACAAGTGAATCAGGCAAATCCAAGGACGCTTCGAGACCACTCCAAGGCAAAGTTTTGGCATTGTTTTTGCGCTGCTATCGCCATGAGCACTTTTTCGGGACAAATCATTCTGGTCGGCACCGCCGTGTGCGAAGGCTATAACCAAAAAGTGGCCAAGGGCGCGCGCTGTGCCATGGTCTGTGTGTGCGATTGTGACCGTATGGAAGGCATGGGCCTTCTAGAACTCTATGAGACCGAAGACGGCCTCGATGCAGGTCGCCTGCTGGATGAAACCCTTGGCCGTCACGGCTGGTGCGACATCACGATCAAGGCTTGCCTGCCTGTGGCCGATAAGCCCGATGGCTGGGAGCCAGAGCTGGCGGCGCTGATCGGGGCGGCCAAGCGCCTTGGGGTGGCACATATGGTATTTGAGCCACAATCAGACCGCCCCAAAGTGCTGCATTAGTCGTTCTAGGTAAAGGGCTTAGGAGCCCTGATACCCAAAGCCTGCGGCATTGGCGCGCTCGACGCCTTCCATGATCATTTTTTTGGCCACGTCTGCGTCTTGCCAGCCTTTCAGCTTGGTCCATTTGCCGGGTTCCAGATCCTTATAATGGGCAAAGAAATGCTCAATCTGGGCGACTTGGATGGCGGGCAAATCCTTATAGCTGTCCACGCCGTCATAAAAAGCGGTCAGCTTTGGAATGGGGACGGCCAGAATTTTTTCGTCCTCACCGGCCTGATCTTCCATCAGCAAAACGCCGATTGGCTTCACGCGCAGAACGCAGCCCGGGATCAAGGCGCGACGGCCAATGCACAAGACGTCAACCGGGTCACCGTCGCCGGAAAGCGTGCCGGGGATAAAGCCATAATTGGTTGGATAGCGCATGGGCGTATAGAGAAAGCGGTCGACGAACATCGCGCCGGATTCCTTATCAATCTCGTACTTAATCGGCTCACCACCCAGCGGGACTTCGATCACGACATTCACATCATTGGGCATATCGTGGCCGGGTGGAATTTTCTTGATATCCATGGGGAGGATTCCTGTATTTTAAAGAAACTGCACTGTTGGCAAATCGTCCGCGTGTCCTTGATTTAGGTCGCGAACCCATGCGCGCGGGGGTTTAGACCAAGTGACGTCACAAAGCCATCTTGCGATGCAATCATTTTTGAGACTGCATGACGGTGGGTTGTAACCACCATCTGCGCCGCGCTGTGCAGAAACGCCCCGTTTGCCCACGCTGACATCTTCCCCCTCTCTGCGACAGCCTTTAATCTTGCCTTTACAGAGCTTGTTGCAGGCTCATGCCCCGAGGCAACTGGATTGGAGCGCCGGTGAGATGAATGATGACGGAATGCGGCAAGAGACCGCGACAATCAAGAGCCATAATGACACCGAGACGCCCAATCCTATCCCGTTCTATTTTCTGCATGTCTCTGCTTTAGCAGCGATTTTTACAGGCGTTCATGCGGCTGATCTCTGGCTCTGCTTGGGCCTCTATCTGTTGCGCATGTTTGGCGTGACGGCAGGTTATCATCGCTATTTCGCGCATAAGAGCTTTAAGACCAGCCGGGTTTTCCAATTCATTCTGGCCTTCATTGCCCAAACCTCGGCCCAGCGCGGCGTCTTGTGGTGGGCCAGCCACCACCGCAACCACCACCGCTTCTCCGACACCGCACAAGATGTCCACTCTCCGGCCAGAACCAGCTTTTGGTATGCCCATTTTGGTTGGGTGATCGACCCCAAGAATCACGAGACCGACTATGATGGGATCGCCGATTTCACCAAATATCCAGAGCTAGTCTGGCTCGAACGCAACCCCTATTTGCCGCCCGTTCTTTTGGGGATTGTTGTGTGGCTGTTTGCTGGATGGTCGGGCCTTGTGGTTGGCTATGTGTGGAGCTTGATTGCCTGCTATCACGCGACTTTCTGCATCAACTCACTCGCGCATGTGCATGGCCGCCAACGCTTTGTGACGGGTGACCACTCACGCAATAATTGGCTGCTGGCCATCGCCACGATGGGCGAAGGTTGGCACAATAACCACCACGCTTTCCCCAATGCGGCCCGGCAAGGCTTTAAGTGGTGGGAGTTTGATTTGAGCTTCCTGATCCTGCGCGTTTTGTCGTGGTTCGGGATCGTCTGGGACTTGCGTCACCCGCCCAAGGAAATGGTGCAAGGCATTCATTTGCCGGGCCCTGCCCTGATGGAGAAAGCCGCCCATCAATTATTGCAAGATTTTGCCGACCGCCTCGCCAAAGCCCGAGAAGGTTGGCGCGTGCCAACCGTTGAAGAATTGCGCGCTATCGCTATCCGCAACATGCCCAAGAACCCGCATTTGGATGCCATTCTTGCGCGGGCAGAAGAGCTGGCCTCCGAATGGATGCCCGCTTGGCTGGCGCAACAAACGGCCCGTCAGCCGGGGTGATGGCCTGCACGCTGGTGCAGGCTGTCCCCAACTTGTCATCAAGTCAGTTGAGCATGTGAGATGTGGACTGGTTTGAGGACGGCATTTGCGATGGTTACGAGTTTTCGGGCTACGGCGGCGAGAGCGAGTTTTTTTGGTTTTTTGTTGTTGAGAAGGT
>Ga0247832_1001852_pt1 | contig 34912 bp, 31 predicted proteins | sample LaCruzMarch2015__10_FD_192407 | JGI IMG/M metagenome (GOLD analysis project Ga0247832, IMG submission 192407) | Freshwater microbial communities from meromictic Lake La Cruz, Castile-La Mancha, Spain - LaCruzMarch2015_4m | ecosystem: Environmental > Aquatic > Freshwater > Lake | place: Spain... | reverse complement strand
CAAAACCAACCCCAGAGGGGTCAAGCGCAAGATGAGCAACTTCAACCTGCGCTGTCGCGGGCAACCGCTGCACCAGATCGCGCCGACGGTCGTCGAGGTGATCGGATGTTAATTAAACAGTATTGGGCCTAGCCAGGGCTGCGAGCCCGGCCCTGCCGTCGCCATGGGCGGACAAGCGTGCCTTTCTTTCCGGCTTCCTGCGCCATCCCCGGGAGGTCGGTTCGGTGATCCCGAGCTCACCCTGGATGGAGCGGCGGCTGGTCCGCACGGCCCAACTGGCCCAGGCGCGCAGGGTGGTCGAGCTCGGCCCGGGCACTGGCGGCACCACCCAGGCTTTCCTGCGCGCGATGCCTGCTGACGCACGCTTGCTGGCCATCGAATTGTCGCCCGTGTTCCGTGACCGGCTCGCCCGGCAGCAGCCCGACCCGCGCCTGGTCGTGCAATGCGGCAGCGCCGAACAGATCGCCGACTTCCTGCGCCTGCACAACATGGCGGCGCCCGATGTGGTGATCTCGGGCATCCCGTTCTCGACCATGCCGCTGGCAGTTGCCGACCGCATTGCTGCGGCAGTCACCGAGGTGCTGCCGCCGGGCGGGCGCTTCGTCGCCTACCAACTGCGGCCGCATGTGGCGCGCGTCACCACGCCTTACCTTGGCCAGCCCGAGCGCAGCCTCGAGTTGTTGAACATTCCGCCCATGCAGGTCTTCTGCTGGACGAAAAGGCCTCCCCCCGGGAGTGGCCCGCAGGGCTGATGACCCGGCGCCGGCAGCCATCCGGGCCTCATCCCGGTGGGCGATCCCGCGCGGGCCGGGCACAAGCTCTGGAGCCGTCGGGGCGCGACAGCATGGGCCCCGCTCAGGCAGCCGGCCCGGCCGGACGTACAGCCGTACCGACCCCGCGGTAACCAATGATGCGACAGCTTCTGTCGAAAATCGGCTCGCCACTGATTCTGTACTGTTGGAAAGCCCCGTCGGCACGCACCTGGTTGATGTGGAGGTCCAGAAACGGCTGGCGGGCTGCGATGTTCTTCTGCAGTTCCAGCAGTCCGGCCGAGTCCCAGCCGGCGGAGCTGTTGGCGGCAGCCGGGTGACCGTTGGCCTGGTGATGGTTATGGCTCAGCAACTCCAGCGCCTGGCCTGACGTGGCCGTGACTTCACCTGCGGCATTCAGCTCCCAGAACCAGTCGGCCGCGAGCTCGGTCAGGCTGCGAAAGCGGGCTTCGCTGACCTGCAAAGCGGCTGTCCGCTGCAGGACGGTGCGCTCCAGCGCATCGTTCTGCGCTTCCAGGATCTTGTAGAGCAGGCGCACTTCGAGCATGTGGTGGATGCGTATCTTCACCTCCACCATGTCGAAGGGTTTGCTGATGAAGTCTCTGGCGCCCCCTTGCAGCGCACGCAGTTTGTGCCCGGGTTGGGCGGTCAATGCAATCACCGGCAGAACCCGCTCGCCGGCATCCGCTTGGAGCTCCGCCATGACCCCGAATCCGTCCAGGCCAGGCATCTGGAGGTCGAGCAGGATGAGGTCGTAATGGTGCCTGCGGTGCAGCGCGCAGACCTGTTGGGGGTCCGTGGTGGAGGAGATGTTGAGGTACCCGGCATCGCCCAGCATGCGCTCGAGCAGCTGCACATGGGCGCTCTGGTCGTCGACGATGAGGATGCTGGCGTTCAGCAGGTCGGAGTCGGTCAGCATGGTTATGCCTCCAGGGTGATGGCTGGCTGGGAGCCGGCGGGGGTTTTTGAAAGAGGGGCTCCTGCCCAGGGCGCGGTGGCGCCGCACCGAGTTCGAACCAGAAACAGCTGCCGACACCCTGGGTGCTGTCGACACCGATGCGGCCACCCATCAGCTCGACCAGCCGCTTGCAGATCACCAGGCCGATGCCGGTGCCGGGCTCGCCGCCCGACTCCTGGCCGAGGCGGTTGAAGGGTTGGAACAGCTGTGCGATCTGGGCGGCAGACAGCCCCTGGCCGGTGTCATGGACACTCACGCGCAGGCGTCCACCCGGGGCCGCCGCGCAGCGCACGTCAACGCGGCCGGCGCTGCGGTTGTATTTGATCGCGTTGCTCAGGAGGTTCAGCAGGACCTGCTTGGTCCGCATGGCATCGGCCTGTACCAACCACGGTTCCGGGTCGGGGGGGAAGGCCAACGTGGTGCCGCAGCCCTGCGCCTGGAGCGCGACCATGGCCTGGCAATCGGCGAGCACCCCCGCCAGCGACACCTCCTGTGGCACCAGCGCCAGGCTGCCCGACTCGATGGCCGTCAGGTCCAGGATTTCGGTGATCAGGCCCAGCAGATACCAGCCCGCATGCAGGATCTGCTGCAGGCTGTCCTGTTGCGCCGGTGTGGGGGCGGGCGTGCCGGCTTCGATCAACTGCGTGAAACCAAGCATCGCGCTGAGCGGCGAGCGCAGCTCATGGCTCATGCCCAGCAGGAAGTCCGACTTCGCCCGGTTGGCCCGTTCGGCCTCGGCCTTGGCGGTCATCAGCGCCAGCTCGGACTGCTTGCGTGCGGTGACATCGTTGAACAACACGGCGACCTGGCGTGCCTGTGGCTCGCCCAGGCGAAAGGCATGGACATCGAACCAGCGCTGCATCGATTCGGTCCATTGCTCGAACCGAACCGGTGTGCCAGTCAATGCCACCGCACCATAGGTTTCCAGCCACAGTGGCTCGATGTCGGGGACCACGACCCGCACGGTCCGCCCCTTGGCGCTGGAGAGCCCGGTATGGCGCACGAAGGCCGGATTGACCTGCAGGTAGCGCGCATCGGATGCCGCGCCGTGTTCGTCAAACATCATCTCGATGACCGCGAAGCCGGCATCGATCGAGTTGAACAGGGCCCGGTAACGTTCTGCCGTTGTGCGCAGCGCCAGCTCGGAGCGCTGGCGTTCCGCCATCATCGCAAAACGCTCGATGGCATTGTCGACCGCGCGCGTCAGGCTGTCGGGGCTGGTCCATTGCTTGCCGATGTAGTCCTGCGCGCCGGCGCCCAGCAGCCGGAGCCCATCCTTGGCGGCCGCGCCGGTGATCACCACCACCGGGCAGGGCGCCATGCTGGTGCCCTTGCACAGCGCCGCCAGTACTTCGGGCGCGTCCATGTCGGGCAGCACATGGTCCAGCAGCACGCAATCGAACGTACCCGGGGCCTGCGTGAGCACCTGGCGAACGCCCTCGGCACCGAGTTCGGCTTCGCTGAAGCGGTAACGGCAGTTGCCGGCGCGCAGCAGCATCTGGCGCAGGTCGGCCCGGTCGTCGAAGCTGTCGTCTATCAGCAGGATGTGGCGTGTGGGTCGTGGCATGGTGGGCGGGGCGGCTCAGTCGGGCAGTACCACGCAGCCCAGCCAGTAAGCGAAGATCTGCTGCGGCACCTCCAGGTGCCGGGCATGCTCCACAGGCTTGACGTGGTAGGCGTTGACGCAGTGGGCGTAACAGAATTGCAGGTCGCGCGGGTTGGCGGACGCACTCAGCACCACCAGGGGCAGTGAGGGCAGCGTGGCGTCGTTGCGAATCTGGCGCAGGGCTTCGCGCCCGTCATCGCCGGGCGTGTTGAGATCCATCAGCACCAGTGCCGGCTGCGCATCGCGGCGGCGGTCGGCACCGCGCAACAGCCGCAGGCATTCATCGCCGGAGGTCGCCCGCTGGATCAGGTGGCTGATTCCGGCGCGCTGCGCCGCGTCCAGCACGGTTTCGAAGTCCTCGTCGGAGTCCTCGACCACCAGGACATGCTGCCTGCGCAAGCTCATGCGCTCACCGCCCAGCCCGGCAGGGTGAAATAGAAGGTGGCGCCCGCTCCCAGCGTGGAGTCGAGCCAGACCCGCCCGCCGTGGCGTTGCACGAGCTTCTGCACGATCGTCAGGCCCGCGCCGACGCCGCCACCATAGTCGTCACGGCCATGCATGCGCTTGAACATCCGGAACACCTGTTCATGGTGGCGCCGGTCGATGCCGATTCCGTCGTCCTTCACATAGTAGACGGTGTGTCCCGCAGCCTCGTCCGGGGCTGCGGCGCGCCCCTCGGAATCCTGTGCGCCGATGTAGCCCACCTCGATATGCGCATCGGCATTGCGCTTGTATTTCATGGCGTTGGCCAGCAGGTTGCTGTAGATCTCGCGCACGCGCACCGGGTCGCATTGCACCTGGGGCAGCCGGCGCGGTATGCCGATGCTGCAACGGCTCTCGAGCCGCCGTGCGCCGATCATCTCCAGGGCTTCCTCGAGCACCGCGTTGAGGTCGGTATCTTCGAGTTCCAGCTCCATGCGACCCACGCGCGAGAAGTGCAGCAGGGAGTCGAGCAGACTGTCCATGCGAACGGTCAGGCGCATCAGGCTCTCGACGCGCCGCCGGTTGTCGCCGTCGAGTGCCTCGGCGTTCTCCAGCAGCTGGTGTGCATAGCGGTGGATGCCGCGCAGCGGCTCCTTCAGGTCATGCGAGGCCACGTAGGCAAACGCGTCGAGCTCCTCGTTGCTGCGGGTCAGGTCGGCGTTCAGATCGGCCAGGCGTTCGGCGCGCGTGATGACGAGGTCCAGCACCAGCAGGCGCAGGCGCAGCGCGGCGTCTGTCTCGGTGTCCGACCAGGGGCGGGAGCGCCCGCGCACCGATTCGACAAACAGCGCGAAGGAAGCGCGCGGGCTCAGACGCCGACCCTGCGGGCCGGGTACAGGGGGATCATCGCGGGGGTTGCCGGCCCATGGGATGGTCTGCAGGGTCTCGGGCCGAAACCACAGGATCAGCCCGCGGCGCTGGCGTGACAGGGCGACGGCGAGCATGCCGCTGGCGATGGCCTCCAGCCCGGCAGCGGCGGGGCAGACGCTTGCCAGCGCCTCGGTCGCGAAGACGGGTCGCGTGGCTGACTCCAGCACGGGCTGCTCGTACAGCCAGGCCGACAGCGCCTCGAGCTGGGGCACCTCCGGCACGCGTCCCACGCACCACCAGCGCTCCAGGTGGTACAGCGCGACACCCCCCGCATCGATGGCGTCCAGCAAGGAGGGCTGGTGTTCCGTCAGGGCCAGCAGGTCGCCCTCGCGCGCCGAACGCGCCACCAGCTCCTGGTGGACACCCTCGAGCTTGAGCCGGTAGGCCAGCTGTTCAGCATGTTCGACCGACTTCAGCTGCAGCGAGGCCACCTGGGCCACCAGCTCGCAGGCTGCGCGCAGCTGGTACGGAAAGCGGGTGGGGGTTTCGTGGTGGCAGGCGATCAGGCCCCAGAGCTCCCCGTCGCGCAGGATGGGCATCGTCAGTGACGCGGCCACGCCCATGTTGGCCAGGTACTTGGTATACATCACCGACGCGCCGCGCAGGGCGCAGTGTGTCATGTCGAGCGCCCGGCCGTTGTCCGGGTTGGCCAGCGGCAGCAGCTCCACCAGAGGGCCTGCGGCGTCCGGCAGGGGGCGGATCCAGATGCGCTTGAAGATCTCGCGCGCCGGCAGCGGGATGTCGTCCGCCGGATAGTGCAGGCCGAGCCAAGGGGCCAGGCGCGCATGCCTGCTCTCGGCGATCACCTCCCCGTGGAGATCGGCGTGAAAGCGGTAGACCATGACACGGTCCAGACCGGTGAGGCCATACACCTCCCTGGTCACGGTCTGGCAGAAGTCCCGCACGCTGGCCGAGGCCTGCAGACGGCCTACCGCCGACTTCACCAGCGCGAAGAAGTCGGGGTCGCCGGACTGACCGGCGCGGCTCGTTGCCTCCAGTTCCAGCACCGCCACGCCTGCGCTGACGTGCACGCAGACATCCAATGGGCTGGCGCCCGTCCGCGCGGGCAAGGTGAATGCATAGGCCGCGCCTGGCAGTGGTGGTTCGCGCTCCAGCATCTGGTGCAGCTGCGCCTCGCCGGCCGCCCCCACGACCCGGCCTACCGAATGTCCGAGCAGCTGCGTCGCCGTTTCGCCGAGATGCAGATCGCAGTTCTCGCTGGCCTGCAGAATGCAAAGGTCGCCAAGACGCAGCACGAGCAATGCGCCGTGCGCCTGGATGCAGCCGGGCGTGTGCACCGGTTCGCTGTCGCAGGTCGCCAGCGCGGTGCCATGGCGCAGGGTGCTGTAGGGGCCGGCTCCCCAGGGCGGGGTCGGTTCGGTGGTGCCCGGTGGGTTCATGGTGTGCAGCCCCTTCGGGTCAGGCCGGGCAGAGCCGGCGGTCACGACCGGGCGACAAGATGGCCCCCCGATATGCGTGCCAGCCGCAATGTCGCACGGCACCGCGCAGAGGTCTGTACGGTATCGAACATAGTTCGCGCAGACCGAGCAGTCTTCCCGAGGCAACCGGCCCATCATCGCATTGCAGTGATGTCGTGACCATGACGCCACGGCACGCCTGCGCCGCTGGCCCTGATCCGCGCCCGAGCACTGTTTCCGCGTTGTATTCGGCCCGGACTGGCCGAGGCTTGACGAACCGCAACGTTTGACCCGCGCGCCGCGCGCCAAATGGTCTTGGCCGCTGCCAACTGGCGGTGTCGATGGACCGGTTCGAAGAGGAGAATCAAATGGCAAACGGCAATTCATGGGTGAAGGTTTCCGGCTCGATCTGGGGCGGTTTTCGCGATGCCTCCGCCTTGCTGGCAGACGGAATGTCGGTGTTGATCACCGGCGGGACACAAAATCCCCTGCTGGGCGCCGGCAGCAGGAAAGCCTGGCTTTTCGATGGCACGGGCATCTCCCAACTGTCGGCCACGATGACCGAGCCGCGCTTCGGGCACACGGCGACCACACTGACCACCGGGCAGGTGCTGATCGCAGGAAGCAACCCGCTGCTGGCGAACGACGTGTCCTTCACGGCGGAACTCTATGACCCTTTCGCGAAGGCCTTCACAGCCACCGGCAAGCTGGCCCATCCGCGGGGCTGGCATACGGCGACGCTGCTGCCGTCCGGGAACGTGCTGGTGGTCGGTGGTCAGGATCCGTATCTGAAGAACCAGGGTTCCATGGTCCTGCACACCACTGCGGAGATCTACGACTTCCGCACCCGGACTTTCCGACTGGCCAGGGGGCAGCTGCACAACGGCATGCGCAGCCACACGGCGACCTTGCTGGATGACGGAAACACGGTGTTGCTGGTGGGTGGGGTGCATGCGGAATTGTTCGACATGCAGACCGAGATGTTCACCAGCATCCCCCGGCCGAAAGTCGCCACCACGCCTCCGTCGGTGATTGCACGCAGCATGCACGCGGCAGCGAAGTTGCCCAACGGCAACGTCCTGATTGCGGGGGGGTACCCGCATGGATCGTCGGGTCCGCCGGCCGAAGAGATCTTCGACTGCCAGACGAAGCAGTTCGTGCTGGTCCCCTCACTCGGCAAAACCGCGTTCGGACCCACCCTCACCACGCTGCCGAACGGCGACGTGCTGGCCGTCGGCGGAAGTGTCGAGGGTGAAAAAGTCAGCAGTCTGACGATCGATGACCACTATTCGATCTTCGACCACACGGCGTCTGCCTTTGCTGTCGCTGGCGGGATGGACCGCATCGCCTTTCATACCGCCACGCCCCTGGCCAGCGGTGCGGTGCTCGTGGTGGGCGGTGTCAGCGTATCCACCCAGTTCCCCAGCGCAGGGTCGCTGTACACCCCGCAGCTGGCCACCCTGCACATCCGCTTTCATGGCGATGGCGCGGGTCAGGTGGCGGTGCAGCCGGGCGGAGCCGCCTGTGTGGCGAATGCCGACCTGCAAGTGGCGGCCGGCCTTCGGGTGTACCTGCGCGCCCAGGCCAGTGGCGGCTGGACCATCATCGATGCGCCCTTGTCTCGCTTGCCCCCCCCATTGAAGGGCAAGCCCCGGCCCGTCAAGTTCAAGCAGAACGCATTCGACGGCTGGGGCACACCAGGTGCCCTGGACAAGACCAACCCCATCTCCGTGGTCATGAACGGCGATCAGACGGTCGATGTGAATTTCAACATCCACACCGGGACGATCGTGTCGCCAAGGTTTCCACCGTTTCGATTGCCGGCATAGGCGCCTCCGCCCTCAGGCGCCAGGCGGCCAGTCATCGCGCCGGGTATCGACATCGGGGTTCGCCCTGGGGCTGTCGCTGAAAGAGCTCTTGTATCGTTGCGCTTGAGATTAAAGGATGCTTTAATTTAACTGACGGCGATGAAAGAAATCTTTCGATGAATCGGATTACAGGTACTTACGCGATCTCCACAACTCTGGGCGAGTCTGTGCGGGTTTTCCTGCCTCACCCGTTGCCACCTGCTGATCCGGCATTGTCGCCAGCTGCTTTCGTTGACCTCCATCGCCATGCAGAACTGGCGCTGGCACGGTTGGCCGGGGTGTCTAGATTGGTGCCGTCGGTGGACTGGCTGCTGTATGGCGCCATTCGCAAGGAAGCTTTGCTGACCTCCCAGATCGAGGGCACACAGGCCACGCTGACCGACTTGTTCGACGATGAGGCGGGCTTGAAGGTCGGCAACACCGACGACGTGGAGGAGGTGACCAACTACCTGCGCGCCTTCCGCTGGGTTCAGGAGCAATTGCGTGACCCCAAGGGTCTGCCCATCAGCGTGCGACTGTTGTGCGATGCACATCGGTTTCTGCTCGATGGCGCGCGCGGTGACGGAAAACAGCCGGGCGAATTGCGTCTGTCGCAAAACTGGATCGGTGGAACAAGGCCGGGCAATGCCGTATTCGTGCCGCCATCACCGGAGCGCGTACCCGACCTGCTGGCCAACATGGAGCGGTTCATTCATGACGGCGCGACGGATTTGCCGCCCATGGTCAAAGTGGCACTGATTCACGCGCAGTTTGAAACAATCCACCCGTTTCTTGACGGCAACGGACGGATCGGCCGCCTTCTGATTGCGGCATTGTTCGAGCATTGGGAACTGCTGTCGGAGCCGCTGATGTACCTCAGCGGTTATTTGAAGCAGCACCAATTGGAGTACTACCGTCGCCTGTCGGGCATACGCACCGACGGAGACTGGGAGTCCTGGGTGACGTTCTTTCTGGAGGGCGTGGCCATCGCTGCGGCTGACGCGGAGAAAAACATCATCGAGGTTGCCAGCCTCATCGCAGCCGACCGCCGACGGCTGCTGCAGTCACCCCAGGCAGGTACCGCAAGTTATCGGCTGTTCGAGATGCTGCCGATGATGCCCCGCTTCACGATCGAACGCGTGAGGCAGAAATTGGACACCAGCTTTCCTACCGCTACGGCTGCAGTGAAGGCGCTCGAAGTTCTCGGCATCGTGACTGAAATGACGGGTCAGAAAACGAACCGTAGCTACAGTTACCGCGCGTACGTCGAACTGCTCAGCCGCTGATCGACATTCTGCTCGCGCCAGGGGGCATGCGTGCCCGACGCCGGGAGCTGCTGGGGCGGCAACTGTCGGCCATTGCCCTGCCCATCCTCGTGAACACTCAGGTGATTGCCTGCGTCAGCTGCGTATGGAGTAAGGGACTTGCGTCGCACACCGAGGTGGTCGAGCAGTCGCTGGTGCACCTGGCCCGGTCCGCCAATCCGCGGTCGCCTGACAGATCAGTCCCGCCGCACGATCCGCGCCCCGAGGCCCAGCAGTTTTTCCTCGATGCGCTCGTAGCCCCGCTCGATCATGTTGGCGTTCTGCACCGTCGACTTGCCGTTGGCGCACAGGGCCGCTCCCAGCAACGCCATGCCGGCGCGGATGTCGGGCGATGTCAGCGTGGTGGCAGTGAGCTTCGACGGCCCGCTGATCAGCACCCGGTGCGGGTCGCACACCACCGCGTTGGCGCCCATGGCGATCAGGCGGTCCACGAAGTACAGGCGCGACTCGAACATCTTTTCGAAGAACAGCACATTGCCCTCCACCTGCGTGGCGAGCGTGATCATGCAGCTCATCTGGTCGGTGGCGAACTGCGGCCACGGCCCGTCGCCGATGACCGGGATCGAGCCGTCGTGGTCGCGCGCCACGCGCATCTCCTGGTTGCCAGGCAGGTACACATGGTCCTTGTGCAGTTCGATCTTGACCCCCAGCGTGCCGAACACCCGGCGCGTCATCCAGTAGGCATGCAGGTCGGTGCCCTCGACCTTGATCTCGCCACCGGTTGCGGCTGCCAGCGCCAGGTAGGATGCGGCCTCGACATGGTCATGGCAGACGGTGTGGGTGGTCCCGCGCAGGCTGGCCACGCCCTCGATGGTCAGCAGGTTGGTGCCGATGCCGCTGATGCGCGCACCCATCGCATTGAGCATGTGGGCCAGGTCTTGCACATGCGGTTCGCAGGCGGAGTTGCGCATCAGGGTCTGGCCCTGGCTCACCACGGCAGCCATCAGCACGTGTTCGGTGCCGGTGACCGACGGTTCGTCGAAGAACATCTCGGCGCCGGTCAGCGGGCCGTGCATGACGAAATCGTAGTGGCCGTTGATCGTGACCGTGGCACCGAGTTTCTGCAGGCCATAGAAGTGGGTGTCGAGACGGCGCCGGCCGATCACGTCGCCGCCGGGCGGATAGACCCGTGCCTTGCCCAGGCGGTGCAGCAACGGGCCCACGCACAGGATCGAGGCCCGCACCTTGTTGCACAGGGCGCGGCTGACTTCGCTGGTGCGCACGCTGGCCACCTGGATGCTGACACGTTCGCCGCTGCGCTCGACGCGTCCGCCGATCTCGACGATGAGCTCCAGCATGTGCCGCACGTCGATGATGTCAGGCACGTTGTCGAGCACCACCTCCTGGTCGGTCAGGATGCAGGCCGCGATGATGGGCAGGATCGCGTTCTTGTTTCCGGAGGCACGTACCGTGCCGCGCAGCGGGACGCCGCCTTCAATTTCAAAAGTGGACATGGTGGTGTATTGCATGGCCCTGGCGTGATGCCAGTGCCGGTGGATTCCGCATAAATGGTTCGAGGGATCTGCGGCAGAGGCTGCCCCTCCAGGGTGTCCCCTATGATGGCGGCCTCGCACGCAAGCCCTCTATTGTTCCACTTCGGCCGACCGGCCCCTTCACCCATGCGTATTGCCATCGGCGGTTTCCAGCACGAAACCAACACCTTCGCCCCCAGCAAGGCCCGTTATGAGGATTTTTTGCGCGACGGTGGCTGGCCCGGCCTGCGCCGCGGCGGCGAGATCCTGGAGACCATGGTTGCGCGCAATCTGCCGATCGCCGGTTTCATCGAACAGCTGAAAGGAAGCCGCCACACGCTGGTGCCTACTGCCTGGGCCTCGACCGAGCCCTCCGCCCATGTCACCCAGGAAGCGTATGAACGCATCGCGACGATGATCGTGGACGGTATCCGCGACGCACAGCCCGACGCCGTCTACCTGGATCTGCACGGCGCCATGGTGGCTGAGCACCAGGACGACGGCGAGGGCGAACTGCTCGAGCGCGTGCGCCGGGTTGTCGGCCCGCAGACACCGATCGTGGCCAGCCTGGACCTGCATGCCAACCTGACGGCCCGCATGCTGGAGTGTGCCGACACGCTGGTGGCCTACCGCACCTACCCGCATGTGGACATGGCAGAGACCGGTGCGCGCGTGGCCTTTCTGCTCGCGCAACGTGCCGATGGCATGGCACGGCCAGTCGTGGCGGCACGGCGTGTCCCGTTCCTGATCCCGTTGTCCTCGCAGAGCACCGATCTGGAGCCGACGCGCTCGGTCTATGCGGTGCTCGCCAGCCTGGAGTCGCGCGATGTGCCCACGCTGTCTTTCACGCCTGGTTTCCCGGCGGCCGATTTTCCCGAGTGCGGCCCGGTGGTATTCGCCTATGGCACCACTGCGGGCAGCGCAAATGCGGCAGCCGACGCGCTGGCCCGAGAGGTGGAGCAGCGCGAACCGGCGTTCGGCCTGCAGGTGCTGTCGCCCGAGGCCGCCGTGCGCCAGGCCATGCAGCTGGCCCAGCGGGCCACGCGCCCGGTGGTGATCGCCGACACGCAGGACAACCCCGGCGCCGGTGGCGATTCCGACACCACCGGCATGCTGCGTGCGCTGCTGGCCTGCGGCGCACAACGCGCGGCCCTGGGCCTGATGGTGGATGCGCAAGCCGCGATGGCCGCGCATGGCGTCGGCGTCGGGCGCGACATCACGCTGGCGCTCGGTGGCAAGTCCGGTGTGGTCGGCGACAGCCCGTTCACTGGCAGGTTCCGGGTCGAGGCGCTGTCGGACGGGCGGGTGCAGTGCAACGGCCCTTTTGCGCGTGGCGCCAACATGGTGCTGGGCCCCAGCGCCTGCCTGTCGATCGAGGGCGTGCGGGTGGTGGTCACCAGCCACAAGACGCAGCTGGCCGATCAGGCACTGTTCCGTTTCGTCGGCATCGAGCCGACCACACAGTCCATTCTTGTCAACAAGAGCTCGGTCCATTTCCGGGCCGACTTCACGCCGATCGCGCACCAGATCCTGGTGGCGGCGGCTCCCGGGCCGATGATTGCCGACCCGAGCCAATTCCGCTGGAGCCGGTTGGCGCCCGGGATCCGCCTGCGGCCGATGGGCCCGGCATTCACGGCGCGATGACGCGCAGGCGGGGAAAGTAGCTGCGGTAGCGCGGCGCGTCCCGCGTGAGCAGTTGCAGGTTTTCCACCAGCGCGTGTGCGCCGATGTAGAAATCCGGCATCGGGGAGCTCTTGGCGCCGCGGCCCTGGCGGTACACCTTGAAGGCCTGCCCGGCCAGGAAGGCGGCATCCCAGGGCAGGGGCCGGCGCACCAGCGGCAGCCCGGCGAGGGCGGCTTCCAGGTCGCTCACCCGTTCGAAGCGCGGGCTGACCTCGGCCAGGATCAGCGGGTTGATGACGAGCGGGCCCTGCTGGCCGGTGCGTTCGAGCTGCTCCAGCGACCAGTCCGCCCAGCGGGGGTCGTCGGCCAGCACGTCGATCAAGACGCAGCTGTCGACCAGGGTGCCCTGTGGCGCGGCGGTTGCCAGGTACCGCGCATCGGGTTCCCGCACCCTGCGGGGCGTCGCAGCGGCCATGCCTACCCGCGCAGGAAGGCCATGAACGCGTCGGTGTCCATGTCCTTGAACTGCCGGGCATTGGCGCTCCCGCGCACCCGGGCGAAGGCCGTCCGCAGGCTCGGAGCCACCGCAACCACGGGCCGGATAAGCACCTCGCCATTGGCACGCACTTCGAATTCGACTTCACTGAGGGGGTGCAGCCCTGCCTGCTCGCGGATGGCCTGCGGGATCGTGACCTGGCCTTTGCTGGTGATGCGCATGATTCTTACCTCTTTGGGTAAGAATCTTACTTGCGCTCACTGGCGATGGCAAGCCTGTCAGCCGGGCGCCGCCCGGCGGGCAGTGGCTCAGTACCGCAGCGCCGTCGACTTGCCGCTGAACACCCGGTAGGCGAACACCGTGTAGCCGATGATCACCGGCAGCACCACCGCCACGCCGAGGAAAATCACCCACAAGGCCTCGGGAGAACTCGCCGCCTGCCACAGCGTCAGCCGGTCGACCACAAGCCACGGGAAGAGGCTGTAGGCCAGGCCGTAGAAGGCCAGCAGGAAGATGCCGACGGTACAGGCGAAAGGCACGCCGGCGCCGTACTGGTTGTTCTGCTGCAGGCGCACCGGCAGGCGGGTCAGGCTGCGCTCGATGGTGTAGAACAGCACCACGGTCATCGCCGGAATCGGCAGCAGCATCACCACATTCGGGAAGCTGAACCACCGGTCGAGGATGTTGTCGTTGACCAGCGGAGTGGCCAGCGAGATCGCGCCGACGCCTGCCGCCGTGAGCCACAGGCTTCCCCGGGCCCAGGCCACTGCCTGCAACTGCAGGGCGCCTTCGGTCTTGAGGATCAGCCAGCCGGCACCCAGCAAGCGGTAGGCCGCCATCAGGCACAGCCCGATCAGCGCGCTGAACAGTTGGCTCCACACATCTCCGCTGAAGCCGGTGATCCACGCGCCCAGCATGAAGCCCTGCGCCGCGCTGGCCAGCAGCGAGCCCAGCGCGAAGGCCCGGTCCCACAGCGGCCGGTGCACGGTGCGCGCCTTGACGCGGAAGTCGAAGGCCACGCCGCGCAGCATCAGGCCGACCAGCATCAGCGCGACCGGCAGGTACAGTGCTCCCAGGATCTCGCCATGGGCGAGCGGAAACGCCACCAGCAGCACGCCCACACCCAGCACCAGCCAGGTTTCGTTGGCGTCCCAGAACGGGCCGATGCTCGCCACCATGGCGTCTTTCTGCGCGCCGTCGTGGCCGCGCTGCAGCAGCATGCCGACGCCCAGGTCGTACCCGTCGAGCACGACATAGGCCAGCAGCGACAGCGCCATCACCAGCGCAAAGGCCAGCGGCAGCCAGCCGGCGGGCTGGCTCAGGTCGGGCAGCAGTTCAGGCATGGGCCACCCCCGGGCGCGTCTGTGCAGCGGCAGGGCCGGCGGTGCTTGCTGGTGCGCCGCCTCCTGCCTTGCCCGCGAGGTGGAACAACACGCTGACATAGGCCACGAGCAGCAGCAGGTAGAGCAGCACATACAGGGTCAGCGTCAGCGCGATGCTGCCTGCGGGCACGGTGGATGCCGCCTGTGCCGTCGTCAGCACGCCCTGCACCAGCCAGGGCTGGCGGCCGATCTCGGTGGTGTACCAGCCCGCCAGCAATGCGACCCAGCCCGAGAACGCCATGGCCACCAGCACCCGGACCATCCAGGGACGGGGCTCCTGTCCCCGGCGCATCTGCCAGGCGGCCAGCCAGCTCACCGCCAGCATCAGCAGCCCCACGCCGACCATCACTCGGAAGGCCCAGAACACCGGCGCCACCGGCGGGTGCTGGTCCCCGAAGGACATGATGCCGCGGATCTCGCCGTCCCAGTCATGGGTGAGGTAGAACGAGGCCAGGCCGGGGATCGCGATCTCGAAGCGGTTGGACTGGGTGGCCGTATCGGGCAGCGCAAACAGGATGGCCGGCGCACCGCGCTGCGTCTCCCAGATGCCCTCCATGGCGGCGATCTTGGCCGGCTGGTGCTGCAGCGTGTTCAGGCCGTGCAGGTCGCCCACCACGATCTGCACCGGGATCAGCACCGCCGCCGCCAGGACACCCGTGCGCAGCGTAGCCCGCACATCGGGGCCACGGTCCTGCCGCAGCCAGCGGTACGCACTCAGGCCGGCCAGCAGGAAGGCCACCGTCAGCCCGGAGGCGATCAGCATGTGCGTCAGCCGGTAGGGAAACGAGGGGTTGAACACCACCTCCCACCAGCTGGTGACATGGGCCTGGCCATCGATCATCTCGAAGCCGGCCGGCGTGTGCATCCAGGAATTGAGCGCCAGGATCCAGAAGGCGGATGCTGTGGTGCCGGCGGCGACCAGGAAGGTGGCGGTTGTGTGCACGCGCTCACTCACGCGTTCGCGGCCGAACAGCATAATGCCCAGCATGGTCGCCTCCAGGAAGAAGGCGGTCAGCACCTCGTAGGCCAGCAGCGGCCCGGCCACGTTGCCGACCGTGTTCATGAAGCCGGGCCAGTTGGTGCCGAACTGGAAACTCATCGTCACGCCGCTGACCACACCCAGCGCGAAGGTGAGCGCGAACACCTTCACCCAGAACTGGTAGGCGTCCATCCAGTGCGCCTGCCGGGTCGCCACATAGCGGGTCTTGAAGTACAGCAGCACCCAGCCCAGCGCGATGCTGATGCTGGGAAACAGGATGTGGAAACTGATGTTGGCCGCAAACTGCAGCCGCGCCAGCAGAAGCGGGTCAAGGCTTTCCATGGTCGCCTCCGTCATCCCCCATGCCCAGGGCCTGTTTCATGCGGTCCGTCACCTCCAGCAGTTTCTGCACCCGCGAGCCCATCTTCATCAGGCTGGCCAGGGTTTCGGAGTCCATCTTCTGCACGTCATCGAGCCAGTCGGTCATCAGCTCGATGAAGCTGTGCATCTGCTGCATGCGGGCCTGGGCATGCTGGTCCTCGGGCACGCCGGGCTGTTCCATCAGGGCGTCGCGCAGCATGGTCAGCGTCGGGTCGATCTCGCGTTTGCGGCGCTCGTTGGCCAGCGTGCGGAAGATGGCCCAGACGTCCTCGGGTGCCTGGAAATACTCCCGGCGGTCGCCAGGTTGGTGGATCAGGCGCACCAGGTTCCAGGACTGCAACTCTTTCAGGCCCATGCTCACGTTCGAGCGCGAGAAACCCAGCGCCGCGCCGATCTCGTCGGCATTGCGCGGCTGGGGGGACACATACAGGAAGGCGTAGATCTGGCCGACCGTGCGGTTGATGCCCCAGCGGCTGCCCATTTCGCCGAAATGCATGACGAAACGCTGGGTGAGGGGGGGGAGGTTCATGCGGGTCTTTTCTGAATTTTCAGTATTTTCTGAAAATTCAGGAACTAGCGTAGATCGGATCGGGCATCCTTGACCTGGCGCAAGGGTTTTTGGGGTGGCCGCCCGGTCAGCGGACTTTCCCCTTGCCTTTCCCCAGTCTGTCCCACCTTTTGCAAGAGTTGTTCACCGGGTTGTCCACATAGGGGCTCTGCAGCGGGTTCGTGGCCGGACGGCACGAAGCACAACATGATGTTGCCCCCTGCGGAGGACCCACAATGCTTGCCGTTATTAACGTAGCACGTTAATATTCACCCATGCCCATCAAAAGCTTCAAGTGCAGGGACACCGAGGCTCTGTTTTCCGGAAAGCGCGTGCGCCGCTGGGTCAACATCGAGAGGCCAGCACTGCACAAACTGGAACAACTCGATTGGTCTGCCGTTTTGGACGACCTGCGCGCGCCGCCAGGCAATCAGCCGGAAGCTTTGAGAGGCGATCGGAAGGGTCAATACAGCATCCGCGTCAGTGGCCAGTGGCGCGTGTGTTTTGTGTGGACCGCAGATGGCCCGAAGGACGTAGAGATCGTGGACTACCACTGAAGGAGATTCATCATGCGCACGGTTGCACCTGTGTCCCCCGGTGAAATGCTGGAGGAAGAATTCCTGAAGCCGCTTGGCTTGACCAAATACCGTCTGGCCAAGGAGATCGGCGTTCCACCCCAGCGCATAGGCGACATCGTGGCGGGGAAGCGTTCCATCACGGCAGATACGGATCTTCGCTTGTGCCGCTATTTCGGTCTGAGTGACGGCTGGTGGCTGCGCGGCCAGGCGAATTACGACACGGCGATTGCGCGGCAAACCATGGGTGATGCGCTCTCCAAGATTTCCCGCTGTACATTGCTGGCAGCCTGAGTTTGCCCCTGCAAACCGTAGCCCTGCTCACGAATCCGGCAGGAGTCGGCCAGGGAGACGGATCCGCTCCATGCAGCAGGTCAGGAGGGTCTTCTGCCGCAGCGCCGGCCAACAGTGGCCTTTCAAGCACCATCCTGCCCGCAAGGACGGAAGATGCGCACCGTGCACCCCCGGCAGATCTCCGCGTCCAGCCGCTGGTAAAGGATCTCGAACACGTCGTCGCCGAGCTTGAAGAAGTTGCTCGCGCCGATCTCGTCGAACACTCCGCAGCGCCGCAGCATGTCCATCGGCTCGGTCTTGAGGTTGAACAGGTACAGCGCGCCACCCATCGCGCGGCGGCGCCGGGCTTCCTGGCCCAGCAAATGGGCGCCGGCAAGGTCGACGAAGTTGATGCCGGACGCAACCAGCAGCACATGGCGGTGCGCCGGGTTGCGTGCGTCGATCGCCTGCAGGGCCTCCTGCAGATGGGCCACGGCACCGAAGTAGATCGAGCCGTTGAGGCGGACGATCTTGAGCTGCGGGCAGTCGGGCAGGCCGGTGTCGGTGCTGAAGCCCAGGATGCGTTGCGGGTCGGCAGGCTTGACGTCCTCCAGCGGTGGGCGGGAGGTGCGGTTCAGGTAGAGCATCAGCGACAGCAGCACGCCGATGTAGATGGCAAATTCCAGGTTCAGCGACAGCGTGGCGATGAAGGTGGCCAGCAGCACGCCGGTCTCCGCGCGGCTGGCGTGGAAGATCTCCGCGATCTGCCTGCGGTCCACCAGGCCCCAGGCCACGACGAACAGGATGCCGGCCATCGCCGGCAGCGGCAGGTAGACGGCCAGGGGCGCCAGGAACAGCATGATCAGCAACAGGAACACCGCCGACAGGATGGCGGCCATCGGTGTGCGGGCGCCGGCGTCGTAGTTCAGTCCGCTGCGGTTGAAGGAGCCGCTGGACGCATACCCGGAGAAAAACGCGCCGACCATGTTCGACAGGCCCTGCCCGATGAACTCCTGGTTGCCGTCGATGCGCTGACCGCTCTTGAGTGCGACCGCGCGCGAGATCGAGATCGCCTCGGTCAGCGCCAGCATGGCCACGGCCAGCGCGATGGGCACCAGCTTCTGGATGGTCTCCAGGGAGAGGTCCGGTTGCGACAGCGGTGGCAGGCCGATCGACAGGGCGCCAATGCTGCCGATGCCGGTGCGGGCCGTCCCGAGCAGGTGGTTGAGCAGGGCCGCCAGCAGGCTGCCGGCCAGCAGCGCCACGATCATGTGCGGCACCCGGGGCCACCAGCGCCGCGACACCATGCTGCAGACCACGGTGAACAGCGCCACCGCCGTGATGAAGGGGTTGACCTGGCCCAGCTGCTGCGCCAGGGCCAGCAGCACTTCCCGCACCGAAGCCCCCTGCACGATGGTGATGCCGAAGAAGTTGCGCACCTGGCTCGCCGCGATCAGCACCGCAGCGCCTGTGGTGAAGCCGACCACCACCGTGTGCGATACGAAGTTGACCAGCGTGCCCATGCGCAATGCACCCAGCAGCAGCTGGAAGAGGCCCACCATCAGCGTGAGCGTGAGCACCAGGCCCACGTATTCGGGTGTGCCGGGCGGCGCCAGCGGGCTCATGGTCGCGAACACCACGATCGAGACCGCGGTGGTCGGCCCCGAGACCAGATGCCAGGACGATCCCCACAGGGCCGCCACGATGGCCGGCAGCATGGCCGCGTACAGGCCGTACTCCGGCGGCATGCCCGCGATGGTGGCGAAGGCCACGCCCTGCGGCACCAGCACCAGCCCGCCGGTCAGGCCGGCAATGGCATCGGCGCGCAGGGTCTGGCGGTTGAGCAGGGGCCACCAGCGCAGGAAAGGCAGCAGGCGCAGCAGCCAGGCCTGCGCACCGTTGTCGGGCAGGGGGAGGGGGGGAATATTGGGGGCAGGCACCGGAGATGCGCAGTGGAAGGCACAGATGCTATCAAACTCCGGGCGGCATCTGCGGCCCGGCGGCGGCGCTGGCTTCAGCGCGCCTGCAGGCCTTCCTCGCCAAACGGCCGGCCAGCTTCCACGGGCGCTGAAGGGGCCGGGCGGCTCAGGCCAGCAGGTCGTGCAAGGCGCGCGCAATGACCTTGGTGGCGCGGCGCAGGTCTTCCAGCTCCAGCCGCTCGTCGGCACGCTTGGCATGGGACTCGAGCACCGTGCGCGGCCCGGCGCCGTAGATCACGCCGGGAATGCCGGCCTCGCAGAACAGGCGCACATCGGTGTAGAGCGGCGTGCCGAGCGCCGGGATCTTCTCGCCGAACACCTGCTCGCCGTGGGTCTGGATCGCCTGCACCAGCGGCGCATTGCCCGGCAGCGGGCGCATGGCGTTGGCCAGCAGGATGCGGCGGATGTCGACCGTCACGCCGGGGCGTGCGGCGGCCGTGTCCTGGATGATGGCGCGCAGCGTGGCCTCGACCTCGGCCGGGTTCTCCTCGGGGATCATGCGCCGGTCGAGCTTGAAGCTGACACGCCCGGGCACCACGTTGGTGTTGGTGCCGCCCTCGATCATGCCGACATTGAGGTAGGGGTGGTTGATCCCCTCGACGGACGACCTGACCGACTTGTACAGCGTGTTCTGGGCATACAGCGCGTTCAGGATCGCCACCGCCGCCTGCATCGCGTCCACACCCGAGTCGGGGATGGCGGCATGCGCCATCTTGCCGTGGACCGTCACCTCCATCTGCAGGCAGCCGTTGTGCGCCGTGATCACCTGGTAGCTGAAACCGGCAGCGATCATCAGGTCGGGCCGGATGATCCCGTGCCGGAGCAGCCAGGCCGGACCGACCTCGCCGCCGAACTCCTCGTCGTAGGTGAAGAGCAGCTCCACCGCGCCCCCGGCTGGCCGGGCGACCGCCTCCAGTGCCCGCAGTGCAAAGGTGTAGGTGGAGAAGTCGCATTTGCTCACTGCTGCGGCGCGGCCGTAGATGCGGCCGTTGTCGATCTCTCCGCCGTAGGGGTCCTTGGTCCAGCCCTCGCCAGGGGGTACCACGTCGCCATGGGCATTGAGCAGCACGGTGCGGCCCGGGCCGTAGGCGCGCCGCACCACCAGGTTGGTGACAGACTCCATGCCGCAGGCGCGCACTTCGTCGGCAGGCACCGGGTGCCTCTCGGTGGGCAGCCCCATGCCTTCCAGCAGGGTCGCGGTGCGTTCCGCATGGGGCGCGTTGTTTCCCGGCGGCGTGTCGGTGGGAACGCGGATCAGTTCCTGCAGGAAGCGGACCTGCTCGTCGAAATGGGCATCGATCCAGGCGTCGAGCGCGGCGTAGGGTGTGGTCATCGGTGGGGTTCTCAGGCGGTGGCTGCCAGTTGGTCGAGCAGGTGGGAAAACGCGTCCACGGCCAGCTGGATGTCATCGCTGGTGGTGGACTCCAGGGGGTTGTGGCTGATGCCGGCGTTCTGGCCGCGCACGAACAGCATGGCCTGCGGCATCACCTCGTGCAGCTTCATGGCGTCGTGGCCGGCGCCGCTGGGCATGCGGTGCAGCGGCACGCCGAGCGCCTCGACGGCGCGCTCCCACAGCCCTTGCCAGCGCGGGTGGCTGGGGGCGGCGGCGACGCGCATCGTTTCTTCCAGGGTGCATTGCACCTGGCGGCGCTCGCACACCGCGTGCAGGCTGGCCAGGATGTCGGCCACCAGGGCATCGCGCTGCGCATCGGTGGGCGCGCGCATGTCCAGCGAGAACTTGCACTGTCCGGGCACGACGTTGATGGAGCCATTGGGCACCTGCAACTGGCCCACGGTGGCGACCGAATCGCCGTCCTGCTGTGCGCGCTTCTCGGCGGCAAGCACCACCTCGGCGGCGGCGGCGGCCGCATCGCTGCGCCGGTTCATGGGCGTGGTGCCGGCGTGGCAGGCGGTGCCGGAAAGCTCGACCAGGCAGCGCACGCTGCCGTTGATGGAGGTGACCACGCCCAGCGGCAGGTCCAGCTCGTGCAGCACCGGCCCCTGCTCGATATGCACCTCGACAAAACCGAGGTAGTCCTGCGGATTGCGGCGCAGCGCCGGGATGTCCTCGACGCGCAGTCCGGCGTGCTGCATCGCGGCGCGCATCGTGATGCCGTCGGCATCCTGCTGCTCCAGCCATTCGGGCCGAAACTGGCCGATCAGAGCGCCCGAGCCCAGGAAGGTGGCCTTGTAGCGCTGGCCTTCCTCCTCGGAGAAGGCGACCACCTCGATCCCGAAGGGCAGGCGCCGCCCGGCCTGGTGCAACTGCTGCACGCAGGCCATCGGCACGAAGATGCCCAGCCGGCCGTCGTACCTGCCGCCGTTGCGCACGGTGTCGTAGTGGCTGCCGGTCATCAGGGCGGGCGCGCCCGCCTGCGCGCCTTCGTAGCGCCCGACCACGTTGCCCACGGCATCCAGCTGCACCGAGTCGAAACCGCACGCGCGCATCTGGGCCATGATCTGCGCGGCACAGGCCCGGTGGGCGTCGGTGAGGTAGGTCACGGTCAGCTGGCCGTGTTCGGCGTAGCCCGGGTCGCTGTGCAGGCTCAGCGCCTCATGCCAGTCCCAGACCTGGTGGCCCAGCGCCGGCGTGATGCCGAACTTGTCGTTCAGGCGGATCTCCACGATGCGGTGGATGTTGCGCAGGCACTCCTGCAGCTCGACGTGCGGCTGGTTCTGCAGCCGGCGGGCAAAGGTGGCCAGGATCTCGCGCTTGGCCAGACCCGTCCCGCGCGGGCCGCGCACCGCCAGGATGAAGGGGAACCCGAAGCGCGCCATGTAGGCCGCGTTGAGCTCGGCAATGCGCGCCAGCTCCTGGGACGTGCACTGGGTCAGGCCGGCCTTGTTCTGTTCGTTGGCGGATTCTGCAGTGAGCGCGTTGTCGACCATGGCCTTGCCGGCCAGTTCGGGATGGGCGCGGATCAGTGCCACCTGCGCGTCGCGCCCGGCACCGTGGAGCACCTGCACCATGCAGTGCTTGAGGTGGGCCAGCGAGCGGAACGGCCGATGCTGCAGCGCCTGCGCGGCGATCCAGGGCGAATGCTCGTGCAGCCCGGCCAGCATGCGCACGGCCTCGTCGGGCGCTGCGCTGTTGAGTTGTTCCAGCGTATGTGCCATGGCGTCAGGCTCCGAAGGGGAAGGGATGGACTTCGCGCCAGTGGCGGGCGATGTCGATGCGTCGACAGATCCAGACCTGCGTATGGCCCTGGACATGGTCCAGAAACTTCTGCAGCGAACGCATCCGCCCCGGGCGCCCCAGCAGTCGGCAATGCATGCCGATGCTCAGCATCTTGGGTGCGTCGGCGCCGTGCGGGTCGCCTTCCGCATACAGCACGTCGAAGGCATCCTTGAGGTAGGTGAAGAAGTCCTCGCCCTGGGCGAAACCCTGGGCCGACGAGAAGCGCATGTCGTTGGTGTCCAGCGTGTAGGGCACGATCAGCTGGGGCACCACGCTGCCGTCGGTCTTGCGGACCTGCATCCAGAAGGGCAGGTCGTCACCGTAGTAGTCGCTGTCGTATTCGAAGCCGCCGTAGTCGGCCACCAGCCGGTGGGTGTTGGGGCTGTCGCGGCCGGTGTACCAGCCCACGGGGCGTTCGCCGGTGAGCTCGGTGATGATCTCCATGCCGATGCGCATGTGCTCGCGCTCGGTGGCTTCGTCGAGGTTCTGGTAGCTGATCCAGCGCCAGCCGTGGCAGGCGATCTCGTGGCCGAGCTGCCTGAATGCGGCGGTCAGCTCCGGGTGGCGCTGCAGTGCCATGCTGACGCCGAAGATGGTCAGCGGCAGGCCACGCCGCTCGAACTCGCGCAGGAGGCGCCAGACGCCGGCCCGCGAGCCGTATTCGTAGATGCCCTCCATGCTCATGTGGCGGGCAGCAAATGCCGCCGGGTTGAACATCTCGGAGAGGAACTGCTCCGATGCCGGGTCGCCGTGCAGCACTGCGTTCTCGCCGCCTTCCTCGTAGTTGAGCACGAACTGCAGCGCGATGCGGGCGCCGCCCGGCCAGCGCGGGTGGGGGGGCTGGCGGCCGTAGCCGATGAGGTCGCGCGGGTAGTCCAGCGTGGTGTTGTAGACGGGCGGTTGGGTGGGCATGGGCGCTCTCTCAGGACAGGGCGGTGGAAATGTCGTTGCTGGGCACACGGCGGTCGAAGGCGAGGTTTTCCTCGACATGCTGCAGATGTTCGGCCATCAGCCGTGCCGCGCCTTCGCCATCGCGGGCGGCCAGCGCGCGCACGATCTCGGCATGTTCGTCGCTGGAATGCTCGGCGCCGCGGGGCGTCTGGTACATCAGCGTGATCAGCGCGCAGCGCGAGATCAGCTGCCCCAGCATCTGGGCCAGCACCTCATTGCCCATGAGCTCGGCCATGCGCACATGGAACTCGCCCAGCAGCTCGGTGCGGCCGGGCGCGTCCTCCTGGGCGATGGCCCGCTTCTCGCGGGTGATGTGCTCGCGCAGGACGCGGATGCGGGCCGGCGTGGCCTGTGCTGCAAAGTTGCGCGCCATCTCGCATTCGAGCATGCGGCGCACCGCGAACACCTGGCGCGCCTCGTCGACCGAAGGGGCGGCGACAAACGCGCCGCGGGCCGGCTCCAGGGTGACCAGCTGGTGCTGCGAGAGCTGCAGCAGCGCCTGGCGCACCAGTGTGCGCGACACGCCGAAATGATCGGCCAGCTTCTGCTCGGCCAGCTTGGTGCCGGGCAGCAGGCGGTGCTCGACGATGGCCTTGGTCAGGGCCGTGACGATGACGCTGGTGGAGGACGCATCCATGGGTTGATGTTAGCGTGGCGGTGCAAAAGTGTATACACTTTTGTCCTTCATTTCCCTTCTTCGAGGAGCGCGCCATGGGTTTGAGCACACATGTCCTGGACACCATGCATGGCGGGCCGGCCGCCGGCATGGCGGTCGAACTGCACACCACGTCGCAGGGGCAGAGCACCCTGGTCAAGCGTTTCGTGCTGAACGCCGACGGCCGCCACCCGGATGGCCCGGTCCTCGACGCCGCCGGGCTGGCGCGGGGCACCTACCGGCTGGTGTTCGATGTTGCGCCGTATTTCCGCAGCCGCGGGGTGGTCTTGCCAGAGCCGAACTTCCTGGACCGGGTGTCGCTCGATTTCGGCGTCGCCCACCCCGAGCAGCACTACCATGTGCCGCTGCTGGTGAGCCCGTGGAGCTATTCCACCTACCGTGGTTCCTGAGGCCTTTTGCGTGGCTGCGCTAGAGCTGGCCTTCGGTCAGGGTGTCGAGCTGGAACTTGCCGCTCTTGTCCCACAACCAGGTATCGGTGTAGGTGACCTTGCCCATGCGCGTCGGTGCCGGAAAGGGCGCCGCCGCACGCACCGTGCGCACGATCTCGGCCATCACCTCCGGCGCATGGCTGGGTGCGCGGCGCCACTGGATGCCGGTGATCTGCCCCTGGCGGTCGATGTCGACATCCAGCACCCCGATCGCATAGAGCTGCTGCTGCAGCATGCCCTTGTAGATGCGTCCGGCATTGGCGGCGTACAGGTGGGTGGCTGCGTCGCGCCGGTAGGCCTTGGCGGTCAGCGCATGGGAGACATGCGATGACGGGAACGGAGGAGTCACTGCCTCGGGCGGGCGTACCGCCACGGGGGGCGGCGTGACTGGGGCCGGAGTGGCGGTGGCCGGGCCCCTGGCAGGCGCAGGCGCGGGCGCAGGCGCAGTGGACGTCGGCGAGGCAGGCGCTGGCACGGGCAGCGGCGCCGGTGGGGGCGGCCGGCGGCTGCTGCAGGACGCCAGCCACAGCGTGGCGGCGACACACGCCAGTGTCAGCAGGGTGCGCGGTTGCAAGAGCGGCATGTCGGTTTCTCCTCGTTCTTGGGTTGCCGGTGCCCGCCGGATAACGGCGGCAGAGACCTCTACTGTGCCTCACAAAACCCGGCTTCCTGTTCCGCCTGTCCACGCGGCGGGGTAGATTCTGATGCATTTTCCCGAGCCCGCACTCTCCCGCCTGGCCCATGAAGCGGCCGTCTGGGTCACGGTGCATGCCGTGCAGGGGTCGGTGCCGCGCGAGGTCGGCACCGCGATGGCGGTGTTTGCCGACAGCGTGTCGGGCACCATCGGTGGCGGGCGTGTCGAGTTCGATGCGATTGCGCAGGCGCGCCGCCGGCTCCTGCAGCCCGGCAGCGGCGCCGAGGTGCTGCGTTATCCGCTCGGGCCGGCGCTGGGCCAGTGCTGCGGTGGCGTGATGCACCTCCGGTTCGAGGGTGTCACATCGGCCGATATACCGGCCCTGCGCCTGCGCATGGCGGTCGCACGCGCGCCGGTTGCGATTTTTGGCGGCGGCCATGTCGGCCACGCGCTGGTCGAGGTCCTGGCGCGCCTGCCGTTTGCCGTGACCTGGATCGACAGCCGCGACGGGGTGTTTCCGCCGCAGCTTCCGGCCCATGTCGCCTGCGAACACTCGGACCCGGTGCAGGGTGCCGTCGGCGGGCTCGCCGCTGGCAGCGCCGTGCTGGTGATGAGCTTCAGCCATGCAGAAGATCTTGACGTGGTGGCGCAGTGCCTTCGTCGGCAGCGCGAACATGGTGACCTCGCCCGCATCGGGCTGATCGGCAGTGCCACCAAGTGGGCGACCTTCCGGCGCCGGCTCACGGAACGCGGTTTCCTTGCACCGGAGCTCGACCGGGTCCGCTGCCCGATCGGCCTGCCCGGCATTGCGGGCAAGGAGCCCGAAGTGATCGCCATTGCGGTGGCGGCGCAGTTGTTGCAAGACCGCATTGTTTGATACCCTCCTGCACAAAGGACGATATTCATGGAAGCGTATTTCCTGGACTGGGCCAATCTGCTGCTGCGCTGGGTGCATGTCATCACGGCCATTGCATGGATCGGCTCGTCCTTCTATTTCGTTTTCCTCGACAGCAGCCTGGTCAAGCCTGCCTCCAGGGAGCTCCAGGACCTCGGGGTGGGCGGCGAGTTGTGGGCCGTGCATGGCGGGGGCTTCTACAACCCGCAGAAATACGCCGTGGCACCGCGGGTGGTGCCGCAGAACCTGCACTGGTTCTACTGGGAAAGCTACAGCACCTGGCTGAGCGGCTTTGCGCTGTTCACCGTGTCCTACCTGTGGAGCGCCGGCACCTACCTGGTCGACAAGTCCGTCATGGAATGGTCGAACACCGCGGCCATCGCCGTGGCGCTGGCTTTCCTGGTGGCGTTCTGGGTCCTGTACGACGTGATCTGCCTGGTGTTCGGCCGGCGCAAGAACGGCGATGCCATCGTCGGAGCGCTGGTGTTCGTGGTGGTGTGCGCGGCCTCCTGGCTGGCCTGCCACTGGTTCGCGGGCCGGGCGGCTTTCCTGCTGGTGGGCGCGATGATCGCGACCGCCATGAGCGCCAACGTGTTCTTCTGGATCATCCCGGGCCAGCGCACGACGATCAAGGCACTGCGCGAGGGCCGGCCGGTCGATCCCGTACACGGCATCCGGGCCAAGCAGCGCAGCGTGCACAACACCTACTTCACGCTGCCGGTGCTGTTTGCGATGCTCAGCAACCACTACAGCTTCACCTACACCCATCCCCAGAACTGGGCTGTCCTGATCCTGATGATGCTGGCCGGCGCGCTGATCCGGCAGTTCTTCGTGATGCGGCACGGCTTCAAGCTCGGGCGCAACCCCCATCCCTGGCCCTACGCGCTGGTGGGCGTGCTGGTGATTGCCGGCGTGATCGCCTGGTTGCAACCAGCCCCCCGGCCGGCAGCCGCCAGCGCCCCCGCCGCGGCGGCCGTGCCCACGCTGGCCCAGGTGCAGCAGGTGATGGAGCAGCGCTGCCTGATGTGCCATGGTGAGCAGGTTCAGATGAAGAATGTGCGCCTGGATTCCCCCGACAGCCTGCGCCAGCATGCGCAGGGCATCTACCAGCAGGTGGTGGTCACGCGCCTGATGCCGATGAACAATGCCACCCAGATCACCGATGCCGAACGCGAGCTGATCGGCCGCTGGTTCCTGGCCGGCGCAAAGCCCCCCTGAGCCGGGGCGCGGCTCAGCGCCCGACCAGCCGGTGACCCGCACCCTGCGGCGGCACCCATTTCGGGCTCAGGTCGTCGTCCGCAGCGCTCAGGGGGCGCGATCTGCCAGTTGCATCGCCATCCGGTTGTGGCGCTCCACCAGCGGGCCGGGGTCCACGGTGGCCGGTCGGCCTTCGCGCACCACGACCCGGCCGTTGACCACCGTGAAAGCGGCCTGCGGGCTGCTGCACAACATCAGCGCGCCCACCGGATCGTGCACCGCTGCGCCTGCAAAACCGAGCGTTCGCAGGTCGAACAGGGCCAGGTCGGCACACATGCCTGCCGCAAGGTGGCCGATGTCGTTGCGGCCCAGCACCCGGGCCCCGCCGCGTGTCGCCAGCGCCAGCGCGTCGCGCGTGCCGAATTCCGCCGGCCCCCGGTCGCATCCGAAGGGTTCCAGCGAGCGGCCGACCCGCGCCAGCAGCAGCGCCTGTCGCGCCTCGTTGACCATGTGCGCGGCATCGTTGCTGGCGCAGCCGTCCACACCCAGCCCCACCGGTACACCGGCGTCCAGCAACCGGCGCACCGGCGCAATGCCGCTGGCCAGGCGCATGTTGCTGCAGGGGCAGTGGGCCACGCCGGTGCGGGTGGCGGCGAACAGGCTGATGCCTTCGTCGTCGAGCTTCACGCAGTGCGCATGCCAGACGTCCTCGCCGATCCAGCCCAGATCCTGGGCATACTGCGCCGGCGTGCAGTTGAACCTGTCGCGGCTGTAGGCGATGTCATGGTCGTTTTCGGCCAGATGCGTGTGCAGCCGCACGCCGTGGCTTCGCGCCAGCAGGGCTGACTCGCGCATCAGGTCCCGGCTCACGCTGAACGGCGAACAAGGTGCCAGCGCAACCTGCACCATCGCACCGCGGGAGGCGTCATGGTGGGCCTCGATCAGCCGCTGCGATTCGCGCAGGATGACGTCCTCGCGCTCGACCACGCTGTCCGGTGGCAGGCCGCCCTGTGACTGGCCCACGCTCATGCTGCCGCGTGTGGCGGTGAAACGCATGCCGATGTCCCGCGCTGCATCGATGCTGTCGTCCAGCCGCACGCCATTCGGGTAGATGTACAGATGGTCGCTGGTGGTGGTGCAGCCACTGAGCAGCAATTCGGCCATCGCCACCTGGGTCGAGACTCGCACCATCTCGGGCGTGAGCCCCGCCCACAACGGGTACAGGCCGCGCAGCCAGCTGAACAGCTCGGCGTCCTGTACGGCCGGAATCGCGCGGGTGAGCGACTGGTACATGTGGTGGTGGGTGTTGACCAGACCAGGCGTGACCAGATGGCCGCGCGCGTCGATCACTTCGTCGGCCGTCTGCGGCAGCCTGTCGGCCGGGCCGACGGACTCGATCCACCCGCCGCGGACGAACACCGAGGCATCGCGCAGTTCGGTCGCCTGTTTCGGCTCGGGGTGGTCCATCGTGGCGACGCAGGCGGCATTGCGGATCAGCAGGGTTCTCATGGTGGCAGCTGGTTCGAGGGGCGGTGGCGGCACAATGGCGTGAGAAAAGGCACACCATGTCCGGCATCCATACTATCCCGCAACCTGCGGCGCATCCGCGCGCCTTTCTCGAGTATCTGTACCGGTCGGCCGTCACGAGGGCCTTGCCGCTGCATTGCATGGCGGAGTTTCTGCCGTTGCCGCCCGACCCGGAGTCCGGCGGCCGTACCCTGGTGCTGGGGGCCGGCAAGGCGGGTGGCGCCATGGCGCAGGCGGTCGAGGCCTTGTGGCCGGCCGACCATCCGCTCCGGGGCCTGGTCGTGACGCGTTACCACCACGTGCCGCCGCGTCCGCCCGGGCTGGCGCAGCGCATCGAGGTGGTCGAGGCTGCCCACCCGGTACCGGATGCCGCCGGCCAGGTCGCGGCGCAGCGCATGCTGGACATGGCGCAAGGTCTGCGCCCGCAGGATCTTGTGTTGTGCCTGATGTCCGGTGGCGCCTCCGCCTTGCTGACCTTGCCGGTCGAGTTGCTCACCCTGGCGCAGAAGCAGGCCCTGAACCAGGCGTTGCTGGCCAGCGGCGCCAGCATTTCCGAGATGAACTGCGTGCGCAAGCACCTCTCGCGCATCAAGGGCGGGCGCCTTGCCGCCGCCTGTGCACCCGCCAGGGTGGTGACCCTGGCCATCAGCGATGTTCCGGGCGACGACCCCGGCACCATCGGCAGCGGCCCGACCGTTGCCGATGCCAGCACCTGTGCCGAGGCGCTCGCGGTACTGCGCAGGTATTCCATTGCATTGCCTGCGCCGGTTGTCACGGCGCTGGAGGCCGGCGCCCTGGAGACGCCAAAACCCGGCGATGCGGTGTTTCGCGGTCATGGCGTGCAACTGGTTGCGACTCCAGGCCACAGCCTGGAAGCCGCGGCTGACGCTGCCCGTGCCGCCGGGCTGGAAGCCTACGTGCTGGGCGATGACCTCGAGGGCGAGTCGCGCGAGGTCGCCAAGGTCCATGCTGCCCTGGCCCGCGCGGTTGCGCGGCGCGGGCAGCCGTTCAAGCGCCCGTGCGTGATCCTGAGCGGCGGCGAGACCACCGTCACCCTGCGCGCGCAGCCGCACGGCACGCCGCGCGGCCGTGGCGGGCGGGCGGGCGAGTTCTGTCTGGGCCTGGCACAGGCGCTGCAGGCGCAGCCCGGGGTGCATGCGCTGGCTGCCGACACCGATGGCATCGATGGTGTCGAGGACAATGCCGGTGCCTATGTCGGCCCCGACACCCTGCAGCGCGCCCGGGGCCTGGGCCTGTCCATCGGCCAGTTCCTGGACCGCAACGACGCCTATGGCTACTTCCACGGACTTGGTGACCTGGTCATCACAGGGCCGACCTTCACCAACGTGAACGACTTCCGGGCGATTCTGGTCCTGTAGCCACTGCGTGGCTTCTGTTTGATGTTCCTCAATGCTGGCGGCGCCAATCCTTGGCACATTCAGGCCATGTTGTCCGCCCAGTTCCCCGATCCAGCCGCTGAAAGCGCCATCTCCCACCAGGGAGAGGTCCTCCTGCGCCGGGGCGCCACGCCCGCATGGGTCACCTATGTCGACTCCGGCCGCGTGTCGCTCGGCCTCATGGATGGCCAGGTCCTGGCCCACCGGCTGGGCGCTGTGGAGGGGCCCCTGTGGCTGGAGGCCACCTGTGCCGTGCTGGCACTGCCCAGTGCCGTCGATGCGGTCGCTGAAACCGAAGTCCGTGTACGGCGCATGCCCTTGCCTGCGTTTCGCAACTGGGTCTCCAGCCTGCCGGCGGCGGCCCAGGTCGTTCTGCACGATGTGGCGATCGCCCACCGACAGCAGACCGAAATGGCCGTGAGCCGGCTTGCCAAGGATGCCGAGGCACGGTGCGCCGAATGGCTGCTGGCCCATGCCCAGACCAGTGCCCAGGGTTCCGTGGCGGTCCAGCTGAACCAGCGCAAGCGCCTGATCGCGGCCCAGCTGGGCATTGCGCCCGAAACACTTTCGCGTGTGTTGCGCCACCTGCGGGAGCGCAGCCTGATCAGCGGCTCCGGCCGGGTGGTCAACCTGGTGGACCCGGGCGGCCTGCGCTCCCTGGCCGGCGTCTGAATCACGGCGGCAGTCGCCGCCATGCTGGTGGCTTTGGCCGCGCTGGCGGCTTATGGACAGACATTCAAGGGCCGTGCGGTTGCCCGGTTGTTGCCGCCCGAGGGCGCGGCGGCGCAGCTTGTCGCCAGGGAGGTAGGCATAGAGGTCGGCACCAGCATCGGCCTGGCCGCGGTCACGCCCGATCTGCCCAGCGCCGCCACCGTGCTGCCTGCCGCCGCCACCGTGCTGCATGTCGCCGACACCGCCTGTTATGCCGCCAAGCGCGGGGGCAGGAACCAGGTGGTCACCCCTTCGCCGGTGACCCGCCAGGACGCTGCTGCGCAGACGCTGGCCGCTACAAGGACCTGAGCGCGCGCAGCAGGTTCTCGGCGGTTGCCGGTGCCACCAGTTGCACCGGTGTGCGGCTGTGCGGCCGGGCGGACGCCACGGCGGCACGCAGGGCCTCGAACACGCTGATCGCCAGCATGAAGGGCGGCTCTCCCACGGCCTTGCTGCCGAACACATTGTCTTCGCGGTTGGGTTCGGGCCAGAGCTCGACGTGCAGGTGCTGCGGAATGTCGCCCGTGGCCGGGATCTTGTAGGTGCTGGGCGCGTGGGTGGCGAGGTGGCCCTTGTCGTTCCATACCAGCTGCTCGGTGGTGAGCCAGCCCATGCCCTGCACAAAACCGCCCTCGATCTGTCCGATGTCGATGGCCGGGTTGATGGAGCGGCCGACATCATGCAGGATGTCGACCTTCAGCACGCGGCTCTCGCCCGTGAGGGTGTCGATGGCCACCTCGGTGCAGGCCGCGCCGTAGGCGAAGTAGTAGAACGGCCGGCCGGTGAGGGTGGTCTTGTCGTAGTGGATCTTGGGCGTGCGGTAGAAGCCGTCGCTCCAGAGCTGGATGCGGTTGGCGTACGCGGCGCTCACCACCGCGTCGAAGCTGCGCGTGGTGCGCGGCGAAATCACCTGTCCGCCCGCGAACCGCACCGCGCCGGCGCCGCAGCTGTCGAGCCCGGCCACGAACTGCGCCAGGTTGTCGCGCACATTGCGCGCCGCGAACTGGGCCGCCCGGCCGTTGAGGTCGGTGCCCGCGGATGCGGCGGTCGCCGAGGCATTCGGGATCTTGCTGGTGTCGCTGGCGGTGGAAAGGACCCGCTCGAACGGGATGCCGAGCTCGTCGGCCACCACCTGCGCCACCTTGGTGTTCAGGCCCTGGCCCATCTCGGTGCCGCCATGGTTCACCTGCACGCTGCCGTCGGTATAGACATGCACCAGCGCGCCGGCCTGGTTGAACAGCGTGGCAGTGAAGGAGATGCCGAACTTGACCGGCGTGAGCGCCAGGCCGCGCCGGATCACCGGGCTCACGGCATTCCACCGCGCGATCTCGGCCTGCCGTTCGCGGTAGCGCGCGCTCTGCGCCAGCCGGGTGATCAGCGGATCGAGGATGTTGTCCTCGACCTTCATCTGGTAGTGGGTGGTGTTGCGCTCGGTGATGCCGTAGAGGTTGCGCCGGCGCACGTCCAGCGGGTCCAGGCCCAGCGACCGCGCCACATTGCCCAGGATGGTCTCGATCAGGATCACGCCCTGCGGACCGCCGAAGCCGCGGAACGCGGTGTGGCTCTGGGTGTTCGTCTTGCAGCGGTAGGAGGTGATGTCGACGTCTTCGAGGAAATAGGCGTTGTCGGTGTGAAACACCGCCCGGTCCGCCACCGGGCCGCTGAGGTCGGCACTGAAGCCGCAATTGGCGGCCATCACCAGCTGCAGGCCCTGCAGCAGGCCGTCGCCGTCATGGCCGACGGTGTATTCGTACCAGAACGGATGCCGCTTGCCGGTGACCATGAAGTCGTCGTCGCGGTCCAGCCGCAGCTTGACCGGGCAGCGCAGCTTGTGCGCGGCAATCGCGGCCCACACGGCCATGTGCCCGGCCTGGGTTTCCTTGCCGCCGAAACCGCCACCCATGCGCCGGCATTCGACGCGCACCGCGTGGTTGTCCAGCCCGAGCGCATGGGCCACCCAGTGCTGCACCTCGCCCGGGTGCTGCGTGCTGGAGAACACCTGCCACTGGTTCTGCTCCAGCGGAACCGCATAGGCGATCTGGCCCTCCAGGTAGAAGTGCTCCTGGCCGCCGACCTCCAGCGTGCCGCTGAGCCGGTGTGGCGCCTTATGCAGGGCGGCGGCAGCATCGCCCCGGCGCACATGGACCGGCGGCAGCACGAAGCTTTGCGCGGCCAGCGCCTGCTGCGGCGTCAGGATGGCCGGCAGCGCCTCGATATCGGCGCGCACTGCGCGTGCAGCACGGCGCGCCTGCATGACGGTCTCTGCCACGACCAGGCCGAGCACCTGCCCGACATGCTGGACCGACGTGCTGGCAAAAACGGGCTCGTCGCCGGCGAATGCGGCCAGCATCGGGGCGCCGGGGATGTCGGCGGCCAGCACCACGCCGCGCACACCCGGCATGGCCAGGGCCTGGGAGGCATCGATACCGCGCAGATGGCCATGCGCCACCGGTGACAGGATGGGCGCGGCATGCAGCGTGCCGCGCAACACCGGCATGTCGTCGACATAGGTGGCGGCACCGGCCACCTGGGCCCGCGCACTCTCATGCGGCCGCGACATGCCCGCCGCAGGCGCAGCCGGGGCGGCTGCGCCGCGCGAGTTTCCTGCGCTCACTGGCGTACCTTCGCCCTGCGGGCTGCGGTGCTGAGCCCCTTGGGACGGCCCGGCGGTGCTCATGCGACCTCCTCCAGCGCGGTCCATGACTCGAGGTTGATGCCCGCGACCCCCTGGCTCTCCAGCCACAGGCGCTGCAGCAGGTTGCCCAGGACCTCGGTGCGGTAGCCCGCACTGGCCCGCATGTCGGAGATGGGCTGGAATTCGGTGCGCAGCACCTCTGCGGCGGCGCGGGCCGTCTCGGCAGACCAGGGCTGGCCGCACAGCGCTGCTTCGGTGCGCCAGGCGCGTACCGGTGTGGCTGCGACCCCGCCCACACCCACGGATGCGGTGACCACGCGGCGGTGCGACAGTTGCAGCCGCACCGCCAGGCAGACCGCCGAGATGTCGTCGTCGAAACGCTTGGATATCTTGTAGACGCGCAGGAATTCCGTGCCCGCGGCATCGTCCCGCACCGGCAGTGGTACCTTGATCCAGGCCAGCAGTTCGTCGGGGGCCATCACGTTCTGGCGGTAGCCGGTGTACAGCGCCTCCAGCGGGATGTCACGGTGGCCGCCCTCGCGCATGAGCACCACATGGGCGCCCAGCGCGATCAGCAGCGGCATGGAGTCGCCGATGGGCGAGCCGTTGGCCACGTTGCCGCCCAGCGTGCCGGCATTGCGCACCGGCAGCCCGGCAAAGCGGGCGGCGAAGGCATGCAGCTGGGGACGGTCCGCCTCCAGCGCGGCAAAGGCATCGGCCAGGTGCACCGCCGCGCCGATCGCGAGGTGGTGCGGGTAGCGCTCGATGCGCCGCAACTCCTCCACCCGGGTCAGGTCGAGCACCTGCGGGAACTGCCTGTGCAGCTTGGTCACCCACAGGCCGACGTCGGTACAGCCGGCCACCAGCTGCGCCTGCGGGTAGCGCCCACGCAGCGCCAGCAGGCCCTGCAGCGAGCGCGGGGCCAGGTAGGCCGCATCGTCGCCGGCCGATGGCGGATCGGCCGCCAGGCCCTGCAGCTGGCGCATCAGCGCAGCCTCGTCGACGCGCACCGCCGGCAGGGTCTGCATCTGTTGCGCTGCGTCGAGGATCGGGCGGTATCCGGTGCAACGGCACAGGTTGCCCGACAGGTCCTCGCTGGCCTGGGAGCGGCTGATGGCCCGGCCCTGGCAGACATGGTTCTGGTACATCGCGAACAAGCTCATCACGAAGCCGGGCGTGCAGAAACCGCATTGCGAGCCGTGGCACTGCACCAGGGCTTCCTGGGCCGGGTGCAGGCTGCCGTCGGCGCTGGCGAGGTCCTCGACTGTCCAGAGCGCCTGCCCGTCGATGGAATGCGCCAGGCGGATGCAGCTGTTCACGGCCCGGTAGCGAAGGCCGTCCGGCGTGGCCTCGCCCAGCACCACCGTGCAGGCGCCGCAGTCGCCTTCGCCGCAGCCTTCCTTGGTGCCGGTGCAGGCCAGGTCGTCGCGCAGCAGATCGAGCAGGGTGCGGTCGGGGGGGACATCGCGCAGCGTCACTGGCGCGCCGCGGCGAATGAATCGGATTTCCTGGGACTTCATGCCTTGTGTCCTTGTTGCGGTGCGGCCTTCGTGCGCTAGGGTAAAACAGGTGTCGCCGATGCACCATACACGCTAGTGTAGTGCTTCTGAATTAAAAGAACTATTTTCCACCTGCCACCTCCAAGAAGAATCTGGGACATTTTGGAGGCAGCGATGCGAAAGGCGACGGCGATTGAACT
>Ga0247832_1001842_pt1 | contig 35059 bp, 26 predicted proteins | sample LaCruzMarch2015__10_FD_192407 | JGI IMG/M metagenome (GOLD analysis project Ga0247832, IMG submission 192407) | Freshwater microbial communities from meromictic Lake La Cruz, Castile-La Mancha, Spain - LaCruzMarch2015_4m | ecosystem: Environmental > Aquatic > Freshwater > Lake | place: Spain... | reverse complement strand
GGTATAGGTTCCGTATTATCTGTTAATACAAGTGCAGCTGCAATTTACGGTGATAGTTATGTCAATATTCCTTCAACAAGACTTAACTTTAGTTTATCTGCTGAAGTTGGTGGTGGAAGTGGTAGTGTCTCAGAAGTAGTTGAAAATATACCTTCATTTGAGATTTCATCCAGACAGTTTGATGATACAGCCATACTTGGTGTATTCGGATTACGTCAATCGGTATTCTCTCCTGATACAATCGCGCTTGATTACGTTTTACGTGAGAGCTTCGTAGGATCGCTTGATTTTAACAGACAAATTAACACTGAAAACGGTGGGCCTGCTACTAGCTTCTTCTTAGAGCAAGTTGACGAATCATCGTTAAATGCTACCGTATTAGTTAACCCGTTTATTTCAAATAGAAATCAAACAACATGGCTTGGTGTTGACGGTACACCTCGTAAGAAAGCTCGTTTTCTTAGCAGATCGGCTCTCAATCCTTTAGCTAACGAAACAGCTGATGAGTATGAAACAAGAGTTGGTGCACCGGTTGCACAAGTTCAAGGATTTTATGAGTTTCTTGGTGGTACAGACGCTCTAATTGCATTAGGTGATTATAGCAACCAAGACTTATCTACAAAAGAGATTGGTAACTTACCTACAAAACTTCAAGTAGCTCTTGATAAGGTTAACAATTCGGATTTATTTCCGATTAATATTGCTTTAGAAGCCGGTCTGGGTACAGTTTACGTTAATTCGTTTAATCCACGTACACTTGGCTATTTTGATGATAGCATACCGTACGATTCAATGACAAGCTCTCTCACAGCACAAAATGGTCTATCAGTACCAACAGCTATTTCACAGTACAACGGTGTAGCTAATGCATTCTTAACATTAATTGATAACCGTAAAGATCTTATCTTTATCGCAGATCCTTTAACAAACATATTTGTACAGGGTTCAAATGTAAAGACATTAGATGTTCCTACAAATACATTTGCTGGCAATATTTATTGGCCGTTAAGGAATCAATTTGCTTCGCTAAATACGAGTTATGCTTGCACATTTGCTAATTGTGTTAAGGTATCAGATGTTGCCTCATCTCAAGAAGTATGGGTACCGTTCTCAGGCTTTGCAGCTGCAGCAATGGCTAATACTGATAGTAATTACCAGCCATGGTATGCACCTGCAGGTTTTACCCGCGGTATTCTTGCTGGAGCTAATGATATTGCAATTTATCCTAAACAGAAGCAACGTGATCAGCTTTATAAAGCTAATTTAAATCCTGTTACATTCTTCCCTGCTGAGGGATTTGTAATTTTCGGTCAAAAGACACTGCAGAAGAAGCCTAGTGCATTTGATAGGATCAATGTACGCAGACTCTTCTTGAGTCTTGAAACTTCAACAAGAGATACTGTTAAATACTTTGTATTTGAGCCAAATACACTTTTTACACGTACTCAAGTATTGAATAGCATCACACCTATTTTTGATAATGCTAAGAATACACAAGGTATATATGATTATCTAATTATTTGTGATGAAAGAAACAATACACCCACAGTTATTGATGATAATACGTTGATTATTGACATATATATCAAGCCAGTTCGCACTGCTGAATATATTCTTTGTAATTTTTATGCAACAAGAACAGGAACAAGCTTCCAGGAGATTATCTCGTAAGAGTAATAAGGAATAAATAATTTTATGGCAGATGTAAATCAACTTATTACCGACTTTTACAGAGTAGCTTCTACTCGCGAGTTCGCTCGTGATTTTAACTTTAGAGTGCTCTCAATTAATACCGGCGGAGCAAGCACAGTAACATTTGATGAAAATGATTTAGTATATGTAAAAACAGCCTCACTACCTGAAAGATCTATTACAAATATTGCTGTACCTTACATGGGATTAAACTTTAATTTACCCGGCAATGCAACCTATCCAGGCAGTGAAGCTTATGCATTAACGTTCTATGCCGATGCTAATTCACAACTTCGTCAGAAATTCGAACAATGGTCAACAGATATTTTTGATGATTCAAATTCTACTGGTAATTACTTTGCTCCTAAGCAGACTGCCATTATCGATCTCGTTCAGCTCGACAATCAAATGAACAAACAATCACAGTATCAACTAGTTGGTGCATCGGTTAGAAGTGTTGGACCCCTGCAGTATAATATTGCCACAGGAACAGGCGAGACAATTGAATTTACCGCCACAGTTTCGTATCACTACTGGAGAAAAATCTCTTAAATCTACTCAGTTAACTAAATAATTAAGTGAATAACCCGTTTACGAGTGCACTTAATGGTTTAGGACAAAACTTTACAGGGCTTGCTACAGGTAATAATCCATTATTCGCTCCTCAAGTAACTAATCTTTTCGGTTTTAATATCCCCGGTGTTCCGATTGTAAGTGTAAGGGATTATTTTCTCTTTCAAATGGAATCGTGGTTTACAGCGATTCCCAATTCATCTCAATGGATAGTTGTTATAGATGCATATCCCCGCGCTCTTAGAACCAATATTATTCAAGGATTAGAAAGAACAGATGGTTCTAAGAAAGGATTTAATATTGATTCTGCTGTTAATATTTTAAATAGTTTTCCTTTACAAAAAGTTATTGGTTGTTTATTTGCACATGCAATAACAGTACCTACTGAACAGTATGAAGTAATGTCCGCCTCTGTACCTAATAATAGAGGATTTTTACCCGGTATTTTAGGTGGAGGGAGAACAACCGAACCGCCCGCACTAGTTATTGATTTTAGAGAAACAAATACATCATTTATTGATTTTGTTATTAGACCGTGGGTTATTTTAGGATCGCATTATGGTATGACAGCACGCCCTGGTGACACAGGTAGCTCCAAAGACCTTAAAAATATGAAAGTAAACATGACTTTACTTGAATATACAAGAACCTTACACAGCATCTCAATGATACCTAGAAAAGTATTTAACTTTTACAATTGCGTGCCTTATCAAGTATCTGAACAGTCTTTAGATTATTCTGATGATAAATTAACAACATATTCTACACGCTGGACGTACTCAAATTATACTGTTGAAAATAATCTATATCTACCTGTTGCAGATATTGTTAATAGAATTTCAAATGGTGAAATTCCTAGAATTACAAGCTTTCAAAATGGTATTGGCAGCATTAACCCTCTTGGATTTTTATAATTTTCATGTTAAATAAGCTTTGTGGATGATTTTATATATCAAAGCTATATCCCGTCTTTAGAAAAGATCACTGATTTGTATGAGCTAAAGTATTCAACGTTTAAATCCCTTGTTAAAACGCTTTTAAACAATAATAATAAACAAATATCTCTTTTATTTGATAAAATATTAGATAATTTATTGGTTGAAAAGAATCTTAAACTTACGTTCTTCGATAAACTGTATCTTCTTCTTACAATTCGTACTATTTGTATAACACCTGTACTGGAACTTACAATACCTGATAAAATTACTAAAAAAGATAACCCGCTCTCTATTGATTTAACCAATATAATTACAACTTTAAAAGATATTACTATACCTGAAGAATTGCTACACACCGAAAAAACGTATAATAAAATACATGTTGAATATGGACTTCCTTATTCTTTATTAACTGAGAAAAATGAGAACAGTTTTTTAACTACAATTAAACGAATTAACTTTAACAACGAAGAAGTAGATATTAACGACTCAAATATTACTGAATTACTGCCTGCTAATATATTTAAAGATTGTAAAGAGCATTTTAATAAAATAGAAAAATTCTTTGAAAGTTATTATCTTCTTAATTTTAAGTTACCTAATGAAAAAATTGAACTTAATATCTCTCTTGCGGATAATACAGTTTTAGAATTTTTAAAAATAATCTTCAAGCGCGATCTTCTCTCTCTTTACGAATTTGAGTATTATTTTGTCACAAAAGCTAATCTTGGCAGCAATTTACTATACAATTCCACACCTGCTGAGATAAATGTATATATGAACCTCTTCAAGAAAGAGATTGAAGAGAGAAATAAGTCAAACAAAGAGTTGAACATGCCTAACAAGGGACCTAATTATAAACATGAGTAATACAGTAGATTTATTGAGACAGTTAGAAGAGCTTAATAGAACTAATACTATTGATATATTCATACCTTCTCTCAAAAAAGAAGTTAAGTTTAAAAACCTTAACCTTAAGCAGCAGAAGAACCTTTTAAAAACGTCAATTGACGAGACACTCACTAAACTCTCCTTTATTATTAATTTCTATAGTATCATCCAAGAGAATATCGATAGCTCTGTTAAGGTTAGCGATCTTTATACGTTCGATCGCACTGCTATTGCAATTGCATTAAGAGCAAAATGTTTAGATTCAAATTATAAGTACGATGACAATTCGTACAATTTAATTGACAAGGTTAATCAGATACCCTCCCTAGAAATAAAGATACCTCTTGAGAAGAAGATTGAATATCAAAATATTACTGTTGAATTACAAGCTCCTAGATTAGCACTTGATAAAGCTGTAAGCAGTTACTCATTAGAAAGTATAAAATTACTACAGGATAAAGATTTTAAAAACGTAATTGGTGAGCTCTTTATTCATGAAATTATTAAATTTATTAAATGTGTTTCTATAAATGGTGATAAACCGTTTACTGCTGATTTTAACAATTCAAATGTAGCTGAGCTTATTCCCATTGTTGAAAGATTACCAGCTTCTGTAACTAATAATATTTTAGAATATGTTAAGTCTTATAGAGAAACAGAGAATCAATTTACAAAAATAAACGATATTAATATTGAAGTTGACGGTGCATTTTTCTCCATCTAACTAATCTAATCTCTTAAATATTAGTAATGGACGAGTTATCTAATGATCAGCTTATCGCTGTATTTGGTAAAGGATTTGAAGATCTTAAGCTTCAATCAGTTCAACAGACTAAAATACTACAAAATGTTGAAAAAATACTAGATAAACGTATATCGATTGAAGATAATAGATATGCTATTACAGCTGATGCACAAGCAAGAAGAGATAAGCGTTCAAAAGAACCTCAAGAGGTAACATTTTCAAAATCAGCACAAAAATCCTTAAAGGCATTAGATCAATCAGACAAATATAGTGCATTATTAAAAGAAGTAAAGACTTCTCAAAAGAAAGAAACCGGCTCAATATTTAAATTTTTAAGCCCTATATTACTTCTCTTAGGTGGTATTGCAGGACTAGCATTTGGTGTACAAAAAATACCAGCTATGAAAAAAATGTTCGAAAATTTTCAAAAAGGTGCAGTATTTACAAGTTTAAAAAATATTCTAAATGTTTTTAACAAGAAGAATCTTGAATTTAAAGAGTTTATTCGTGGAATACCTTTTGTAGGAAGATTGATAGATGCTTATGATGGATTCTCTCTCATAGCTCAAGGGCAAATTGAAAAAGGTATTAAGAGGCTTGCTTTCGCTATACCTGGCGCTGAATTCATCGCTACTTTCTTTGGTAGTTCAAAGCAAAGACTACTTGGTAATTATGATGCTAAGTCAGATAAGAGCAAACAATTCAGTTTATTTGGTAAAACCTTTTCTTTTGAACAAGTAGTTGATGGTATTTTTAACGGCATCACAAATTTTCTAAACCCAGTGATAGATTTTTTTGGTAAAGTAAGTAACCTTTTTGTACAGCTTTATGAAGTTGCAACAAAAGGAAGTAACATTAACTTCACAGATATAATTGGCATACTCAATCAAATTTCGGTTTATTTTCCTGTACTAACACCAGTAACAAAATTTTTATCCATGTTAACTGAAAAAGCATTTGTATTTGCTGCTGATAAAAATTTTGTTACAAAAGGACCATTAGAAGCAAACATCGGTGATGTGTTTAATGCTGTTTTTACCGAAATTTCAGAAAAAATTAATTCTGTAGTTTCTTCTGTAGTAGATATAGCAAATGCCATATCACTAATTTTCAGTGGTAATGAAGCTGCTGCTTCTAAAGGATTTAAAATTTTAGATGATTACGCACCCGGAATTTCTAATGGACTTAGATTTGTTGTAGAAACAATAGATAATCTTCAAGAAATAGATAAAGCAGAGGGCTTTGATAAGCTTAAAGCAGCTTTTAAAGCAATAACATCGCGCAATAAATATTACCCAGTATCCTCTTTAGATAGAAAAGCGGGTAATGATATAAATGATGAAGATTCTTATTATCAAGCAAGAGAAAACTCAATCCTAGAAGAAAAAAGACTCAATAAAGAAATTGAAAATGAAAAAAATCCTAATAAAAAAGTTTTAACAGATTCTCTAAAAGCAGGCGCTGCTGGTTCTGTTCTTGGAGGAAGTGTAGGTCTAGCTTCTTCAGTTATCCCAGGAACACCTTTTTTTAGTCAACCGCTAACTGCAACATTGCTTACCGGCATTGTATCAGGAGTTATAACCAGTGCTGGCAGTATTATTCTCGGATGGACGAGAGAAAATATAAAAGATATGTATGGTGACGATAAAGATAGAATTGAAAGAATTAAAAAATTAGAAAAAAGTAAACAACTCAATGAAGACACTATTAAAGCATTAGATACTGAAGGCGAAAAACAAATAGACACAGACTACGAAAAATACGAAAAATTCAAGCCAGTTGGTAGTGATTCTAGTGCCATTCAACAATTAAAAACAGATCAGAATCAGAATATGGATAAAGTAGATTTTAAAAAAATGGTAGATGATATTGTTAGCGGTCTTAATAAACATGCCATTCTTTTAGAAGCATTACTAAAAACACAAACTGGAAATAATACTGCACTAGCTACTATAGCTAGCAATACGTTAAAATCAAATAATGTAATAGTTAATAGTAATTCGAATTTCAATAATTTTTCAAATAAAGCAGCATCTAATTACGAGTTCCAAATGGAAGATCTTAGTAGATCTGTATATGCATAAATATAATTATGGAACACGTTTTTTCAATTAATAGATCAAGAGAGTTCTCTGAAGTAAATAACGAAGTTTTTGGTAGAGATATTAATGTAACACCTCCTTTCTTAGTTTCGCCAAACAACACAGCATACGGGAGCTCTACAAATTCTGATGGAACTATAATTAATGGGAGTGTGGTTGATGTAGTAAATGACTTTTATTGGACATATTCAAAACTAAGAGAAAGTCGTCAAGAGGTACCGCGAGTTATTTTAACAGAAAAGAGACAAAAAGTAAATAGTCTTATATCTCAGTTAAAATATGCATTTGGAAATGCGTTTACTGTAGCACAAGATACTTTAAATCAATTATCCCAAAACCCATTAGCGAAACAATTTTTAGGTAATAATGTTACTAATAATTTAAGTAACGTAAGTAACGCGGTAGGTAATGCTAAGCAAAGCGCTACACAATTTGCTGAAACAGCTGTACCTCAATTAAAAGATAATAATCCTGTCTTTAAAAATCCCTTAATGAAGCCTTACGAGAATTTATATATAACTGAAGATACAGGGTGGAAATTTATTTTACCTTATTTTGATAATTACTCTAGTGCTCAAGCTAATGTCTATTCAGGGGATAGTAATACAAATTTTAGCGGAATAGCTAAAATGGCAGTAGATGGATTAACTGATTTTACCGATATTGCGTCTACATTAACTAAACCTTCAGATATCAGCTTTGTTGAGAAGGCTAAACTTTACAACTATTCAACTGAAGGAGAAGAAATATCTTTTACATTTCCTCTCATTAACACTGGAAGCGCTACATTCGATGATGTTGTAAGAAATTGGGAATTACTATTCTTACTTCTGTATAACAATAAACCATCAAGACGCTCTGTATCTATCGTCGACCCGCCTGTACTTTATCAATTAGATATACCAGGTGTTAAATTTCTACCATTTTGCTATGTGTCAAACATTGCTGTAGATTTTCAGGGCTCTAGAAGAGAGCTTGAATTTAATTTGAGTTTTACAGATAACCTAAGAGTAACAAATATCCCTTTTCAACTAGGCGAAGAAAATAATTTAAATACATTAAATAACTTTAGCACAGACCAGACTTTTAATATTAATGGACCTCCAAGAAATCTAGTTGGTGATTTTTTAAATGCCGCTACTACTAGAGCTACTACCACTTATAAAAGTGAATTTTATAATAATCAAACTTCAAGAAAGATTAAAACTATCGTACCCGATGCATATTTAATACGTATAACAGTAAAAAGCTTATTAGCGGAAACAAAGAATTTTATGTACAGTCTTATAAACAGTAATCCCGCTGTAACTACATCTTCAACACCCTTTGGAGGAATCGTCTAATATGGAAGGACAATTTCAAAACTCAATTACCGATTTACCTAGCTTGAACAGTATTAGATATGAGAATATTTTTAAAGTATATAAAAATAAAGACAATCAATACTATTATAATTTACTTCAATCTCTATTTTTACCTAACAATATTGATGAAACAAAAATATATAATATGTTAATTTCTAGTAGAATGCCCTGGACTACTGTGAGTTTTAATGCTTACAGAACAATTGAACTTTGGTGGTTGGTTTGTCTTACTAATCAGATCTATAACCCCGTTGATTTTGCTAAAGCTGGAAGTTCATTGAAAATAATAAAGACTCAGTATGTTCCAGGAATTATATACGAGATTAAGAATACTTTAGCAACTAAATAAACCTATGGCAGAAATAACACAAAGTGATTTATTAACTAATCAGGATCGCTTTAGTGACGTTATTAATAATAATCCCTATTATTTTAACGTTATACTGAATTCTTCTGATGGCAGATCACAGCAATTAAAGATCGGATCGATTAATACTCTTGTAATACAAGACTCTCTTACTAACCCTTTCCATCAAGGTTATTTAATTTTAAATAATACATTTGATGCTGTTGAACGAATAACCGATTTGCAAAATAATGATGAAATAAGCAATAATACTTCTGGAAGATTTACTCCTAATAAAGGTTTTATATTTAAAGGAGATTCAAGAGACTTTTTAGAAATTGAAATTATACCAAAATTAAATGAATCAGAACTTTCTACTAAATTTGATAGATCAAATTCTGACTTATTATTTCGGCTATATTTTCTTTTTAGTATCTATAGAACTGAAGAAATTGAAGGTGATCAACCCGGTCAGAAATTTAAAAAATTATATTTCTGGGATACGCATTATGAATTATTAACTGAAAAAAATTCATACTTCTCTACAGCTAATTTTACGGATAAAAATAAAACGGATAATATTCTTAATCTCGATGATGAGGAAAGAGGTATTAATACAGGAACTGCTATTAAAGAATTTTTAAATAACTTTTTCAATAGTGAAGGTGAAACTGTAACTTTTAATGAAAATTTTGATGAAGGAAGCACTAGTATATTTTTTGCATCTCCTGCTAGATATAAAGGAATAGATTGTTTAAATTATTTGATATCACGCCATGTTTCTAGTGAAACAGACAATTATGATATGGGGCTTTTAGAATTAGAAAGAAGTACCAATAGATTTTCATTAAAGAGTTTAAAAAGTTATTTTCAGAGCGCAGTAGTACCTGTTAGCAATAGTCAACAAACAGGAGGCGGCGAACTTTATTTAGAAACTTTTAAATTAGGGCTATATTCAGATGATACAAAGAACTATTATATCGAACCTGCCAATTTTACGCCTCAGCTAGCATTATTTCTTGATAAGTATGGCACTATAAACAACTTAATATACGATCCAATGCCAGGTATACACACACAACAAGAAATAGCTTCAACAAATGTACATAGTTACAATTACATTGACAAGCAGTTTTCAATAGACTCTGAAAAAAACGATATCAATCATATTACCGATACATATATTGATAATTATGTAAAACCTTTTAATTCGGTTTCAGAATCAGGTGCATTTTCAAACTTTTTTCCTGGAAAAAATAGACAAGAACAAAGAAATATTAAGAATATATTCTCTGTAATTGAAGATGAAGCTGATCAAAGATTAAGCTTAGGCCGAAATAGAGTTATATATAATAATATATTCTTTAATAATACAGTTATCTTTAAAGTACCCGGATCAACACACAGACAATCAGGTTATTTTATAGGTATAGATCGTGATGGAGCTATTGCATACAGTGATTTTGACAGTAAAATGCTTGGTATATATTTTGTAATAGAAGTAAACCATATCTTTAAGGGTAATGAGTATTTTACTGAACTTAGATGTGTAAAAACATACAGTTTTACTAATCTCTTTTTAAATAATAATAGCATATGATAAAAACATTAACAAGAACCCTTTATCCTGAATTAGTTGATGCTAATGTAGCAAATTCTACTAAATTTCTCAATGAGTATTCAAACTACTTAACTGCAGTTGGCGCTTTATCGGATGAGTTAGGTGATTTTATCGATGAAACAAATGCTAGTATAGATTATAGAAACGCTTTAAAGAGCGGCGACCCTATTACCAATGTAGCTAGTTTTTTTAAAGACTTGGATAATAAAAAACTTAAAACATTTAATAATGATTTCATATATTTTTGGTATAAAAAATACCAATCATCTCTAGATATTATAAAAGCTGAAATTAAAAAAGATAAGGAAACGAGATTTAGTGGTTCTGTAGATCGCGACGTCGATACATACAACAATCTAACATTTAGTAATGAGTATTTACAAGGCTTTAGTGCTACAAGCTCTACAAGAAGTAAAAATTATTCATACCTAGGTGATATGAGTGATAGTATAGGTATTTTAGCAAATATTAGTTCTAAAATTGATGATTCTTCAAGCCTTCTAGCTGATGTTCAATGTAAATATGGTGCACCAGTTACAATACCGCCAACATTGAATTGCAAGATAAGTCAAACCACAAGAGACATAATGCGTGATTTAAGTACAAAAAATACATCCATGATGAGAGCTAACCTTATAAACTTGCAACGTGTAAGCAAGCAATCTACAAATTCTTTAGATAATATGACAGCTACACCTCTCCAAGCTCATGGCTGTAATCTTGTAGGCGATATTAACTATGTAAATGAATTTTTTAATGAACTTCAACAAATAGTACAGCAATTAGTTTCACAATTCGGTCAGCAGTATTACGAATTTATTTCTTATTTTAATACCATAAATGATAAAACAGGCTATAGTCCTCGCATTGTTCCTACTTATAATAAACAATTTATAACAAATATAGAGTTTGAACTTGATGTTGAAGGTACTAGACAAAAGCTAGATTTGTTACAAAAGAAGATTATAGAATCTACGAGCACACGTAATATTGCAAACACTATAAGTGTAGAGAGATTAAACGCAGGTGATCCGCTTGCTCCAAATATTACTACTAATTCTATTAATAATAGATTTTTATTTCAAGAAAAAACATATAAAATACCTATCCCTGCTTCCCTTACAGAATTCGCTACAAAGAAATTAGAATTTGCACAAGAGGTAATGTCTCTACCTAATCAATCATTAAATACTCTTAATAACGTTCTAGATAAAATTAATATAAACAATATACCTGGAATTGATGCAGCATTAGGCCCGCTGAATACATTAGGACTAGGCGGGGCATTATCGCCCTTTAGCGAGGCAGTTAACGGTTTGGTTACCCCATTCAGAGATGCCATAGGTAACATTGGAGCGCTAACACAAAATCCTTTTTCTATACTTGGTGACTCTATTAAAATAAATGGATCAACAGGGGGAATATTACCTTCTATTAATTTAGGATCAATTCCTGAGATATCGGCACTTATAACACGTACAAATTTAGGTAATTTTACAAGCTTTGATCTTAATAGTGTTAATAATGTATTTGAACTTGCTCAAAGTGTAAAAGGCATTATTTGTAATTTTGAATTGCCTATTATTGGTAAGATAGATCCGTCATTTGTTTTTGATATAGAGTTTGATCCTGATACATTACTTAACAAGCTCAAAGCAATGTTACCTAAATTACCTTCAAAAGATGATTTTAAGAAACTGTTAAAGAATCTTACGCCCGACTTTAAGAAAATATTTAAAAATCTATTTGACAAGTTCTTTACTTGTAATAACAATAATAATTTTTAATCTTCCAGCTTTTCTGACTTAACGATTTCAGCTTCAATTGTCTTAGCACTAGTATTTGCACTGTCAATAAGCATCTTAAACACTTGTTCTCTTGTAGCTAAAAGCTTTGTAGTAGTATCAACTTCTTTTAATTCTTTTCTAGATTTAATATCCATATCTTTAGCTTTAATAACCGTTTCATTTCTTTTGTCTGTGACTATAATTTTATTGAGAGTTTCAATAGCTGTAGAGGTCGCTGCTATTAAATCAGCTAAAGAACTTACATCTTTATTCTCAGGAGCTGATGAAATATAGTCTTTCACATTGGTAACAACCTCTAAACTCTCTTTAACAAGCTTACCTGCGTTCTCTATAACAAACTTTTCAATATTTTCTTTAGTTAAAGGATCGGATTCTTTTTGAGCTACTACAGCTTTCTTATTAGCTTCTTGAAGTTGACCTAATAAATCACCTACCATCTCATTTAACTCATCGCTCATACTATTATTTAATAACTATTGATTTTTATAAAGGTATATTATAATAGAGGTATGTATATTAATGAAAGAGATCCTAATACGCAGTTTTTGCCTGTTCTAAAGTTCGAGAAAACACACGATTTAGCTAAGTTACCTAGTAAGAACCATGAATCTGATACCGGATACGATGTTTATAGTATTGAAGACAAGGTAATTCCAGCGCGTGGCTTTACAGTTATTAATGTAGGTCTTAAATTTGCCGAAATACCGGAAGGTTATTGGATTAAAGTTGAAAGTAGAAGTGGTCTTGGGTTTAAGCATAGTATTATGGCACATCCAGGCATTATTGATAGTGGATATAGAGGAGATGCTGGTGTTAAGCTATATAACCTCTCTGATACCGACTATCAGGTACGTGTTGGTGATAGAATAGCGCAGTTTGCTATTTACTTTAATATTTCTATGCCTGTTGAATGGGGTAAAGTTCAAGAAACTATCCGCGGTGAAAAGGGATTCGGGTCATCTGGTAAATAATGAATTACGATTTCTCAAATCTATGGGTTGAAAAGTGGAGACCTAAGACATTATCTGATTTTATTATTTCAGATAAAAATAAAACGATAATCGATTCATTTAAAGACAAGAAAGAGATACCTAATCTACTCTTTACTGGTACCCCCGGTCTTGGAAAGACATCATTAGCGAAGATTTTAGTTAACGACATACTAGACTGTCAGTACCTTTATATTAATGCAAGTGATGAAAACGGTATTGATACAATTCGCAACAAGGTAACAGGGTTTGCACAGACAAAAAGCTTAGATGGAAAGATTAAAGTTATTATTTTAGATGAGACCGACGGTCTCTCTATTGATGCTCAACGTGCATTACGTAATACAATAGAAGAGTTTGCTAAAATTACACGGTTTATTCTTACTGCCAATTATAACTACCGGGTCATTCCTGCTTTACAGAGTAGATGTCAGAGTTTTGATCTTACACCTCCTATGGATGGTGTGGTTAAGCGCTGTGTACAAGTATTGAAAGCTGAAAAAATAGTTATTAAAGAGGAAGAAAAGCCAAAGCTACTCGATTTTATTAAGTCCAACTATCCTGATCTCCGTAAATGCTTAAACGAACTACAAAAATATTCAAGTTCCGGTACATTACAGTTAGCCGATACAAAGAACAACGAAGTATTACAACTGATTTTTAATGAGATTAAAAAGAAAAACATTACAGCACTTCGTAAAGCATTAATTGAAAATGAAGCTCAGTTTAATAATGACTATGTGACATTAATGAGGAACCTGTTTAACTACATCGACGATGTTGAAACAAATGTTGATCTAAAGCGATACTATCTTCTTACGTTATCTGAGTACATATACCGTAGCTCGTTTGTTATAGACCAGGAGATTAACTGTTATAGCTGTTTAATCAGCTTGTCTGAAGCCAAGAGTTAGCCTTTTGGCAGATATTTCGCTGTATAAGTCGCTGGGTCCGCTTGACCAACTGCAGGAACAGAAGGTATTTTAACGTTCGTATTGTTTAATACACGGTCTCCTGCAGATAACTTCTTATTACCTATATCAGATAGGCGTGTCATTTGTGGAGAGTAGAAAGGAACTTCTTGCTGTTCATCTTTAACCTTCTTTGGCTTAATTTGAACACGTTTTGCTGGATCATCTTTTTTGAATACTTCAGGAACTTCTGGCAGATTAGGATAATTACACTTAGTTTCAAGCATTCTACCCGGAACAGTAACAAAACTCATGTATCTGCCAGGAGCTATCTCTGATGTTATATCAATATTGACTTCACTGCCAGTATAATCAGTATTGCCTGCACCCTGTACGTTGGGATAAATGTTTTTAATAGCTGATACACGAAGATTCAAGCCACTATCAATCATATTCTTTATCTTCTCTTGTGTGTTTGTACCTAACTCTTTAAACCACTTGTCGTTTAATGCATCTTTCTTAAAGTAGACAACATCACCCGCTAAAAACCCTTGGCCTGTAAATCTTTGCATTGCCGACTCGTATATCTTAGTAAACTTCTTGTTCATTTAAATTATTTATGGCTTTTAATGGTGTAAAACCATTTTTAAAAGAATAAAAATCAGATAAATACATATGTGGCGACTATAAATGTAAATACAGTAAGAGAACCAGTTAAAAGCAGTACTCGCTTCACTTACACAGATTTAAAGCTAGATCTTGAGTTCGACTTTACAAGAAATAATGAGTTTTTAAAGCGTAAAGAGATTAGAGATCTTAAAATTGACTATGACTATGCAGCAATACGTAATTCAATTTATAACTTATTTAATACTGTACCAGGTCAAAGAATTTTAAATCCGTATTTTGGATTAAATTTAATACAATACATTTTTCAACCTTTAAGTGAAGCTTTAGCTAATAATATTGGTAATGATATTCTCAAAGGGCTAACAACTTTTGAGCCTAGAGTTAAAGTTGAAAGAATAAATGTTGCTGTTGACGAACCTAATGCGCAGTATGTAGTAACACTTATAGTCTCAATGCCTACAATTAAAACAGATACTAGCTTTAAACTTGTTGGAACATTAAGTAATTTAGGATTTAAATTTATAAACGACTAATATGGCTGAATTCAATAATTATCCTCTACCTGCAGATGGTTATGTAGCGTTTGATGCTTTAAGCCTGAAAGGCTTAATCACTACAAGACTAAACACTAACAATTTTTTTACAGACCAAAATTTTGAAGGCAGTAACATATCCTCAGTAATAGATATTGTAGCGTATGCATATCACGTTTTACTTTTTTATCTTAATAGAACAAGCTCGGAAAGCACTTTTACTACAGCAGAGCTATACGAAAACATTAATAAGATAGTTAAAATTTTAAATTACAATCCTATTGGTTATCAAACCGCTCTTTTATCATTTTTAGCTACAGCAAAATCAACATTACCGCCAGCAACCTATACAATTCCAAGATATTCGTATTTTTCAGTAAACGGAACAAATTATTGCTTTAATAGAGATACAACTTTTATAAAACAAACACAAGATACAGAAGCATTAACTGATTTACAAGAAAATAATCTTCTTTATCAAGGCACTTTTGTAGAATACCCTACTTATCTTGCGGTTGGCGAGCCCTTTGAAATTTTAACAATGGCGGTTGTTAATGGTAATAATATAAGCGTACCCGTTGATCATTTTAATATTGAAGTCTATGTTAAAGACAATACTATCGCAACTCCTAAATGGGAAAAATGGGCTCCAACACAATCATTATTTTTAGAGAGATCAAATTCTCAAGTATATGAGATAAGATTGAATGAAAATGAGCGTTACGAGATTCGATTTGGAAATAATGTTACAGGTAAACAACTAAACCCTAATGATGAGGTAGCAATTTACTATTTACGTACAGATGGTATCCGTGGTGAAATAGGACCTGGGCTTCTCGATAATAATAAACTATTTTTCTATAGCACAGCGCGCTTTAATCAAATTAAAGCTGATACAACTCCAGAAAATCTCAATATAATTACGCAAGGTCAAGCTAACAATATACAATTCTCTAATATAGATTCATCAACAGCATTTATTGATCGTGAAAGCGTTGCAAGTATTAAAACTAATTCAGCTAATACGTTTAGAAGCCAATATAGATTAATTACTGCAAATGACTTTTCAAATTACGTTTCAAAAAATTATAGTAATATAATTTCATCTGTTCAAGTTGTTAATAATTGGGATTATCTATCCGGACATATAAAGTATTACTTCGATCTCGGTGTTTCAAAGCCAAATCTTGAAAGCCGAGTTCTCTTTAATCAAGTTAAGTTCGCAGATGCATGTAATTTTAATAATGTATACATTTATGCTGTACCAAAACTCGAAAAGTTAACTTCGCTAACTACAAGATCAAGCTATTTAAACACATCACAGAAACAGCTTATTTTAAACGATCTTCAACAATTAAAATTAACTACTTCTGAAGTAATTATTAACGATCCCGTCTATGTTGCTATCGATATTGGTACTAATTTCCCAGGTGAACCTCTTTCCCCATCGATTTGTGATAACTCATATATAGAAATTTCAAGAGATATCACATCAAAGAGAAACCCCGAATCTTTAAGAGATCAAATTTCAAGAATATTCGCAAATTATTTCTCAAATTTAAAAGATAATTTAGGTTCAATTATAAGTTTAACAGAAATCACTAATCAGATACTTGCTATACCAGATTCAGGTATTCTTAATATAGTAACAAAGAGAACTGAGGGTGATCAAACAGTAACTATACCAGGTATTAGTCTTACAATTTATAATCCTATATACCCAGAAGACGATATTAAAGTAACAACACAAGATACACAGCTTCCTTATTTTAAATTTCCGTTTTTAAACAACTCTATCGATTTCGCTAATAAGATTGCCATAGTCACTCCTTCAATACAATCAATTCAGAAGGAGTATTAATGGCCTCGTTAAATTATACTTACGTATATTTTAACATAAGAGACTTTACCGGTAAGGAAACTCTTTCAGCATTTACTTTACCACAAACAACTCTTACTTTTGTACCCGATTTTACATCTTCAACGGTATTGACTGCGGCTGATGCCGTTTCAAACAAATTATTAAGATGGGACTTTGGTGATGGTAATTTTTCTAACAGCCTTACAGCAAAACATTATTACAAGTTTCCTGGCGAATATAGAGTAAGATTGACTGTATTTGATAGATTTGGTAATGCTTATGATAGTTCATATAGACCAGCAGTTCAGGTTAACGATTTTATAAGAGATCAAACATTATTCAAAGACTTTGAAAGATTTATTTATGATGTACCTGCTAGTAAGATTATTGATCCCATAGAATTAAGAAGACAGAACAGTTGGCAGTCCTATAATGCGTTAAGCAGTACCGGTTACACCATATATCTCTACGCATCCGGTGCATTAAGTCAGTATCAAAATGAGGATAATTTTTATAACGATAAATGGTCGCATTTACGTGCATTAAGCAGATTTTACATTAAACAACCTGTAGGCACTTCATTCGAATATAAATTAGTTGATAGTATTACAGATAAAGGTACAGAAATTTATGCAAGGATTGTTGGAGAAGATTTTAGAATATGTTCAAAAAATGATTCGGGTAGCTTTTTTGTAGGAACCACTGGATCTTATACCTTCTATTACGTAGATGACACTACTAAAAACTATACATCTCGAGAACCGCCAATATTTATTTTTGCTACTTTAGACGCAGCTAAATTTAATGATAGATATACACAAAACAACGATAGTTATAAAGATATAAATTATATGCCTTATAGCTTTCAAAATCTTAAACCTGCTGTAATGCCTATTATTAAAGTACGTCACAATCCTGCTGAACGTATCTCCATATCCACCACGGGTATTGTAGGTGAGGGAGTACTTTCTTCAACAAAATTCGATATACCTGTTTTATCTTGGCAGAATACAGAAGTTCCGTTTGTTATAAGATTGAAAGACGAAGATAATTTTACAACCAAGACGTACCCACCACTATCTTCTTCTACAGTTAATACCGCTTTATCTTCTTTAACATCTTTTAATGTTGAGTTTGGAATGCTTAGGGACAACGGATCTGGATTCACACCAGTTACCGGTATATCTTTTTACGAAGATTTTGATAAAGATGCACCTCAAAGCATAGGTGCTTTTTATAAGGGATATTTTATAGCTCCTGAACCTACATATAGCTGTAAGTTAACTGCAAGTGTCACAATTCAAGACCCAATTAATTACCCAAAAGATGCTTTTATAGGTTGGGCTGCTATACCGCAGTATGATGTAATTATAAGATTATTCAGGGAACAGATATATAGTTCGTGTACCGGGGGTGTTACGCTTACTATATCTGCTGCTAAAAACTTTATTTATAATTATGATAACAGAAACATTTACGCAATTCAAGTAGCTCCTTCAGGAGCCGGTGCAGGCAACGACTTTCAAGCTTGGTTTGCTGATGGATCAAGAGATTCGTTAATTAAATTTACTGCACAAGGTACACTCTTATCTTCATTCACACTTTCATCGTATCCAGTATCTAACGGTTCAACTATATCGTATGTAAATCTTTTAAATAATGTCCTTAGTAGTTCTGCTCCTGTGAGTATTACTCTTGATGGTGAAAGTAATTTATGGATGGCTCTAGCTGATGCAGTATCTGCTGTAAAAATTGACGGTAGATCAGGTCATATAGTAGCTAATGCTTACCCTGACGTGACAAACATCACTTACTTCTTAAGCGGTGATTATAATTTACCGTTTTTAAGCGGTTTTGCTGGTGAAAATTTAGTTTATCCAGTTAGTATCGATTCTGACTTCGATAATAATATTTGGGTTTCATATACACACCCTGTTTGCAGTTTCTTAACTAAGTATGACACATACGGGCAAATGTTAACAGTAATACCGTTTAGCCCTCAGCTCTCTCCTGGCGAAATATGTATTGATAGAAATAAAAATGTATGGGCTACTGCAATGAATTTAACATTATCTGGCACGACACTTTCTGGTAGAAATGATTTTCTCTATAAATTTAATTCACGTGGCAATTTAACATCGGGCTATCCGATATCAGGATTTAGACTCATTGGTAATATAACCACTGATATGAGACAGAACTTATATGTAGTACATGATAAAGATACTGTAACAAGAGTTGACGGTATCAACGGCACAACTACTGATTATATGGCAGGCTCTGGTAATTTTACTAATTACATCTGTAGCATCGGCGGCATAGCTGCAGATACCAATGACTTTTTATGGGTCATAAATAATTTTGACAGCAAATTATATTTTATTGACACTCTAGCTCCAAGAGTAAGCTCTGTTAACTATCTCAACAACATTGATCTGTTTTTACCAGGACAGAGCCCTACCAATGATCTTTCATCATTCCAAGAAAGATCATACCTTGCGTATGGTGATTGGCTGGGCGCAAGATGGATCAACAAAAGAATGATACCAACCACTCTTAACAGAACTATTACAGGTGAATCAAATATCTTTAATGTGTATCCTGTTTCTGGTCAGTATGGTTTAGCTAAGATAAATGAAGATTTTAATGCCGAAGGTTTTTACAAATCTTTAATATTTACAGAAAGCCTTGAAGATAAGAATATATTCTTTAATAATTTTCTAGGTACAATAGTTGGAGGATTAAGCGCACAACCATACGAACTAGGAAAAACTGTTTATGAAAAAATAGCAAACTATGTAAGTAACAGAACGGATATTGATAAATGCAATCTCGATGCACTATTAGCGTTTTGCAAAGAACTATCAATACAATTCGAACAGTATAATTATCCTTTCCCGCCTCAGTTAACGAGATTAGTAAACATTCTTTCAATAAAGCATAAAAACCTTTGGGGTGAATTAAATAAATTTGCTCTTAACTTCAGACAACGCGGTACACAGTTTAATCCGGATTATGGTACAAACCGTGGAGAAGAGCTTTCAACCATTACATCTAGTATTACTTCCGGTATACCTATTGTAGCTTATGAAACCTTCTCTAACAATTATTTCTTAGTTAATATCAACAATATACCAAACACAACCTTAGGTACTATTTTACCGCTTTCAACTTATACATATGATTGGGGCTGGAGCTTAGTGGCACCTCGAGCATTATCCGGGGATAGAATATCTGATTTCTATAAGTTTTACACATATGTAGAGAAGTACGAAAACTCACATTACGACAATATAATCAACTGGAATGACCCCCATACAACAATAAACTACTATAATAGCTCGTTTGACTCGTGGAAAGGTACTAATGGAATAATGGATAGTCTTATCAGCTATGAACTAACAAAAGGCTTAAGATTGTTTCTAAGCGCTGGTGACATAGTATATAATAATTAAATAATTAAATGCTAAACTCGAGTAGATTTATTGACGAGCGATTATCTACATCGATTACATCGTTTAACCCAGTAGAGAACCCTATTGACAAGAATAGCCCTCTATCATTTCAAGCATGGTTAGAGTATAATCGTAATCTTTACTCAAATGCTGACGACTTTCTAGATAGATATCAATCTTATCTCAATAATTGGTATGATGTAAAGAATTTTAATAAAGAATTGCGTGAAATAACTACAAGATCTCTTTACACCACTCTTATTAATGAAATAGTTTTAACATATACTTCTTCTGATGAAAGACGCTGGCTAAAAAACATTGATTTTAGTAATAATCGTGACCTTGCAGTTGCTGTACCTTTTTTTGCACAAAAAATAAAAGAAATATGCTTATATTATAGTACTTTACGCGACGATACAAAAACAGCTGTAACAAGATATAATCTTAAGGGATCTAATTTCGGTATTGAAAAGTTAATTTACAACGAAATTTCAAAATCTCTAGAAACAGAAGATTTAACTGACTTTATTCGAACTACAGGTATTGCTGTATCTGCGGTGCGTAATAATATGGTTATCGATGTAGAAGATTTATACGACACCTACACCAATTATCTAGATATAAGCAACAACCTACCCGCTTCTTCGTATGATGCATCTTCTGGCTTAAGAAAAGAATATTTTAATTTAAATCAGTATGATATAAATTCTAATTTGTTTTTAGATTTTAATTCAGCTATTGTACAAGCAATAACTTCTTATCCTTTCTTTTTAGTTGAACTAGGTAATAATAATTTTAGCGTCAATCCATCTGTTGCACCTACAGATTTACAATATCTTAAGGATAGTGATTTTATTAATACGGTCAACACTCAAAATGTTGATAATTTAAATTTAAATTTGCAAAAGCAAGGTATTCAGAAGTTTATCGGAACCGATTTTTATTACGTTTCTACCGGATCTACAACTTCTGATTATATTTCTGGAGCTCTCTTCACAGCCAATAATGAATTTGCAAATTATATCAATAAACGTTTTCCTAGTATTGCAGCAGTACCTAGCGAAGAATTTCTTAAGACTTCTAAAGATATAGGGCTGTTTTTTAAACCGGATAAAATAGGATTTTCTAATTTTACTAATTTCGGTCTTGAAGTCACTGTAGACAGATCTTCATTAAGCGCTAATACTGTTTATATATTTCCCGACCCTGCTAAATTCGGTAATGTCTCCGGTTTAACAGAAGAAGAATTCTCTTCTCCTTTAAATATAGTTGAAAGAAATGAATTTAATAAGATAGATTTTTCAAATCAATATAGATTTGGTGACTCAGATACAGATTCATATTATCAAATTTTTAGAGCTTATCAAAGCCGTGAACAGACATTAGATACTTCTTTACAAGGCCAAGCAAAATATACGGATCCACAAGACTTCTTTAAGGGTGATGTACGATCCATATGGTCAAACTCTGATATTTTTCCGCTAGTGCCTTCTAACGTATTTCCAATTGATTCAAGATTAGAAAAACTTTATTCTATAAATAAAACTCTTGTACAATACAAAAATGATATTTATGGAAATGAATTTAGTTTATATAAAGACGTTCACCCACCTAAAATAGCATTAAACGAACGCAATACCGATGGCATTGATTTCTTCTTATGCCTAACAATCGATGGGCATTTATTTTTTGACCCTATATCAGGATTTTCTTTTGACTTTACAACAGTCGATCCTAATAGAGGATATTCTGGCATTACACTTAAGACAACTACCAATATCCCTCCAGGCACCGGGTTTTACACCCAAGGCTCCTCATTTCTTTCTCCAACCCCTCTTTCCGCGCAGTTCTATAATGATGGTATACCTTTATTTGCTCTTACCGGTGCTGTCTTACCTATAGTTTCATATCGAATACAGCCTGAATCGTTTTGCCCTACAAGATTAAATGTAAATTATCTATGCGAAGTTAAAGATGGTGTTACCTTTACTACCAAACAACATATACCTCTACCGGATTTCTCATCTGATGATCCAAGCTACGATACAAATCTTCCAGGATTATACTATACTGAGCTTATTGATGCAGGTGTTAATTCTGCGGGACCAGACTTTAGAGCCAATTTCGTATTTCCAGGAATGTATACTTTTACACCACCATATTCTGCTCTAACGAGATATGATAGTAATTTATTTCTTGTCAACAGTGCGGCGCCTTGCGGAAGTGATCTTGATTTTGTTATAAGATATGATGAGCAAAATAATTATTTAAATTATAATATACCTCAAAGAGATACCAGGGTTATTGAAGGTATTTCAGGGCTAGAATTCAAAAGATCTATATATCAGACAAAATATCTAGATTACGGTGATTTGTATTATAGGAATTCAAATTCTTCTATTATTTTACCTGCTTCTGCAGCTTTAAGCGGAATGCTTATTAAGTACAGTACAGAGATAAGAACAGAGCTCGAAAATAAGCTTATAAGTTTCGACTTATATTATGATACGCTACAATTTGAAACAGAAAATTATTTAGTATTTGATAAAATACAATTTGATTATGAAAATAATTCAATCTATAATCTTACAAACGGTGATTCGTTGTTTGAAAGAGGAACTAATAAATTATTAGAAAAAATTTCTACTGTCTGGTTTAATGAAAATGAAAATATAGTATTCTTCTGTAAGACAGTTCTATTTAACGAACTAAGTGCAACAAACGTAAAAATTATTTACCCAGAAATTTATTATCTTGATATAAATTCTTTAGAATATAATAGAATATATCCTCTAATATCTAAAGACATGTTAACCTTTAATGAGTTGCGAGAATTCTCATTATCAGGCAATTTCATAAACGTTAATATTGTTGAAATAGACAAACCTTTATTTAGCTATAACGAAGATACAGGCACCTATAGTATATCGTATCTCGGAAGAGATATAGCTAATGTCTTTTATGTCTTTAAAGTCTTCTTTAAATACGTCGACGGTCGTATAACTAATATAAGCAATACCATGTTTAAATTAGCTACAGATGTCAATACTACTAATTTCGCTAATGCTCTATCTTCTGAGTATATAGGGTATAATATCTTAGGAGCAAGTGTCGGTTCTATTACCGGTGGCGCATTTGTATTTGGAGAATAATATGGCAGCGCTATACGACCTTACATCTGCAAATAAAACATCTGTTTTATATTTTAAAGATACAATTGATACAACAAGAGATTCTATTGTATCTTTTGATTACAACTGCAAAGGCCCAGGTATAAGCGGTTCAGAAGGCTTTTGCCTATTTTTTGTTGACTGTATAACAGATTACTTAACGGGAGGGAGCCCCGGACCAGGATTAGGATATACAAGCTTAACTGCTAATTCTGGTATAACGGTTTTTTATAAAGGTATTAATAAGGGAGTACTAGGTATAGGGTTTGACATTACTGGTAACTTCGGTTCAGATATATTACAGCTCGATGGTTATGAAATAGGTAGACCTAATACTATTTCTTTGAGAGGTGGTCAAGATAGAAATTATGATCTACTATATCGTACAGAAGGCTTAGCTTCTTCTAGCTTTAAGTATCCATTCTCTATTTATAAACAAGAACCTAATGATGAGTTCAATGTATTTAGAGTTAGAATTACAGATCTCGGTGAAACTATAGTACTCGATCACAATAAAGGTACAGGATTTAAAAATGTTTTAAATTACAGATTACCTTATAGATTACCAACTTCTGTATTTCCTTGCTTGGCCTTTAGCTCAGGCCCATTAGAAACCTATTTCTCTATAAAAAACTTTAATGTAAATGCTTTCCTATTAACACCTACACCTACTAATACACCAACACCTACAGTAACACCTACACCTACAGTAACACCTACAATCTCTTTAACACCATCAATAACGCCTACAATTTCAATTACACCGTCAATAACACCAACAATTAGCATTACACCTTCCATTTCTCTTACACCAACAATTACACCGACATCAACGGTCACACCTACCGTTACACCTTCTGTTACTGTTACACCAACAGTTACACCTTCCATTACACCTACTCTAACACCAACAATTTCTATCACCCCAACAATTTCTATCACACCATCAGTAACTCCGACAATAAGCATTACACCTACTATAACACCTACTATTAGCATTACTCCTACTATAACACCTACTATTAGCATTACCCCTTCCATTACACCTACCCTCACTCCAACAATTTCTATTACACCTTCGGTAACACCATCCATTACCCCGACCATTTCATTAACACCGTCTTTTACTCCTACTATAAGTATTACTCCTAGCATAACACCAACACGAACACCCACACCAACTATTAGTGTTACACCAACAATTTCTATTACACCAACACGAACATCCACACCCACTTCTACACCTACATTAACCTTTACACCAACTACAACACAAACACCTACTGAGACAGTAACGCCGACGATTACAGTAACACCTACCGAAACTGTTACACCGACCGTAACACAGACTCTTACTGAAACAACTACACCAACCGTGACACCCACAATATCGGTTACACCTACAATAACACCTACAATTACTGTGACCCCGACTATAACACCTACAATTTCGATAACACCTACAATAAGTATTACACCAACAATAACACCTACAATAAGTATTACACCAACAATAACACCAACACCAACAGTAACACCGTTCTTATACAGATTATCCGGGCCTGGAGGTAAGACGCAGCCTGGTCAAGACCTGAGCATAAATGCACCTCTTAATACATCAACAATTTACTTTAATGCTGGTCCTTCTACAATTACCGCGCCATTCTCTATGGAAATTCAATTTAACGGTGTCACAAAGATGTTTGTTACCTACGATTTCACTCGTGATGGTACCACTGTAGGGTTTAGCGAGACTCCTAGCACTCCAATTTACTATACAACATTTGCCGGCGGTACTGTAGTTAACTTTATAACACCTACATCAACACCTACACCAACAAGCACAGCTACACCCACAATAACACCCACAGCAACTGTAACACCTACATGTAGTATTACACCAAGCATTACGCCTACAACAACACAGACACCTACTATTAGTATCACTCCAACAATCTCAATAACACCTACTATCACACCAACTTCAACCATAACACCTACACCTACAATTTCTGTAACACCTACAACCACACAAACACCAACTGTCACTCCTACAATGAGCGTTACACCTACAGAAACAATAACACCGACACCCACAGTTACGTCAACAGCTACACAGACTCCAACAGTTACACCTACAGTAACACCGACAAACAACTATTTTACGTTAAACTATAATTTCTTTAATAATCGTAATACTACTCTAGATTATGCCGATCCTACTATATTACCTTATCTAGGTGCATTATCAGCTTGGAGTATGAAAATGGCGAGCGGTATCACTCCAATATCAGAATCTACAGGATGGGGATCATCCGGTTATATTAATGTTGCGGTTGATCGTGATGCTGCTATAGCAGCTAACAACTACTTTACAATACCTATCTTCTCAACTGATTCATCGACAATCACCATAAATAGCGCCGTTGGTCTAACTGTTAACCGCGCTGCTAACAGTCCAAGATTTTATAGCTTCTTGTATAATTTTGTCGGTGATCCATCTATAGAATATACATTTATAGCTACTGCCACAGCTCAAACTACTTCACCTGAAGAAATATGGACACAGTTGAATAGCGCTCTAAATAATAATCCTATAACTATACCTTCAGGTTCAACCGCATACATTTATGTTGTACCGTTTAGCGGTACTGGTACCGGTGCAAATACATCGTTTGTTAATACTGATGCAGCATCACAAGACTTTAGATTCTCTGGGGTTACTTTTTAATAGATATTGATTTTCTCCTTTAATTTATTAAAATAATTGAATGAAAGAGAAAAAGACACCTATAAAAGCTTCTACTAATAACAAAATATTCATTTCAATTGCCTCGTATCGCGATCCCCAGCTTCTGCCTACATTAAGAGATTGTATTAATAATGCAGATCACCCCGAAAATCTAACGTTCGGTATTTGTTGGCAGCACGACGAAAAAGAATCTTTAGCAGAGTTTACAAAAGATAAACGTTTTAGAATTATTGACGTACCTCACAAAGAAAGTAAAGGTACATGCTGGGCTAGAAATTCTATTCAAAAATTATATAAGGACGAGAAGTATTATCTCCAGTTAGATAGTCATCATAGGTTTGTTAAAGGCTGGGATACAAAATGCATCGATATGGTCAAGCAGCTTCAAAAGAAAGGCCATAAAAAGCCTCTATTGACCGGTTATATCCCTAGCTTTGATCCAGATAATGATCCCGCAGCTCGTATTCAAGTACCATGGAAAATGAATTTTGATAGGTTTATTCCTGAAGGCGCTGTATTCTTCTTACCTGCATCGATCGATGAGTTCAAAGATCTCAAAGAACCAGTACCAGCACGCTTCTTTTCAGCGCACTATGTGTTTACTCTCGGTCAATGGTGTAAAGAAGTACCATATGATCCATATTACTACTTCCATGGTGAGGAGATTAATCTAGCTGTAAGATCATTTACACATGGTTATGATTTATTTCACCCTCATATTGTTGTTATTTGGCATGAATACACACGTAAAGGCCGAACTAAGCATTGGGACGATGTGCCTGCATGGGGTGATATGAATACTAAGTCACATTCTCGTAATAGAAAGCTATTTGAGATGGATGGCGAGAAAAAAGATATTGATTTTGGTGAATTTGACTTTGGAACAAAGAGAACGCTTGCTGATTATGAAAAATATTCAGGTCTAAACTTTAAGAAGCGTGCTATTCAGAGACATACAATGGAAAACAAATACGCACCCAATCCTAATGATAATATGACTCAAGAAGAGTACGATAACTCATTCTTAAGCATCTTTAAGCACTGTATAGATGTAAGGTATGACCAAGTACAAGAAAAGGATTACGACTTCTGGTGTGTAGCGTTTAAAGATGAAGAAGGTAAAGATATCTACCGTAAAGATGCGGATAAAGACGAGATTCAGCGCATGATGAATGATCCGGATGGGTATTGTAAGGTATGGAGAGAGTTTAATAGCGAGAAAATGCCGCATAGCTGGATAGTTTGGCCTCATAGTGTATCAAAAGGCTGGGCTGATCCAATTACCGGTGTTCTTGGCAATAAAGTAAGCTAGTATATAAATAATTAAAGGTATGGTTACTTTTAATGGTAAAAAAATTGCCGATATCGGTTTTTATATTAATCTCGATGATAGGGTTGATAGAAAAGAAATAATTGAAAAGCAGTTAAAAGATCTTAATATCGAAAACGTTATTCGACACAGCGCTAATACTTCAACAACAACTGGTCCATTAAATTGTGAATTAAGCCACCGAGAATGTTATAAAAAACTATTAGAAACCCCAGGTAGCGCTTCAGATACAGTATTAGTCTTAGAAGACGACTGTTTATTCATAGAACCGTTTATTACTAATTATAATTCTATATTAGATGATATCTATAGTGTTGATTGGGATATTTTTTATCTTGGTACTCGTAACAGACGAACACCTATTTTCCATAAAAATAATTGCTTTAGAACAGGTTCAACCGCTCATGCCCATGCTTATATACTAAAAAGAAAATTTATAGAATTTTTCTTTAATGAATATCCTACTCCTTTCTTTCACAATAATTCTATTGACGAGCTCTTAACGCTATTGCCTTACGGTAAAGAAGTTGTTATTGATCCTAATAAGTTTGGGTTTTATCAAATGCATCAACCTTTGATAAGCTTACCTTTGATAGATGTAACAACCCTTACATATCGCTACTGTCTTGCTACACAATACCAATCATTTTCATCTCTTTGGAGACATTCTAATGACTTATCTACATACATTTCATCATCTTATTATGGTTTAGAGAATGTTAATTCGTGAAATTACTTTCAATTACATGGTCGCACACTGACGATTATTCATTAGAAAATACTTTTTTATATAAGAGCTTTATAAAGCATAACGATAAAAACGACCTCGTACATCTTCATTTTAATAGAACTCACTATACCGCTTTAGAGAATGAGTTTAATGATAAATATGCCTATCAATCTGAGTACCTGTTGTATAAAATTTTACTTACATATGAGGCTCTTAAGAAAATAAATAATTTAGACAATTTTATTTATGCAGATACAAATGATGTTGTGGTTTTGGATAAAATAGATAAAATTACACCTAAGGATAATCTATTATTTTCATGTGAAAAACATCAATACCCAAAAAACGCGTCTTGGCTAAGCGTTAATAATTACCCTGAAGAAAATTATAGAAATAATATTTTTTTAAATTCGGGCGTTTTTGTTACCAACAAAACCCATTTTCTCTTTTTTTTAGATAGCTGTATAGCAAAAATATTACCTCAATATTTTAAAGACTACGGTGGAGATCAAGGAGTATATACATTTTTCTATTTAAACTATAATCAGAATAAAGATATAGATTTGGATGTAGAGACAAAATACTTTTTAAGTACATATATACGATCTCCTGATATGTTTAAAAACAATGAAAATAAATTAGTTAATTTAGAGTTTAACACTGAACCAATTTTTATTCATGATAATGGATGGAATTATGGTAGCCCTAAATTTATTGAAAGGTTCAGCTTTTTATGATTATGACAAGTTTTTCTTTTTTACTATAAGATTAACCACAACCAACGAATATCTTAATGAAAAAGTACTGTTTTATTACTACAAACTATTGCAGCGGATGCAACGAGCCTTCTAAAGAATTTGTAATCAATCGGTTTAATATAAATTCTGACATAAATTCGGTTTTTGTCAATTTTTCTAATGAATTTTCACCCAATGATTTTTCGAAAATTCCTCTTATAGGAGCTACAAAAAGACGAGATCTAGCTTATGGTAAAATTTTTAAGTTATATGATTTTTTGATAGCTAATATCGATAATAAATTTGAATATATATGTCACTTTGATTTTAGTGATACTTATTTTTGCAGAAGCGCTACTGAAATGATGGACAAGTTTATAAATAGTGGTCAAGATTTTCTAATTTGCGCAGAAAAACCGTGTTGGCCTTATTATGATACCGTAATAAATTGGGGTCAACCTAAAACTAATTTAATTAATGATGATTCCAAAATAGCTAACTTTTTAAATTCAGGTGTTATTATATCTAAAACTTCAATTCTGCTAGAGTATCTTAAAAAACTAAAAGATTTGTGTTTAACAAGTAATATTGATTTTTGGGATGACCAAGGTGTATGGCAATATTATTATAACTTTATAGACAATAATTTAAATATCGACTTTAATTCAGAATATACAATTTGTACAGCGTTTTTAAAGGATGAAGATTTTATTATAACAGATAAAAATATATTTGTTAATAATGAAACGAAATCTCAACCCTATATTATTCATGATAATTCTTCTTTTAGTGCAAATTTAATATATAAATATAAATAGTTAAGATGAATATTACTGAAACAGTAGAAGATAGCTATTCAAAAGGGTGGTTTTCAATCGATGGTATAATGACACAGCAATCACTTAACATAGTAGATGCATTTAAAGCGCTTTTTTTGGAAAAAAAGCCCGGTAAAATATTAGAAATAGGATCTCAGTCAGGAGGCCTTACGCTCTGCTTAGGTTATATGTTAAATGAATTGAATATGAATAATGTTGAGATTGAATCTTATGATGTAAAAGATATAGCTGGTAAAGACTTTATTACACAAAAATTTAATAATATAAAATTTAAAATAGAAAATTTGTTTTCAGACAGTTATTTAGAATTAAATTCAACTAAAGAACAATATATTAAAGATTATTTTATTTACGAAAAACCTATTTTGGTATTATGTGATGGAGGTAGTAAGAAAAACGAGTTTAACATACTTTCCAAATTCTTAAGGCCCGGTGATGTCATTATGGCGCACGACTATTCACCTAACCATCAATATTTTACTGAAGTTACCAAGCCTTCAGGTGTTTGGCAATGGCATGAAATTTGTGATAACGATGTAAGCGACTGTATGGAAACCTTTAATTTAAGTTTCTATATGCACGAAGTCTTTAAGAATGCTGCATGGCTTTGCACAATCAAAAATTAAAGTTTAATAAAGTGATAATCTCCATCACATGGCATTCTACTAAATAAACTTGATTCTAGCTTAAATCCAAGGGACTCTATAAATGGTATAGATTTATCAATTTGCCAAGCTCCTTTATTATATTCTACATGCTGAAGTTCTACTATAAGATGTTTTACCGTCTTTAAGCAGTCCCCAGCCCCTTTTAATATATCTACCTCGCACCCTTGAGCATCGATTTTTATTAAATCAGGAAATGGAAATCCTTTACTCTTTACCACAGTATCTAGTTTTGAAGTTATTCTATTAAATGTATGATTATCATCAAAGTAAGAATCTGCAGCACCACAATATACTGAATTTTCTTTATAATAGGAGTTACCTCCTGGGAAGTCGTTATTTTGGTAAAATTTTATTTCCTTTCCATCTGTATCACCTAAAACCCCTAAATTATAATTAAAAAAACTGTTTGCTTCGTAAATTTCGCCTACTTGCTCCATAGCTTCAAATAAATAAAAATTTGTTTCTGGCCAAACAGTCCTTGCTGGCTTCGACCAGTGTAATGCACATGACCCTATATCATATATAGTTCTTGGAAAAAAATGGTATTGTTCTTTTAATTTAAACAAATAATTAGTGTGGTCACTCGGTAACATATCTACTTTCGAGAGCTCCCAGAGAATTTTATTATCCATAATTATATTTATAATTAAAACTATGTAAGTTGTGTTTTTTAAAGTATATTATAAATAAAAAATATGGAAAAAGGCATTACGCTAGTTACTGGTATTTTTGATTTAGGGCGGGATAATGCAGGTGAAGGATTTAAAAGACCATTTACACACTATATTATAAAATTTACTGAATTATTGCGAGCTTTAACAGATTATAATTTGGTAGTCTATATTGAGGATAGATATAAAGATATTGTTCTTCAAAATCGTAGTATGCATAATACATCTATTAGAATAAAAGAAATTGATGAGTTTAGAAATCATTTTCCATTCTATAATCAAGTATCTAATATTCGTAAGAGCGAAGCTTGGTTGAATCAAGCAGGGTGGTTACGCGAAAGTACACAAGCATCGATGGAGTTGTACAACCCCATGGTTATGTCTAAGATGTTCATGCTTCACGACGAAAAAATTCGTAATCAATTTAATAGCGAATACTTTTTTTGGATAGATGGTGGGTTGACTAACACTATCCATCCTGGATACTTTAATCATGATAAAGTTCTAGAAAAACTTGAAAGCTATGTTAAGAAATTTTTATTTCTTGCCTTTCCTTACGAAACGGGCGGAGAGATACATGGTTTTGAAAGAAACAAGCTTAACGAATTAGCGCAAACAAGTAATGTAGAATATGTTTGTCGAGGCGGCTTCTTTGGCGGTCATAAAGATTATATTAGCGAGATAAACGGTCTTTATTACAACTGGCTTAGCCAGACATTAAATGAAGGCTATATGGGTACAGAGGAGAGCATATTCTCTCTTTTGACATATCTCTATCCCGAGCTGTTTCAAAAGCATATGATTAATGGAGATGGACTCGTATATAAGTTTTTTGATGATCTTAAGAACTTTACTGTAGATGAATCTAGAATAAGCTTGCAGAACTATACAGGAACGAGCTTATATGTTATAACGTTTAATTCTCCTGCGCAATTCGAGCATTTAGTTAATAGCTATTTACAGCAACCTGGCTTTATTCGTGAAACAAAAAATTATCTATTAGATAATAGTACAGATCCATCGACAACTCCATTATATAAAGAACTTTGCGAAAAATATAACTTTGAACACATTAAAAAAGATAACCTCGGTATATGTGGTGGTCGACAGTTTATAGCTGAACACTTTGAAACTACAGATTCTAAGTATTACATCTTCTTAGAAGACGATATGAATCTTTATAACGGTGATAGTATTAGCTGTGTTAACGGTTTTGCACGTAAATCTAATAATTTATTTTATAAAATCTTAAAGGTTATGGATAAAGAATCTTTTCATTTTCTTAAGTTTTCTTTCACAGAGTTTTATGGTAATAATTCTACACAATGGGCATGGTATAATGTCCCTCAAGTTGTAAGAGAGCGTTTTTGGCCTAACTATTGCAAGCTTCCAAGAATTGGTTTTGATCCAAATGCACCAAAGACAGAATTTAAGAATATCGGTACACTAGAAGGACTTAGCTATGCTAATGGAGATATTTATTACTGTAACTGGCCACAGATAGTGTCAAGAGAGGGTAATAAGAGAATGTTTTTGAATACTAAATGGGGATCTCCATTTGAACAGACATGGATGTCATTTATGTATCAGTTAACTAAGGAAAACCAGCTTTCCGGCGGTGTTTTGTTATTGTCTCCTATAGAACATAATAGATTCGATTTCTACGAAGGTTCCTTAAGAAAAGAGAACTAAAGTCTAGTATATATCTAGTAATTTTACGTAAATAATAATGTGAACTTTGTTAGTTATGTATTATCTAGTTATCAAAAGCTAGAAAAACCAAACATAATAAATCACTACTTGTTTCTCGACCCAGTTTACGGTACATCAATTAATTGGCCAGCTAGCGCAGATGGTTATCTATTTACCGACCCTGTATCTGGTACTAGCTTTGTATATCCCTTTACTGCTAATAGTGGATTGTTTTTCCCCTGGGGATACCCAATTAATAATACTTCTTTAAGCGCATATTTAGGAGAATTCAAAGGTGAAACAACATTAACGTTCATTCCTTCAGCAATTGACAATCAATATTTTCCTACTTTAAAAATAATTTATGATTTCGATGATAATAGAATTATTAATGTCGAAAAAGGTATAGTACAAAACCTTTTACCTACAGTTGCAACGCTTGATCCCGGTACTCCCACGAATGTTAACGTATCACATATCTTCCGACCCCCATCTAAAAAGACTACAACATATTACCCATCTGTAACAGTTCTTAATGGCAATCTTGTACTTAACATCTTTAACCTTTCTTTTAACGTTCTTCCCGATACACTGTTTAAGTTTGATGATTTTCATTTAATTAATTCTACAGAGATTACAAAAATTGACGAAACATATGATAAGAGTCTAGAAGTATTTGAAATCACTGAAGAAAATTCAAATTACATAACAAACTTCTTAATTGTAAGTACAGATTCATCACTTATTGTTCCAAAGTATTCGGTTGCTCTGCCTTCACCTACCCCAGCTAATACATCTACACCTACACCAACACTTACACCGTCAATTACACCTACAATAACAGAAACACCAACACAGACCCCAAATTATTCTCCTACACCTACACCTTCTATTACCCCTACCATAACAATTACACCATCTATTACACCAACAATTTCTGTTACACCGTCTGATACACCTACACCAACACCTACAATATCTTCTACACCTACTATTACCCCTAGTATCACTCCGACTTCAACAGTCACTCCAACAGCTTCTATTACACCCACTCTAACACGCACACCTACTCAGACACCAACTATAACACCGACAATTAGTGTTACACCTTCAACTACACCTCCTGTAACTCAAACACCTACAGTTACCCCTAGCATAACACCAACTATATCTTTAACACCTACACTGACACCAACACCCTCCATAACTGTAACACCATCTGTTACACCAACAACAACACCACCCAATACTCCATCTTCAACTGCAACCCCTACACCAACTAAAACACCTACTCCGACTATAACACCTTCTTCTAACCCTTTCACAAGATCGTTAGTCGGTGATTATCCTAATGTAGTATCGGGTGATGGTATCTCAATAACTACAACTGCAGCAAACGAAACGCTCTATTACAATGGTAATGATCCTGTAGGCTTACCTACAAATATGCTCATATACGTGGGTGGCTCGCCGAGAATATTTGTTTCATTTGGCAGCAATAGAATAGGTCAGTCATTTGGATTAAGCTTAACACCCAGCGGCCCGCTGCAATATACAGGTGTATTTCAAACCGGTGACATCAACTTTTAACAGCCTCATATGATAAAACAAAATAAATACTAATATGGATGTATACACATTATCCTCAACATCATTTTTCGGTCTTTCATCTGATTATTCACTAGATTCAAGGTTAAAGTTTCAAGAAAATATAAGCTTCACCGAGCAAGGTATTAATGTACCGATTAATAATGCTTTTAAAGACTTAAATGACAATACATTAAACAACTTTTCAAATTTATTTCTATCAAGACAAGATACTATCTTAAGTTCTTTTAAGATAGATCCTCTAGCTAAACTAGATGATGAAGGATTTTCTACTTACTTTGCAGCTAATGCTGTTGGAGCTATAACACCATCTACAAAATTCTGGGTAGTAGGAGAACCGCCTATTACCATTAATACTGCTGTTCTTAAAGTTTCCGGTGACTATGCAGGATTTAATAACCAA